>JAAIGF010030149.1_pt1 | contig 12105 bp, 14 predicted proteins | sample 6487441 | NCBI WGS metagenome assembly JAAIGF01 (sample SAMN13974129, study PRJNA590717) | phyllosphere metagenome | biome: pepper field; feature: multiple bacterial spot infested pepper fields; material: pepper leaves; isolation source: leaves from pepper fields | host: Capsicum annuum ...
ACGGCTCCGCCTGCGGCGGGGTCAGTGTGGCGTAGGTCATGATCTCTCCGGAAATAGCCTGTCGATTGCGGCGGTGCGGCTGTCAGACCCTCCCTTTCGGGAAGTGTCGCGCCGCACCGCCTGCGTTGAAAGCTGGCGCGGGCGCGTCAGCTTGCGGCGAATTTCACCAGCTTTATCGCCTCGAAATTCTGCACGCCGCCACCCACGCGCTTGGTGGTGTAGAACAGCACATAGGGCTTGGCGGAATAGGGGTCGCGCAGAATGCGGATGCCGGTGCGGTCCACGACAAGATATCCGGCACGGAAATCACCGAAGGCAATGGCCATGCTGTTGGCCGCCACATCCGGCATGTCCTCGGCTTCCGCCACCGGGAAGCCCATCAGCGCCGCAGCCTGACCGGCAGAAGCTGGCGGCTGCCAGATGTAATTGCCGGTCGTGTCCTTGAAGCGGCGCAAGCTCGCCTGGGTCTTGCGGTTCATCAGGAACCTGCCATTCTGGCGATGCCCGGCTTTCAGCGAATAGATCGTGTCGATCAGAACATCCAGCGGCCCGGTGGAGGCGAAGGCTCCCGCCGCACCGGTTGCGAGATAGCCGATCTTGCCCCAGGCATAGGAGGCATTGGCAACCGTTTCATAGGCCAGCACGCCCTTGGGCTTGTTCACACCATCGCCGGCAATGAAGGCGGTTCCCTCCTGCTCGGCAAAGGCCACGTCCACTTCGGCGGCAATCCATGCCTCGATATCGACGGCGGAATCGTCCAGCAGGCCCTGCGTGGCCGCCGGCATGGCGTAAAGCTCCATGGTCGGGAAGGACATTTCCGCAAGCTGCGGCGTGTTGGTCTGCGGGCGCGCCGCGGTCTCGGCCACCCATCCGGTGGAAAGACCCGCCAGCGCAAAGGGCTTCTTCAGCACCGCGCCAGAAACCTGCCGCACGGTCGCCAGCGCACGCATCGGCGAAACCACCGCCATGCGCTTGCCAATCTCGCTGTCGGTTTCTGTCGGCAGCAGAAATCCGCCATCGGCACCCGCGCTCCCGGCAAAGGCCTTCGCCTCCAGCTCGCGCAACGCGCCCTCGTCGCCGCGCCTGATATAGGCTTCGAAGGCCGTCTTGTGTTCATCCGCCTGCGCCGATGTCGCGCCGCGCCTGCCCAGCGCCGGACGCGCCTTTTTCAGCGAAAGCTCGTCCATCGCCTGCTTGTTTTCATCCAGCGCCTTGTCGATGCGGTCAAGCTTTTCGCGGGTCAGCACGTCGCTGGTCATCTTGCGCTCGATATCGCCAAGCCGCTGGTCATTGGTTTCGCGGAAGGCCTCGAAGGCCTCCATGAAATCATCGAAAGCCGCCGTCATCGTTTCCGGCACGGCCTTGATCTGCGGTGCCACGGCCTGCAGGTTTGCATGGGCCAAGGTCTGTTCTGTCATGGGGTCTTCCTCTGTTGTGGTGGATGGTGTGAAGGGGCGCGGCGGCTCAACGCCGGAAGCTGCTGTCGGCAAGGCTCTTGGCCGCACGGCGCATCGTGCGCACAAGCTCGGTCTCCCGGTCGCGGAAGAACCGCGCCTGCTTGACGTTGGAAACCCGCGCGGATGGCAGCATGGGAAAGGTCACGACGGAAATTTCCCAGAGATCGGCTTCCAGAATGCGGCGAATGCCACCACGCGCGGCCTTGCCCGCACGCACGGTCTGGAAGCCGATGGAAAGCCCGTCCAGCGCGCCTGTTTTCATCAGCGAGTGAACTTCCCTGGCTCTGGCAACCTCAGGCGCCAACACACCCTCGACGAACAGGCCGCGCTCGTCTTCGCGAATTGTGCGCCACGCGCCGATCGGCTGGGCTGGGTCGTGCTGGTAAAGCATCCGGATGCCGGACGCGCCGCGCTCTTCAAGCGAGCGGCGGAATGCACCGGGCTCGATCACGTCGCGGCCCAGATCCACCTCGCCGAAGACGCTGGCATAACCTGAAAACACGCCGTCACCGGCGATGCCGCGCAGCTCCAGGCTGGCAAATTTGCGCGTGGCGGGGCGTGGCCCGCGATAAGCGTGCATGAAAATCTCCTGCGATGTTTATGGGAATGTGCGGCGGATCAGCTCAGGGCTTGGGGCGGCCCGCGTAACGCTCGGCCAGGCGCGCCATCACGCCAAGCCCCCACCAGGCGCAAAGGCTGGCGGCAGCGGATCCGGTCAGCATGATATCCTGCCCCGAAAGCCCCTCGGTAATCTCCAGCCGCTTGATGATCCACAGGCCCACAGGCCCGCCGAAGATCATGCCGCAGGCTAGCCCGGTCAGAAACCGGCTGGCCGCTTCGCGGTGAGTTTGCGGCAGCAGATAGATCAGCGAAACCCCGGCACCCGCCACCGCGCCGGTAAAGCGCGCAGCCAAAATGCCGCCTTCATTGGCAAATTCAGACATGGGTAATCATTCCGGGTTAGAGTGAATATGGTTGTGCAGCGGGCGCGCCACACGCCAGCAGTCGTGCTGTGCGCATTTCCTTGAATCTTCAGAATCGGTTGGGGCGAAATCCTCACAGATCGATTGCGCATCTTCACAAACTGATTCAACGCGCCCTAGTAACCGACGGCCTCGCGCTTCTCGTCATCGCTCAAAAACGCCGCAGCCCCCACCCTTGCCCACAGCGCATCGCGCTCGCCGGAAAGCCCGGCAATCTTGTCGAGGTCAGGCTCCAGCCGCAACGCGCCGTCGAATAACGGTGAGAACCAGGCAGAGAAGCTTGCGGCGGTGCGGCCGATCAGCGGCAGCACCGTCAAACGGTAGAAGGCGCGGTTGGCTTCCTGATAGTTGGCGAAGGTGTTGTCACCGGGAATGCCCAGCAGCATCGGCGGCACGCCCAGCGCCAGCGCAATGTCGCGGGCCGCACCGTTCTTGGCTTCCATGAAGTCCATGTCCTTGGGTGAAAGGCCCATGCTTTTCCAGTCCAGCCCGCCTTCCAGAAGCAGCGGGCGGCCTGCATTCACCGCGCCCGCATAGCCATCCTCAAGCTCGCGCTTCAACCGCTCATACTGGTCGGCGGAAAGATTGCCGCCTTCCTTGGGCTGGTAGACCAGCGCACCGGATGGGCGGGCGGAATTGTCCAGCAGCCGCTTGTTCCAGATGCTGGCGGCATTGTGCAGATCAAGCGCTGCCCCCGCCGCCGAAAGCGGTGCAAATCCCTCATGGTCGCTCAGCGGGTTGAACAGTTTCAGATGCAGCAGGCCCAGCCCGTCGCGGTCGGCATCGATGCGCCGCACCGCCCGCCCCTCGGCCCGATAGTCGAAAGCCGCAGGCCAGCCATCGCCGCCTTCAACAATGCTGATGCGGTCTGGCCGCAGAAGGTGCAGCTCCCGCAATCTGTCATCGACCACAAGCGGCTCGATGAATGCGCTGCCCGAAAGCATCAGGTGTCCGTAAAGCGCCTCCAGAAAATCCGGCCCGCTCATATGACCATTGGGGCGGGAAAGCAGGCGCAGCAATGCGTGCTCGCCAATTTCCCTGTCGCCCTCATAGAGCAGCCAGCTGACGGAAGCCGCAGCTTCCGCAACCATGCGGGCGGCACGGTGGGCAACGGGGTTGCGCATGAAGCCCTCGCGGGCCAGTGCAGCATAGCTGCGCCCGGACCAATGGGCCCGGCCCATGTCGCCGGACAGCGCCAGAAAGCCGCCAGCCGCCTTTCTTTCGGGCACGGCATCACGCTCCGCCGGGCGCCGCCACGGCAGGGAAAGAGAAAATCTCATGGAATGATCCTTCAACAAACGCCTTTAGCCCGTGCTGCGGCTGCAGACGGGCGACGGGTCGTTTCACATGGTCCTGTTTGTGTTACCGGATAGGCGTCTTGGTTGCTTTGTCGCTGTCGAAATCGGCGGCAACGCGCGTTTCCCTCAAGGGCTTCACCGTATTGGTGGACAGTTCATAGGCCGGGTCGGCCTTGTAGGCAGCAAGCGCCTCTTCGCTTTCAAACTCGCCATAGACGATGAAATCGACCGAATTGCCCCACTGGTCGCGCTTCACATTCTCGCCAATCTCAAGCTTTTGCGCGTGAGAGATGGCCGTCAGCCCCGAAAGCCCCTTGCGCACCGCGTCGCGGTTGGCCTCTGGTACGGTAAAGAAAACGATATGGCGGATCATCAAAACACCTGTCTTGGGAACGCGTGAGCGTCAACCGCCTATCATCCCGCCGCCTCCGGTGCAATCCGCGCGGCTTGCGGGCACGGCTTGCAATCATGTCAATGCGGCGTGAAAAGCCCGGCCATATCCCGCCAGCAATGCGGCGCGGTCATTGCCGTTGATGATGGCCCTGGCACCTTCCCAGTCGGCGCGGCTGGCGTCGAAATATTGCGAAAGGCGCCGCCCGGTAAAACTTCCGCGCAGCATTCCTTCGATGAGAATGGCGGCGGAAACCTGCGGCTCCAGCGCCCGTTCCGGCTGTGCTACGAGGTCTACGCCGATGACATCGGACATGGTCTGGTAGTTGCGCTTGTGCGTCAGCTGCACCAGCCCGCGGCCAAGCCAACTTTTGCCGTCTGCGTCACGCCGCCAATAGGGTGTCCGCACCTGTCCCAGCCTTCCGGTTGCAAAGGCACGGTCCAGAATGCGGATCGCCGCGTCGTCGCTGGCGGCCAGTGTTTCGCGCACCGGCTGCATTGTCTGCGCTGTCTCGTGAAAAGCCGTGGCGAGTATATAGGCCAGCTGCCTGAGGTCGCCGCCGGGGGCGCGGGCTTCGAATTCATCAAGCACAAGCTCGGTCCCTTCCACCTGGCGTGCGCTCAACCTCTCAGGAAACGGGTTGTCGCGAATCTCCGCAAAAAAGCGTTGCCTGTCGATCACCATTGTCACCTTTCCGAAATGACGCTCCTAAACGAGCGTTTTCCCCAGGGGTTCTTTGCAACCTAAATCGATTTGAAAAAATCCTAATCGATTTTAATTCGTGCGAACCGTTTTAAGAGAATATTTTACCTTGAATTAAGGAACTTTCGCCCGCTTACTCTGTTTCACACCGCGCAAAAGCTGCGCCAAACCCGCGAAGGAGGAATGCCATGACAGCGACTATTCCGCAGACCACCTACGATCGTATCGAAAGCGAATGGCGGCAAATGCGTGAGATGGGCTCCCAGCAGAAGCCTGCCCAGTCTACGAAAAAGTAAGGCAGTCGACATGCTGCCCACAGCATGTCCGGACTGAACAATCGCCCGTGACGCCACACAGCGTCCCGGGCGTTTTCGTTTCCAGCCCTCACATCCCCCGCACTACATTCCCCGTACTCTTGGCTCGGCCATCGTCTCCATCGCCAGCGCCGTCAGCGCCCAGACAAGGGCATCCAGACGGTCGGGCGATTTTCGCGAAGACAACCCATCCGGGCCGAAGTCGGTCATCTGCTCCTCCAGTTTCTGAAACCTTCCCGCGTGCCGCACCCGGCCCTGCTCATAAAGCGCTGCCACCGGCTCGGCGCGGGTAAACTTGCCGCGGCTGGCCCGCACCATTGATATCGGCAGGTTGGCGTCGATGCTTTTCAGCATGGCGCTTACCATTTCGCCGCCCTGGTTGACTTCCGCCACCACCCGGTCCGCCTCGAAACGCCGGAACGCTGCCACCACCGCCCGCGCCCAACCCGCAGGCGTCGCGCCCTCGGCTGAACAATCCGCAAGAACCCGGAACGTCCCGTCAATGCCGATACCCGCCACCACGATACCGCAGCAGGAGCCCTCGCCGCTTCCGGCTGGTGGGTCAACGGCCACGACAATCCGCGCCAGTGCAGGCGGCGGCGCCGGGTCGAAGATGGCTTCGAGATCGGCCAGCTTCCACAGGGCGTCGTCCCGCTGGGCAATCATCTCGCCGTCCAGCTCCTGCCGCCCCAGCCGCGTTCCGCCATAGCGTTTCATCATGGCGTCGATGAACCCCGGCGAGAGGTTTGAGGCATTGTCCGTGGTGCGCATCCGCACCGTCCGGCTGGCCGGGTCTTCCATCAGCGCCTTCAAGAGCGGTATCGGCCTTGGCGTCGTCGTCACCAGCTGGCGCGGCTTGTCGCCCAGGCGCAGCCCGAATTGCAGCATGTCCCAGGTCTCCTGGGCATAGCGCCATTTCGCAAGCTCGTCAGACCAGGCGAAGTGGAATTGCGGGCCACGCAGGCTTTCGGGGTCTTCCGACGAGAATATCTGCGCCATCGCCCCGTTCGGCCAGATCAACCGGCGGCGCGATGGCTCGAATTCCGGTCGTCTGAACCGCGCCACGCGGCAGATGCCGGAGACACCATCGATCATCACCTCGCGGGCATCTCCCAGCGTTTCCGCCACCAGCGCAATCCGCAGCTCGGAATGGTCGCCATGCGATGCGATGAGATGCACCCATTCGGACCCCGCCCTCGTCTTGCCGGAGCCGCGCCCGCCAATCAGCAGCCAGTTGCGCCAATCGCCCTCTGGCGGCTGCTGGGCCGTGCTGCCAACGAACCGCCAGTCGCGGTTCAACCGCGCCACGAACTGCTTCCTGTGTCTTTCGGCCAGCGCTTCCGTCATGCCTCTTGCAATCTCTTGGGCGCGCAGCTCTGCGCCGTCGTTGCCGCGGCGGGCCAGCAATGCCCGTCCCGCCTCATTCTCGCCCGTCAGCTTGCGGCCCCTCCGGCGAAAGACCGGCATCGGCAAGTCTTGCCCGCACTTTCTGTTCGACGAGGTCATCGATCCGCCTCTGGAAGAAGGCCACAGCCTCTTCGTAGCTCTGGTTGTCCGCTTCGCTCTCGGCAGCCACCTCGCGGTCGCGGGCCAGTTGCCGTTGCAGCGTGTCGATCTTCTCAAGTGTCCGCACGATCAGCGACATGGCATCGGTCGCGGCCTTCACATCGGCCCGCGCCGCTTTTCCCGCCCCATCGTCGATGGCCGCATCCAGCGCGCCATCCGCCCCTTCGCGCAACTCACGAAAAAAGCGGAACTGCTCGCGCATCTCCGCCGTCATCTCGTTCAGCAGCCGCCACAACCCGTCCGGCCCGTCAATGGAGCCGGCTGGCCGCATATCTGCTGGTCGCTCCTGCGGCACGGATTTCATCTCCAGCACCACCAGCCGCGCGTCGTAGACACGGCTTTGCGGCCACTCGCAGTAAAGCGAGAGCGCGTCACTCGTCATCAATGTCATGGTTATCTTCCACCTAAGCGCAACGAAGCCGCAAATGCATTACGTCGCGTTCACATCCGGCAAAGGGTGAGGCCTGAAGACCATGGCTGAAGGGATCACAAGTCCCCAAGCCCCCGCTCCATCCGCACTTCTCCGACTGTACCTGAACACTACCCGAAGACCGTCACGCCGTCAAGGATTAAATTCCTATGATAGGCGAAATTTATTCCGTGCACTTCTTCCACGCCTCTCTCGCGCATATTACACTGATCTCTTAAACAACGGCGAAGGACAGAAATATTGAGATGGATCAGACGCTTGGTCACGCCGCTTTCCAGCACGGGGATCGTCTTTGGCACGGTGCTGCTCTGCGTGTCGCTCACACCGTCCCTGCTGCCGCGCACCTTCGTCATGCAGGGTGTGCTGTGCGGTTTTTCCTTCGCCATCGGTTATTTCATCGGCATTCTGGCAAAGCATGTCGCCATCTATCTCGGCCTGCCGCAACCCTCGCGGCATGACAAGCGCGGCATTCTCTTCGTCGTCTCACTTGCGGCCTTGGTCGCCGCCATCGGCTTTCTCTGGCAGGCCGCAACGTGGCAGAACTCCATCCGCGCCCTCATGGAGCTTGATCCGCTGGACAGCGCCCACCGCATAAAGACCGGCGCCATTGCGGTTGGTGCCGCCGGGCTTCTCATTGGCTTTGGGCGGCTGTTCCAGATTGTCCGGCGGCTTTTTGCCCTGCGCAGCCGCCGTTTTCTGCCGCGCCGTCTGGCCAATGTCGTCGGCATCGCTGCCGCTGGCGTCATCGCGGTACTGCTTCTCAACGGCCTTGTGGTGGATATCGGCCTGCGCTTCCTGGACAGCTCGTTGAAGCAGGTGGACAGCCTCATAGAGCCGGATGTGCCCCGCCCTTCGGACCCCATGAAAACCGGCAGCGAAGCCTCGCTCATGTCGTGGGAATCGCTCGGTCGGCGTGGGCGTGAATTCGTGGCAACCGGCCCGCACAGCGCCGAAATTTCCGCCTTCACCGGTCGCCCGGCCATGGAGCCGATCCGCGTCTATGCGGGTCTCAACTCCGGGCAAAGGCCTGCAGAGCGTGCCGCACTGGCACTGGAGGAGCTGAAGCGCAGTGGCGGTTTTGCGCGCTCCACCCTGCTTGTCGTCGTGCCCACCGGCACCGGCTGGATAGACCCGGAAGCTATTGATACGCTTGAATATCTTCACTCAGGCGATGTCGCCAGCGTCGCCGTTCAATATTCCTATCTCTCCAGCTGGATCGCCCTTCTGACAGAGCCGGATTACGGCGTGGAAACGGCCCGTGCGCTGTTTGAAGCCATCTATGGCTACTGGACGACACTGCCGAAGGAAACCCGCCCTAAGCTCTATCTGCATGGCTTGAGCCTCGGCGCGCTCAACAGCCAGAAATCATCCGATCTTTACGATGTTCTGGCCGATCCCTTCGAGGGCGCGCTTTGGAGCGGCCCGCCCTTTTCCAGCCCAACATGGCGTATGGCCACATCAGGGCGCGTTCCCGGCACGCCCTACTGGCTGCCGAAATTCCGGGATTCCTCGGTCATCCGCTTTGCCGATCAGTATTCCAGCGCCCAGATGCCGGACAAGCCCTGGGGGCCGATGCGCATCGTCTATCTGCAATATGCCAGCGATCCCGTCACCTTCTTCGAAACATCGTCGGTCTATCGCCGTCCGGAATGGATGCAGCAGCCGCGCGGCCGTGACGTATCCTCATCCTTCCACTGGTTCCCGGTCGTCACCTCCCTGCAATTGCTGTTGGATGTAGCCGCCGCAACCACCGCCCCCATGGGTTACGGCCACGTCTATGCGCCCGAACATTACATAGATGCGTGGCTGGAAGTCACCCAGCCCCAGGGCTGGAACCCCGCCGAAATCCAGCGCCTGAAGATGTTCTTCAAGGCAAGGCGCGGCAGTATGGACCCGGTATAAAGCCAAGTCGTCACAAAGGTGCCATCTTGCAAAATTACCCCTTAAGGGTAATATGAAGCATGGAAAAACGGCTCGCCCATTATGATCTAAAGACGATCATCGCCATCGTAAAAGAGCGGCGCGCAGCAGTATTCACCAAGACCGCAATCGATGGCGGGCGGCGTATGGAACTCACGGTTGGCGAAATGATCGACGTCATCTGCGGGCTCAATGCAAAGTGTCTCTATAAGTCGATGACGACCCACAGCGACACCACTGTTTGGCAGGATGTCTACCATGCGGATACCCCCGGCGGCAGGGCCTATATCAAGCTGACGCTCCGAACGAACGGAGCATTGGTCATACAATTTAAGGAGTTGGAGTCATGAGCGATATCTGCATGTGCTGCGATTCTGGCGCAGAAATGTTTGCCTTTTCAAACGAAACCCACCGCATCGAACACCATGGACTGGATATCGAGATCGAAGGCCTTTCCGGCTTTCGCTGCCCGGTCTGCGGCGAAATCGAGTTTGATGGCGAAAGCGCCGAGCGCTACGCCGAGGCAAGTGATGCACTCATGCTGGAAGCCCGCCGTTCCACGGGTAAGGAGTTACGGCGCATCCGTAAAAAGCTCGGAATGAATCAGCTGGAAGCATCGAAAATTACCGGTGGCGGGCACAATGCCTTTTCGCGCTATGAAACCGGCAAGGTTACGCCTACGGCTGCCGTCATAAATCTCTTCCGCGTGCTGGAGAAGCACCCGGAGGAACTTGAGGAGCTTAAGCGGGCATAGCCCTGACACGCCACCTCACCGCGAGATCCGTGTCGATAATATCACCGAAGAAAGGGTCCGCTCCACGCCATCAAGTGCACCGATGCCGTCGATCAGCCGGTCGAGATCGGCAATCGACGGTGCCGTCAGGATGGCGATGAGGTCGAAGCTGCCGCTCACGGAATGCAGCGTCGTCACCTCCTTGGTCGCCGCAAGCGCGGCTGTCACGCCCGCCAAAGCCTTTGGCGCGATCGTAATCAGCACATGCGCCCGCACCAGCCCCGAGAGATAGCTGTCGGAAAGCCTGATGCCATAGCCTGCAATCACCCCTTCCGCCTCCAGCCGCTCGATACGCGCCTGCACGGTGGTGCGGGAAAGCCCAAGCTTGCGCGCCAGCTCGGCCACCGGCATCCGCGCATTCTCGGCCAGCAGCGACAGCAGCGCCCGGTCTTTTTCGCTTATCGGCATAATGCACAATCCTGTTGGCGATCTGGTCAATCTTACGGGTAAATCTGCACAGTGTGAAGCTACGAATCGACGCAAATTGACGGCATCATGGTACCTCAGTGCATTATCGCGAGGGGACAAAAATGAAACACATCGTCATTATCGGCGCGGGCAATATCGGCTCTGCAATCGCTTGGATGCTGGCCGTGACCGGCGATTACCGCGTCACCGTTGCGGACCGCTCCGCAGACCAGCTTGCCAATATTCCGGGCCATGAGCCCATTGATACAGAGATCGTCGATATCACCGACCGCCTTGGCCTGCAGGCTTTGCTGAAGGACAAGTTCGCCGTGCTGTCGGCAGCTCCCTTCCACCTCACCGCCGGCATTGCCGAAGCTGCCGTTGCCGTCGGCACGCATTATCTCGACCTGACCGAAGACGTCGAATCCACCCGCAAGGTCAAGAAACTTGCCGAAACCGCTGAATGCGCGCTCATCCCGCAATGCGGCCTTGCGCCCGGCTTCATCTCCATCGTCGCCGCAGATCTTGCCGCCCGCTTCGACAAGCTGGACAGCGTGCGGATGCGCGTCGGCGCGCTCCCGCAATATCCGTCCAACGCCTTGAATTATAATCTCACTTGGAGCACGGACGGGCTCATCAACGAATATATCGAGCCCTGCGAAGCCATAGTCGAGGGACGCCTTACCGCCGTTCCTGCACTCGAAGAACGCGAGGAATTCTCGCTCGACGGCATGACCTATGAGGCCTTCAACACATCGGGCGGCCTTGGCACGCTTGCCGCCACGCTGGAAGGCAAGGTGCGCACCATGAACTACCGCACCATCCGTTATCCCGGCCACGTTTCCATCATGAAGGCCCTGCTCAACGACCTCAACCTGCGCAACAGGCGCGATGTGCTGAAAGACCTGTTCGAAAATGCCCTGCCCGCCACCATGCAGGATGTCGTCATCGTCTTCGTTACCGTCTGCGGCACGAAGAATGGCCGTTTCATGCAGGAGACCTATGCCCACAAGGTCTATGCCGGACCGGTCTCGGGCCGCATGATGAGCGCAATCCAGATCACCACCGCCGCCGGCATAACCACGGTCCTCGACCTTCTGGCGCAGGACAAGCTGCCGCAAAAAGGCTTTGTCAAACAGGAGGATATCGGCTTGGCAGACTTCCTCGCCAACCGCTTCGGCCAGTATTACGCGCCAAAGGAAAGTCTGGCAAAGGTGGGTTGATTTTGCAGCGGTGCCTGAGGGTAGGATTTACCCCACCCTCGGGCACCCGCCCATGATTACGTCCCGCAAAACGTCCGAAACACCCGCTCATGCCCCATGGGCGCTTGAGCGTAAACCGCAAATTCCGGCAGCTCTTCATAGGGCCGCGCGGTAGCCTTCAGCATGGCGTGGAACGGCTCAAGATCGCCGTCTTCAACCGCCGCCGCAATCACCTCTTCGATACGGTGGTTGCGGGGAATGACTGCGGGATTGACCGCCCGCATGGCCTGCGCCCGCGCGCTTTCGGTCGTTGCCTCCTGCCATGCCCGCTGGCGCCAACGGGCCAGCCATTCATCGGCACCGGCAAGGTCTATGAACATGCCGCGAAACGGCTCCGCATTTCCATCGGCAGCGTCACACAGCCTGCGGAAGGTCAGCGTGTAATCCACCTCGGAACGGTGCATCAGGCTGAGCAGATCCTGCACCAGCTGGCTGTCCGCATCGTCCTGCGTTGTCAGGCCAAGCTTCTCACGCATCCCGGAAAGCCAGAGCTTCGGGAAGGCTTCGGCAAATTCAGCAAGCACGGCATTGGCTTCTTCCACCGCCTTGTCCTCATCGTCGTCCAGAAGAGGCAACAGGCA
>JAAIGF010229274.1_pt1 | contig 12098 bp, 11 predicted proteins | sample 6487441 | NCBI WGS metagenome assembly JAAIGF01 (sample SAMN13974129, study PRJNA590717) | phyllosphere metagenome | biome: pepper field; feature: multiple bacterial spot infested pepper fields; material: pepper leaves; isolation source: leaves from pepper fields | host: Capsicum annuum ...
AAGGCCATTGCGGTTTCTCCGGCGCGCAGGTTGTGGATGCACTGAAAGCGGCTGCCGCGCACTGAGGCTACGATGGAGGCACGGCGCAGCGCGCGTCGCGCACTTCATTCCACTGCCCTGTGAGCCCATGGCCTTCTTCGAACGACTGAGCGACACCCGCTACCTGCCGACCGCACACGTGGGCGGGGCCTGGAACACCAACGAGCAGCACATCGCCCCGGCGATGGGATTGCTGGCCCACCACCTGGAACGCGACGCCGCCGCGCGCGGCCACGGCTTCCTGATCGGCCGCCTGTCCTACGACATCCTCGGCACCATTCCGATCGAGGCGATGGACGCACACGTGCAGGTACTGCGCGGCGGCCGCACCATCGAACTGGTGGAAGCCACCCTCAGCCACCAGGATCGCGCGGCCCTGCGCGTGCGTGCGTGGCTGATGCGCCCGAACGATACCGCGGCGATTGCCGGCACGCCGCTGGCGCGCATCGCGGCTGCCGACACGATGCCCGAATGGGATCCGGCGACGGTGTGGCCGGGCGGCTTCATCGAGAACGTGCAGATCCGCCGCGATGACCACGGCCCCGGCCGTGCGACCTACTGGGCACGCGCGAAGCAGCCGCTGCTGGACGGCGAGACGGTAAGCCCGCTGGCCCGCGCTGCCACCCTGTTCGACCTGTCCAACGGCATGGCCGTGCGCGCCGACCCGAAGGACATCGCGTTCCCCAACCTGGACCTGACCGTGCACCTGTTCGGCACGCCACAGGGCGACTGGCTGGGCTTCGACACCTCGGTCTCGTTCGGCAGCGAAGGCATCGGCCTGACCAGCACGGTGCTGCACGACGAGCGCGGCCCGATCGGCAGCATCGGGCAGGTGCTGACCGTGCGCCCCTGAGCGCAGCCGCGCAGATGCAGCGGGCGGCGTCAGCCGCCCAGCGTGCCCATGGTGAAGGTGTAGCCCGAGCGCATCAGGAAATCGCGCATGCGCAGTTCAGCGCGACGCGGTGATGGCAGATCGGAGGGCCCATACAGGGCGTAGACCACGCCCGAGCCTTCGATGCTCTCACGGCGCACGCCGCAATGGCGCGTTTCGGCCGCGATCACCCAGCCGTCCTTCAATTGATCCGGCCCGATCGACTGACCGTTTTTGAGCCGGAATGTCAGCCAGCGCACATCCGCAGTCGATCTGCTCATCGCTGGCCTGCCGCGTGCTGCATGCGGTCTTGCATGTCCCTGCGTGCCATTGCTGCTCCCGAGTACAGAAGCTCGACCATACGCCCTTCTCATGTCGCCCCGGTTTGAGATTGGTGACGCTTGCACATTCATTAGCACTAATGCATGTTGCCTCCCACGAAACGAACAGCCGCACTCGGCGAACTGCTCCGCTACACCGCCGAACTCGTGGACCAGGGGGCCGAAACGGTCTACCGGGACATGGGCTTGGACTACCGCGCGCGCTACACCCCGGTGATGCGCGCCATTGCCGGTGGCGCCCGCACCGTAGGCGAGATCACCGACGCCAGCCGCCTCACCCAGGGCGCGATCAGCCAGACCGTCGGCCTGATGATCCAGCAGGGCCTGCTCGAACGCCTGCCGATGGCCGAGGACGCACGCAAGAGCGCGCTGGCTTTCACCGCCGACGGTCGCGCACTGCTGCGCCGGCTGGAGCCGCACTGGTCGCTGGTGTTCGAAGCAATCGGCACGCTGGAAGCGGAAATCGGCCATCCCCTGCTGGACGTGCTGGAGGCCACGGCATCGGCACTGGAACACAAAGACTTCGCCGCGCGCCTGACCGAAGTGCGAGGACGGCATCGATGAATGCCGCCACTCCCACCAACTGGTTCGACGCAGGCGGCAGGGCCTACGCCGCACATCGCCCCGACTACCCGCCTGCCCTCGCCGACTTCCTGGCGCGGGCCTGCAGCACGCACGCGCTGGCCGTGGACGTAGGCTGCGGCACCGGCCAGCTCACCCACCTGCTCGCCCCGCACTTCGACGCGGTCGTGGGCCTGGACTCCAGCGCCGACCAGTTGCACAACGCTGCCCCTGCGGCGGGCGTCATCTACCAGCAGGCCTCGGCCGAACACCTGCCCGTGGCACCCGGCAGCGCCAACCTCGTCACCGTCGCGCAGGCCGCGCACTGGTTCGACCTGTCGGCGTTCTACGCGCAGGTGCGCCAGGTGGCGGCTCCAGGGCCCTCATCAGCTACGCCACACCGCAGCTGGAGCCCGACCTGCAGCCGCGCTTCGCCCGCTTCTACGCCGATGACCTCGGCGCGTACTGGCCGGCCGAACGCCGCCAGGTCGACAGTGGCTATGCGGAACTGGAGTTTCCCTTCGCCGAGTTCGACTACCCGCCGCTGGCCATCGAGCGCAACTGGACCCTCGCCGATACCCTCGGCTATTTCGGCACCTGGTCGGCGGTGCGACGCGCGCGCGAAGCCGGACAGCAACCGATGCTGCAGGCCTACGCGGAAGCGTTGGCCGCGCAGTGGGGCGACCCGCTGCAGCGCCGAGCGATCTTCTGGCCCATCAACATGCGGATTGGACGGCTATGACGACGATTGTTTCCCTGCAGCCAGGCGTGCGCTTCGAGGCGTCCCAGGTGGTCTCGGCGCATCAACTGGTACCGAACGTGGCGCCGGACTGGCCCGGCTTCGTCGGCATGCCACCGGTGTTCGCCACGGCAATGATGATCGGCTTCATCGAACAGACCTGCATCCAGGCCCTGGCCCCGTATCTCGACGCCGGGCAGGCAACGGTCGGTACGCACGTCGATGTCAGCCATGTCGCGGCCACGCCGCAAGGGATGCGGGTGAGCGCGCAGGTGGAGCTGGTCGCCATTGAAGGGCGCACCCTGCTGTTCAAGGTGCGCTGCGAGGACGAAGGCGGATTGATCGGTGAAGGCCTGCACCGTCGCGCGATCATCGACAGCGCGCGCTTCCTGCAGAAGCTTGCAACGAAGACCCCGCTGCCAGGCTGAAGCCTCCGCAGGCAGCTACGCGTGCGCGGCCTGGTTGCGCTGGTAAAGCGCATCGGCCAGCACCTGGATTTCCGCGCGCATCGCCAGCACCTGCAGCCAGTGCGCGGGGATGCCGGCCGCACCATGGAAGGCACCGGCCAACTGGCCGAGCACCGCCGCGGTGGTATCGGCATCGTCGCCCAGGTTGGCCGCTTCCAGCACCGCAGCGGCGAAGGTGTCGTGCCGGTGGAAGCACCAGAACGCCGCCTCCAGGCTGTCCACCACATAGCCACTGCTGCGGATCTGCTCTCGGCTTCCCTGCTGGTACTGCCCGGCGGCGATCTGCTGCAGGCGCTCACCCTGCACCGGAATGTCACGCAGATCCAGCACGGCCTGCTTCGATTGCCCGTCCAGCGCACGCTCGATCGCGGCCGCCAGCAAGCGGCATGCATCCAGGCATTCACGCGCGGCGTGGGTCGTGCGTGAACTCAGCTCGGCCATCGCCGGCAGTTCCGGCGTTCCGGCATAGCGCAGCACCACCGGCGCGAGGCGCATGATCGAGCCATTGCCTGCACTGCGCGGGTCTTCATTGCCCGACAGCGGCTGCCCGCTGAGCAGGAACTGGTCGATGGCCGCGCGCGTGGCCATGCCGATGTCGAAGCACTCACCGGTCGCGCTCCAGTAACCGTTTCGATACCAGTTGGCATAGCGTGTCACCTGATCGCGCGTATCGAATTCATCGCAACGCACCAGGCTTTCGGCCAGGCACATCGCCATCGAGGTGTCGTCGGTCCACTGCCCCAGCTTCAGATTGAACGGGCCACCGCCGACCATGTCGGTGAGCGGGGTGAAGCTGCCGCGCGGCTTGAATTCCACCGTGGTGCCGACGGCATCGCCGCAGGCCAGTCCCAGCAGTGCGCCGCGGAAGTTGTCGATCTGGTTCATGCCTTGAGTGTAACCAGACACACCATCAGCTGCTGCCGGACAGCCGTCTCAGTTCCAGTGCGGCGAACGTGTACCCGCCACATGCAGGCAGCAACGCAGACCGCTAATCCGGTCTGCCAGCGAACAGATATGCAGCTGTTCACCCTATCTGCTCGGCGGCTGCATGAACTCGATTGTGATGTGATCGGGTCCGGAAACGTAGGCTGCCAGTGTGCCCTTGCGTGGCCCTCCTGGGATGGGTTGCGGGCTGCCCTTCGCCCTCCATCCTGCAGCTTCTACACGGGCAATGGCGGCATGAACATCCTCCACGTTCAAAGCCAGGTGTGCAGCTCCGACCGCACCAGCACTCTCCGGCGCGGCTCCATGCTTGCGACCTCCAGAGTACTGCAGCAGCTCGACCATGAAACCATTCGGCGCCACAAGGATTGCCGTACGCACGTTCGGATCATCAACGCCCGTAACCTGATGCAGGAAATCACCCCCCATCTCCGATTGCCGTTGCAGCTCGAAACCCAGCGCCTGGGTCCAGAACTGGATGGATTCGTCCAGGGAGGAAACCGAAAAACCAACGTGATCAACGCCACCGGATGGAGTCGTGTTGGTCATGACGGGATGATCATCGTGACCGAACCGGCATACAGGACTGTTTCTGCGGTAGCAGCAAGTGGCAGGGTGAAGATGGGCGTCATCCACGCAAGCTATGGGGCGTGGCCTGTCCCGTCAAGTGACTGCGCAGTGTCGGGCCAGCACGTCGATTGGTTTCCCGGCGTGCCTGCAGATGTCAGGCAAAGAAAAAGCCCTGACCGGAGTCAGGGCTTTTCAATTGGAGGCCTCAAGCGGAATCGAACCGCTGTAAACGGATTTGCAATCCGGTGCATAGCCACTCTGCCATGAGGCCAACGTACTGCGGCCAGGAACGATGCCCCTGACATGACAAAACCCCGCGATGGGGCCTGTCGAAACTGGAGCGGGAAACGAGACTCGAACTCGCGACCTCAACCTTGGCAAGGTTGCGCTCTACCAACTGAGCTATTCCCGCGTAAGCCACCATGGTACCGGAAATCCGGAACACACACCAGCGATTTCACCTTTCTGACTGCGCGCAAAGCCTTGTGGCCCAACGTGCCCCGCCTTGCCGAGGCGGGAGAAAAACAAGGCCCCTACCGGGGCCCTGTAGAATCTGGAGCGGGAAACGAGACTCGAACTCGCGACCTCAACCTTGGCAAGGTTGCGCTCTACCAACTGAGCTATTCCCGCAGATCCCGTTCGACCTGCGTCGAAGGAGCGCTATTGTGTCCAAATTCCTTCACGCCGTCAACAGTCTTCACGCACCGCGATCCGGGCCTTGCGCGGTGGGGTACCCTGCCCCGCCCGGACGCCTCGGCCCATGTTCCTGCACGGCAAATCTCTGCTGATCTCCCTGCTGCTGCACCTGCTGGTGGCCGCGCTCTATTGGACGCTGATGCCGCTGGGCATGAACTGGTATCGCGATCATGTTGGTTTCAGCTCGCACGGCAACATCGGCCTGGGCCTCGCGCAGTACTACGCGTTCGTGCTGTTCCTCGGCGCACAGCCGTTGATCGCCGTACTGCGGCCGTTGGCAGCGAAATTGTTGGTGCTGGCCATCCCGCTCGCATTCGCGACCTGGACGCTGATGCACAACAACCCGCTGCGCATGGTGTACTTCACCGTCGGGCCAGGCGTGCTTGCACTTGCCGCGATCGCCGCGAGCATGCGCTTCGCTGCGCGCACCACCACCTGGAGCACGCGCAAGGAGCCCGCGCATGAGTGATCGCAGCACTCGCTTGTACTATTTGGCGGCAGTCGTGATCTGGCTGGCCGTGATGGCCGCGCTGATTCATGCCGGTACGCAGGCCGACTACTGGATGCAGCGCTGGCTGGAACCCGGCGAAGTGCAGCCCTATCCCATCCGCGCCGTTGCGATCTTTGCCCTGATGAGCACGGTCGAAATCGCGGTTGTCATGCTGATCGTGCGCCCATGGCGATGGCGTCGGCTCTGGCTGCGCCTGCTGATCGCCTTTGCGCTGCTGCTGACGTGGTCGGTACCGTTCGCGATGGGCGCGATGCACCAATCGCCGGTCTACGGCACACACCTGCTGTGGTTGCTGCTGCTGGATCTGAGCCTGTTCCTGACCCTGTGCGCGGTGTCCGTCATCAGTGCGTGGCAGGGGTTTCGCAGCCGCGCTTCCACCGCACGCAGATACCCTTCATCGTGAGCGCAGCACTACGCCATGCAGCCACCGACATGGGCCTGATGTTCGCAGCCTGCGCGCTCGCAGTCTGCCTTTCGACCCATCTGGTATCGAAGCACTGACGCAAACGAAAAACGCCCCCTTCCGGGAGCGTTTTTCTGCAATCTGGAGCGGGAAACGAGACTCGAACTCGCGACCTCAACCTTGGCAAGGTTGCGCTCTACCAACTGAGCTATTCCCGCAGATTCCGTTCGACCTGCGTCGAAGGAGCGCTATTGTGTCGATATTGCTGCACGGCGTCAACCGGATTTTTCGGGTCGTCTGCACAGCGTCGTTCAGCTTGGCAGTCAGGCCCGCACCCCGCGCCGGTGGAAGTAGATCTGCTCGGCCACGCGCCGCGTCGCGGCGGTACGCAGCAGCGCGTTGAGCGGCCAGTCCTGCTGCAGATGGTCCATCGCCCAGCGCAGCAGGCGCTTGCGGCGGAAGGCCGGCGCCACCCGCCGCGCCACCTGTTCGGCGGCGGGGCCCTGGCCTCGCAGGTGCAGGCCGATGGCATCGCCGACCGCCCAGCCATGCCGCCACGACGAGTGGATGCCGCCGGCCGACAGCGGCGAGACGATGCCGGCCGCATCCCCGGTCAGGATCAGGCGCTGGCCGGTGATCGGGCCATCCGGCAAGCCGCAGGGCACCAGCCCGGCGCGGGTGGATGTCGGCTGCAATGACGGTGCGATGCCGACGATGTCGCGCACATGTTCGATGAAGCCATCGATGTCCGGCACCCGCGCCTGCATCGGATCATGGCGCAGGGCGAGCCCGACCTGCACGCCCGTGGGATTCTGCGCGACCCAGCCGATGTAGCCCGGCGCATAACGCTTGCTGACGAAGCAGTGCAGCGCATCGCCCTGTGGCAGCTGCAGGCCGTCGAACTCGCGCTCGACGCCGTAGAGGTTGTCGCGCACCTGGCCCAGGCCGGTACGCCGGGCGACACGTGATCGCGCGCCATCGGCACCCACCAGATTGGCGCACCGCCCTGCCCCGTCCACCTGCCAGCCATCGCCATCGACCTCGGCATTGCTGAAGGACTGCTGCAGGCGCAGATCCACGCCGCTGGCACGCAGTTCGTCGGCCAGCCAGCGCATCAGGTTCGGGGTGTCGGTGGTGAGGAAGTAGTACCCGGGCGCGGCCAGCTGCACGCTGCGCAGGTTTGGCGCGTACAACCGCACGCGCGCGACACGCTGCACCAGACGCTCGGGCATGCGACCCAGCCAGGTCTGCTCCATCGCTTCCTTCACCACGATGCCGGTGGTGTGCAGGCGCTCGCCGGGATCGGCCTTGCGCTCCAGCACGCAGACGCGCAGGCCGTACTGCGCGGCGGCCAATGCGCAGGCCGCGCCGGCGAAGCTTGCGCCGACGATGACCAGATCGTGGTCGTAGGCAGAGGACATGTGGGGCATCGCGGCATCACCGGTTGGAACGGTGTTGCAGCTTTGCCGCCGCGCGTGGCGGGGCGATGGGGTGGCGGTGAAGTGGGGATGAAGCGGCCGAAGACGCAAAACGAAAAACGCTCCCTTGCGGGAGCGTTTCTCTTGAAGCTGGAGCGGGAAACGAGACTCGAACTCGCGACCTCAACCTTGGCAAGGTTGCGCTCTACCAACTGAGCTATTCCCGCTTGGGAGGCGAAATTCTACCTGTTCTGGGAATGGCGTCAAGCGGTTTTTTCAGGGGGCTTCGCGAAGCGACCGACATGTTGTATCCATGCCGGTGTACATCCAGCCGAGGCGCGAACATCAACACCGAACCCACTGAGATCTGGGTCTTCCACGGCGCAGGCGCGCGCTTCGCCGGGGGCGTCTTCGGCAATCGTGAGGCCGGCTTGTCATGGGCGGCCAAGCACGCGCTGACAGGGGTGCTCACCTGCTATCCGTTGAATGAAGGCGCGTACGACTGGGCGCTCCGATCAGGCGCCTTTGCACCCAAGCGCCCAGAGCATCGCGAAGCGCATTTCATTGGCGGATTTACATCCGCATCAATGGACCATGTACACGTCGAAGACGGCATACCCCAGTAGATCCACGCCATGCGTGGATGGGGGCGACCGTGGGGTCAGAGCCCTTTCCTGTGGAAAGGGATCCGACCCCGGGGCGGCATACCCCAGTAGATCCACGCCATGCGTGGATGGGGGCGACCGTGGGGTCAGAGCCCTTTCCTGTGGAAAGGGATCCGACCCCGGGGCTCAGTTGCCCAGCTTCTTCTGCCGCGAACGTTCGCGCGCGGCGCGCTCGTCTTCGCGCAGGCTCGGCCAGGCGGCATGCAGGTACTGCAGGCCCGACCACAGGGTCAGCACGGCGGCAATGGCCAGGGTCCAGTCGCCGATATGGAACACCGGCGGGCCCATCCAGATGTCATTGACCGGCACGTTCGGTGCCACCGAATACAGCAGGCACAGCAGCGCGACCATCTGCGCGGTGGTCTTGACCTTGCCGATCATCGCCACGCGCACCTTGGCGCGCTGGCCCAGCTCGGCCATCCACTCGCGCAGCGCCGACACCGCGATTTCGCGGCCGACGATCACCGCCGCCCAGAACGCCATCCACGGCGTCGGGTGGCCCTGCACGATCAGGAACAGCGCCACGGCCACCATCAGCTTGTCCGCCACCGGATCGAGGAAGGCGCCGAACGCCGATTCCAGCTTGTACCGACGTGCGATCCAGCCATCGAGCCAGTCGGTGATCGCGGCCAGGCCGAAGATCGCCGCGGACGCGAAATTGGTCCAAGTGTAGGGCAGGTAGAACACCAGCACCAGCACCGGGATCATCACGATCCGCAACAACGTCAGCCAGGTGGGCAGGGTCAACTTCATGCGGCTTGCTTCTCTCTCTACTCGGCCGGGTCAGGCGTGGCCAACCCGTGCAGGTTAGCGTAGATGCGTGCAGCGAGGGCGTCATTGATGCCTTCGACCTTGGCAATTTCGGCTTCACCGGCGGCTTTCAGGCCAACCAGGCCACCGAAATGCTTGAGCAGGCTGGCGCGCCGGCGCGGGCCGATACCCGGGATATCTTCCAGCTTGCTGGTCATCCGGGCCTTCTGACGGCGGCCCCGATGTCCGGTGATGGCGAAGCGGTGCGCTTCGTCGCGCACCTGCTGGATGAACTGCAGCGCAGGATTGGCTGCGCCCGGGCGCAGCTCGCGGCCATCAGGCATCACCAGTGCTTCGTGGCCGGCGCGGCGCTCCACGCCCTTGGCCACGCCCACCAGCAGCACGCCTTCCACGCCCAGGTCGGCCAGCGCGGCCTGTGCCTGGGCCAGCTGGCCGGCGCCACCATCGATCAGCAGCACGTCGGGCAGCACGCCCTGTTCTTCGACCGCGCGGCGGAAGCGGCGGTCGATGGCCTGACGCATGGCCGCATAGTCATCGCCTGGCTCGATGCCACTGATGTTGTAGCGGCGGTACTGCGCGCGCACCGGCCCGGCGGCATCGAACACCACGCACGACGCCACCGTGGCTTCGCCCATGGTGTGGCTGATGTCGAAGCATTCTACCCGCTTGACCGGTTCGGCCAGGCCCAGCATTTCGCGCAGGGCTTCGCTGCGCGCGTGCTGCGCATTGCGGCTGTTGAGTTCGGTGGCCAGGGTCAGCTGCGCGTTGCGGCTGGCCAGCTCCAGGTAGCCGGCGCGTTCGCCACGCACGTTCCACTTCAGCTGCACCTTGCGCTCGGCCGAGGCCGAAAGCGCGGCCACCAGCAGGTCGGCATCGGGAATCTGCCGGTCCAGCAGGATCTCGCTCGGCGGCTCGAATTCGATGTAGTACTGCGACACGAACGCGGCCAGCACCTCTTCGGGGCTGTCCTCGCCATTGGTGCGCGGGAAGAACGGGCGGGTGCCGAGGTTGCGTCCATCGCGGAAGGCCAGCAGCAGCACGCAGGCCTGCGAGCCGTGCATGGCCACGGCCAGCACGTCCAGGTCGGCGGCGCGGCCATCCACGTACTGGCGGGTCTGCATGCTGCGCAGCGAAGCGATGAGATCGCGCAGGCGCGCGGCCTTCTCGAACTCCAGCGCCTCGCTGGCACCCTGCATCTGCTCGCCCAGCTCGCGGGTCAGCTCATCGCTCTTGCCTTCCAGGAACAGCGTGGCGCGGCGCACCGATTCGGCATACTCCGGCGCCGGCACCAGATCCACGCAGGGCGCGCTGCAACGGCCGATCTGGTACTGCAGGCACGGCCGCGAACGGTTGCGGAACACGCTGTCCTCGCAGCTGCGCAGCTTGAACAGCTTGTGCATCAGGTTCAGCGTCTCGCGTACCGCGGTGACGCCCGGGTACGGCCCGAAGTAGCGCCCGGGAATGGCGCGCGGGCCACGGTGCAGGGCGATGCGCGGCCAGTCCTCGCGGGTCAGCAGCACGTGCGGGTAGGTCTTGTCGTCGCGCAGGGACACGTTGTAGCGCGGCGACAGGGATTTGATCAGCTGGTTTTCCAGCAGCAGCGCTTCGCCTTCCGAGCGCGTGACGGTCACGTCCATGCGCGCGATCTGCGAGAGCATCGACATGATGCGCGCGTTCTTCGGGCTGCCGTTGAAGTAGCTGCCGACGCGGTTGCGCAGCGCGCGCGCCTTGCCCACGTACAACAGCGTGTCGTCGGCCGCGTACATGCGGTACACGCCGGGTGCGGTACTCAACTGGGCCGCGAAGGCCTTGCCGTCGAAGGCCGGGGCGGTGACGTCGGTCATTCGCTGATCGGCACTTCGCTGAGCACGCCGCTGTCGAAGTCGAAACGCAGCACCGCGTGCGCGTCGGTCTCGGCGATCCACACCGCACCGGCACCCACGGCCAGGCCGGCCGGGCCATGCAGGCGGCGCGGCAGCGGCTGGGTGACCAGATCGCCACCGCCCAGGCGCAGGGTGCGCAGGCGGCCGTTGCCGGTGTCGGCGATCCACAGCACGGGTGCATCCGGGCTCAATGCGATGGCCTGCGGATACTGCAGGCTGGCCTGCCCGCGCGGGCCATCGTCGGCGCCGAAGCGCCAGGCGCCCTGCCCGACCAGGGTCTGCACGAGGTCACCGCGCAGCTGCACCGCACGGATGGACGAGCCCAGCGCATCGGCCACGTACAGCACCTGCTGCACCACTGCCAGGCCGGTAGGCTGGGCGAACGCAGCCATGTGGCCACTGCCGTCGCGCTCGTCGATGGCACCGCTGCCGGCGCGCCACTGCAGGCTGCGCAGGCCGAGGTGGAAGCTCCACAGGCGGTTGTCGCCGGCCATGGCGATATGCAGCTGGTTGTCGGCGATCGCCAGGCCGACCGGGTTGTCCAGTGCCACCTGCCGCGCCTGCGCCACCGGCCCTTCGACCGGCGTGCCGGGGCGCCCGTTGCCGCACAGCGTGTCGACCTGGCCGGTCGCCAGGTTGATGCGGCGCACGGCGTGGTTGCCGGTATCGGCCACGTACAGCGACTCGCGCTCGAGCACCAGCCCCTGCGGGCGGTGGAACGCGGCTTCGGCCAGGTTGCCATCCATGAAATCAGCGGTGCCCAGCCCGAACTGGCGCAGCACGCGCCCGCCGTGACTGCACTCGAGGATGCGATGGCGACCGCTGTCGGCGATGTACAGGCGATCCCGGTTGACCGCCAGGCCGGCCGGAAAACGCAGCGGATGCGGCAGTTCGGGATGCAGTTCGCTGCCGCCGCGCGACGGCGCCAGCGGCGCGCCTTCGCAGAGATCGTTCAAGGCGCGTTCCAGCTCACCGGGTGCGCCGAGGCCGACCAGCCGCTGCTGTTCGCGCCCCTGCGCGTCGAGCAGGATGACGGTCGGCCAGGCCGTGACGCCGAAGCGGCGCCAGCCGTCCCAGTCCGCATCCAGCAGCGCCGGCATCGACAGCCCCTGCCTGCGCAGCAGCTTCAGCGCAGCGCCGGCGTCGCGTTCGAAATCGAAGCGCGGCACATGCAGCACCAACGGCTGCAGGCGGCCCGGGTTGCGTGACAGCCATTGGCCG
>JAAIGF010367607.1_pt1 | contig 12063 bp, 10 predicted proteins | sample 6487441 | NCBI WGS metagenome assembly JAAIGF01 (sample SAMN13974129, study PRJNA590717) | phyllosphere metagenome | biome: pepper field; feature: multiple bacterial spot infested pepper fields; material: pepper leaves; isolation source: leaves from pepper fields | host: Capsicum annuum ...
ACGCCTGGCCAGCGCGCGGCCTCGGCCTCGGCCAGCGCGGTGCCCGATTCCCGCGGCACCAACCTGTTTCGCACCGATGCGAATGTCGGCATGCTGGCCGCCTATCTGCCGGCGGATCTGCATGCCCACCTGCTGCCGCACCTGGACCGCCTGGGCGCGCGCGCCGGCGGCGAGCTGGATGCCCTGGCCGCCAGCGCCGACCAGAACCCGCCCACCCTCTCGGTGCGCAGCCGCAATGGCACGGACGAGTCGCGCGTCATCAAGCATCCGGACTACGTGGCGCTGGAGCGCGCGGCGTATGCGGACTACGGCCTGGCCGCGATGTCGCATCGCGCGGGCGTGCTGGATTGGCCGGCGCCCCTGCCCGCGGCCGCGAAGTACGCCTTCACCCACGTCTTCGTGCAGGCCGAGTTCGGCCTGTGCTGCCCGGTCAGCATGACCGACTCGCTTGCGCGCACCCTGCGCAAGTTCGGCCGCCCCGAACTGGTGGAGACCGTCCTGCCGCAGCTGACCACCCAGGACTTCGACGACCTGCGCCAGGGCGCCATGTTCATGACCGAACAGGCCGCGGGCTCGGACGTGGCCGCCACCGAAACCCAGGCCACGCGCCAGGCCGACGGCCACTGGACGCTGACCGGCGACAAGTGGTTCTGCTCCAATCCCGATGCCGGCTTTGCCATGGTGCTGGCGCGCAGCGAGGCCGTGAGCGGGCTGGGCGGCGTGTCGCTCTTCCTGTTGCCGCGCGAACGCCCCGACGGCACGCCCAACGCGTATCGGGTGCTGCGCCTGAAGGACAAGCTGGGCACGCGCTCCATGGCGAGCGGCGAGATCCGACTGGAAGGCGCCTTCGCCTGGCTGGTGGGCGAGCCCGGCCAGGGCTTCAAGCACATGGCCGACATGATCAACAACTCGCGCCTGTCCAATGGCGTGCGGGCGGCAGGCCTGATGCGGCGTGCCCTGGCCGAGGCCCTGTACGTGGCCACCCACCGCCGGGCCTTTGGCCGTGCCCTGATCGACATGCCACTGATGCAGCGCCAGCTGGTCAAGATGGCCGTCTGGGCCGAGCAGGCGCGCAGCCTGGTGTTCCAGACCGCGCAGGCGCTGCAAGCGGCCGACGCCGACCCGGCACAGCGCCCGCTCGCACGCATCCTGACCCCGCTCATCAAGTTCCGCGCCTGCCGCGATGCCCGCAAGGTGACGGGCGACGCCATGGAAGTGCGCGGCGGCTGCGGCTACATCGAAGAGTTCGTCGAAGCGCGCCTGGTGCGCGATGCCCACCTGGGCTCGATCTGGGAAGGCACGAGCAACATCGTCGCGCTGGACGTGATGCGCGCCATCCGCCGCGAGAACGCCCTGCCCGCCCTGCGCGCGCATGTCGAACGCCTGCTGGCGGACGGCGAACCCTGCCCGCCGCACCTGGCCGGGCAACAGGCCGAGCGCATCGCGCGGGCCTTCGACTTTGCCCAGAGCGCGGCGCAGGAGGACATCACGCACCTGGCGCGCCAGGCGGCATCCGGCCTGTACCACGCCGTGACGCTGGCCGGCCTGCGCTGGGAGGCCCGACAGGCGGGCCTGCCGCAGCGCAACCAGCTGGCCGACCGGGTCCTGCAGCACCGACTGGCCGCGCGCGACCCCCTGCAGCCGGACGCCGCGCAGGACGACGACGCCCTGTGCGCCTGGCTGGCGGCGCCGCTGCGCTGAGCCGCGGCACGCGCCAGCGTGACGACCGGTGCGGGATGGCCCAGGGCCATCTGCCGCCGTGCCACACCGCCCGCCGTCACCGTCCATCGACCACCGTCCGACCGGTGCCGGCGCCTGCCGGCCCCTTGCGACCCATCACGTCCACGCCCCAGGCCGGCGATCCCGGCCGATGACAACCCAGGAGACCACCCCATGTTGCCCACGTTTCTTCGCCGCGGCCTGCAAGCCTGCGCCCTGCTGCTGGCCGGCACCTTTGCCCTGCCACCCGCCCTGGCCGCCGACTACCCGGACCGCCCCGTGACGCTGGTCGTGCCCTTCCCGCCCGGCGGCCCGACCGATGCCCTGGCGCGACGCCTGGCCGATGGCCTGCGCCAGCAACTGGGGCAGGTCGTCCTGGTCGAGAACCGGGGCGGGGCCGGTGGCAACATCGGCGCCGACCACGTCGCCAAGGCCGCGCCCGATGGCCTGACGCTGCTCTTTGGCACGTCGGGCCCGCTCGCCATCAATGTCGGCCTGTATCCCAAGCTGACCTACGACCCGCAGCGCGACTTCGCACCCATCATCCGGCTGGGGCACCTGCCCAACATCCTGGTCGTGAACCCGAACGTGCCCGCCACCAACCTGGACGAGCTCGTCGCCCACGCCAAATCCGGCAAGCCCCTGTTCTACGCGTCTTCCGGCAACGGCGCATCGTCGCACCTGGCCGGCATCCTCTTCAACCAGAAGGCGGGCACGACGATCGAGCACGTCCCGTATCGCGGCACCGGCCCGGCACTGACCGACCTGCTCGGCGGGCAGGTCGACATGGCCTTCACCGACATCCTGACCGCCCTGCCCTACGTGCGTGGCGGCCAGCTGCGCGCGATCGGCCTGGCCAGTGCCGAACGCAGCCAGGCGCTGCCCGAGCTGCCCACGCTCGCCGAGCAGGGCCTGGCGGGCTATGACGTGAGCGTCTTCTTCGGCATCGTCGTCCCGCAAGGCACGCCCGAGCCCATCGTCACCCGCCTGAACGAGGCCTTTCGCGCCACGCTGGCGGATCCCGCGGTGGAACAAGCCCTGGCCACGCAGGGCATCGTCAAGGCGGACGACCAGACGCCCGCGGGCCTGAAGGCCTTCATGGATGCGGAGATCCCGAAGTGGGGCGCGCTCATCCGCCAGGAAAACATCGCGATGGACTGAGACCGTCACCGCGCCCCCCATTGACCCCTCATTTTCCGGAGGCTCCATGCCCTGGCAAGACACCGGCACCGGCGCCCTCGCCGGCATCCACGTCCTGGACCTGTCCCGCGTCCTGGGCGGGCCGTACTGCACGCAGATCCTCGGCGACCACGGCGCCGACGTCATCAAGGTCGAGCCGCCCGCTGGCGACGAGACCCGCGGCTGGGGCCCGCCTTTCGAGGGCGACGTCGCCTCCTACTTTCGCGGCGTCAACCGCAACAAGCGCGGCATGGCGCTGGATCTGGCCAGCCCTACCGGACGCGAGGTCCTGCATGCGCTGCTGGCCGATGCCGACGTACTGGTCGAGAACTTCAAGCCCGGCACGCTGGAAAAGTGGGGCATCGGCGAGGACGACCTGCGCGCGCGCTATCCGACGCTCGTGCATTGCCGGATCAGCGGCTTTGGCGCGACCGGCCCGCTGGGCGGGCTGCCCGGCTACGACGCGTGCGCGCAGGCCATGTGCGGGCTCATGAGCGTGAACGGCGATCAGGCGGGCGACGCCACGCGAGTGGGCCTGCCCGTGGTGGACATGGTGACGGGCCTGAACGCCGTGACCGGCATCCTGCTGGCCCTGCAGGAGCGCCAGCGCAGCGGCCAGGGACAGTTCCTGGACATCACGCTGTACGACTGCGCGCTGTCCCTGCTGCACCCGCATGCCGCCAACCACTTCGGGGATGGCCGCATCCCGGGGCGCACGGGCAACGCCCATCCCAACATCGCGCCTTACGAGACCATCGCCGCGCGCGACGCGCCGGTCTTCCTCGCCGTGGGCAACGACCGCCAGTTCCGCGGGCTGGCCCGGACGCTCGGTGCGCCGCAGCTGGCCGACGACCCGCGCTTTGCGAGCAACGCCCAGCGCCTGGCCCACCGCGCGGCCCTGCACGCGGAGCTCGCCCGGCTTCTGCTCGCGCATGACGCGGCCGCCATCGCCGAGCGCCTGCTGCGCGCTGGCGTTCCGGCCGCCGCCGTGCTGGGCGTTGACGCGGCCCTGGCGCATCCGCACACGGCCCACCGCGAGATGGTGCTGCAACGGGACGACTACCGCGCCGTGGCGTCGCCCATCAAGCTGTCGCGCACGCCGGCCTCGCTGCGCCGCGTGCCACCGGCGCTCGACGGGGACGGCGAGGCGATCCGCGCGGCGCTGGCGGCGCGCCCGCCGGCCTGAATCCCTGTGCGGGATCGTGCACGTGGCGTCCCGGCAGGCGGCGACGGCCCGCACAGCCGCGCAGGTCGCCGGAGCCGCCTGCCTGAGGCGCGGATGCCGTGGCATGGCGCGCCGGGCGGCGCGCGACCGAGGCGCGGCCTGGCGCGCCGGTTGTCCCCCCGCGCGCCGCGGTCTATAGTCGGCTGCCCCAACGCACTCTGGCCGGCCTGCGGCCCCGCCCATCATGATCGGACGCCTGACCGGCACCTTGCTTGAAAAGTCCCCGCCCACCATCTGCCTGGACGTCCAGGGCGTGGGCTACGACATCGAAGTCCCCATGAGCACGTTGTATGGGCTGCCGGAAAACGGCGCACGCGTGGTGCTTCTCACGCACCTGGTGGTGCGCGAGGACGCGCACGTGCTGTACGGCTTTGCCACCGCCGAAGAACGCATGGCGTTTCGCCAGCTCATCAAGATCACCGGCGTGGGCGCGCGCATGGCGCTGGCGGTGCTCTCCGGCCTGACCGTGGCCGAACTGGCCCAGGCCATCACCCTGCAGGAAGCCGGGCGCCTCACGCGCATCCCCGGCATCGGCAAGAAGACCGCCGAGCGCCTGCTGCTCGAGCTGCGCGGCAAGCTGGGCGCGGACCTGGGCACGGGTGCGCCGCATGTCGCCATCGACGCGCAGTCCGACATCCTGCACGCCCTCACGGCGCTGGGCTATTCCGAGAAGGAATCCGCCGCCGCCCTGAAGAGCATCCCCGCCGGCACCAGCGTGACGGACGGCATCAAGCTGGCCTTGAAGACCCTGGCGCGCTGAGCCGGCCCCGGTCGACCCTGCCCCTCTCCCCTCGACAAGCGTGGCGACGACCCGTCGCCGCGCGTTGACACCTTTCCGCTTATTTCCTATAGTCCTAATAATGGGAACTTTAAAAAACGACTCCCTTGCGCACAGCAAGCAGCCGCTGTATCAGCAGCTGGCCACCGTCTTTCGCCTGAAGATCCAGAGCGGCGAATGGGCGGCCGGCACGCAGGTGCCGCCGCTGGTGACGCTGTGTGCGGAACTCGATCGCGGTCGCGTCACGGTGCGCAGCGCCCTGGCCGAACTCGAAGCCGAGGGCCTGATCACCCGGGCGCGCGGCCAGGGCACCTTCGTGTGCCCTCCCACGCAGGACAGCACGCCGCAGTTCGAACTGGCGCGCACCTGGGACGCCCTGGTGGACTTCGGTCGCCACAGCGAACAGGAAGTGATCACCGAGGCCAATGACTCGCCCCTGGAGCTGCCTGCCTGGTGCTCCAGCGAAGGCATCGTGGCCGAGCGCTATCACCGCCTGGAACGCGTGTACCTGCGCAACGGCGTGCGCGTCTGCTACAGCCTCGTGTATGTCGCCTCCGACGTCTACCTGGCCCATGCCGAGCGCTTCCAGCAGCGCGCCGTGGCCACCGTGGTGGGCGAGACCCCCGAGCTGGTCATCGGCCAGGCGCTGCAGAAAGTCCTGATCACCTCGGCTGGCGACGACACCGCCAGCCATCTGCACATCCCGGTGGGCGCGCCCATCGCGGAAGTCATCCGGCGGGTGTATGCACCCGACCGCCGGCTGATCTATTGGTCACGGGTACATTTTCCCGGCAAGTACGTCCGCATGGACTTCGACCTGCTCGATCCGGGCGCCCGCCCCGGTTGAGACAGCGCACGCGCCGGCTTTCGATAACGAGACAGAGACACATGCTTCGCACCCTCATCGGCCCGCTCAAGGGTCTGCTGGCTGCCGCCGGATTGATCACCGCCTTCGGCGCCCAGGCCCAGGCCAGCTACCCCAGCCGCCCGATCACGCTGATCGTGCCCTACGGTGCCGGCGGCACGACCGACCAGCTCGCGCGCTCGCTGGGCGATGCGCTGTCGCGCCAGCTGGGCCAGCCCGTCGTGGTCGAGAACAAGCCCGGCGCCAACGGCACGATGGGCGTCATGCAGCTGCGCCGCGCCGCGCCCGACGGCTACACCCTGTCGATCATCCCGATGGGCGTGTTCCGTCAGCCGTACCTGCAGGCCGGTGGCGTGGGCTATGACCCGATCAAGGATGTGACCTACGTGTCGCAGGTCGCCGAGTACGCCTATGCCCTGGCCGTGCGCGCCGACTCGAAGTGGCAGAGCGTCGACGATCTGGTGGCTGAGGCAAAGCGCCGTCCGGGTGAGATCAACTACGGCTCGTCGGGACTCTTCACCAGCAACCACCTGGCGGTGGTGGAACTGGAAAGCGCCGCCGACATCGACATGACGCACGTGCCCTTCAAGGGCGATTCCGAGGCCCTGTCCGCGCTGCTCGGCGGCCATGTCGACATGGTGTCGTCCACCAACACGGTGCTGCCCTTCATGAAGTCCGGGCAGATGCGCGTGCTGGCCACCGTCGGCGCCGATCGTCCCGCCGATTTCGCCAATGTCCCGACATTGAAGGAAGCCGGCTTCGACGTGGTGATGGCCTCGCCCATCGGCGTGGGTGGTCCCGGCGGCCTGCCCGCGCCCATCGTGCAGAAGCTCGATGAAGCCATCGGCAACGCCACGCGCGACCCGGCCTTCCAGGAGATCGCCGCGCGCATGGGCCTGACCCTGAACTACGCGAACCACACCGACTACACGGCCTTCGCGCATGGTGCGGTGGCCTCGGAGAAGACCATCATCGAGCGTCTGTCCGCGGAGATCCCCAAGTGAGCGGCACGGCACTGCACCTGGCCGAGTTCGGCGCACGCCCGATCACCGCGGGCGAAGACCGCATCGTGGTCCTGGGCGGCGGCGTCATGGGCCCGGGCATCGCCCTGGTCTTCGCCGAGCACGGCTTTGCCGTGGACCTGTGCGAAACCCGCCCCGCCGCGCTCGAGCAAGGCCTGGCCACGCTGGCCCAGGCCCTGCAGCTCAAGGCCGAACTGGGCCTGACGCCGGCCAAGGACGTGGCGGCCATCCTGGCCCGCGTCCAGGGGCACACGGACAGCGATGCCCCGCTGCGCAGCGCGCGACTGGTGATCGAGGCGGTCACCGAGAACGCCGACGTCAAGCGCGCCGTCTATGCCCGCGTGCAGGCGCTTGCGCCCGCCGACACGGTCGTCTGGAGCAACACGTCCACGATGAACGTGTTCGAACTGGCCGAGCCCGCGCTGCGCACGCGCCTGCTGGTGGCGCACTGGTTCGCGCCGCCACACATCCTGCCGCTGGTCGAGGTGGTCGGCGAGCCTGCCACGCAGCCGGGCCTGATCGACCAGACCCTGGCGCTGCTCACCGCACTGGGCAAGACGCCGGTGCGGCTGGAAAAGTTCGTGCCGGGATTCCTGATCAACCGGCTGCTGCGCGCGCTGGGTCGCGAGGCGTTCTACCTCATGGACCAGGGCGTGGTCACGGCCGAGAACCTGGACGCCGCGGTGCGCACCAGCCTGGCCCCGCGCATGCAGATCCTGGGGTTGCTGCAGCGCTACGACTTCACGGGTCTGAACCTGAGTCTGCGCCACCTGGGCGACCCGGCCATGGCCGATGCCCCGGTCGACCTGGCGCCCGAGGCGCTGACCGCACGCGTGGCGCGCGGCGACCTGGGCGTGACCACCGGCAAGGGCTTCTACGACTATGCCGGACGCAGCCCGCTGGATCTGCAGCGCGAACGCGACGAACGGCTCTGGCAGGTGCTGGGCCAGCTCGGCGAGCTGGTGACCGACCCCAAGCCCCTGTGATGCCCGGCCGTGGGACCCCGCGTCCCACGGCTGGCCCTCCTGACGAGAACACCATGACTCCGAGCGACCCGGCGGCCACCCCGCGCCCCGACATCCTGCGCATGCCGACCGTCTTTGGCCCGACTCCGGGCCCCCGGCAGGCACCGGCAGGCATCCGCTATGACGATGGCCAGACGCCGCTGCGCGTCTCCACGTACGCACGCTTTCACACCGACGCCATCGCCGTGCAGCGTCTGCTGCCCGCCGGGTTGCAGGCCCTGCCCGAGGCGCTGCTCGCGATCGAGTTCAGCTACCTGAGCGAGATCGACTGGCTGGCCGGCCGCGGCTACACCATGCTGTCGGTGCGCATGCCGGTGCGCTACATGGGTGCGGACGAACCCATCCAGGGCTGGTTCCAGCCGGTCATCTGGGAAAACCTCACCGAGCCGATCCTGAGCGGGCGCGAAGAGCTGGGCTGGAACAAGATCTACGCCGATCTGCCCCCCATCCAGTCGCGCGCCGGCCAGCATCGCTGCCAGGCCGCCTGGCAGGGCTTCACGTTCCTCGAACTGACGCTGAACGAGCTCTGTCCGGCGCCATTGACGCTGGGGGGTGGCGCGCCCGTGCTGCACCACAAGTACGTGCCCGCCACCGGCGCCTGGGGCGAGTCCGACGTCGATTACCTGACCATGACGCCCCCTGGCAACCCGCAGATGCGCGTGCTCTCGCACGCCACGGGCAAGGCCAGCCTGGCCTGGCACCGCCCGCGCTGGGAGGACATGCCCACGCAAAGCCACATCGTCCAGGCGCTGGCCGACCTGCCCCTGGGCCCGCTGCATTCGGCGGGCATGTACACCAGCCGCGGCGGCAAGGGCCTGGCGGACCAGCGCCGCCTGCCCTGACGCCAGGCCTGTCCCCGGGACGCGCCAGCGCCGGGTTCGGCAAGCGGCGCGTGTCGGGCGGGCTTGTCGCGGTGCCGTGGCGTCTGGGCCGTCGCTGATCGGCCGGCCAGGCGCGGATCCTTCGCGCCGACCGGTCCGCTTCGGCATGGGCTCGGTCGGCGGGACGCTGGTCGGTGGCGAGCGCCCGTTCCCCAGGCGGATGCCGGGTGCTCGGGCACTGCGTGACCTCGCTCGGCGGCCCCACGCCGACATTGCCCGCGTGGAATAAGTTGCATAAAATGCGACTCATTCCTGTTTCGCTATCGATCGATCGCGGCGCCGTCATGCGGCTGCGAGGCCCGGTCTCCCCCCATGAACACTCTGGTCCGGCGCGTCTCGCGCCAAGGTCCGATCGTCTCGCGCATCGTCGCTGCCATCGTGGGCGGCTATGCGCTGGCCGCGCTCACCAGCGTCGCCGCGCTGAGCCTGCCGCTCAGCCCGTCCGAAGGCGTGCTCACCGGCATGCTGACGAGCTTCCTGGTCTACACCGGCGCGGTCATCTGGGTCTTTGCCGTGCGCAGCGCGCGCCGCGCCTGGACCGGCCTGCTGGTGGCCGCCGTGCCGCTCGGGCTCGCCGCCTGGCCCGTCTGGCAGCAGGCCGCCGCATGACCACGCCCGCCGCCACCCGCGCCGCCTCGCGTCCCGCCAAGCCGGCCAAGGCCGCTAAGGCCGCCAAGCCGCCCGGCATCCGGCAGACCATGTCGGACCTGCACATCTGGACCGGTCTGCTCGTGGGCTGGATCCTGTACGCCATGTTCCTGACCGGCACGGTCAGCTACTTCAAGGAAGAGATCTCGACCTGGATGCGCCCGGAGCTGCCGCAGGCCGCGCAGCGCGAGGACGCCGCCACCGTGGCCCAGCGCGTGGTCGATCGGATCCCCTCGCTGGTCCCCGCGACCTCGCAGTTCAGCTTCAGCCTGCCGGACGAGCGCACCGGCGTGATCGACGCCTTCTGGCGCACGCCCGAGGGCGGACGCCGCGGCTTTGGCAGCGCCACGCTGGACCCGGCCACGGGTGAAGCCCTGGCCAAGGCGCGCGACACGCGCGGTGGCGAGTTCTTCTATCGCTTCCACTTCCAGCTGCACTACATGCCGGTGACGTGGGGCCGCTGGATCGCCGGCCTGTGCGCGATGTTCATGCTGGTGGCGATCGTGAGCGGCATCATCACGCACAAGAAGATCTTCGCCGACTTCTTCACCTTCCGCTGGGGCAAGGGCCAGCGCTCCTGGCTGGACGGGCACGCGGCGCTGTCGGTGTTCGGCCTGCCGTTCCACCTGATGATCACGTACAGCGGGCTGGTGACGCTGATGTTCATGTACATGCCGTGGGGCGAGCAGGTGGCCTATCGCACGCCCGAGGAACGCCGGGCGGCCAGCGCCGAGCTCAGCGCCTTCGTGCCGGCCGACAAGGCAGCGGGCCAGGCCGTGCCCCTTGCGTCCGTGTCCGACATGGTGCGCCAGGCGCAGGCGCGCTGGGGCGAGGATCGCGTCGGGCGCGTGCAGGTCAACCAGCCGGGCGACGCCGCCGCGCGCGTCATCGTCGTGCGCAGCGAGGCCGCCCGCACCTCGGCCAGTCCGGTCTTCATGACCTTTGACGGCACCAATGGCAACCTGCTGTCGGTCAAGGACGGCGTGGGTGCGGCCGCCGAAACGCGCGGCGTGCTGTACGCCCTGCACCTGGGCCGCTTCTCCGACACCGTCACGCGCTGGCTGTACTTCCTCGTCAGCCTGGCCGGCACGGCCATGGTGGGATCGGGCCTCGTCCTGTGGGTGGTCAAGCGCCGCCAGAAGCTCGCGGCCGGCGCGCGGGCACACGTCGGCATCCTGCTGGTGGAACGCCTGAACGTCGCCACCATCGCCGGCCTGTCCATCGCCATGGCCGGCATGCTGTGGGCCAATCGCCTGCTGCCCGTGGACCTGGCCGGCCGCGCCACCTGGGAAGTGGACATCATGTTCATCGTGTGGGGGCTGGCGCTGCTCTACACGCTGGTGCGCCCGGTGCGCCGCGCCTGGATCGAGCTGCTGTGGGTGGGGGCCGCGGCCCTGGCCCTGCTGCCCGTGCTCAACCTGCTGACGACCGATCGCGGCCTGCCGGCCTCGCTGGCGGCCGGCGACTGGGTGATGGCGGGCGTCGACCTGGGGCTGCTGGGCCTGGCCGCGCTGCATGCCGCGCTGGCGATCCGCGTCAGCCGCCACAAGTCGCGCGCCAAGCCAGCGGCCGCCACCAGGACGCCACCGCGCCCGGCCGCTCCGCCGGCTGCGCCTGCGCCTGCCGACTCGCCGGCCCGATCCTCGTCCGATCCTGCGGAGACCCCGGCATGAACGCCCTTGCCCACCTGCTGGGCCTGCTGCTCGCGCTTGGCGGCTTTGCCGGCCTGGCGATGGCGATGGCACGGCAGCAGGAAGACACCCTGGGCCGCGAACTGGGCCGCACGGCCACGCGCAGCCTGCGCACGGGGGGCTGGCTGCTGATCGGCGCCTGCCTGTGGCTGTGCATCGCCACCTGGGGCTGGGGCCTGGGGCTCGTCATCGCCAGCGGCCACACCAGCGCCGGCGCCGCCCTGGTCTTCTGCACGCTCATCGTGCTGGACCGGCGCCGCGTTGCCCGTGCGCCGGCCAAGCCGGATCGCCGGGCACGCGCAGCGCCCGCCGGGGCTGGCGCCGAGCGCAGCGCACGTGCGGTGCCGGCGCGAGCCGGGGTCGGGGGTGCTGGGGCCGGCACTGGTACTGGGGTCGGCGCTGGTGCTGGGGTCGGTGCTGGTACTGGGGTCGGTGCTGATGGCGGTGCTCGTGCCGGTGTTGGTGCTCGCGCCGGTGCCGATAGCGGCGTCGGTGCCGGTCCCGGCGCCGGAACGGCCGCAGTCGCCGGCGTCGGCGCCACGGCGCACGCCCGGGTGGACGGCGATACGAGTGCCACCCTCGAGGCGGGAACGGCAGACCGGGCATCGCCTGCGGCGCTCGAGCGCACCACGCGCGATGCCGCCACGGGATCCGGCAGCGCGGTGCGTCCACCCGGCTTGCCCGCCACCCATGGCGCCGCCGCGCTGGCATCACCAAGCGGGCACACGAGCCCATCGCCCGGCCTGGCCCCCAGCGGCCAGCCGTCCTGAGATCTTCCCGCCGACGCGCTCTGCGCAGACGCGTTGGCCCATCCGCGTTGCAACACAGGAAAGCTGCATGATTCCGTTCAAGACCACCCTGGGGGCACTGGCCGTCACCGCCTTGCTGGCAGCCTGCTCGGACAACACGCCGGCCACCCCGGCTGCCGCCCCGGCCACGCCCGCCGCGCCCGCCGCCCCGGCGCAGCCCGCTCAGCCCGCTCAGCCTGCACAGCCCGCACAACCCGCCCGGCCGGCCCAACCCGCTCAGC
>JAAIGF010361020.1_pt1 | contig 12056 bp, 10 predicted proteins | sample 6487441 | NCBI WGS metagenome assembly JAAIGF01 (sample SAMN13974129, study PRJNA590717) | phyllosphere metagenome | biome: pepper field; feature: multiple bacterial spot infested pepper fields; material: pepper leaves; isolation source: leaves from pepper fields | host: Capsicum annuum ...
CCTGATCCGTCACCGACAGTTTCCCCTGTCCGCCAGCCACGTAAAAAAATAAAAAAAGCGGTAGAGCGGGTTCATGAACTGCCCAACAGCGTGACGACCAACGGTCGTCACCCACCGGAGGCCTTACCTACCGGAAGCTTCACTCATCAGAGACCTCAGCCACTGAAGGGCGGAATCCGTGCTCTCGCTCCTGCCTCGGCTGCCATGGCCTTACAAAGGAGGCTGGCGATGGATGGCCAGGACCGTTGAGCGCCATGGATGGCGCGAAACGAGCCCTACATGGACGTACTTGCGGGCGTGTCCTGGTCATCCATCGCCAGCCTCCCACCAACTAAATGGGGCTGTTGCTGTTGCTGTTGCTGTTGCCCGCAGCAGCTGCCGGGCGCAGCCCGGCATCTCCCTCAGACCAGCAGGCGTTCGATCAGCTTTTGATAAAGACCCGGCAGCGCTTCCAGTTCGTCCAGGCGCACGTTCTCGTCCACCTGGTGGATGCTCGCGTTGACCGGCCCCACTTCGATGCACTGCGCACCCAGCGGCGCGATGAAGCGCGCATCGGACGTGCCGCCGCCGGTACTCTCCTCTGGCGCACGCCCCACGTGCGCGGCCAGCACTTCACGCGCCGCCGCACGCAGTGTTCCTTCCGGGGTATGGAACGGCTCGCCGCTGCGATGCCACTTCACGGTGTAGGACAGACCATGGCGGTCCAGCAAGGCGGTGATCTCCGCCTGCAGCCGGTCTGCGTCCCAATGCGGGTTGTAACGCAGGTTGAAATCCACCTGCAGTTCGCCCGGAATCACGTTGTTCGCGCCAGTACCGGCATGGATGTTCGACACCTGCAGGCTGGTCGGCGGGAAGCTCTCGAAACCGCTGTCCCACGACCGCGAAGTCAATTCCGCCAACGCCGCAGCCGCCTGGTGGATCGGATTGCGGGCCTTGTCCGGATACGCCACATGCCCCTGCACCCCCTGCACCACCAGCCGGGCCGACAGGCTGCCCCGCCGACCAACGCGAAGCAGATCGCCCAGGGTAGCCGTGGAAGAAGGCTCGCCGGTGATGCACCAGTCGATGCGCTGCCCGCGTTCGGCGAACAGCCGCGCCACATGCCGAACGCCGTCGATGGCGTCGCCTTCCTCATCGCTGGTCAGAAGCACCGCGAGCGTTCCAGCGTGCTCCGGATGCGCAGCGACGAACTGTTCGGCGGCCACCACGAAGGCGGCCACGCTGCCCTTCATGTCCGCCGCACCGCGCCCGTACAGCACGCCGTCGCGGATTTCCGCAACGAATGGATCGCTCTGCCAGACGTCCCTGGGACCCGGCGGCACCACATCGGTGTGGCCCAGCAGCACCAGCACCGGTGCACCGCTGCCATGCGTGGCCCACAGATTGTCGACCTCGCCCAGACGCAGGTGTTCGCAGGAAAATCCCGCTGTCTGCAAGCGCGCCGCAAGCAGTTGCTGGCAGCCTGCATCGGCAGGCGTGACCGAGGGCCTGGCGATGAGCTCGCAGGCCAGCTCCAGCACGGCGCTCACGCGCCACCCACGCCGAAACGCGCCTTGAAACCGTTGTCGCTGAACCCTTGGCTTACCTTGCCATCGGCGGTGACCACCACGGGCCGTTTGATCAGCTGCGGATACTCACGCAGCAGCAGCTTCCACTCGGCATCGGACGCGGCCGCCTTGCGGTTGTCCGGCAGCTGGCGCCAGGTGGTCGAGGACTTGTTGACCATCGCGCCCAACCCACCCAGCTGCGACGCCCAGTGCAGCAGCGTGTCCGGATCGGGCTTGTGTTCGCGGTAATCGACAAAGGTGTACGGCACGCCGAAGCGGTCCAGCCACCGGGTCGCCTTCTTGCAGGTATCGCAGTTCTTCAAACCATGGACGGTGGTGGTCATGACCCTATGCAATGCAGGAAAACAGAGCGCCAGAATCTCACAACAGGCGTTTGGACACGACCCGGAAAGCCACCCTTGGCAGGCGGAAGACAAGCGCCTGATCCGCAATGGCCCCCAGCGCCTGCAGGCGCGGGCAGTACAGCACGCCATCCAGACGCAGCGGCTGCAGCGTGGCCACATCCACCGGCAGGTCGATGCGCGTGACCGCCCAGCGACCATCGCAGGTCCGCGCGATGGCCTCGTTCTGACAGGTGAGAAAGTGCAGCAGCGCGGCCCGCCCAGTAAAGGCCGGCAGCCAATCATGAATATCCCAGCCGCTAGCGGCCGTCCACTGCACGGCCAATGACGGTGCGCTGCCCTGCCCGCCGTCGATGCAGGTGCGTCCGCCGTCGTCACCGCGCGCTTCATGCACGAAACCTGCAGCCAGGTGCGGCTGCATGGCGTCGCTGAAGGCGCGTGCGCCCGCCACGAACGCCAGCTGGTCCATCACATTGCGGTCGAACAGCACCACCGGGATGCCGCGCGGGTCGTCATCGCGGCGCAGGTACCAGCGCCAGTTGCTCTGCAGTGGCGAGGGCATCAGCGCGCGCAGCAGGCCCGCGGCACGCGGACCGAAGTTGCCGTGGCGGTAGCTGAGGACGGTGTAGGGCGTGCGCCCTGCATGGGTTACGTAGTGATGACCCGGCGGCGGCGGCGGTGCGTGCCGCACATCGATCCACCAGCTCAGGTAGACCACATCGCGCACGTCGCTGACCAGTGCCGGCAGCGGCCAGCGCCTGGACAGCGCCCGGCGCAGCCGGGCCCAGCAGCGGGCGTGCAGCAGGCGCGGCAGCATCCGTCCGAACGGATTGTCGGACGGATGCCGATAGATCGCAGACTGCGCCAGATCCTCCGGCGCAGCCACCGTCAGTCAGCCAGGCCGCGCAGCAGGTCGTTGACGCTGGTCTTGCTGCGGGTCTTGGCATCGACCTGCTTGACGATCACCGCGCAATACAGCGAGTGGGTACCGTCCTTGCTCGGCAACGAACCGGACACCACCACGCTGTACGGCGGGATGTAGCCATAGCTGATCTCGCCGGTGGCACGGTTGTAGATGCGGGTGCTCTGGCTGAGGAACACGCCCATGCCGATCACGCTGTGGTGGCCGACCACCACGCCTTCCACCACTTCCGAGCGCGCACCGATGAAGCAGTGGTCCTCGATGATGGTGGGGCTGGCCTGCAGCGGTTCCAGCACGCCACCGATGCCGGCGCCGCCGGACAGGTGGCAGTGCTGGCCGATCTGCGCGCACGAACCGACCGTCGCCCACGTGTCGACCATGGTGCCTTCGCCGACGTAGGCGCCGATGTTGGTGAAGCTGGGCATCAGCACCACGTCCTTGCCGAAATACGTGCCGCGGCGCGCGATCGCACCCGGTACCACGCGCACGCCGCCACGGCGGAACTTCGCTTCGTCATAGCCGGCGAAGCGCGATTCAACCTTGTCCCAGAACGGCGCCGGACGGGCGTCGACCACCGCCATGTCGTTCACACGGAAGTACAGCAGCACGGCCTTCTTCAGCCACTCGTTGACCTTCCAGCCGCCGTGGCCATCCGGCTCGGCGACGCGGAACTCGCCACTTTCCAGGCCATCGATGACACGGTTGACCAATGGACGGGTCGAGCCTTCCAGCTCGTGCGGGGTGAGCGTGGCGCGGCGCTCGAAGGCGCTTTCGATGCCGAACTTCAGCTCTTCCACGCCGGGTGCCGGCGGCCGCCGCAACGATTTCCGCGCGATCGTCTCGGCACGCACGTTCTCCACCGTCGCCTTCTTCGCGGTCGTTTTCTTCACTGCGGTCTTCTTCAACGCAGTCTTCTTCACCGCGACCTTGCCGGCTGCCGTCTGCGGCGCGCGTTTGGCGGCCACGGTCCTGCCCACGGCGCCTTTCTTCGCAACAGCGCTCTTCTTCGCGGCGGCGGGGGCGGTCTTCTTGCTCGGCTTGGTGGCCATCAGGGGGTATCTCCGGCGTTTCGTTCTGGGTCCAGGCAGGCCAGCATCGCATCCTGCAGCTGCTGCCTGGCGGTTTCATCCAAGGGGAGGTCGTGTTCGTCACTGATCACGAAGGTATCTTCGGCGCGTTCGCCGAACGTGGCGATGCGCGCATCATGCACGCGCAGGCGCTGGTTGCGCAGCACCGAGGCGACATCGGCAAGCAGGCCCGGGCGATCGGGCGCGACCAGGCTGAAGCGGGTACCGTTGCCCTCGCCGGTTTCGTCGCGGAACTCCAGGCGCGGCGCGAAACGGAAATGGCGCAGCTGGCGGGGAATGGCACGGCGCGATGGCCGCAGCCGCGTCAGGTCACCGGCCAGGGCTTCGCGCAGCGCTGCCTCCAGGCGTCCGGGATCGCCATCGGCGAAGCTGTCGGCGGGATTGACTTCGAAGGTATCGAAAATGGTGTCCGACGGCCCATCCAGCACGCGCGCGCGATGGGTGCCATAACCCTTGCGATCCAGGGTCATCACGATGGCCGCGAACAGCCCGTCGCGGTCGGGAGAATGCACGAAGACTTCCAGTGCCGGATCGTCCGGTGCGATCGGGCGCACCTTCACCAGGGTCTGTCCGGGCCTGACCGGCACCAGCGCACCGGCCTGCCAGGCCAGCTGCTCCGGCCGCAGGCGGATGAAGCCCTCATCCGGCATCACCGCGAACTGGCGATCGATGGTGGCATCGTCATAGCCCTGTTGGCGTACCAGCTGGCGCACGTAGGCACGCGCCTCAGCGACCCGTTCGGCGGCGGGCAGCGGAGGTTCCAGGCCTTCGCGCAGCGCGCGGCGGGTAGCGAAGTACAGGTCGGCCAGCAGCCGATCCTTCCAGGCGTTCCACAATTTCGGGCTGGTGCCGGCGATGTCCGCGCAGGTCAGCAGGTAAAGGTGGTCCAGGCGGTCGCGGCTGCCCACCAGGCTGGCGAAGCGATGGATCACGCCCGGATCGGAAATGTCCTGCTTCTGCGCCGTCACCGACATGCGCAGATGCTGTTCCACCAGCCAGGACACCAGCCCGGTGTCGGCAGCACTGAGTTCCAGCGCCTCGCAGAATACGCGCGCATCCACGGCGCCGAGCTCGGAATGATCTCCGCCGCGGCCCTTGGCGATGTCATGGAACAGGCCGGCGAGCAGCAGCAGCTCGGGACGCCGCAGGCGCGGCCATACCTCGTGGGCAATGGAAAAGCGCTCGGCGGCGCGACTGCTGGAGAAGCTGCCGATGTTACGCAGCACCATCAGCGTGTGCTGGTCCACGGTATACACATGGAACAGATCGAACTGCATGCGCCCGCTCACCTGTGCGAAGGCGGGGATCCACTGGCCCAGCACGCCCACGCGCGCCATCCGCGAAAGCGTATCCACCGGCCGCGGGCCACGCAGCAGGCTCAGGAACTGCTGCCGGGCGACAGGACCGGCACGCTGGAAATCCGGCAGCTGCGGCAGCGCTTCGGCCAGCGCGCGCGCGGTCAGCGAATGCAGGCCACGCACCTGCGGATTGTTCGCCCAGCTGGCGAACAGCGCGAAAACTTCACCGATATCGTCGTTGGGCCACGCTGCATCGTTTGCCGCCAGGTAACCACGGCGAAGCGAGAAACCGACCGTCAACGGCTCGGGAAGGGCCTCGCCATCGAACTGTTCCTCGAACCGCTGCAGCAGACGATCGCTTATGCGACGCACCACCGATGCGGCGCGGTAGAAGCCCTGCATCATCTTTTCGACGCCCAGGCTTTCGGCATCGTCCTGGAATCCCAGGCGGGCGGCCAGGGTCTTCTGGTAATCGAAACGCAGCCGTTCCTCAGGCCGTCCGGCCACCAGGTGCAGCCCATAGCGCAGGCCCGCAAGCACTGCACGTTCGCGCTGCAGCGCGGCGGCCTCATCGGCTCCCAGATGCCCCAGACCGACCAGCGCCTCCATGTCGCGTACGCCGAACGCGCGCAGCGCCATCCAGCCCAGCGTGTTGATGTCGCGCAGGCCACCGGGACCATCCTTCAGGTCCGGCTCCAGGTTGTCGGCGGTGTCGTCGAAACGTTCGTGGCGCGCGCGAAGCTCTTCCAGCTTGGCCTGGAAGAACTCGCGTGGCGGCCACAGGCTGCCGTCGTCCACCGAACGCCGCAGCGCGCGGCGCGCCTCGTCCCCGGCCAGCAGCGGTCGCGCTTCGATGAGCGCGGTCAGCACCGTCTGGTCGGCGGCGGCATCCCGGCACTGCTGCAGCGAACGCACGGCATGGCTGACCGGCAACCCGCAATCCCACAGCAGCGCGAAGAACCGCGCAAGGGCCGTCTCATGCTGGTGCTGTCGTTCCGGTTCGCCCAGTACCAGCACGTCGATGTCCGAGTGCGGAAACAGCTCGCCGCGGCCATAGCCGCCTGAGGCGAACAGCGACAGTCCTCCGTCAGCCGGCACGCAACGCTGCCAGGCCAGGCGGATCAGATGATCCGCCGCGCGCGCGCGCAGGGCCAGCAGCCGCTCGATGTTGTCCCCTTGGTCAAAACGCCGGTGCAGGCGCGCATCAGCCTGCTGCAGCGCCTGACGCGCAGCAGCGGCCCAGTCGCCATCGCTGACCTGCGCCGCCGGCGTGTCCAGCAACGAACCCGCCGGCAGCATGCTCAGGCGACCTGCGATTCGCCCGGCGACAGCGTAAGCACGTCCACGCCGGTCTCGGTGACCGCGATCATGTGCTCCCACTGTGCCGACAGCTTGCGGTCCTTGGTGACCACGGTCCAGCCATCCGGCAGCACCTTGTTGTAGCGGGTGCCTTCATTGATCATCGGTTCGATGGTGAAGGTCATGCCCGGCTGCAGCACCAGACCCTGGCCCGGCCGGCCGTAATGCACCACCTGCGGCTCATCGTGGTACACCTTGCCGATGCCATGGCCGCAGTACTCGCGGACCACGCTGAAGCGCTCGCTTTCTGCGTAGCTCTGGATGGCATGACCGATATCACCCAGCGTGGCGCCCGGGCGTACCGCGCGGATGCCGCGCCACATCGCTTCGTAGGTGGCTTCCACCAGCCGCCGCGCCATCACCGACGGCGTACCGACGTAATACATGCGGCTGGTGTCGCCGTGCCAACCGTCCTTGATCACGGTGACGTCGATGTTGACGATGTCGCCGTCCTTGAGGACCTTGGCTTCGCTGGGAATGCCGTGGCAGATGACGTTGTTGACCGAAGTGCATACGCTCTTGGGAAAACCGCGGTAGCCGACATTGGCCGGTACGGTCTTCTGCACGTTGACGATATGGTCATGGCAGATGCGGTCCAGCTCTTCGGTGGTGACACCGGGCTTGACGAAGGGGGCGACGATGTCCAGCACTTCGCTGGCCAGCCGCCCGGCCTCGCGCATCATCTCGATTTCCTGGGGGGTTTTAAGATTCACGCTCATGCCGCCATTATCGCCGATCCGGCGGCAATGCTGAACGGGTCGGTCGGCCGGCGACAGGCCCGGTCAGCCCAACCCTCCTGCCTGGCCGCCCGGCCGATTGCGCCCATGCCCCGCCCCCCGCTATAATCCGCGGATTCCCCGCCGCACCCTGCGCGGGAAATCGTCCACGCCGGGCGTCATCGGCGAATCCACACCCATCGTCCCGATCCGTGCCGGGGTGCCCCGCAGGGGGTTCGGCCACGGAGACGATGGGGAAGCCCAACCCCGGAACCATCAGAGCGCGCCCGCGCCGTCCCGCACACTTCCCGCGGGCGCCCCTCACGGGGCAACGGAGCACGCCGGTTCCACCACAGGAGTAGTGCAATGCCCCAGATCACCATGCGCCAGATGCTGGAAGCCGGCGTCCATTTCGGCCACCAGACCCGCTACTGGAACCCCAAGATGGCTCCGTACATCTTCGGCGCCCGCGGCAAGATCCACATCATCAACCTGGAAAAGACCGTCCCGCTGTTCAACGATGCGATGAACTTCATCTCGTCCGTTGCCCAGAAGCGCGGCACCATCCTGTTCCTGGGCACCAAGCGCAGCGCCCGCGAATCCATCCGCGAGGAAGCCGAGCGTTGCGGCATGCCGTTCATGAACCAGCGCTGGCTGGGCGGCACCCTGACCAACTTCCGTACCGTGAAGCAGTCGGTTGCCCGCCTGAAGGAACTGGAAGCCGGTGAGACCGACGGCACCTTCGACAAGCTCGTCAAGCACGAAGTGCTGGGCCTGCGCCGCGAGCGTGACAAGCTGGAAGCCTCGCTGGGCGGCATCAAGGACATGAACCGCCTGCCCGACGCGATCTTCGTCATCGACATCGGCCACGAAGACATCGCCATCAAGGAAGCCAAGAAGCTCGGCATCCCGGTGATCGCGGTGGTGGACACCAACTACAATCCGGAACTGGTCGATTACGCGATCCCGGGCAATGACGACGCCATCCGCGCCGTGCAGCTGTACGCCCGTGCCGCCGCCGACGCCGTGCTGGAAGGCAAGGCTGCCGCTCCGCACGCCGCCACCGTGCGCGAGGAAGAGTTCGCCGAGGCCCCGGCCGCCGATGAAGCCAAGCCGGCTCGCCGCGCTCCGGCCAAGAAGGCCGCTGCCGAAAAGGCCGGCGAAGCCCAGGCCTGATCCAGGCTGCGGTGGGCGCCCTGTGCGCCCACCTTCCCTGCATGCCACCCCCGGGCGGCTGACAGGGCCATGTCACACGGGCCGGCCACCATGCCGGCCCAACCCCTTTCTTTCGTGAGGTAATCCCATGGAAATCACTGCTTCCCTGGTCAAGGAACTGCGCGAGCGCACCGGCGCCGGCATGATGGAGTGCAAGAAGGCGCTCGTCGAAAACAACGGCAACATCGATGCATCCATCGAAGCGCTGCGCAAGTCGGGTCTGGCCAAGGCTGACAAGAAAGCTGACCGCGTGGCCGCCGAAGGCGTCATCGTGGCGGAACAGGGCGCCGGCAAGGCGGTGCTGGTCGAGATCAACTCCGAGACCGACTTCGTCGCCAAGGATGAGAACTTCACCCGCTTCGCCTCCGCCGTGGCCAAGGCCGCGCTGGTTTCGGGTGCCGCCGACATCGATGCCCTGAAGGCCGCCAGGCTGCCGTCCGGCGAAACCGTCGAGGAAGCCCGTGCCGCGGTGATCGCCAAGGTCGGTGAAAAGGTCGACGTGCGCCGCATCGTGCGCCTGGAATCCAGCAACAACGTTGAAGCCTACGTGCACGGCGGCCGCATCGGCGTGCTGGTGGAACTGGCCGGCGGTGACTCCGAGCTGGCCCGTGGCCTGGCCATGCATGTGGCCGCCATGAACCCGCCGCACAACAAGGCCGCCGATGTGCCGGCCGACTTCGTTGCCAAGGAAAAGGAAATCGAGCTTGCCAAGATGTCCGACAAGGACAAGGCCAAGCCGGCCGACATCCTGGAGAAGATCATCAGCGGCAAGATCGCCAAGATCGTCAACGAAGTGACCCTGTACGGCCAGACCTACGTGCTGGGCGACACAACCGTCGAACAGGTGGTCAAGGCCGCCGGTGCCGACGTGGTCGGCTTCAAGCGCCTGGTTGTCGGCGAAGGCATCGAGAAGGTGGTGGAAGACTACGCCGCCGAAGTGATGAAGCAGGCCGGCCTGGCCTGATCGCCACGCTCCACTGCCACTCCAGGGAAAAAGCCGCGCTTGCGCGGCTTTTTCTTTGCCTCCGGCACGCGGCCGGCGCCACCGCCAGACAGCCCCCGTTTCACGGCGAACCGAACGCCATGCGACCTCCGGTCACTTTGCGTTATCTGGCATTCGGGGCAATACTTGCAACGCGAAGATGGATCTTCATTGCAAGCATCGGCTTTCAGATCTGTGACGCATCCCCGGTTTCTTGTCCCGAATGAACGAACGATCCGATATGCCTCCCGAGCTGACCGCTGTCCTGGCACTTTGCCGCACCCTTCCTTCGCCTCCCGGAATCGCGCTGCGCATCATCGAGCTTGCCCAGGACCCCGAGGCAGACCTCACCGCCGCCGCCGACATCATCGCCATCGACATGGCCCTGAGCGCGCGCATGCTGCGTATCGCCAATTCACCGCTGTACGCCAGCCGCCGCCGCATCGACAACCTGGGCCAGGCGCTGACCATGCTTGGCCTCAACGCCACCATCAGCCTGGCGCTGGGCTTCACCGTCACCCAAGGGCTGGTGGCGGTCGGCGACACCATCGGCCACGACCTGCGCGAACGCGCCTGGCGCCGCAGCATCCTCAGCGCGCTGGCGGCCAGCCAACTGGGCCAGGCCCGCGGCCTGCGCCGCCTGGAAGAACTGATGCTCGCCGGCCTGCTGCAGGACCTGGGGATCCTTGCCCTGGCGCAATCGCAGCCGGACACCTACCTGCCGCTGCTGCGCGAAAGCACCAGCAACGCTGCCCTGGTAGCCAGCGAGCGCGAGCACCTGCAGTGCACGCACGCCGAAGTGGGCACCTGGATGGCAGAACACTGGCACCTGCCGCGCTATCTCTGCGAAGCCATCGCGCACAGCGAGGATCCGGTGCTGTCCGACGACCCTTTCCAGGCCTGCGTGCAGCTGTCCGGCGCGGTCGCCGACATCTGGCTGGAAGAGGACGCGGACTCCGCGCGCGAACGCGTGCTGGAACAGGTGCACGCCCACCTGCAACTGGACAGCGCCCGCTTCGACCAGGTGCTGGCACGCATCAGCGAAGCGCTGCCGACCATCGCCAGCCTGTTCGATGCCTCACCGGCCACGCCGGCGCGCGTGCAATCCCTCATCGATCACGCCCAGGAACTGGCGACCCTGCGCAACCTGCGGCAGGCGCAGGACGCTGACCAGGCGCACCGGCGCGCCGATGAAATGGAGGCGCGTGCCAGGCGCCTGGCCGAACAGGCTCATCGTGATGCCCTGACCGGCGTACTCAACCGGCGCCAGCTGGAAGCGGTGCTGGGACAGGAATTCCAGCGTGCTACAAGGCATGGCTGGCCGCTGTCGGTCGTATTCATCGATCTGGACGAATTCAAGAAGATCAACGATGCCCATGGCCACCTGATCGGCGATGAAGTGCTGCGCGCCTTCGCCGGCATCCTGGAGGGCCAGCTGCGCTCCAGCGATACCGTGGCACGCTACGGCGGCGAGGAATTCGTCGCCCTGCTCCCCAATACCACCGAAGCAGTGGCGCTGGAGGTGATCCGGCGTGTGCTGGCGAACATCGTCGTCACCCCGGTGGCGATGCTGGAACAGGGTCCGCTGTTCGTGACCTTCTCTGCGGGCATCGCCACCCAGGGCGGTTACGAACGCTTCGACCAGGTACAGGATCTGCTGCGCGCCGCCGATGATATCCTCTACCGCTCCAAGAGCCTGGGCCGCAACCGCGTCATCGCGCGAGCGCCCGAAGATGCGGCGACGCCGTCCCCGCGCAGCCCCGAGGGCAGCCCGGCCTGAAAACCGGACAGCGCGCGCACGCCTGCCGACCCGCGTTGCGCCGCAATGCACAAAAATGCTGTAGCCGCGATCCGCTTGCCGGTAGAATCCCCGGGGATTCCACGCACCCAGAGGTCCCAATGTCCAAGCTCGCCTATCGCCGCATCCTGTTGAAACTCTCCGGGGAGGCGCTGATGGGGGATGAGGATTACGGCATCGACCCGAAGATCATCAACCGGCTCGCCCGCGAAGTGGTTGAAGCCCAGCAGGCCGGCGCGGAAGTGGCGCTGGTGATCGGCGGCGGCAACATCTTCCGCGGTGCCGGACTGGCCGCAGGCGGCATGGACCGCGTCACCGGCGACCAGATGGGCATGCTGGCCACGGTGATCAACGCACTGGCCATGCAGGACGCGCTGGAGAAGGTGGGCGCCAAGGCGCGCGTGATGAGCGCCATCAAGATCAACGACGTGTGCGAGGACTACATCCGCCGCCGCGCCACCGCCGAGGATGGCGTAGTTGCCGACGGTGCAATGGCCGGCGAGCATCACGTTGTTGGAGAAGATGACGTTGTTGCCGACGCGGCAATCGTGGCCGACGCGGTGGACATCAAGTCCCCGGCCGTGGCCCTCAACCACGTCAGCGGCGCGGTCCTCGACGTCGTGGTTCTTGAGTCGGACGGTGGTGTTGTTGTCGACCTTCTTGGACTCGCGCCATGCGGCGACCGTGGCCAGCGCCTGCCAACGTAGCAGGGTATGGCCACCGCCGGGTTGCGGTAATTGGTCGAGGCCCGCGGCGCACATCCCTTGCA
>JAAIGF010352452.1_pt1 | contig 12044 bp, 13 predicted proteins | sample 6487441 | NCBI WGS metagenome assembly JAAIGF01 (sample SAMN13974129, study PRJNA590717) | phyllosphere metagenome | biome: pepper field; feature: multiple bacterial spot infested pepper fields; material: pepper leaves; isolation source: leaves from pepper fields | host: Capsicum annuum ...
ATCCGCATGGGCCAGGGCCTGGTCGTGCACACCACGGACTGCCCGGTGGCGCGCCGCATGCGTGCACGCGAGCCCGAGCGCTGGGTGAACGTGGGCTGGGACGAGCACACCAAGACCCACTTCAATGCCCGGGTGGATGTCATCGCGCGCAACGAGCGCGGCGTGTTGGGCCGCATTGCCGCCGAGGTCACCTCGGCCGACTCCAACATCACCCACGTGACGATGCAGGACGACGCGGCCTCGAGCGTGACGCTGCACTTCACGCTGCAGGTGGATGGCCGCGAGCATCTTGCCCGCGTCTTCCGCTTCATGCGCCGCATCCCGCAGGTGCAGCGCATCGTGCGCATCAAGGGCTGAGCCCGCGACGGCCAGACCGGCGCCGCCTGCGCGCGCCGGTCCTGCGCAGATCCACCTGCTGATCGACCCATGGCGCCACGCGCGAACGCGCACGCTGTCAGGCCCGCCCTGAAGACGCGACGGCGCACACGCCGCCCTTCCGGACCGCTCCCCCTTAGCCAGGCTGGGGATCGTCCTCGGTGTACGCGACGTCCACGATTTCCAGGTGCTGGACGCCGCCCGGCGCGCGCAGGCTGACCGTGTCACCCACCTGGGCCTTGGTCAGGGCGCGTGCCACGGGCGAGATCCAGCTGATCCGCCCTTTGAGCGGCTCGGCCTCGTCCACGCCCACGATCTTCACGCGGACGTCCTCGCCCTCGTTGTCGATATAGGTGACGGTGGCCCCGAAGAACACGTGGTCGGTGTTCTGCTGATCCTTCGGGTCGACGACTTCGGCAATGTCCAGACGTTTGGTCAGAAAGCGCATGCGCCGGTCGATCTCGCGCAGCCGCTTCTTGCCGTACAGATAATCGCCGTTCTCGGAGCGATCCCCGTTGGATGCCGCCCAGGACACCACCTGCACCACCGCGGGCCGCTCCACCGTCATCAGATGCACGAGTTCTTCGCGCAGACGCGCGTAGCCACCCGGGGTCAGGTAGTTGCGCGTGCCCTTGGGCAGCGCCAGGGCCGCGGGCACCAGGTCGTCGTCGTCATCGGTGTCGGACTCCTTCGTGAAGGCCTTGCTCACGATGCGGCCTCCGCCCAGTCCGCCCACACCGGCGTCAGGTCGGCCGGCAGCGGCGGCAAGCCGCCCAGGTCGACCCGCCCCTCGCTGGGCGAATGAAAGTCCGAGCCGCGCGATGCAAGAAAGCCGTAGCGACGGGCCACCTCGGCGTACTCCGGATACTGATCCGGCGTGTGGCTGCCCGTGACGACTTCGATGCCCTCCCCGCCCAGGTCGCGGAAAGTCTCGAAAAAGGCATGGAAAGCATTGGGTGTGTAGTCGTAGCGCCCCGGATGCGCGATGACGGCGGTACCCCCGGCGCCCCGGATCCAGGCCACCGCGTCTTCCAGGCGCGACCACTGCATCGGCACGAAGGCGGGCTGCCCCGGACCCAGGAAGCGCTCGAAGACGTGCTGAATGTCCCGACAATAGCCGCCCTCGACCAGGAACCGCGCGAAGTGGGTGCGGCTGACCAGGTTGCGGTTGCCCGCCAGCGCCAGGGCGCCCTCGTAGGCGCCGGCAATGCCCTGGGCTTCCAGCCGTCGGCCCATCTCGGCAGCGCGGCCCAGGCGACCACTGCGCGTCTGCGTGAGGCCCTCGAGCAGCGTGGCATCCGTCGGGTCCACCCGCAGACCGACGATGTGCACCGTCTTGTTGGCCCAGGTCACGGAGATCTCCACGCCCGGCACGAAGGCCATGCCCAGCGCGGCGGCCGCCGCGGCGGCCTCGGCCACGCCGCCGACCTCGTCATGGTCGGTCAAGGCCAGCACATCCACGCCCTGGGCGTGGGCACGCGCGACGACACCCGCAGGCGCGAGTTCGCCATCGGACACGGTGGAATGGCAATGCAGATCGATGTTCTTCACGGCTACCTCCTGCCGGAAGCAGGACGACAAGGGCCAGGGCGCACGCGGCGCGGGCCGGATGCCTGAAGATACCATGTTGCAGCGCACCGCTGCGGCCACGGCCGCAACCGGCGCCGGGCGCCGCACGCCCGTGCCCAGGCGTGCGCGAGCCGGGTCGGCGCTCAGTGCTCGTGCAGCAGCAGATACGCCATGCCGTCTTCGGTGCCCACCCCCACGCGCGCGCCGATCGGCAGCGTGACCTTGCCCGGCACATGGCCGAACGGCAGGCCCGTGATGACGGGCACGCCCGTCTCGCGGCGAATCCAGGCCACCACCGCCGGCAGGTCGAAGCCGCCGTCCAGGGGCGTCGTGCGGTACTCGGTGAAGCGGCCCAGCAGGATGGCCTTCTGCCTGGCCAGCACGCCGGCGTGCAGCAACTGCAGCAGCATGCGCTCGACCCGGTACGGCGCCTCGCCCACGTCCTCCAGGAACAGGATGCCCTGGCGGATGCGCGGCAGGTACGGCGTGCCGACCAGGCTGGCGACCAGGGCGAGGTTGCCGCCCCAGAGCACACCCCGCGCATCGACCGGGTCGGCGTCGGGTGCCTCGAAGCTCAGGATTTCCAGTTCGCCACGCATGACTTCGCCGAAGATCTCGCCCGTCAGCGCATCCACCCGCTTGCCGCCGAAATCCGGGCGGGCCATGGGCCCGGCATAGCTGACCGCGCCGGTCTTGGCCAGCAAGGCCAGCTGAAAGGCGGTGAAGTCGCTGTGGCCGACGAAGCGCTTGCCACTGTCTGCCATTGCCTGCCAGTCGATGCGGTGCAGCAGGCGCGACATGCCATAGCCACCGCGCACCGCCATCACGATGTCGTGCGGCTGGCGCACGGCGCGCTGGAACGCGGCCAGGCGCTGCTCGTCCGTCCCCGCAAAGCGCTGGTCGCGGGCCAGGGCCGTGCGATCCACCTTGGTGGCGTAGCCCAGCGTCTTCAGATTGGCCTGCGCACGATCCAGGCAGTCCGGATCCTCGATCACGCCGGCCGGCGACATCAGGTAGATGCCGGGGCGCTTGCGGCGCCCGGACGCGGGCTCGCCCGCATGCGCATGATGATGATCGTGCGCGTGGTCGTGGGCGTCGGGAACGTCGTGATCGTGGGCGTGCAAGGCCGCGGCCTTGCGCCCGGATGCGCGCGTCGCACGGGCCGCGGTCTTGGCCGTCACGCCCGGTGGCTTGGCCGACCCCTCAGGCTCGTGCGCATGTTCGTGGTCGTGGCCATGCCCCAGGTCGTCGGCATGGTCCGACGCCAATGTCGATCGGCGGTTGCGTGGCGCCGCGCGTGCGGGCTTGGCGACCGTCTGGTCGGCGGACGGGACGGCGTCATGGGACGCGGAAGCGGGCTTGGCGCGACGGCGCGATGCAGAGGTCTGAGGCATGATGCCCGCAGTGTAGCCCGCCTTGCCCGGCCATTCAGTCGAACGCCTTGCCATCCAGCTGGCGCAGCACCGCCAGCAGCTCCTCGATGGCGAGCGCGCCATCGCCGTCCTGCGCGGCGCGCGCCACGCAGCCGCGCGCGTGCGACTCGAGCAGTTGCTTGGCCACGCCGTTCAAGGCCGACTTGGCCGCGGCGAGCTGGGTCAGAACGTCCACACAATACCGGTCGTCCTCGATCATGCGGGCCACGCCGCGCACCTGGCCCTCGACGCGGCCCAGGCGGGCCAGCAGCTTGGCCTTGTCGGGCTGCACCACACGCCGCTCGTGCGGCGCGCCCGCGGCATGGCAGGGTGGCACGGCCTTGTCAGCCGACGTCATAGCCCGCTTCCTCGATGGCTTGCACGATGGCCGCCCGATCCGCCGCGCCGTCGGCCACCCGCACCTCGGTGCGGCCCGTGGCCTTGTCCACGTCGACGTGCGCCACGCCGGGCAAGGCGCCGATCACGCGGGTCAGGGTGTTGACGCAGCCCATGCACATGACGCCCTGCACGGGAAATACGAGAGTCTGTTCGCTCATGAGGTTCTCCGGAAAGGGCTGCGCCAGCGGCGCAGCAAGAGGGAATTGCCGACGACCGACACCGAGCTCAGGGCCATGGCGGCGCCAGCCACCACGGGGTTGAGCAGGCCGAAGGCCGCCAGCGGGATGCCCAGCGTGTTGTAGAAGAAGGCAAAGAAGAGGTTCTGGCGGATCTTGCGCACCGTCGCGCGCGACAGCGCGATGGCGTCGGCCACGGACCGCAGATCGTTGCGCATCAGGGTGACGCCACCGGCCTCGAGCGCCACGTCGCTGCCCGCGCCCATGGCAAAGCCCACGTCGGCCAGCGCCAGGGCCGGCGCGTCGTTCACGCCGTCGCCCACCATCGCGACCACCTTGCCCTGCGCGTGCAGCCTGGCCACGTAGTCCGACTTGTCCTTGGGCAGGGTCTGCGCATGGAAGGTGGTGATGCCCACGGCGCGCGCCACGGCCGCTGCGGTGTGCGGGTTGTCGCCCGTCAGCATGACGACATCGATGCCCTGCGCCGTGAGCGCGCTCACGGCTTCGGCCGCGGTGGCGCGCACGGCGTCGGCGATGGCGATGAAGCCCACCAGCTGCGCACCGCGCACCACCGCGATCAGCGTATCGCCATGCGCGTGCTCGGCCACCAGGGTCTGGGCCGCGCCCATTTCCGGGGTGTCCTGCAAGGCCCAGCGGGGGGCGCCCACGCGCACGGCCACGCCATCGACATGGCCCTCGACGCCCACGCCTTCCACCACGTGGAAATCATCGGCATGGGGGCGCGCGATGCCGGCCGCGTCCGCCGCCGCCAGCACCGCCTGGGCCAGCGGATGCTCGCTGCCGGCTTCGAGCGCGGCGGCCAGGCGCAGCACCTCGCCCTGGCCGATGCCCGCCACGGGGGTGACCCGCACGACCCGCGGCGCGCCCTCGGTCAGGGTGCCGGTCTTGTCCAGGATGACCACGTCGATGCGCCCGGCGCGCTCGAGCGCCGCCGCATGGCGGAACACGATGCCGTGGCTCGCGCCCCGACCGATGCCCACCATCACCGCGGTCGGCGTGGCCAGGCCCAGGGCGCAGGGGCAGGCAATGACCAGCACCGCAACCGCATGCACCAGGGCCACCACGCCTTGGCCGGTCAGCCACCAGGTGATGACGAAGGTGGCCAGGGCGATGACGAGCACGATCGGCACGAACACGCCGGAGACCCGATCGGCCAGGCGCTGGATCGGCGCGCGCGAGCCCTGGGCCTCGGCCACCAGCCGCACGATGCGGGCAAGCTGGGTGTGTGCGCCCACCCCTGTGGCCCGCACCTGGATCGCACCGCTGCGGTTGCGCGTGGCGGCAAAGACGCTGGCACCCGGCTTCTTTTCGACGGGCAGGCTTTCGCCGGTCAGGAGGCTTTCATCCACGAAGGCCGAACCGGACACGACCTCGCCGTCGACGGCGACCGTCTCGCCATAGCGCACGACGACGATGTCGCCCGGCTGGATCTGGTCCACCGGCACGTCCTGCAGCTGATCGCCCACCTGCACGCGGGCGGTGCGCGGCGCCATGCCCAGCAGATGCGCGATGGCACCCGACGCCTTGCCCTTGGCGCGGGCTTCCATCCACTTGCCCAGCAGCACCAGGGTGATGATGGCCGCGCTGGCCTCGAAGTACACGTGATCGCCATGCAGCCCCAGGGCGGTGACGACCGCGCTGTAGCCATAGGCCATGGTCGTGCCCAGGGCCACCAGCACGTCCATGTTGGCCGACCCGCCTTTCACGCTGTGCCAGGCGCTGCGATAGAAGCGCGCCCCGACCCAGAACTGCACGGGCGTGGCCAATGCCCACTGCAGCCAGCGCGGCACGACGCCATGCGTGCCGCTGGTGAGCATGGCGACCATCTCGATCATGAGCGGCAGCGTGAAGGCGGCGGCGATCAGAAAGCGCCGCAGGTCGGCGCGCGCCGCGTCTTCGCGGCCCGCGGTGTCGCCAGCAGGCGCGAGTTCGACCTTGGCGCCATAGCCGGCCTTGCTCACGGCCTCCAGCAAGCTGGCGGTCGGCACGCCGTTGTGCACGACGCGCGCGGTCTCGGTGGCGAAGTTGACCTGTGCCTGCACGCCCGGGACGCGGTTCAGGACCTTTTCGATGCGCGCGGCGCAGGCCGCGCAGGTCATGCCCTCCAGCGCAAGCGTGGTGGGCGGATCGACGGTGGGAGCAGGGGTGGCCATGGCGACGGGACAGTCATCAGCGATGACTTCACTATACCCCTAGGGGGTATCATTCGCAAGGGCCGCAGCCTACCCGCTCAACGGGTCAAGGCGTCTGCCAGCGTGTCGATGTTGCGCTGCATCATGACGAGGTAGGTGGGTGCCTCGCCATCCGGCCCGGACAGCGCATCGCTGAACAGCGTGCCGCCGACCCGCGCGCCGGTCTCGGCGGCGATCTGGCGCAGGACGGCACCGCTCGCCATGTTCTCCAGGAACAGCGCCGTGACGCCCTCCTCCCGGACCAGGCGGATCAGGCTCGCCACCTGGCGCGCACTGGGCTCGCTCGCCGTGTTCAGGCCCTGCGCCGGCACGAAGGTGATGCCGTAACGCTCACCCAGGTAGCCCATGGCGTCGTGGGTCGTGATGACCTTGCGCCGCTCGGGCGCGATCGCCTCGAAACGCGCCCGCGCCTCGGCATCCAGCGCCTGCAGCTGCGCGATATAGGCCTGGGCATTGCGTTCGTAGTCCTGGGCGTGATCCGGATCGACCTGCGCCAGCGCCTGGGCGATGTTGCGCGCGTACTGCTGGGCTGCGATCGGGTCCTGCCAGGCGTGCGGGTCCGGGACGTCGCGCCGACCCTGGCTGACCGCCCGCACGTCGATGCCGTCGCTTGCCGCCTGCACGGGGCCGCTGTAGCCCGAGGCCTGCACGATGCGGGTCAGCCAGCCTTCAAAGCCCAGGCCGTTGATGACCACCAGGCGCGCCGCGCCCACCTTGCCGACGTCCGCCGGCGTCGGCTGGAAGACGTGGCCGTCCTGATCCGGACCGATCAACGCGCTGACCTCGACATGCTCGCCGCCCACGGCACGCGTCATGTCGGCGAGGATGCTGAAACTTGCCACGACGGGGATCGTGTCGGCGCGTGCGCCGGTGAACACGCCCAGGCACAGCACGCCGCACAGGGCGACACGCAACCATTGCTTCATGATGGAACATTCTCCATCGCCCGAGGGGCGATCAAACCGGGGTGTCGGTCGGCCGGCGACGGCTGCCCAGCCAGCCCTGCGGGGCGAGCAGCAACGACACGGCGTACAACACACCCGAACACATCACGATGACCGGCCCGGAAGGCAGGTCGGCGTGAAAGGACACCAGCAGGCCGGCGTAGCCCGCCACCATGGCCTGGACGGCGGCGTTGAGCAGCTGGGCAGGCAGCATGCTGTGCCAGAGCCGCGCGGACACGGCGGGCAGCATCATCAGCCCGACGGCCATGAGCGTACCCATGACCTGGAATGCGGCCACGAGGTTGGCGACGACGAGCAGCAGGAAGAGCACCTGGAACAGCCCGCCCGAGCCCGCCACGCTGCGCAGGTAACCCGGGTCGAAGCTTTCCAGCAGGAAGGCGCGATACAGCACGGCCATGCTCACGAGCGTCACGCTGGCCACACCCGCCACCAGCAGCAGCCCTTCGCGGTCCACCCCGAGGATGTTGCCGAATAGGATGTGCAGCAGGTCGAGCTGCGTGCCGTGCGAGGAAATCAGCAGCACGCCCACGGCCAGGGCGATGAGGTAGCCCGCAGCAAAGCTCGCGTCTTCCTTCAGATCGGTGAAGCGGCTGACCCAGGCCGCGCCCAGCACGACCAGCACGCCAGCCGCAAAGCCGCCGATGCTCAGGGCCGGCAGCGACAGCCCGGCGAGCATGAAGCCCACGGCCACGCCGGGCAGCACGGCATGGGCGAGCGCATCGCCCACGAGGCTCATGCGGCGCAAGGTCAGCAGCACGCCCAGGGGCGCGCTGCCCAGGGCAAGGGCCAGCGTCGCTGCCAGGGCGCGACGCATGAACAGGAATTCGGTGAAGGGGGCGACGACCCAGTCGTACAGACTCACGGGCGGCCCTGGCGATGGCGCTCGACGCGCAGCGGCGTCGCTGTCATGAAACGACGGACATCCACGTCAGGCGGCCTGATGATGCCAGGTGTCGGCGAGCTGGCCCACGTGACGCAGGTTTGCATCGGACAGGACCTCGGCCGTCGGGCCCCAGGCCACGGGCGCATGCGCCAGCAACAGCGTCTGTGCAAACCAGGCCCGCACCTGGGCGTGGTCGTGCAGCACGGCCACCACGGTGCGACCCTCGGCATGCCAGCCCGCGATGGTCTGCAGCAGCGATTCGGTCGTGGCCGCGTCCACCGCGTTGAAGGGCTCGTCCAGCAGGATGAAGCTTGCGTCCTGCAACTGGGCGCGCACGAACAGCATGCGCTGGAACTGCCCTGCCGACAGCACGCCAACCGGGCGGTCCAGGAAGTCGCCCAGGCCGACGGCGTCCAGCGCATCGCACGCGGCTTCGCGCTGGGCGCGGCTGACGCGATGCCAGATGCGCGACGCCGGCCAGTACCCCAGGCACACGCAGTCCAGCACCGACAGCGGAAAGCTGCGCTCGATGCTGGATTGCTGCGCCAGGTAGGCCAGCCCGTGGCGTGGCAGGCGCTTGATCACCTTGCCGCTGGCCAGGGGGACCGTGCCGGCGATGGCCTTGAGCAACGTGCTCTTGCCCGCGCCGTTGGGCCCGACGATGGCGGTCAGCGAACCGGCAGCGAAGGTGCCGGAGACATGACGCAACACGTGCCGGCCGCGATAGGCAACGCCCACGTCATCGAGTTCGATGGCGGCGCCGGCGGCGGGCTCGCGCCCGCCGAACAGGGGCAGCACGGCGCGGCTCATGCCGGGCCTCCCCAGGCCCACGCCACGATGCCCCACAGCATGCCCACCAGCGGCAGCACGACGGCCACGCGCGCGCCTGCCGAATAGGCAAGAACGCTGGGACGCCGGGCGCGCGGGCTGGCCGCGAAGGACTGGGAAGACATGGCAGGACGACAGGGACGCAACAATATTGCATATGTTAGCGCAGCGCCGTGGTCGCTGCAACATTATCTCATTGCTGGGCCTTGCGTCGGCGCGCGCGAAAGAACGCCCGCAGCACGTCGCCGCAAGGCTCGGCGAGCACGCCGCCCTGGACCACCGTCTGGTGGTTCAGGGTTGTATGCGAGGGCAGGTCGAGCACCCCACCGCAGGCGCCCGTCTTGGGGTCGGGCGCGCCGTAGACGACCCGCGCGAGCCGGGCGTGCAGCATGGCGCCCATGCACATCACGCAGGGCTCCAGAGTCACGTAGAGCGTCGCGCCCGGCAGCCGGTAGTTGCCCACGCTCGCGCAGGCCGCGCGCAGCGCGATGATCTCGGCGTGCGCGGTCGGATCATGCCCGGCGATGGGCTGATTGGCGCCTTCGGACAGCAGGCTGCCGTCGGCCCCCACCACCACGGCGCCGACCGGCACCTCGCCGCGCTCGGCGGCGGCCTGCGCCTGGGCCAGTGCGCGCGCCATCCATGCGGCATCCTGCATCGCCTGTGCGGTGTCTTCCTGCCACTGCTCCACCGTCAACCCCCGTAGCTGTGGCCGGCCAGCGCGATGCGCCTGGCCAGGCTGGTGACCGCCATCTCGAGCATCTGATAGAGCTCGGCGGTGGGCTCGTAGCGCGCGTGGTTCAGGTTGGACACGCGGCCATCCTCGATGAAGCCCCAGGCGCGCTCGCGCCGGTCGCGATGCAGCGGATCCCACACACCGAAGGCGATGCCGCGCGACTTGCGCACCAGCGAAAAGCACGGAATGTCGGTATAGCCATCCCCCACGAACACCATGCGGTCGAACGGCACGCGCAGGCGCTCGTCCGGCACCTTGCGGTTCACCTCGAAGGGCCGGCCGCGAAAGCGCGGGCCCACGATGCCCTTCTGGATGTGGAAGAGATAGCGCGTCTTGTCGGTGAAGCTGACGATGCGCCGGGGAAACCGGATCGCCACCGTCTCGTCGTAGCTGAACTCGGAAGCCCAGATGTCGGTGAAGGCGCTGGCGATCGGGGTGTTGCGCACCACGTCGCCGATGCCGCTCGTGATCAGGTAGAACTCGAGCTGCACGCCCGCATCCACCGCCTGGACCTCGGCGCGCAGTCGATCAAACAATGTCGTCACGCCCTCGTGCAGCGGCAGCCGGCGGCCCCAGTCGGCCAGGCGGTCACGCGTGATCGGTCCGTGCGTGCCCGCCTGCGACAGCTCGATCAGGCAGTGCAGATAGGCCGGGACCGGGTCCCAGTCGGCGGCAAGCAGCGGGTCCACGGTTTCCTTCCAGAAGCGTGGCGCGTCCACGCCCATGTCGCGCAGCAGGCCCGTGGTGCTGTCGGGTGCCAGGGTGTCGTCGAAATCGAAGATGAGCGCGATGACGGAGGGCATCGGAAGGCCTGGCGTGTGAATGACAGCGCGATTGTAGCGAGGCCGCGCGCCGGGCGGCCGCCGCGGTGTTGGCGCTACACTGCACCATGCCTGATGTGTCCGCCCGCCCCCACCTCGTCGTGCTCGACGCCTGCACCCTGATGTCCGGCGTGCTGCGCCCCGCCCTTCTGGACCTGGCCGCCGCCGGTCGCTTCCTGCCCCTCTGGACCGAACGCATCGGCCACGAGTGGCGGCGCAACGCCGCGCGCATCTGGCCTATCGAGCCGGACGTGCTGACCCGCGAATGGGACCTGATGCAGGCCCGCTTTCCCGCGGCGGACGCGGGCGACACCGCCGCCTATGAAGCGACGCTGCGCTACAGCGACCGCAAGGACTTCCACGTGATCGCGGCCGGCCTGGCCGGGCGCGCGCGTGCCGCGCTGCCGATGGTGCCGCGCGTGACGGTGCTGACCTGGAACCTGCGGGACTTCAACCGCGGCGAATTGCGCGCCCAGGGCATGGACGTCTGCGATCCCGACCGACTGTTCGTCGAGTGGTGGAGAGCGGACCCGGCCGGCATCCAGGCCGTGCTGGAGCGCACGCTGCAGGACCTGGCCGCGGACGGTCGTGCCCGCGATGGCGACCTGCCCGACGTCCTGCACCGTGAACGCCTGTATCGCCTGGCCAAGCTGGTGCGCAACGCCACGCCTGTCGCGGCGCACTGACCTGGCGAGCGCGCCCCGATCCGATTCCTTCCTGCACGCCTGTGACGGAGCTTTCCCGACATGACCGGCTCATTCCCCGTACCGCTGTCCGTTCTCGACCTCGCGCCCGTGCTCGAGGGGCATGACATCGCCACGTCGTTCGCCAACACGGTGGCGCTGGCGCAGCACGTCGAGGCGCTGGGCTACCGCCGCTTCTGGCTGGCCGAGCACCACAACCTGGCGGGCGTGGCAAGCAGCGCCACCGCCGTGCTGATCGGGCATGTCGCGGCCAACACCCGCACCCTGCGCGTGGGATCGGGCGGCGTCATGCTGCCCAATCATGCTCCGCTCATCATCGCCGAGCAGTTCGGCACGCTCGCCACCCTGTACCCCGGGCGCATCGACCTGGGCCTGGGGCGCGCACCCGGCACCGACGGTGCCACGGTACAGGCCATCGGCCGCGACCCGCAGGCCGGCTACCGCTTCCCGGCGCTGCTGGACGAGCTGCGCTACTTCTTCGAGCCCGCGACGCCCGAGCAGGCCGTGCGCGCCATTCCCGGAGCCGGGGTGGACGTGCCGATCTGGCTGCTGGGCTCGAGCGACTTCAGTGCGCGCCTGGCCGCCCGCCTGGGGCTGCCCTTCTCCTTTGCCGGGCATTTTTCGCCGGAAGGCATGGCCGCCATGCGGCTGTACCGCCATCTGTTCCAGCCCTCGGCGACCCTGGACAAGCCCTACGCCATGATCGGCGTGCCGGTGGTGGCCGCCGATACGGATGCCGCCGCCCTGCGTCTGCAGACGACGGCGCAACAGAAGTTTCTGGGCATGGTGCGGGGGCGTCGCCGCCCGCTGCAGCCCCCCGTGGACGACATGGATGCGCTCTGGAACCCCCGCGAGAAGGCGGCCGTCGAGGAGCGCCTGGGCGCCGCCATCGTGGGCGGGCCCGAGACCGTGGCCCGCGAGTTGCGGGCCCTGGTGCAGGAAACCCAGGCCGACGAGGTCATG
>JAAIGF010070386.1_pt1 | contig 12037 bp, 10 predicted proteins | sample 6487441 | NCBI WGS metagenome assembly JAAIGF01 (sample SAMN13974129, study PRJNA590717) | phyllosphere metagenome | biome: pepper field; feature: multiple bacterial spot infested pepper fields; material: pepper leaves; isolation source: leaves from pepper fields | host: Capsicum annuum ...
GAGTTCTACGGACGCAAGTCCACCGACACGCAGCGGTAGTTCAGTCGGTTAGAATACCGGCCTGTCACGCCGGGGGTCGCGGGTTCGAGTCCCGTCCGCTGCGCCATATCCACCTGCCTCGAGCAGGTTTCCTGAAAAGCGGCCCTTGGGCCGCTTTTCTTGTTTCTGCCTTCCGGTTCTGCATCCTTGCCTGGCAGATGAGTGCGGCAGTATCGGTGCGTTGGAAGCATCTCTCGTTCTTGGCCAACAGCATTCTTCCCGATGATCACTGATCGCTTTCATGGCCTTCGGTCTGAATCGGTTATTTTGTTCGAATTCCAACAGGTTCCTGGCTTTACCGCTTCACTAGCGAGTGATATTTTCGCAAATGAAAATGTCACATAATTGTCACATTCGCCTGTGCAGCTAAAACAATAACTGGAGCCTCTGGATGTTCGCCTTCTTCCGTCCTGCCCCCCATCGGGAACCCCTGCCCGATGATCAGATAGACAGCACCTACCGTCGCCTTCGCTGGCAGATCTTCGCCGGTATCTTCATCGGTTATGCCGGCTACTACCTGCTGCGCAAGAACTTCTCGCTGGCCATGCCTTTCCTGATCGAAGAGGAGGGCTATACCCGTGGGCAGCTGGGCCTGGCGATGTCGGCCATCGCCATCTCCTATGGCTTGTCGAAATTCCTCATGGGGCTGATTTCCGACCGCTCCAATCCGCGCTATTTCCTGCCATTCGGCCTGATGGTGTCGGCTGGGGTGATGTTCGTTTTCGGTTTCGCGCCATGGGCAACGTCCAGCGTGACCATCATGTTCATCCTTCTGTTCATCAACGGCTGGGCCCAGGGCATGGGCTGGCCGCCCAGTGGCCGGACCATGGTGCATTGGTGGTCGCAGAAGGAGCGTGGCGGTGTGGTGTCGGTGTGGAACGTGGCCCACAACGTGGGCGGTGGCCTGATCGGCCCGCTGTTCCTGCTCGGCATGGGGCTGTTCAATGAGTGGCATGCGGCCTTCTACGTGCCGGCTGCGGTAGCGATGCTGGTGGCCGTGTTCGCCTTCGCGACCATGCGCGACACGCCGCAATCGGTCGGCCTGCCGCCGATCGAGAAGTACAAGAACGACTACCCCGAAGGCTACGACGACAGCCACGAGCAGGAATTCAGCACCAAGGAAATCTTCGTCAAGTACGTGCTGCGCAACAAGATGCTGTGGTTCATCGCCCTGGCCAACGTGTTCGTCTACCTGCTGCGCTACGGCGTGCTGGACTGGGCGCCGACCTACCTCAAGGAGGTCAAGCACTTCACCGTCGACAAGAGCTCCTGGGCCTACTTCTTCTACGAGTGGGCGGGCATTCCCGGCACGTTGCTGTGTGGCTGGATGTCGGACAAGGTGTTTCGCGGCAACCGTGGCCTGACCGGCGTGGTGTTCATGGCCCTGGTGACGGTGGCCACCGTGGTCTATTGGCTGAACCCGCCGGGCAATCCGATCGTCGACATGGCGGCGCTGGTGTCCATCGGCTTCCTGATCTACGGCCCGGTGATGCTCATCGGCCTGCATGCGCTGGAACTGGCACCAAAGAAAGCGGCAGGTACCGCTGCAGGCTTTACCGGACTGTTCGGCTACCTCGGCGGCTCGGTCGCGGCGAGCGCGGCGATGGGCTATACGGTCGACCATTTCGGCTGGGACGGCGGCTTCGTGCTGCTGATCGGCGCCTGCCTGCTGGCCATCGTGTTCCTGATCCCGACCTTGTGGCACAAGCAGATTCCAAGCGAAGAGCGCGCGACCTGATCGCACTGCCCAACGCGTGGCAACTGCCGCGCGTTGGGCAGGTTCCGCTGGTGGTGGTCATCCGCATCCTGCCAGCCTGCTCATGCCGAAGCGCAATGCCCGGCAGCCAGCCTTGCTCCACCGTTTCCAACCCATCGATGGCGTGCCGAGTGGCAAGCGCGCGGCGGCTTGCGTTGCGCGACGCTCAGCTAGCACCCAGGTGAACGCCGACATCACCGAGCGCCGACAACCTGTTGCCCCTGGCGTTGCAGGCTGCGGCGGAATGCCGGGTCATCCAGGTAGGCTACGTTGAGCCGCGTCCAGGGCACCGGTGTCTGCCGATTGACGGCGAAGATCGACCCCGGCGCGAGCATCACGCCCTGGCTCAGGCAATGGCGGGTCAGGGCATTGGCGTCCGCGATGCCGGGAAAGCGTGCCCACAGGTAGAGGCTTTGCTCTGGCCGGCAGAACACCTCGGCACCCAGTTCATCGAGCACCGCGAGCCCGCGTTGCGTGGCGACGTGCAGGCGATCCTGCAGGCGTGACAGGTGGCGCAGGAAATGCCCTTCGCCGAGGATCACCTCGATGGTGCGTTCGCTGTATTCGGCGCCGCTGTTGTGCAGCAGCATCTTCAGGTCGGCCAGCTCCTCGATGCGCTGTTTGCTGCCGGCGATGAAGCCGACGCGCAGGGCGGCGGAAATCGATTTGGAAAAGCTGCCCAGGTACAGGGTGCGTTCGCACTGGTCCAGTGCCGTCAGCTTGGTTGCCGAGCTGGGCTTGAAGTCGGCCATGGCATCGTTCTCCACCAGCAGCAGGTCGTGGGCTTCGGCAATCTGCAGCAGGCGGTGAGCCTTGGCGGGAGAGATGTCCGAGCCGGTGGGGTTGTGGCCCACCGACTGGAGGAAGAACAGCTTGGGCCTTGCCCTTTTCAGCACCCGCTCCAGGGCATCCAGATCCGGCCCGTCGGCCTCCCGCGGCACGCCGAGCATGTGTGCGCCCTGCAGCTGCAATTTGCCGAACAGCGGGTAATAGCCGGGGTCTTCGACCAGCACGGCATCGCCGGGAATGACGTAGCGGCGGATGACCAGATCCATGCCATGGTTGGCGCCCAGGGTGGTAACCAGTTGCCGGGGCGTGACGGCGATACGGTAGTCCGCCAGCTTCTGCGCCAGGCGCTGGCGCAGGCCGGGGTTACCCAGCCGCGTGCCGTAGCGAAACAGGGTGGTCACGCCGCCGCGCACCACCTGGCGGTGAAATTTGTCCAGGCGCATGTCCATCAGCCATTCCACCGGCGGAAAACCCTCGCCGAGGTGCGAATGGCCGGGGTCGCGGACGAACTGCTGGCGCATCATCCAGATGGTGTCCAGCGCGCGGGTATAGGGCTGTGACTCGTCATCCTCGACACTGGCAGTGACGGTCCTGCAGACGAAGAACCCCTTGCCGTGGCGGGCTTCTACCAGCCCCTGGGAGGCCAGGTGTTCGTAGGCGGTGATCACCGTGTTCTTGGAGTGCCCGTGCAGGCGCATGTACTCGCGCAACGAGGGCAGTTTGCTGCCCGCCTGCAGGGCGCCATCGGTAATCTGCCTGGCGATGGCATCGGCGACTTTCTGGGCGAGGGTCGGTCTGGGCATGGCGCAAATCCTGGGTACAGGAATGAAGTGTCCGGGCAAACTGTACCTTCTTTCAGGGATACAGTGCGGCTAACGTTCGTTCCAACCAAGAACAAACGACTCCCCGAGGAGCGCCCATGTCGATCGATTCCCGTCTGCCCGATTTTCGTAACCTGTCTCCGTCGCAACGCCTCGAGCACGTGCAGCAACTGCTCGGCCTGTCTGCCGAGGACAGCGCGCTTTTGCGGGACGCCGGTGCGCTGCCGCTGGAGATCGCCGACGGCATGATCGAGAACGTGATCGGCAAGTTCGAACTCCCCTATGCCCTGGCCAGCAACTTCCGTATCAATGGCCGGGAGATGCTGATTCCTCTGGTGGTGGAAGAGCCTTCGGTGGTCGCTGCGGCCTCGTTCATGGCCAAGCTGACCCGGCCGGCCGGTGGATTCCAGACCTCCAGCAGCGCGCCGCTGATGCGTGCCCAGGTACAGATCATCGGTGTCAGCGATCCCTACAACGCGCGCCTCAGCCTGCTGCGCAACAAGGACGAGATCATCGCCCTGGCCAACAGCAAGGATCAGTTGCTGAACAGCCTGGGCGGCGGTTGCCGTGATATCGAGGTGCACACCTTCATCGACAGCCCACGCGGGCCGATGTTGGTCGCGCACCTGATCGTCGACGTGCGCGACGCCATGGGCGCGAACACGGTGAACACCATGGCCGAGGCCGTGGCGCCGTTGATGGAACAGCTCACGGGCGGCAAGGTGCGCCTGCGCATCCTCTCCAACCTCGCTGATCTACGCCTGGCACGTGCCCAGTTGCGGATCGCCCCGGAGCATCTGGATACCGCCGAGTACAAGGGCACCGATGTCATCGAGGGGGTGATCGATGCCTATACCTTCGCGGCCATCGATCCGTACCGCGCCGCGACCCACAACAAGGGCATCATGAACGGCATCGACCCGCTGGTGGTGGCTACCGGCAACGACTGGCGGGCCGTGGAGGCGGGCGCCCACGCCTATGCCTGCCGCCATGGCCATTACGGCTCCCTGACCACCTGGGAGAAGGATCGCGAAGGACACCTGGTGGGCACCCTCGAGATGCCGATGCCGCTTGGCCTGGTCGGTGGCGCCACCAAGACCCATCCACTGGCGCAGCTGTCGTTGCGCATTCTGGGCGTGAAGAGCGCCCAGGAACTGGGCGAGATCGCCGTCGCCGTCGGCCTGGCGCAGAACCTCGGGGCCTTGCGCGCCCTGGCGACCGAAGGTATCCAGCGTGGCCACATGGCCCTGCATGCACGCAATATCGCGCTGTCTGCCGGGGCCCGGGGCGATGAGCTGGACTGGCTGGTCAAGCGCATGGTCGAGACCCGCGACGTGCGTGCCGACCGCGCCGAGGCGTTGTTGCGCGAAAAGCGCGGGCAATGAGCATGGATGCGGTCAGGCTGGTGGAGGTCGGCGCGCGCGACGGCCTGCAGAACGAAGCCCTGACCCTGCCGGTCGGGGTGCGCGTGGCGCTGATCGAACGGCTGGCCGCGGCCGGGCTGCGAACTCTCGAGGCCGGGGCGTTCGTGTCGCCACGCTGGGTGCCACAGATGACCGACTCCGATCAGGTGCTGCGCCGCCTCGGGCAACGCCCGGGGGTGACCTATACGGCGCTGGTGCCCAATCTTCAGGGACTGGATGCCGCCCTGCAGGCCGGGTGCCGGGAGGTGGCGGTATTCGCCGCCGCCTCCGAGGCGTTTTCGCAGAAGAACATCAATTGCTCCATCACCGAAAGCCTGCAGCGCTTCCAGCCGGTACTGGGCAAGGCGCTGGAGCAGGGCGTGGCGGTGCGCGGCTATGTCTCCTGCGTGCTCGGTTGCCCGTTCACTGGCGAGGTGCCGGTGGCGGAGGTGGTGCGGGTCGTCCGCGAGCTGCATGCCATGGGCTGCTACGAGATCAGCCTTGGTGACACCATCGGCCGAGGTACGCCAGGCAAGGCCAGAACGCTGATCCAGGCCTGCGCCAGCGAGGTGCCGATCACGGCGCTGGCCGGGCATTTCCACGACACTTACGGCATGGCGGTGGCCAATGTCCAGGCTGCTCTGGAAACCGGGATAAGGGTGTTCGACAGTTCGGTTTCCGGGCTCGGTGGCTGCCCGTACTCGCCCGGCGCCACCGGTAATGTGGCCACCGAGGAGCTGGTCTACTTGCTCGAAGGCCAGGGCCTGGCAACCGGTGTGGATCTGGCTGCATTGCTCGAGGCCGGGGCTTTCATCGACGCGGCGCTGGGCAAGCCCTCGGCCTCGAGAGTGGCCAACGCCATGCGCAGGGCGCATTGACCGAATAGAACGACAACCCGGAAAGGATGCGGGCAAGCGGCGACAGCCATCAGGTCGCATTGCCCGGATCACTCCGTCCACTCACTGTCCCAGCGTACATCGACTTTCCCATGGCGGCGCCTCTGCGCCCCGACGGCGATGTACTGACACAGGAGAAGCCATGAATTCACTGACCGATGCATTGGCGAGCTTCGCCAGAACGGCCGGCCCCCTGAAGGGCGTGACCATCCTCGACCTGACCCGCGTCGTCGCCGGCCCCTACTGCGCCATGCTGCTGGCCGACATGGGCGCCACGGTGATCAAGATCGAGAACCCCGCCGATCCCGACCTTACCCGGGAGTTTCCGCCGCTCAACCGCAAAAGCGACGAGCCGGTTAGTGGTTTCTTCGCCCAGTTCAACCGCAACAAGATGGCGGTCGGCCTGGATCTGAAGAAGGCGGAGGGCAAGGCCACCTTCCTGGACATGGTGCGCAAGGCCGATATCGTCATCGAGAACTTTCGGCCCGGCACCATGGCCAAGCTGGGGCTGGGCTACGAGGTGCTCAGGGAGGTCAACCCGGCCATCGTGTTCACCGCCATCAGTGGCTTCGGCCAGTACGGCCCGAACTCGCTGCGCCCGGCATTCGACAGCAGTGCCCAAGCCAGCGGCGGCCTGTGGTCCATGAATGGCACGCTGGAAGAGCCGATGCGCGTGGGCACGGTGCTGGGTGACCTGTCCGCTGCGCTGTATGCGGCCATCGGTACCCTCGGTGCGCTGCGTGAAGCGGAGCGCACCGGCCAGGGGCAACTGGTCGACGTGTCGCAGCAGGACTCGATCGTCTCGCTCACCGAGAACGCGCTGGTGACCTACACCGAAACCGGCAAGGTCACGGTGCCCGAGGGCAATGGTCATCCGTTCGTGCGCCCCTACGGGCGCTACGCCTGCAAGGATGGCTACGTGTTCTTCGGTGCCTACACTGACAAGTTCTGGCGCGAGGCCTGCCTGACCTTCGGTGACGAGGCGATGGCCAGCGACCCCGAGGTCGACAGCATGGCCAAGCGCTTCGAGGCCGAGGTCTACCTGCGCAAGGTCAAGCCTGCCGTGGAGCGCTGGCTCGGCGCCCACACCAAGGCCGAACTGGAAGCCATGACCGGTGATCGTTTTCCGCTGTCGCCGATCAAGAGCATCGATGAAGTGGTGGCCGACCCCCACCTGCGCGAACGCGACATGGTGGTGCCGGTCGATTGCCAGGGAGCTCGCTTCGAGGTGTTCGGCAACCCGATCAAGCTCTCCGGGGGCACCCTGGAACGCGGCGCCAGCGCCCCCGCGGTCGGCCAGCACAACGCCTCCATCTATCGCCAGTGGCTCGGGCTGGACGACGCCGAATACGCCGAGCTGGTCCGGCTGGGGGTGATCTGATGGTGGATCTGATCAGCGACGCGGCGCGGCGCAGTATCGGCACCTCGCTGCCGCCTTCGCGCTTCGAGGTGAACCGCAACGACATCAGAAAATATGCGGTGGCCACCGGGCAGCGTCAGCGCCGTTATCTCGATGGTGACGAAGCGCCGCTGCTGTTCCTGTTCAGCGCGATGATGCCGGTGCTGCCGCTGGAGCAACTGCTCGAAGACGGACACAAGCCTGACGACCCGCTGATCCCCGAGTTGCCGCTCAAACGCATCATGGCTGGCGGCAGCGAGTATCAGCTGCACCGCAGGATCTTCGCCGGCGACGTGCTGCTGTGTCGGCAGACCTTGCTGGATATCTACCAGAAACAGGGTGCCGAAGGGCCGCTGATCTTTCTGGTGTTCGAAAACCGTTTTGAAACCGAGTCAGGCGAGCCGGTGGTGACCGAACGCCTGACCCGGATCGCGAGGTGAGCATGGCCAGACAGATGATCGAAGCAGGCCAGCGATTGCCCGAGCGCGAATACCGGCCCGGCACCGTGCAGCTGTTTTTGTACAACGCGGCTATCTGGAATGCCCACCGTATCCACTATGACCTGCCTTACGCGCAGCAGCACGAGGGGCATCCGGCGCTGCTGGTGGACGGCCCGTTGCAGGGCGATTGGCTGACCCAGCTGGTTTACGACTGGATGGAGGAGGGCGACGAGCTGCTGAGTTTCCAGTACAGCAATCGGCGCGCCGGTTATCTCGGCGATGTGCTGAGCGCCGCTGGTGAAGTCGTCGCGGTGGAGGCCGGGCGAGTGACCCTGGCGCTGCGCCTGACCAACCAGGCGGGCCAGGTGATTACCCAGGGAGGTGCCAGCGTACGCCTTGCCCACGCGGCCTGAGCGACAGAGACGCGGGCGCCATGGCCGGCCCTGGCGTGCAGACGAACCCGACCGTGCGGTCGCCAACCAGCTGCTTCCTCAATAACAACAAGAGCCCGAAAGGGCGGGGGACACCATGAGCCAAGAGCTTGCCAGACCGGCCGCGACACCGCCCAGCGCGGACGCGGCGCGCAACACCGACAACCTCTACGAGGTGTGGGGCGACACCGTCGATGCCCGGCATCTGGTGCTGGCCATCACTGCCAGCGCCATCGTCAGCCTGGGTGCCTACGGGCTGGCGCTGTTGATACTCGGCGGCCTCGTCGAGTCGGCGCAGATGGCCAAGGCCTACGCCATGCTGTTCGGCATTCTCGGTTGCCTGGGCGGTGGCGCGATCAGCGCCATGCTGTTCAAGCCCAAGCGTGACGTGGTCGAACACGTGGCGGATCCGGCCTTTCGCGAGCAGGTGGTGGGTGACCTGCTCAAGGAATACGGCAGCCTTGGCCGTCTCGAGGACACCTCGCCCGAGGTGGTTGCCGAACTTCACGAACTTGGCCTCTACGAGCTGTTCCGGGATGCCCAGGCCCGGGAAGAGCAGGCCCGCGAGCCGGGCGCCGAGGCCGACGCGGATGCGCGCGCATCCCTGGCACTGAGCGGAGGGCGCCGGTGATGGAAGGTCTGCTCTACGAAATCCTCATGGCCCTGGCCCTTGGCCTGTTCGGCGCGGTGCTGTTCTCCGCCATCGGCCTGGTATCGGGCACCGACGAAACCACCACCCTGGCCCCGCTGACCATGCTGGTGGTGCTGCTCGGCGCACCGCCGGCCGGCATCCTCACCTTCTTCCTGGCCGGTGCGGTGGCCAAGCACATGACCCACGCGGTACCCACCGCCTTGCTGGGCATTCCCGGTGATACCTCGGCGACCGCACTGATCGGCGACGCCAACCACCTGCGCCGTCTCGGTGTGCCCCACGTGGCGCTGCGCAAGATGATTTCCGGCGGCGCCGTGGCGGCCGTCATCGCGGTGCCGCTGGCGGTGTTGTTCGCCGTCCTGCTGGCGCCGTTTGGTGACGTCATCAAGCAGTTCGCCCCCTGGGTGTTTCTTTGCGCCGCCTTCACCATCGCCTACTTCTCGGCCGGCCGTTGGGCCTCGGTGCTGGCCTTGCTGCCGTTCGTGCTGGTGATCGTCGCCCTGCAGACCCTGACGGCCCAGTACGGGGTCAAGCTGGCGGTCAGCTATTTCCTCGGCATCGCCGTGGCACCGCTGATCACCTCGCTGTTCTCGATGCTGGCACCCGCCGAGCGTGAACGCATGCGTCGCGACCAGTATCGGGTGTTCTCCCTGGCGCCGGACATGAAGGGCTGGCGCGGCTACTTTCCCAATCCGCTGCGGGTGATCAACAAGCGCCAGGCACGCATGACCGCCATGGCGGCGAGCGTCACCAGTGCCACCTTCGTGTTCAGCCCGGTGGCCATGACGGTGATCATGGGCGAGTTGATCGGTGCGCGCATCAAGCAGGCCTACGAGCGCCTGACCACGGTGATCACCGCCCGTAACGGGGTCACCGAGTCGACCTACATCGCCGAGGCGCTAATCCCGCTGATCGCCTTCGGCCTGCCGCTCAGCCCGGTGGCTGCCGGGCCGGCCGCGCCGCTGTTCAATGCACCGCCACGCTTCACCGTGGACAGCGTCAGCGGTGAGGTCAACAACCTGCATAACCTGCTCAACAACTGGGAGTTCTTCGGCTACGGCATGATGGCGGTACTGGTGGCCATTCTGATCGCTTACCCCTTCACCATGAACTTCGCCCACCAGGCGGCTTCCTTCGTGTCGCGCAGGATCAGCCACGAAGCGGTGATCGCCACCTTCATCGGCCTGGTGCTGGTGGTCGGGATCTGGGAGGGTGGCCTGCTCGGGCTGCTGGTGATCGTCACCGTCGGTCTGCTCGGCGGCTTTCTGGGGCGCTTCCTGGGCTTCAACATCGGCGTGCAGTTCATGGGCTACTACACGGCGGTACTCAGTGTGCCCGCGTTGATCGCCTTGTTGAACTGAACCAGGAGGGGCGTGCAGCTTTCGCGTGCACGCCCCTTTTCATCATTGCGCCTTGTGCAGCGGGTGATGATCGGTCTGCTTGGGCTTGGTACGCAGCAGCGACAGCACCCAGACGAAGAAGATCGGTACGAAGATCACCCCCAGCAGGGTCGCGCTGAGCATGCCGCCGAGCACCCCGGTGCCGATGGCGCGCTGGCTGGCCGCGCCGGCGCCGGTGGCGATCACCAGCGGTACCACGCCGAGCATGAAGGCCATGGAGGTCATGATGATCGGCCGGAAGCGCAGGCGTGCGGCTTCGATGGCGGCGTCACGCAGCGAGTAGCCGTCTTCCCACAGGTCCTTGGCGAACTCGACGATGAGGATGGCGTTCTTCGCCGCCAGGCCGATCACGGTGATCAGGCCGACCTTGAAGTACACGTCGTTGGGCAGGCCGATGGCGGTTACCGCCAGTACCGCGCCAAGGGCGCCGACCGGCACGATGAGCATCACCGCCAGGGGAATCGCCCAGCTCTCGTAGAGGGCCACCAGCAGCAGGAACACCACCACGATGGCCAGGGCGAAGAGCATCGATGCCTGGCCGCTGGCGACCTTCTCCTGGTAGGACAGGCCGGTCCATTCGTAACCGATGCCTGCCGGCAGCTCGGCGACGATGCGTTCCAGCTCGGCCATGGCCTCGCCGGTGCTGACCCCGGGGGCGGCGTCGCCGGAAATGCGGATCGACGGATAGCCGTTGTAGCGCGCCACCTGCACCGGGCCTTGTTCCCACTGGGTGGTCACGAAGGCGCTCAGGGGCACCAGGCTGCCGCTGTCGTTGGGCACGTGAAGCTTGAGTACGCTGTCCGGCGTCATCCGTGCACCCTGTTCGGCCTGTACGACCACGCGCTGCTGGCGCCCTGCGTTGGCGAAGTCGTTGATCACCGCGGAGCCGAAGGCGGTGGACAGCGCATTGCTGATCGATTCGAAACTGACGCCCTGGGCGCGCGCCTTGTCGCGGTCGATGACCAGGCGCAACTGCGGCGCTTCGGCCAGGCCCTCCATCATGCCGTAGAGAAACAGTGGGTTGCCGTTGACCTTGCCGAGCACCTGGTCGCGCGCCGCGAGCAGCGGCTCGCGGCCGAGGCTGCTGCGGTCCTGCAGGCGCAGGGAGAAGCCGCCCGAGTTGCCCAGGCCGTCGATCGGTGGCGGTGGCACGGCCATCATCGCGCCGTCGTCAAGGTTGGCGAAGCGGCCGTTGACCGCGGCCGTCTCGGCTTCCACCGATTGTTCCGAGTCGCGCTCGGACCAGTCCTTGAGCAGCGGAAAGGCGATGGCGGCGTTCTCGCCCATGCCCGAGAAGCTGAAACCCAGCACCAGGAAGGAGGTCGCCACGGCCTCGCGGGAGGCGAGGAACTCTTCCAGTTGCTTGCCGGTAGCCGAGGTACGCTCGCGCGTCGCGCCGGGTGGCAGCTGGATATCGACGATCATGTAGCCCTGGTCTTCGACCGGCACGAAGGATTCCGGCAGGCGCAGGTAGAAGAAGCCCATCAGCACCACGATGCCCAGGTAGATGAACATGAAGCGCCCGGCGCGCGGCACCAGCTTGCTGTTGAGCTTGGTGTAGCGCCCGGTCAGTCTGGTGAAGGTGCGGTTGAACCAGCCGAAGAAACCGGTCTTTTCATGATGCCCCTGGGGGATCGGCTTGAGCAGGGTAGCGCACAGCGCCGGTGTGAAGGTCAGCGCCAGGAAGCCCGAGAAGAGGATCGACACCGCCAGCGACAGCGAGAACTGCTGGTAGATCACGCCTACCGAACCGGCCATGAACGCCAGGGGCAGGAACACCGCCGACAGCACCAGGGTGATGCCGAGGATCGCCCCGGACACCTGGCCCATCGCCTTGATGGTCGCCGGCACCGGCTCCAGGCCTTCTTCTGCCATGATCCGCTCGACGTTCTCCACCACCACGATGGCGTCGTCGACCAGGATGCCGATGGCCAGCACCATGCCGAACATGGTCATCATGTTCACCGAGAAGCCCAGCAGGTACATGAAGGTCAGGGTACCGAGCAGGCAC
>JAAIGF010311788.1_pt1 | contig 12025 bp, 8 predicted proteins | sample 6487441 | NCBI WGS metagenome assembly JAAIGF01 (sample SAMN13974129, study PRJNA590717) | phyllosphere metagenome | biome: pepper field; feature: multiple bacterial spot infested pepper fields; material: pepper leaves; isolation source: leaves from pepper fields | host: Capsicum annuum ...
CCGCCGCAGGTGGGGCAGCGCCCGTCGCCCGCGTTGAAGCTGAACATGCCGGCGGTGTAGTTGCGTTCCTTCGACAGCTTGGCCTGCGCGAACAGCTTGCGGATCGCGTCGAAGGCGCCAACGTAGCTGGCCGGGTTGGAACGCGCGGTCTTGCCGACCGGCGACTGGTCCACCATCACCACGTCGGCGATCCAGTCGTCGCCCAGGATGCGATCGTGCGCGCCGGGTGCCTCGGTCGGCTTGCCCTTGAGCTTGAGCAGCCCCGGGTACAACACGTCCTGCACCAGCGTGGACTTGCCCGAGCCCGATACGCCCGTCACGCACACCAGCCGGCCCAGCGGGATCTCGACGTCGATGCCGCGCAGGTTGTGCTCGCGCGCGCCCTGGACCACCAGGCGCGGCGTGTTGTCGGCCACGGCCATGGGGCGCGGCGCCGATACGTGCTTGCGGCCCGACAGGTAGTCGCCGGTCAGCGTCTGCGCCGTGCGCAGTTCGTCGGGCGTGCCATTGAAGACGATGTTGCCGCCGCGTTCGCCCGGGCCTGGCCCGATGTCGATGATGCGGTCGGCCGCCAGCATGACCTGCGGGTCGTGCTCGACCACCACCAGCGAGTTGCCAGCGTTGCGCAGGCGATGCATCACTTCCACCACGCGATGCATGTCGCGCGGATGTAGGCCGATCGACGGCTCGTCGAGCACGAACAGGGTATTGACCAGCGAGGTGCCCAGCGCCGTCGTCAGGTTGATGCGCTGCACCTCGCCGCCCGACAGCGTCCGGCTCTGGCGATCCAGCGTCAGGTAGCCCAGGCCCACGTCGCACAGGAATTTCAGGCGCGCGCGCACTTCCTCCAGCAGCAGGTCGGTGGCGGTGTCCATCACGCCGTCGAACTTCACCTCGTCGATGAAGCGGCGCACCCGCTCGATGGGCAGCAGCATCAGGTCGTGCAGCGTCAGGCCGGGCAGGGCGTCGAGCGTTTCGCGCGACCATTCGGCATGAACCGGTTTGAAGCGCACGTAGCGGTCGTCGTCGGGCGGCAGCACCGTGTCGGCTTCGGCCTTGGTGCCGACGCGCCACAGCAGGGCGTCGGGCTTCAGGCGCGAGCCTTCGCAGACCGGGCAGGGCGTGTAGGCGCGGTACTTCGACAGCAGCACACGGATGTGCATCTTGTAGGCCTTGGTTTCCAGCCAGTCGAAGAAGCGGCGCACGCCGTACCACTGGTGCTTCCAGGCGTCGGCCGTGCCCTTGAAATCGGGCACGCCTTCCAGCACCCAGGTGCGCTGCTCGGCCGTGAGCCGATGCCAGGGCACGTCCACCGGCACGCCCGCGCGACCGGCGTACTTCAGCAGTTCGGCCTGGGCTTCGGCATACGACGCCGTCTGCCAGGGCTTGATCGCGCCCCCGCGCAGCGTCTTGTTCTCGTCGGGGATGACCAGGCCGAAATCGATGCCGATCACCCGGCCGAAGCCCCGGCAGGTCTCGCAGGCGCCCAGGGGCGAGTTGAACGAGAAGGTGCTGGGAATCGGGTCGACGTAGGTGATGTCGCTGTCGGGGTCGTGCAACTGGTCGCTGAAGCGCCAGACCTGGCTTTCCTCGCCCTCGTCGTTCAATACGCGCACGGCGATGTGGCCGGCACCCAGGCGCAGGGCGGCTTCCACCGCTTCCATCACCCGCACGCGCTCGGCGTTGCCGAAGCGGAAGCGGTCCTGCACCACGTCCAGGCGCTGCACCGCCGTCTTGCCTTTGCCCACCACCGTGCGGGCGTGGATGCGGGTGTAGCCCTGGCGCTCCAGCGACGCGAGGATTTCTTCCTCGGTGAAGTTCGCCGGCACGTTGATGGGGAAGGTCAGCACCAGGCGCGGGTCGCCCGCCTGCGGTGCGCGCTCGGCCAGCGAGGCATAGATCGACTCGGGGGTGTCGCGGGTCACCTGACGCGCTGTGACGCGGTCGAACACGCGGGCGGCGCGGGCGAACAGCAGCTTCAGGTGATCGTTCAGCTCGGTCATGGTGCCGACCGTGCTGCGCGAGCTGCGCACCGGGTTGGTCTGGTCGATGGCGATCGCCGGCGGAATGCCATCGATGCGGTCGACCTGCGGCTTGTCCATCCGGTCCAGGAACTGCCGCGCATACGGCGAGAAGGTCTCGACGTAACGCCGCTGGCCCTCCGCGTACAGGGTGTCGAACACCAGCGAACTCTTGCCGGAGCCGGACACGCCCGTCACCACCACCAACTCATTGGTCGGGATGGTCAGGCTGAGGTTCTTCAGGTTGTTCTGGCGGGCACCGACGACCCGGATTTCGGACAAGTCGTCAGCAGTGATCTGGGCGGGGGGAGTGGCGTCGTTCATCAGCTCGGCGGCTACAGAAGGGGATGCGGCCGGGAGGCAGCAAAAAGCAGTCCGGCAGGGCGTCATCGTAGCCGTTCGGCCAGCGTTGTCGCGTCCTGCCAATTCGTAACACTCGGATAGGGGCTATATGGGGACCATCCGATAGCATCCAATGCATGAACTCCCATGAATCTCATCGCGACACCGCCCTGGGCGTCGAAGCTGGCCAGCTTGCGCCGGCTCACACGCTGGGTGAAGACCTGGAGCCGCCGCCGCGCGGATTGCGGCGTGTCATCGGCACGGGCATCGTGCTCGCCATTGCCGCGATGGTGTTCGTGGTCTACAGCGTGCCCTCGGCCAATCAGGCCTGGCGCGTGATCAGCCAGCAGACCGACAGTGCCCTGGTGCCGGTGCTGGGCACCCCGGAAGCGCAGACCACGCGCATCGTGGGCGAGCTGGCAGGCAGTGACGCTGAGGAGACACTGTCCGGGGCATCTCAGCTGGGTCGGTGAAATTACGCTAGAATCCCGGGTTGACTGATTTTTGCCCAGACTCCGGAGATCGACATGGCAGAACGTAAACGTACCCGCCGCAACACGCTCGAGCGTCGTTGCCTGGGCAAGGCTTTCAAGCGCTTGTTCAATGGTTCCTCGAAGGGCGTCTTCAAGATGCTCGAGAAGATCAAGCGCGTGTAAGCCACACGCCCGCCAGTCCTGGCGCAAGCCGGACTGGCTGCACAAGGTTCATACCGCGTGCAAAAGAAAAAACCGCAGCGTTCGCTGCGGTTTTTTTTTCTTCCTGCTGTAACGCGATGTCAGCCCGGTGGAATGCGCAGGGCCGTGCCGACCTTCAGGCGGGTACTGCCGCCATTGGCGCTGCGCAGTTCGGCCACGCTGCTGTTGTAGCGCTGGGCCAGGGCATGAAGCGTGTCGCCCTGCACGACCTTGTGCACGCGAGCCGTCTTTTGCTTGGCCTTGGCACGTGCCACCTGGCTGCCGCGCTTGGCGGCCGCGACTTTCTCTTCCTTGGCCGCATCTGCCTTCCCGCGCGAGGCGTTGGCGGCATCGCGCACGGCCAGGATGGACTCCGAACGCGTGGGAATCAGCAGGATCTGGCCGGCAGTCAGGCGGCTGCGCGAGTTGATGCCGTTGGCCGCGCTCAGCGTGGCGACGGCGAGGCGATAGCGTTGCGCCACCCGGGCCAGCGTGTCGCCGTTGCTCACGGTGTGCGTGCCCCACGATGACAACGCACCGTCGTGGCTCTTGAGGTTGGCCTCGAAGACCGACACCCGGTCGGTCGGCAGGATCAACGTCGGCTGGTGGCTGCCCAGGATCACGCCGCGGTTGAACGAGGGATTCAGTTCCTTGAATTCCTCGACTGGCATTTCGGCCAGCTTGGCCGCCAGGTTCACATCGATGTCACGGTTCTTCGTCACCGTGACGAAGTAGGGCTGGTTATCGACCGGCGGCAGGGTGATGTTGAAGCGTTCCGGGTCGGCGATGATGTTCTTGATCGCCTGCAGCTTCGGGATGTAGTTGCGCGTCTCGTTCGGCATGTCCAGCGACAGGTAGTCGGTGGGCAATTCGCGCGAGGCGTTCTTCTCGATGGCGCGTTTGACCGAGCCTTCGCCCCAGTTGTAGGACGCCATCGCCAGGTGCCAGTCGCCGTGGAAGTCGAACAGATACTCCATGTAGTCCAGCGCGGCGTTGGTCGACGCGATCGGGTCGCGGCGCTCGTCGCGCCACCAGTCCTGGCGCAGGTTGTAGCCGCGGCCGGTGGCGGGCACGAACTGCCACAGGCCCGAGGCCTTGGCCGGCGACATGGCCATGGGGTTGAAGGCGCTCTCGATGAAGGGCACCAGCGCCAGTTCGGTGGGCAGGCCGCGGCGGTCGATTTCCTCGACGATGTAATAGAGATACTTGCCGGCGCGCTCGGCCATGCGCTGGATGTACTCGGGCTTGGCGGCGTAGAACTCTTCCCAGTCGCTGACCAGCGTGGTGTCGATGTTGGGCACGGCGTAGCCACGGCGGATGCGGCTCCACACGTCTTGCGGCGCCACCGTCAGGTCCAGCGTCGCAGGCGCGACGACCTGCACGGCCGTGCGGGTCAGCGGGTCGGAGATGCGGCTGCGCGGGCCAACGGCCAGATCGGCGTTCTTGTTCGGATTGGAGGCAGCCGAAGACGAAGAAGCGTCTTCAGCGCCCGTGGCGCCAGGCGGTGTCTGCACGGTCGAGCAACCTGCAAGCACGGCCAACGCCAGGACGATACCTAGTGTTGATTTCATTTTTGTCCCGATTTCGGCGGGCAATGGTAGGAAGCGACCCAGGCCGCGTCAACGAGGGTTACGTTTTAGCGTATTTTTCGCTGATCTTGGCAGAAGATGGCGGAACCCACGCCGCGTCAGGCGCGTCACGGGTGCCACCGGCCGGCCCTGATGCTAGCGGAAGTCGTTCTTCCATGTGCGCAGGGTGGCCAGCACGGCCACCTCGTCGCTCAGGGGCTTGCCTGCGTGCGCTTCGGCGGCCGCCCGAACGGTCGGGTCGCCGGTGCGCAGGAAGGGGTTGATCGCCAGTTCGACGCCGATCGGCGTCGGCAGGGTCGGACGCTGCTGCGCCCGCAGGCCGTCGGCGGTGCGCTGCCAGCCGGCCAGCGGCGCGTTGCCGGGATCGACCGCCCGTGCCCACTTCAGATTGGACAGCGTGTATTCATGGGCACAGTAGGCCAGGGTGGCGCGCGGCAGCGCGGCCAGCTTGGCCAGCGAGCCGTGCATGTCTGCGGGCGTGCCCTCGAACAGCCGGCCACAGCCGCCCGAGAACAGCGTGTCGCCACAGAACACCACGTCGCGGCCATCGACCTTGCCGGCGTAGGCGATGTGCCCGGCGGTGTGGCCCGGCACGTCCAGTACGTGCAGCGCAATCTTCAGTTCCGGGATCTCGACGCGATCGCCTTCCCGCATCGGGTGATCACAGTGCGGCAGCCGTTCATTGGCTGGCCCGTAGACCGGCGCGCCGGTGGCGGCCACCAGCTCGGCCACGCCGCCGACATGATCGTTGTGATGATGAGTCAGTAGAATGGCGACCAGCCGCAAATCGGCCGCCTGCAATCGCGCGCGGACCGGTGCGGCGTCACCCGGGTCCACCACGACGGCCAGGCCGTTCTCGTGGATCAACCATATATAGTTGTCCTCGAACGCGGGGATCGCGTCGATGGCCAGCGTCGGCCGCGTGATCCTGCCCTCGTCCAGTCGTCGTTCCGTCGAGTCGCTCATGTCCCCTCCCGCCGTCGGCAAACCACCGATTGTAGAACTTGGCCCCTGGCTGACCGAAACCCCGGCGGGTCGCTACTTCGCCGCCTGGGAGGCCGCCCAGCACGATGCGGCGGTGGCCGACGTGTTCGGCTACCACGCCGTGCAGATCGGCCTGCCCGAAATGGACTGCCTGCGCGCCAACCGCATGCCGTTCAAGGGCTTCGTCGGCGAAACGCCGCCGCCTGCCGACCTGCACGACCGCTGGAGCGCGGTGACGGTGGCCGAGTTCGAGGCCTTGCCCTTCGAATCGCAGAGCATCGATCTGATCGTGCTGGCCCACGCGCTGGAGATGTCGCCAGACCCCCACCAGGTGCTGCGCGAGGCCGAACGGGTGCTGATCCCCGAAGGGCGCCTGGTCATCACCGGCTTCAACCCGTGGAGCCTGTGGGGGGCACGCCGGGCCATGCGCGGCTTGCCCCCCTGCCTGCCTGAACTCGAACAGATCCTGCCACTGCTGCGCCTGAAGGACTGGCTCACGCTGCTGTCCTTCGAAGTCGATCGTGGCCGCTTCGGCTGCTATGCCCCCTTGGTCAGGACCGAGCGCTGGCTGAATCGCTACGGCTTCATGGAAAAGGCGGGCGACCGCTGGTGGCCGGTGTGCGGCGCGGCCTATTCGGTGTCCGCGGTCAAGCGGGTCGCGGGCATGCGGCTGATCGCACCTGCCTGGAAACAGCGCAAGCTGGCGCGCCGGGCAGCGGTCGTCCCCCGGCCCAGCACCCGGGAAGCCGCCTTCCAGGGCGAAGGCAACACCCTGATGCGCGACCGCACGGCGGTCCGCCCTGCACGACGCATGGAGAACGAAGAATGAGTACGGTTGAGATCTGGACCGACGGTGCCTGCAAGGGCAATCCCGGTCTGGGCGGCTGGGGCGCACTGATGCGTGCCGGCCAGCACGAGAAGACCCTGTTCGGTGGCGAGCCGATGACCACCAACAACCGCATGGAGCTGATGGGCGTCATCGAGGCACTGCGGGCCCTGACCCGCCCCTGCGACGTCATCATCCATACCGATTCGCAATATGTACAGAAGGGCATCTCGGAGTGGATCGGCGGCTGGAAGCGGCGCGGATGGATCACCGCCGACAAGAAACCGGTGAAGAACGCCGACCTCTGGAAGATGCTGGACGAGGAAGCTGCCAGGCACAAGGTCGAGTGGCGCTGGGTGCGCGGCCATGCCGGCGACCCCGGCAACGAACGCGCCGATGAACTGGCCAACCAGGGCGTCGCGCTGGCGCGCGAACGCATGAAAGCCTGATCCGTCCGTCGAATCGTCATCGTTTGCCGTCACGATGCTAGTGACGAAACATTTCGGGTGATACAGTCAGTACTAGCTTACGGGACGCTTCCCGAAGCGGTCCGCCGCCCGCGCAGACCTTCCCGGCACTGGCCGGGACCACTTCCCGCTTGCCGAGTATGCAGAAGAAACTCATCGCCCTGTTCGTCGCAGTCGCGGCGGTGGCTGGCGCGGGTGCGGGCTATCTCGCCCCCCGCCTGCTGACCACCGCCAGCTCCACTCCTGCCCCCACGCCACCGGTCGAGCCGGTCGCCGCCGTCGTCAAACCCATCGATGTCGATGCGGTCAAGGTCGCACGCATGGCGTTTCCGCGCGGGGTCGATGCCGTGGGCAGCCTGCGTGCGGACGAGTCGGTGGTGATGCGTCCCGAAATCTCGGGCCGTATCGTCGACATCCGGTTCAAGGAAGGACAGCAGGTACAGAAAGGCCAGGTGCTGGTCCGGCTGGACGACGCCATCCTGCGCGCTGAACTGGCGCAGGCGCGCGCCAACCACGTATTGGCCAAGAGCAAGTTCGACCGCGCGATCGAACTGCAGCAGAAGGGTTTCATCAGCAAACAGGCGCGCGACGAAGCCGACAACGTGATGCGCGTGCAGGAAGCCGCCATGAGCCTGGCGCAGGCGCGCCTGGACAAGGCCACGCTGCGCGCGCCCTTCGGCGGTGTGATCGGCCTGCGCGACGTGTCGGTGGGCAACTACGCCGAGGCCGGCGCCGAACTGGTGGCGATCCAGGCCATCGATCCGCTGAAGGTGGATTTCCGCGTGCCCGAACGCTACATGCAGGACGTGCGCGCCGGCCAGAAGCTGGCCGTCGTGCTCGACGCCATGCCTGGCAAGCGCTTCGACGGCGAGGTCTACGCCATCAGCCCGCTGGTCGACGAGGGCGGGCGTTCCATCGTCATGCGTGCCCAGGTGAGCAATCGCAGCGGTGACCTGCGCCCGGGCATGTTCGCCCGCGTCCGCCTGCAGTTCGACGCCGAGCGCAAGGGTCTGGCCATCGACGAGGCCGCCCTGGTGCCGCAACGCGATGAGCTGACCGTCTTCGTCGTGCGCGAAGGCAAGGCCGCGCAGGTCCGTGTGGAAACCGGGCAACGGCGCGAACGCATGGTCGAGGTGCTCGACGGCCTGCGCGACGACGACCTGGTGGTGACCGCCGGCCAGCAGCGGCTGCGCAACGGCGTGCCGGTGACGGTGCGCACACCTGCGCCCGCGCTGGCGTCCTGAGGAGCATGCCGTGAAGATTTCCGAGGTCTGCATCCGCCGGCCGGTGTTCGCCACCGTGCTGTCGCTGATCATCGTGCTGATCGGACTGATCTCGTATTCCCGGCTGTCGCTGCGCGAATATCCCCAGATCGACGAACCGGTGGTGTCGGTCAGTACCGTCTACACCGGCGCCTCGGCCGAGGTGGTGGAGTCCCAGGTCACCAAGCCGCTGGAGGATTCCCTGTCGGGCATCGAAGGCGTGCAGATCATGACGTCCATCAGCCGGGCCGAGCGCAGCATCATCAACCTGCGCTTCCAGTTGTCGCGCTCGCCCGATGCCGCCGCCGCCGAAGTGCGCGACAAGGTGTCGCGCGTGCGCCGGCGCCTGCCCGACGAGGTCGACGAACCCGTCATCGCCAAGGTGGAAGCCGACTCGCAGCCGGTGGTCTACATCGCGGTCGAGGCTGGCAGCTACAACAACATGCAGGCGTCCGACTACCTCAAGCGCTTCGTCACGCAGCGCCTGTCGGTGCTGCCGGGCGCGGCGGAAGTGCGCGTGTTCGGCGACCGCCTGCCGTCGATGCGGATCGGCATCGACCGCACCCGCCTGGCGGCCTACCGGCTGACCCCGCAGAACGTGGAAAACGCACTGCTGCGCCAGAACGTCGAGATCCCGGCGGGCCGCATCGAGTCGACCGCGCGTGAATTCGCGGTGATCGCCTCGACCGATTTGCAGACCATCGAGGAATTCCAGCGCGTCATCGTCGCCAACGTCAACGGCTACCCGGTGCGCATCGGCGACGTCGCGAACGTGTCGCATGCGCCGGTGGACGAGCGCGTGGTCGCCCGGTTCAACGGCAACCCGGCACTGAACGTGGGGGTGGTGCGGCAATCCACGGCCAATCCGCTGGAACTGTCGCAGGCCGTGCGCAAGGAAGTGGACCTCATCAACGAGACCCTGCCGGCGGGCATGAAGCTGACGGTGTCCTACGACACCTCGGTGTTCATCGAGCGCTCCATCGATGCGGTGTTCGCCACCATCGTCGAGGCGGTGATCCTGGTGGTGCTGGTGATCTTCCTGTTCCTGCGCAGCCTGCGCGCCAGCCTGATCCCCATCGTCACCATCCCGGTGTCGCTGATCGGCGCCTGCGCGCTGATGTACGCCTTCGGGTTCTCCATCAACACGCTGACCCTGCTGGCCATGGTGCTGGCCATCGGCCTGGTGGTCGACGACGCCATCGTCGTGCTGGAAAACATCTTCCGGCACATCGAGAACGGCGTGCCACGGGTCGAAGCGGCGCTGCGCGGCGCCAGGGAAATCGGTTTTGCCGTGGTGGCGATGACGCTGACACTGGTCACCGTCTACGCGCCGCTGGCCTTTGCCACCGGCCGCACCGGGCGGCTGTTCATCGAGTTCGCGCTGGCACTGGCCGGTGCCGTGATGATGTCGGGCTTCGTCGCGCTGACGCTGACGCCCATGATGTGCGCCGTGATGCTGCGCCACCAGACCTCGCACGGCCGTTTCTACAACTTCATCGAGCGCGGGCTGGAAGGCCTGAACAATGTGTACCGCCGTGCCCTGACGCTGGCGTTGAAGGCGCGTTGGCTGGTGCTGGTGGTCGGCCTGGCCGTGGGGCTGGCCATGGTGCCGCTGTTCCAGGTCATCAAGAGCGAACTGGCACCGGTGGAAGACCGTGGCGTGATCTTCGGCATCGTGACCGCCCCGCAAGGGGCGACCGTCAACTACACGGCCGACAACATGCGCGCCATCGAAGAGCTGTACGCGCAGATACCGGAAATGGCGTCGTTCCAGGCGACGGCGGGCTTCCCGACGGTGTCCGACGGCAACGCGATCCTGCGCTTGAAGCCCTGGGAGGAACGCACCCGCACGCAGCAGGAAATCGTGCGCGAGTTGCAGCCCAAGATCGCTGCGCTGCCCGGCATCCGCGCCAACCCGTCGAATCCGCCCTCGCTGGGGCAGTCGGCGCGTTCGTATCCCATCGAGTTCGTGGTGATGGGGCAGATGTCCTATCAGGAACTCAACAGTGTCGTGCAGCAGTTCATGGAGGCCCTGGCGGACTACCCGGGCCTGCTGAACCTGCAGAGCGACCTGCGCATGGAAACGCCCGAACTGCGCGTGTCGGTCGACCGCGACAAGTTGTCGGACCTGGGCGTGGACGTCGACACCGTGGGCCGCACGCTCGAAACCATGCTGGGCGGACGGCAGGTGACCCGCTACAAGACCGACGGCGAGCAGTACGACGTGCGCGTGCAGGTCGAGCCGCGCGATCGCAGCAACCCCGCCGATATCTCGGACATCTACGTGCGGGCGCGCGACGGCAGCATGGTGCAGCTGGCCAACGTGTTGAGCGTGCAGGAAGGCGTGTCGGCGCAGGCGCTGAACCACTTCAACCGCCTGCGCGCCGTCACGCTGACGGCCAGCCTGGGCAACGGCTACGCCACCGGCGAAGTGCTGGAGCACATGAATGCCGTGGCGGCACGCGTGCTGCCGCAGGGCACGCTGACCGACCTCAACGGCCAGTCACGCGAGTTCCGGGAATCGGCAGGCGGCATCTACCTGATCTTCGGCATGGCCATCGCCTTCATCTACCTGGTGCTGGCCGCGCAGTTCGAGAGCTGGCGCAATCCCTTCGTCATCATGCTGTCGGTGCCGCTGTCGATGACGGGTGCGCTGCTGGCGCTGTGGGCGTCGGGCGGAACCTTGTCCATCTACAGCCAGATCGGCCTGATCACGCTGGTGGGGCTGATCACCAAGCATGGCATCCTGATCGTCGAGTTCGCCAACCAGTTGCGTGACGAAGGCCATGCGCTGATCGATGCCGTCATCGACGCCAGCGTGATGCGCCTGCGTCCCATCCTGATGACCACGGGTGCCATGGTGCTGGGGGCAGTGCCGCTGGCGCTGGCGTCCGGGGCAGGGGCCGAGTCGCGCCAGCAGATCGGCTGGGTGATCGTGGGCGGCATGACCTTGGGTACGTTGCTGACGCTGTTCGTCGTGCCCAGCGTCTACGCCATGATTGCGTCGCATCGAGAACCGGTTCCTGCAACCGGCGGGTCGTCGGGCGGTTCGCATGGAGCGGGGCAGGCCGTGCACCCGACCGGCGGCCATGCCGACGCGGTGTAAGCTTGAGGGTTCGTTGTCCCCGTTTGGAAGCCTTGCATGCGTTACGTCGTTCTCGACACGGAAACCACCGGTCTGGAGGCCCATCTGGGCCATCGCGTCATCGAAATCGGCTGTGTCGAGATCGTCAACCGCCGCGTCACCCAGCGAAATTTCCACACGTACCTGAACCCTGACCGCGACATCGACGAGGGCGCACAGAACGTCCACGGGCTGTCGCGCGAGTTCCTGTCCGACAAGCCGCGCATGGAAGAGGTGGCGCAGACCTTCCTGGATTTCGTGCGTGGCGCGACCATCATCATCCACAACGCCGAGTTCGACCTGCGCTTCCTGAACGCGGAGTTCGAGCGGCTGAAGCTGGGCGAATTCCGTGGCTATTGCCATGATGTGATCGATTCGCTGCGCCAGGCGCGCGAGCTGCATCCGGGCAAGCGCAATTCGCTGGATGCTTTGTGCGACCGCTACGGCATTTCCAACGCCCACCGTACGCTGCACGGCGCACTGCTGGACTCGGAGCTGCTGGCGGAAGTCTGGCTGGCGATGACGCGTGGGCAGGAAAGCCTGGTGATCGATATGGGCGACGATCAGGGTGGCGATGGACGTGCCGACCTGCAATTGGGGGACGTCGATCTGTCGGCGTTGCCGATGCTGTATCCGGACGAGATCGAGCAGGCGGCCCACCAGGAGTACCTGGCGGCGCTGGACAAGGCGGTGAAGAAGCCTTGTGTGTGGCGTCAGTGGGAAAATGATGCGCAGG
>JAAIGF010188181.1_pt1 | contig 12022 bp, 10 predicted proteins | sample 6487441 | NCBI WGS metagenome assembly JAAIGF01 (sample SAMN13974129, study PRJNA590717) | phyllosphere metagenome | biome: pepper field; feature: multiple bacterial spot infested pepper fields; material: pepper leaves; isolation source: leaves from pepper fields | host: Capsicum annuum ...
AGTCGTAAGGCTCGGCAGGCGAAGCTGAAACAATGAGGCTTTGGCGATGCAATACAAACTCACTCGGATCGATCCGGATGCTCCCAACGAGCAATACCCGATCGGCAAGCGGGAGGTCGTTACCGACCAACAGCTAGAAGATGAAGTGCACAAGAACATCTACATGGGGAAACTCTCGGATGTTCTCAGTGGTGCGGTGAACTGGGGGCGCAAGAATTCCCTGTGGCCGTACAACTTCGGGCTGTCCTGTTGCTACGTGGAAATGACCACTGCCTTCACTGCACCCCACGACGTCGCACGCTTCGGCGCCGAGGTGATCCGTGCCTCCCCGCGCCAGGCCGACTTCATGGTCATTGCCGGCACCTGCTTCATCAAGATGGCGCCGGTCATCCAGCGTCTCTACGAGCAGATGCTCGAACCCAAATGGGTCATTTCCATGGGCTCGTGCGCCAATTCCGGCGGTATGTACGACATCTACTCGGTCGTTCAGGGGGTCGACAAGTTTCTTCCCGTCGACGTCTACATTCCCGGTTGCCCGCCCCGTCCCGAGGCGTTCCTGCAAGGCCTGATGCTGCTGCAGGAATCCATCGGCCAGGAGCGCCGCCCGCTGTCCTGGGTCGTTGGCGATCAAGGCGTTTATCGCGCCGAGATGCCATCCCAGAAAGAACAGCGCCGCGAGCAGCGTATTGCGGTTACCAACCTGCGTTCCCCTGACGAAGTCTGAGTCCTGCTTTTTCACAAGCCGGGCTCACTCTCACCGTTGACCGATAGCGATCGAGACCATGACTGCAGACACCATCGTGTCCATTGCGCCCTACAAGGCGGACGACCAAGACGTCGTCGTTGAGCTTCAATCCCGTTTTGGCGCCGACAGCTTCACGCTGCAGGCCACCCGCACCGGCATGCCGGTGATCTGGGTCGGCCGCGACAAGCTTGTCGAGGTCTTGCGCTTCCTGCGCCAGACCACCCGCCCCTACGTCATGCTGTACGACCTGCACGGCGTCGATGAGCGTCTGCGTACCCAGCGTCGTGGCCTGCCGGACGCCGACTTCACCGTGTTCTACCACCTCATGTCGCTGGAGCGTAACAGCGACGTGATGATCAAGGTGGCCCTGCGCGAAGGCGACCTCAACCTGCCTTCCGTGACCGGCATCTGGCCGAACGCCAACTGGTACGAGCGTGAAGTCTGGGACCTGTACGGCATCCATTTCACCGGGCATCCGCATCTGACCCGCATCATGATGCCGCCGACCTGGGAAGGTCACCCGCTGCGCAAGGACTACCCGGCGCGCGCCACCGAATTCGACCCGTTCAGCCTGACCCTGGCCAAGCAACAGTTGGAGGAGGAAGCCGCGCGCTTCAACCCCGAAGACTGGGGCATGAAACGCCAGAGCGAGAACGAGGACTACATGTTCCTCAACCTCGGCCCCAACCACCCTTCGGCACATGGTGCGTTCCGCATCATTCTGCAACTCGACGGTGAAGAAATCGTCGATTGCGTGCCGGAAGTCGGTTACCACCACCGTGGTGCCGAGAAGATGGCCGAGCGCCAGAGCTGGCACAGCTTCATCCCCTACACTGACCGCATCGACTACCTGGGCGGGGTGATGAACAACCTGCCCTACGTGCTCTCGGTCGAGAAGCTTGCCGGCATCACGGTGCCGCAGAAGGTCGACACCATCCGCATCATGATGGCCGAGTTCTTCCGCATCACCAGCCACCTGCTGTTCCTGGGTACCTATATCCAGGACGTCGGCGCCATGACCCCGGTGTTCTTCACCTTCACCGACCGCCAGCGTGCCTACAAGGTGATCGAGGCCATTACCGGTTTCCGCCTGCACCCGGCCTGGTACCGCATCGGTGGCGTCGCCCACGACCTGCCGCGCGGCTGGGACAAGCTGGTCAAGGAATTCGTCGACTGGCTGCCCAAGCGCCTCGACGAATACGAAAAGGCCGCCCTGAAGAACAGCATCCTCAAGGCCCGGACCATCGGTGTGGCGCAGTACAACACCAAGGAAGCGCTGGAATGGGGAACCACCGGTGCCGGTCTGCGCGCGACCGGTTGCGACTTTGACCTGCGCAAGGCGCGCCCCTACTCCGGCTACGAGAACTTCGAGTTCGAAGTGCCGTTGGCCGCCAATGGCGATGCCTATGACCGCTGCATGGTGCGCGTCGAGGAAATGCGCCAGAGCATCAAGATCATCGACCAGTGCATGCGCAACATGCCGGAAGGCCCGTACAAGGCGGATCACCCGCTGACCACGCCGCCACCGAAAGAGCGCACCCTGCAGCACATCGAAACGCTGATCACCCACTTCCTGCAGGTTTCCTGGGGCCCGGTGATGCCAGCCAACGAAAGCTTCCAGATGATCGAAGCGACCAAGGGCATCAACAGCTATTACCTGACCAGCGATGGCAGCACCATGAGCTACCGCACCCGAATCCGTACGCCGAGCTTCCCGCACCTGCAGCAGATTCCTTCGGTGATCCGCGGCAGCATGGTCGCCGACCTGATTGCGTATCTGGGCAGTATCGACTTCGTTATGGCCGACGTGGATCGCTGAGGAGCACACCATGAGCATGATTCAGACTGACCGTTTCGCCCTCAGCGAAACCGAGCGCTCGGCCATCGAGCACGAGATGCACCATTACGAAGACCCGCGCGCGGCCAGCATCGAAGCGCTGAAGATCGTCCAGAAGCAGCGCGGCTGGGTGCCGGACGGTGCCGCCGACGCCATTGGCGCGATTCTCGGTATTCCGGCCAGCGACGTGGAGGGTGTCGCCACCTTCTATAGCCAGATCTTCCGCCAGCCGGTCGGCCGCCACATCATCCGCGTGTGCGACAGCATGACCTGCTTTATCGGTGGCCATGAGAACGTGCTCGGCAGCATCAAGTCCGAGCTGGGCATCGTGCCCGGGCAGACCACCGCTGACGGCCGCTTCACCCTGCTGCCGGTGTGCTGCCTAGGCAACTGCGACAAGGCACCGGCGCTGATGATCGACGACGAGACCTTTGGCGACGTGCAACCCGAAGGCGTGGCGCAATTGCTGGAGAGCTTCCAATGACCAGTCGCAGCTCGAACCTGCTGACCTCCTTCGGTCCGGCCAACCGCATCGCCCGCAGCGAAGAGACCCATCCGCTGACCTGGCGCCTGCGTGACGACGCGCAGCCGGTGTGGCTGGACGAATACCAGCAGAAGAACGGTTATGCCGCCGCCCGCAAGGCGCTGGCCGAAATGGCCCAGGCCGACATCGTACAGACCGTCAAGGATTCCGGCCTCAAGGGCCGCGGTGGTGCGGGCTTCCCCACTGGCGTGAAGTGGGGCCTGATGCCCAACGACGAATCGCTGAACATCCGCTACCTGCTGTGCAACGCGGACGAGATGGAGCCCAATACCTGGAAGGACCGCATGCTGATGGAACAGCTGCCGCACCTCCTGGTTGAAGGCATGCTGATCAGCGCCCGGGCACTGAAGGCGTATCGCGGCTATATCTTCCTGCGCGGCGAATACGTCGACGCGGCTGCCAACCTCAATCGCGCCATCGACGAAGCCAAGGCTGCCGGCCTGCTCGGCAAGAACATCCTGGGCAGCGGTTTCGATTTCGAGCTGTTCGTGCACACCGGCGCCGGGCGTTATATCTGCGGTGAAGAAACCGCGCTGATCAACTCCCTGGAAGGCCGCCGTGCCAACCCGCGCGCCAAGCCGCCGTTCCCGGCCGCCGTAGGCGTATGGGGCAAGCCGACTTGCGTCAACAACGTCGAGACCCTGTGCAACGTGCCGGCCATCGTCGCCCATGGCGTGGACTGGTACAAATCCCTGGCCCGCGAAGGCAGCGAAGACCACGGCACCAAACTGATGGGCTTCTCCGGCAAGGTCAAGAACCCCGGGATCTGGGAGCTGCCCTTCGGCATCAGCGCCCGCGAACTGTTCGAAGACTACGCCGGCGGCATGCGCGACGGTTACACCCTCAAGGCCTGGCAGCCAGGCGGCGCCGGTACCGGCTTCCTGCTGCCCGAGCACCTCGAGGCGTCCATGTACGCCGCCGGCATCGCCAAGGTTGGCACCCGTATGGGTACCGGCCTGGCACTGGCCATCGACAACACCGTGAACATGGTGTCGCTGCTGCGCAACATGGAGGAGTTCTTCGCCCGCGAATCCTGCGGCTGGTGCACACCGTGCCGTGACGGCCTGCCTTGGAGCGTGAAGATCCTCCGTGCCCTGGAACGCAAGCAAGGTACCCGCGAGGACATCGACACCCTCCTCGGCCTGGTCAACTTCCTCGGCCCAGGCAAGACCTTCTGTGCTCACGCGCCGGGCGCCGTGGAGCCATTGGGCAGCGCGATCAAGTATTTCCGTGAAGAGTTCGAAGCCGGTGTGGGCGCCTCTGCGCCGCAGCCTCCGGTAGCGGTACACGCGGTATAGGCCTGACGGCCGGACAAGTGGGCGTAAAACGCCGTCCGGCCCGGGTCGCAAAAAAGAATTCCCTTAGCCCGTCCACCTCACGGTGGGCAAACGAAGACTGAAGAAAATGGCCACTATCCACGTAGACGGCAAAGATCTCGAAGTCGATGGTGCGGACAACCTGCTGCAGGCCTGTCTGTCCCTCGGTCTCGACATCCCTTACTTCTGCTGGCACCCGGCGCTTGGCAGCGTTGGTGCCTGCCGCCAGTGTGCGGTGAAGCAGTACACCGACGAGAACGACAAGCGCGGCCGTCTGGTCATGTCCTGCATGACCCCGGCCACCGACAACAGCTGGATTTCCATCGACGACGAAGAGGCCGTGGCCTTCCGCAAGAGCGTCGTCGAGTGGCTGATGACCAACCATCCACACGACTGCCCGGTGTGTGAGGAAGGCGGCCACTGCCACCTGCAGGACATGACGGTGATGACCGGCCACAACGCCCGACGTTATCGTTTCACCAAGCGCACCCACCAGAATCAGGAACTCGGCCCGTTCATCGCCCACGAGATGAACCGCTGCATCGCCTGCTACCGCTGCGTGCGCTACTACAAGGATTACGCTGGCGGCACCGACCTGGGCGTCTACGGTGCGCACGACAACGTGTACTTCGGTCGTGTAGAAGACGGCACCCTGGAAAGCGAGTTCTCCGGCAACCTGGTCGAGGTCTGCCCGACCGGCGTGTTCACCGACAAGACTCACTCCGAGCGCTACAACCGCAAGTGGGACATGCAGTTCGCCCCAAGCATCTGCCACGGCTGCTCCAGCGGCTGTAACACCAGCCCCGGCGAGCGTTACGGCGAAGTACGCCGTATCGAGAACCGCTTCAACGGCTCGGTGAACCAGTATTTCCTCTGCGACCGTGGCCGTTTCGGCTATGGCTACGTCAACCGTGAAGACCGTCCGCGTCAGCCGCTGATGATGCTCAGCAAAATGAAGATGGGCCTGGACGCCGCGCTGGATCAGGCCGCTGCCCTGCTGAAGAACCGCAAGGTGATCGGTATCGGTTCGCCCCGTGCCAGCCTGGAGGGCAACTTCGCCCTGCGTGAACTGGTCGGTGAAGGCAACTTCTACTCCGGTATCGCCGCCGCCGAGCAGGCCAACATCCGCCTGATCCGCGATGTGCTGCAGAACGGCCCACTGCCGGTGCCGACCCTGCGCGATATCGAAAGCCACGACGCGGTGTTCGTGCTCGGTGAGGACCTGACCCAGACTGCGGCGCGCGTCGCCCTGGCCCTGCGCCAGTCGGTCAAGGGCAAGGCCACGGAAATCGCCGCCGGCGCGAAGATTCAGGATTGGCACATGGCAGCCGTGCAGAACGTCGCCCAGCACGCGCTCAACCCGCTGTTCATCGCCAGCGTTACCGCCACCCGCCTCGACGATGTTGCCGAGCAGTGCGTGCATGCCGCGCCGGATGACCTGGCGCGCATCGGTTTCGCCGTCGCCCACGCCATCGACCCGAGCGCCCCGGCCGTCGAGGGCCTGGAAGCGGAAGCGAGCGAGCTGGTGCAGCGCATCGCCGACGCGCTGGTGGGCGCCAAGCGTCCGCTGATCGTGTCCGGTGCCTCGCTGGGTAATCGCGCAGTGATCGAGGCTGCTGCCAACATCGCCAGTGCCTTGAAGAATCGCGAGAAGAACGGTTCCATCAGCCTGGTGGTGCCTGAAGCCAACAGCATGGGCCTGGCCCTGCTGATGGGCGACAAATTCGCCGGCAACAGCCTGGACGACGCCCTCGAAGCGCTCTCCTCCGGCCAGGCCGATGCCCTGGTGGTACTGGAGAACGACCTTTACCACCGTACTGACGCTGCTCGCGTGGATGCTGCCCTGGCTGCCGCCAAGGTCGTGATCGTCGCCGATCATCAGAGCACCGCCACGACCGCCAAGGCGCACCTGCTGCTGCCGGCTGCCAGTTTCGCCGAAGGCGACGGCACCCTGGTCAGCCAGGAAGGCCGTGCCCAGCGCTTCTTCCAGGTCTATGACCCGTCGTACTACGACGCCAATATCCTGGTGCGCGAAGGCTGGCGCTGGCTGCATGCGCTGCACAGCACGCTGCAGGGTCGCAACGTGGACTGGACCCAGCTCGACCAGGTCACCGCTGCCTGCGCCGACAGTAATGCCCGGTTGGCCGGGATCCGCGACGCGGCGCCGGGCGCCTCGTTCCGCATCAAGGGCCTCAAGCTGGCTCGCGAGCCGCACCGCTACAGCGGCCGCACGGCCATGCGCGCCAATATCAGCGTGCACGAGCCGCGTCAGCCCCAGGACAAGGACAGCGCCTTCGCCTTCTCCATGGAAGGCTATTCGGGCAGCAAGGAAGATCGTCAGCAGATTCCGTTCGCCTGGTCGCCGGGCTGGAACTCGCCGCAGGCCTGGAACAAGTTCCAGGACGAAGTCGGTGGCCACCTGCGCGCCGGCGATCCGGGCGTGCGCCTGATCGAAGCCAAGGGCGCAAGCCTGGGCTGGTTCAACGCACCGATGGCGTTCAACCCGGTCCAGGGCACCTGGCAGGCGGTCCCGCTGCACCATCTGTTCGGCAGCGAGGAAATGTCCTCGCGCGCCGCGCCAATCGCCGAACGCACGCCTGAAGCCTACGTGGCGCTGGCCAAGGATGAAGCCGGCCGCCTCGGCGTCAACGACGGCGCTCTGCTGCAACTGAGCATCAACGGCCAGAACCTGCGCCTGGCGCTGCGCGTCAGCGAAGAGCTGGCTATCGGCCTGGTCGGCTTGCCAGTGGGGCTGGCGGGTATTCCGGCGGCCATCGCCGGCGCATCGGTGACCAACATCGGGGAGGCCGCACAATGAGCTGGCTGACTCCCGGGTTGCTCGACATCATTCAGGAAGTGCTCAAGGCCATCGTCATTCTGCTGGCGGTGGTGGTCACCGGCGCGCTGCTGAGCTTCGTCGAGCGCCGCCTGCTCGGCTGGTGGCAGGATCGTTACGGCCCCAACCGGGTTGGCCCGTTCGGCATGTTCCAGATCGCGGCCGACATGTTGAAGATGTTCTTCAAGGAAGACTGGACGCCGCCGTTCGCCGACAAGGTGATCTTCACCCTGGCACCGATCATCGCCATGGGCGCCATGCTGGTGGCCTTCGCGATCATCCCGATCACCCCGAACTGGGGCGTGGCGGACCTGAACATCGGCATCCTGTTCTTCTTCGCCATGGCCGGTCTGTCGGTCTATGCCGTGCTGTTCGCCGGCTGGTCGAGCAACAACAAGTTCGCCCTGCTCGGCAGCCTGCGCGCCTCGGCTCAGACCATCTCCTACGAGGTGTTCCTGGCCCTGGCACTGATGGGTATCGTCGCTCAGGTTGGCTCGTTCAACATGCGCGACATCGTCGATTATCAGGCGCAGAACCTGTGGTTCATCATTCCGCAGTTCTTCGGCTTCTGTACCTTCTTCATCGCTGGCGTGGCCGTGACGCACCGTCACCCGTTCGACCAGCCGGAAGCGGAGCAAGAACTGGCCGACGGTTACCACATCGAGTATGCCGGCATGAAATGGGGCATGTTCTTCGTCGGTGAGTACATCGGTATCGTGACCATCTCGGCGCTGCTGGTAACCCTGTTCTTCGGCGGCTGGCACGGCCCGTTCGGCATCCTGCCGCAGATCCCGTTCTTCTGGTTCGCGATCAAGACCTGCTTCTTCATCATGATCTTCATCCTGCTGCGCGCCTCGATTCCGCGCCCACGGTATGACCAGGTCATGGCCTTCAGCTGGAAGTTCTGTCTGCCGCTGACCCTGATCAACCTGCTGGTGACCGGCGCCGTCGTGCTGGCCACGGCCCAGTAAGGAGAAAAAGCGATGTTCAAATATATTTGGGACGTACTGGTTGGTACCGCGACCCAACTGCGCAGCCTGGTCATGGTCTTCGGCCATGGCTTTCGCAAGCGCGACACCCTGCAATACCCGGAAGAACAGGTTTACCTGCCGCCACGTTACCGCGGCCGCATCGTCCTGACCCGCGACCCCGACGGCGAAGAGCGCTGCGTAGCCTGCAACCTGTGCGCCGTGGCCTGCCCGGTCGGCTGCATCTCGCTGCAGAAGGCAGAAACCGAAGACGGTCGCTGGTACCCGGACTTCTTCCGCATCAATTTCTCGCGCTGCATCTTCTGCGGCCTGTGTGAAGAAGCCTGCCCGACCACCGCAATCCAGCTCACCCCGGACTTCGAGATGGGCGAGTTCAAGCGTCAGGACCTGGTGTACGAGAAGGAAGACCTGCTGATCTCCGGCCCTGGCAAGAACCCGGACTACAACTTCTATCGCGTGGCGGGTATGGCCATTGCCGGCAAGCCGAAAGGCGCCGCGCAGGACGAAGCCGAACCGATCAACGTCAAGGGGTTGTTGCCATAATGGAATTCGCCTTCTATTTCTCTGCCGGGGTTGCGGTTGCCTCGACCCTCGGCGTGATCACCAGCAAGAACCCGGTGCACGCCCTGCTCTACCTGATCATCTCGCTGCTCGCCGTTTCCATGGTGTTCTTCAGCCTCGGTGCACCCTTTGCCGGCGCCCTGGAGATCATCGTCTACGCCGGTGCGATCATGGTGCTGTTCGTGTTCGTGGTGATGATGCTCAACCTTGGCCCGGCCTCGGTCGAGCAGGAACGCACCTGGCTGACCCCGGGTATCTGGATCGGCCCCGCGCTGCTTTCCGCCGTGCTGCTGGGCCAGCTCCTGTACGTGCTGTTCGCCGTGCCGAGCGGCGCCACCATTGGCCACACCACGGTCGATGCCAAGGCCGTTGGCGTGCACCTGTTCGGCCCTTATCTGCTGGCCGTCGAGCTGGCTTCCATGCTGCTGCTTGCCGCGCTGGTCGCCGCTTATCACCTGGGCCGCAACGACATCAAGGACGCTACCCCATGAACGGTATTCCAATGGAGCACGGCCTGGCGCTGGCCGGCGTGCTGTTCAGCCTCGGCCTGGTCGGCCTGATGGTGCGCCGCAACATCCTGTTCGTGCTGATGAGCCTGGAAGTGATGATGAACGCCGCCGCCCTGGCCTTCGTCGTTGCCGGCGCACGCTGGGGCCAGGCTGACGGGCAGATCATGTTCATTCTGGTGATCGCCCTGGCAGCCGCCGAGGCGAGCATCGGTTTGGCGATCCTGCTGCAGCTGTACCGCCGCTTCCACACCCTCGATATCGACGCAGCCAGCGAGATGCGCGGATGAACGTCCTATTCCTGACCTTACTGTTCCCACTGATCGGCTGGTTCATCCTGGCCTTTTCCCGTGGCCGCCTGAGCGAGGGCGTTGCCGCCGTCATCGGTGTCGGCTCGGTCGGCCTGTCGGCGCTGACCACCGCCTGGATCATGTGGCAATTCAACACAGCTCCGCCAGCAGGTGGGGTGTACACCCAGACCCTGTGGCAGTGGATGAGCGTCGACGGCCTGGCGCCGAGCTTCACCCTGTATCTGGATGGCCTGTCGCTGACCATGCTCGGTGTGGTCACCGGCGTGGGCTTCCTGATCCACATGTTCGCCAGCTGGTACATGCGTGGTGAAGAGGGCTATTCGCGCTTCCTGTCCTACACCAACCTGTTCATCTTCAGCATGTTGCTGCTGGTGCTGGGCGACAACCTGATGACCCTGTTCTTCGGGTGGGAAGGCGTGGGTCTGTGCTCGTACCTGCTGATCGGCTTCTACTACAAGCACGTGCCCAACGGTAACGCGGCGCTGAAGGCCTTCATCGTCACCCGCATCGGTGACGTGTTCCTGATGATCGGCCTGTTCCTGCTGTTCCTCAACCTCGGCACCCTGAACATTCAGGAGCTGATGGTGCTGGCCCCGCAGAAGTATGCCGCCGGTGACACCTGGCTGTGGCTGGCGACCCTGATGCTGCTTGGCGGTGCGGTCGGCAAATCCGCCCAGCTGCCACTGCAGACCTGGCTGGCCGACGCCATGGCCGGCCCGACCCCGGTTTCGGCACTGATTCACGCCGCCACCATGGTCACCGCGGGCGTCTACCTGATCGCCCGTACCAACGGCCTGTTCCTGCTGACCCCGGAGATCCTCGAGCTGGTCGGCATCGTTGGCGGCGTGACCCTGGTGCTGGCAGGGTTCGCGGCACTGGTGCAGACCGACATCAAGCGTATCCTCGCCTACTCGACCATGAGCCAGATCGGCTACATGTTCCTGGCCCTGGGCGTTGGCGCCTGGGACGCGGCGATTTTCCACCTGATGACCCACGCCTTCTTCAAGGCCTTGCTGTTCCTCGCCTCCGGCTCGGTGATCCATGCCTGCCACCACGAGCAGAACATCTTCAAGATGGGCGGCCTGTGGAAGAGGCTGCCCCTGGCCTACGCCAGCTTCATCGTCGGTGGCTCGGCCCTGGCGGCGCTGCCGCTGATCACCGTGGGCTTCTACTCCAAGGACGAAATCCTCTGGGAGGCCTTCGCCAGCGGCAACTCCGGCCTGCTCTACGCCGGCCTGCTGGGCGCCTTCATGACCTCGATCTATACCTTCCGGCTGATCTTCATCGCCTTTCATGGTGAGCAGAAGACCGAAGCCCATGCCGGTCATGGCATCGCCCACAACCTGCCGCTGCTGGTACTGATCGTGCTGTCGACCTTCATCGGCGCCTGGATCACCCCGCCGCTGGCTGGCGTTCTCCCCGAGAGCGCCGGCCATGCCGGTGGCGAAGCCAAGCACAGCCTGGAAATCGTCTCGGGCTGCATCGCCCTGGCGGGTATCCTGCTGGCCGCCATGCTGTTCCTCGGCAAACGCAGCTTCGTGACCTCCGTCGCCAATAGCGCGCCGGGTCGTTTCCTGTCGGCCTGGTGGTTCGCCGCCTGGGGCTTCGACTGGCTTTACGACAAGATTTTCGTGCAGCCGTACCTGTTCCTGTGCCGCGTGCTCGCCCGCGACCCCATCGACGGTGCCATCGGCATCGTCCCGCGCCTGGCGCGTGGTGGTCATGGCGTATTGAGCCGCAGTGAAACCGGGCATCTGCGCTGGTACGCCATCTCCATCGCCGGGGGTGCCGTGCTGGTGCTCGCCGCCGTGATGATGGCCTGACCGATGATCCCGAATACTTTTTCTAAGGAACCCCGTCAGTCATGATTCTGCCTTGGCTAATCCTGATCCCCTTTATCGGCGGCCTGCTGTGCTGGCAGGCGGAGCGCTTCGGCGGAACTCTGCCACGCTGGATCGCGCTGCTGACCATGTCCCTGCTGTTCGGCCTAGGCCTGTGGCTGTGGGGTACCGGCGACTTCAGCCTGGCGCCTGCGCCGGGCGCCGAACCACGCTGGGCCCACGAGTTCCAGGTGCGCTGGATCGAGCGTTTCGGTATCAGCATCCATCTGGCGATGGATGGACTGTCGGTATTGATGGTCACCCTCACCGGCCTGCTCGGCGTGCTCTCGGTACTCTGCTCGTGGAAAGAGATCCAGAACCGTGTCGGCTTCTTCCACCTCAACCTGATGTGGATCCTCGGCGGCGTGGTCGGCGTGTTCCTGGCCATCGACCTGTTCCTGTTCTTCTTCTTCTGGGAAATGATGCTGGTGCCGATGTATTTCCTCATCGCGCTCTGGGGTCATAGCGGCAGCCCTGGCAAGAGCCGCATCAACGCG
>JAAIGF010258687.1_pt1 | contig 12016 bp, 15 predicted proteins | sample 6487441 | NCBI WGS metagenome assembly JAAIGF01 (sample SAMN13974129, study PRJNA590717) | phyllosphere metagenome | biome: pepper field; feature: multiple bacterial spot infested pepper fields; material: pepper leaves; isolation source: leaves from pepper fields | host: Capsicum annuum ...
ATCTTTTGAAAGTTTTACTACCCAAAAATCTCCTTCTCCGTAATTCTCAGTCTTTTTTGAACCTCCGGCATTGCTTCTGGAATAGATGCCAAGCAAAGCTCCGCCATCAATCGTCGGGATCATTTTCTCCACTTCATCCAGTCCTTTTCCTCCTAAAATAAGCTGTGAGAGTTCTTTTCCGTTTTTATCTAATCTTACAATTAGAATATCTTTTGAACCGTAGCCTTTCTCTGCATTCTGAACATTACCCGCAATGTAAAATCCGAAGTCCGTGGTCTGAATCACCACTCTGGCTTCTTCATCTGAAGCCCCGCCGATGGTTTTCTGCCACAGTTCATCACCAAACTCGTTGATTCTGATGAGCCATAGGTCTGATCCGCCTTTGGATTCTTCCTTTTTATCCAGGCCTTTGCCTGAATAGGACGTGCCTGAAATTAAAAAACCACCTTCCTGCGTACTGATGCAGGCGTTGAGATAATCGTGGTTTTTCCCGGCAAAGTATTTTTCCCAGACTCCCTCACCTTGTTGGTTCAGTTTTACGAGGTGAAAATCGTAACCATTATTTTGCTGTCCGGCCGCTGAGGCTCTCGAAGCGGTCCCTGAGGCTCTCGAAGCGGTCCCTGAGGCTCCCGAAGGGATACTTCCAGCTTCCATCATCCCGCTTCCGGCTTTTATAGAACTTCCGGTAATCAGGTACTGTCCGTCGATGGTGGTGTTAACCTGGCTTAAAAATTCCTGGGTTGAAGATTTGATAGCCTTTTGCCAAATGACATCCTGGGCCGAAAGACCCAATGCCGTACACAGGAGCCATGCACTCATGAAGATTTTTTTCATGTTTATTGAATTTTTAGGTTGTTGTTATTTTAATACGAAATTAAGAAGCGTTCCCTTAAAGAAAATAAGGTTAACCGTATTCCAAAAGAATTGTGAATATGGATTTCCGTAAAAAACGGAACGTTGCGGTTGCCGGTCATGGTTTTGTTTTTAATTTATTAATTTTTTATTTGTTTGCAAAGCTAATCCTCATATGCGACAAAACGCGTCGTATTATAATTAAAGATGCATTTTTTTGCCATAAGGTTGGAAATCAAACAAAAAAACGCAAAGTAAAAGTCGATCTGGCAAAGAGGTACGGCTAAGAACCTAAAGGACAAGAAAGACACCACCCGCGCCGTATGGATACACGGGCGTAAGTCTATCAATTTTTAGTTATCAAAAGAAGATTCGCAGTTTTCTCTGTCCCAATATGATAGCTTACGCTTGTTTTCGTTAAAATTTGCGGCTAAAATAGAAAAAATAACTTACCGTACAAAAAACATCCTGTAAAACACTGATAATAAGACTTTTAATCACAAACAATAGATATATTATATTTTTTGTTCCTACTTTTTTTATAGGCTTTATTTCCATATTTTTAAGTTTGCGGTGAATAAAATCTGCCGGAAAAATAAATGGGGTTGATATTATTATTTTAATGCCTGTGACAGTAATGTCGACAGATAAATTTCCGGCATCCCATTTTCTTCTGTCAATTTGTTTATTCAGTTTTTACTTTAACTCATGTTATGATAAGGATAAAACAATCAAGACCCAAACATAAAAACGGTACCGTCATCATATTTTAATTCATTGCCATAATTTCCCTGCATTTTTACAATTAATTAACTCCTTCACGCTTCTTTTCTTCAAAAGAAATGATTAAATTTGAGAATGAGTTTTGGAAAAGATTTATTACGGAAAATAAAAACGGCGGCGTTGCCGGGGATTCATGCCCACGGTGTTTTCTCCCCTCCCTCGCGGCCTGTTTTTACGTATGAGGAAGTTTTGGAGCGGAATCCCAAATTTGCTGCCGTCAATATTGTTTTGTACCTTAAAAATGATGAGTGGCATTTTCCTTTGATTCAGAGAACGATCAACGAGCACGACCGCCACAGCGGACAGATTTCCCTGCCCGGCGGAAAACGGGAAGAGATGGACCGCGATTTTGCGGAAACGGCCATCCGGGAAACTTCGGAAGAAATCGGCATCGAAAAGCATTATGTAAGGATGATCCGCGAAATGTCCCCGATCTATATTCCGCCCAGCAATTTTTATGTATATCCTTATATTTCCTATACCAAAAAGAATCCCGAATTCATCCTGCAGCAATCCGAAGCGGTAGAAGTGATCGAATTTCCGGTGACCAGCTTCCTGAGCCTTCCCGATAATCCTGAAATGATGGCCCTGCCGGGCGCAGGCGGGAATGAGGTGCCGGTGATCAACTTCAACGGATACATCATCTGGGGCGCTACGGCTATGATCCTGAGCGAATTCAGCCAGTTGCTGAAAAAAATGTAACTTTGCACCACCCTGTTAATTGAGAGATGGCGAAAAAAAATATTTTTACCGACGCGTTCGGAACTCCTTATTTTTTAAAGAGGATTATCATTTTTATTTTAGGAATGGTATCCTACAGAAGGTTCAACGGCTTTAATAAACTGAAAATCACGGGAACCGAGCATCTGGTGGATCTTCCCGATTCCAATGTCCTGTTCGTTTCCAACCATCAGACGTATTTTGCGGATGTGGCTGCCATGTACCATGCATTCTGCTCGGTAAACAACGGGTACCTGAACACCATAAAAAACCCGATTTACCTGCTGAATCCGAAAATCGATTTTTATTATGTAGCCGCCGAAGAAACCATGAACAAAGGGATTCTTCCGAAGATTTTCAAGATTGCCGGTGCCGTAACGGTAAAGCGGACCTGGAGGGCTGAGGGTAAAAACGTAAACCGGATCGTGGACATGAGCGAGGTAGACAATATTATGAAAGCCCTGGATAACGGATGGGTAGCCACTTTCCCGCAAGGGACAACCTCAGCATTTGCCCAGGGAAGACGGGGTACGGCCAAGCTGGTAAAAAACCAACGTCCGATTGTAATTCCCATCAAAATCAACGGGTTCAGAAGGGCATTTGATAAGAAAGGTCTCCGGGTGAAAGTTACCGGCGTAAAACCGACCATGGAGTTCAAGCCGCCTTTGGACATCGATTACGACAAAGAAAATGCCCAGCAGATTTTATTGAAGATCATGACGGCCATTGAGCAGACCGAGGATTTCAACCTTCTGCATCAATATGATGAAGAACTGAAAGCCAAAAAGTTAGAACAAAAGAAATCAGATAATTAAAAGCAGGAACTTATGAAAAGGATATTAGGAATCTTATTTGGAATGATGCTTTTGGTATCATGCAACAGCCAGAAAGTATATTCGGATTTCGACATCAGCTATTCCAAAAGCGGAGGATTTGCACCCATCTATGAAAATCTTCTGATCAAAGGAAACAAGGCACATTATTCTTTTGAAGGGCAAGGTAAAAAATACAAACAGGATTTTGACGTTTCGGATCAGGAGCTGAACAACATTCAGGGGACCCTTTCCCGGAACAACTTCAAAAGGATACAGGAAGACCACAAAAAGATCTATGATCATATAGCTACCTCCATCAACGTAAAGAAAGGGCCTAACGAAGGCAGTAAGACGGATGCGAGCGATGTGATACCCAACTACAGGACGAACTGGACCAACATCACCAACGCTTTTCAGGAGATCATCAATACCCACGTAAAAAAACCGTAACAGATTGAAAACCCATTTCATCGCGATCGGCGGAAGTGCCATGCACAATCTTGCCATTGCATTAAAAGATAAAGGATACCAGGTGACCGGTTCCGACGATGCCATTTTCGAACCCTCCAGGACCCGTCTGGAAAATAAAGGAATTTTACCCGCAGAAACAGGCTGGTTCCCGAAAAAGATCACTTCCGATATAGATGCGGTCATTTTAGGCATGCACGCCCATCAGGACAACCCGGAACTGGCCAAAGCCAAAGAACTTGGATTAAAAATTTATTCCTATCCCGAATTCCTGTATGAGCAGTCCAAAGACAAAACCAGAGTGGTGATTGCCGGTTCCCACGGGAAGACGACCATCACCTCGATGATCCTTCATGTCCTGAACTTTCATCAGAAAGATGTGGATTTTATGGTGGGTGCCCAGCTGGAAGGCTTCGACTGTATGGTGAAACTGACGCCGGATAACGATTTTATGGTATTGGAAGGCGACGAATACCTCTCCTCGCCCATCGATCTGCGTTCCAAATTTTTACTTTATCAGCCGAATATCGCTTTGTTGAGCGGAATTGCCTGGGACCACATCAATGTATTTAAAACCTTTGACGATTATACGGAACAGTTCAGGAAGTTTGTAGCCAGCATTACCGCAGGTGGTGTCCTGGTCTATAATGAAGAAGATGCCGAAGTGGTGAAAGTCGTGGAAGAAGCGGAAAATTATTTCCGGAAAATTCCGTACAGAACCCCTGAATATGAAATCGTGAACGGGAAAGTCCATCTGAAAACGGAAATGGGCGATGTGCCGTTATCGGTATTCGGAGCGCATAACCTGCTGAACATGGAAGGAGCGAGACATATTTGCCACACGCTGGGCATCATGGACGAAGATTTCTATGAAGCCATCATGAGCTTTACGGGAGCCTCCAAACGCCTTGAGAAAGTAAACCGGGAAGATCAGGGAATTCTTTACAAAGATTTTGCCCACGCACCGAGCAAAGTAAAGGCCACGGTAAAAGCTTTCGGCGAACAGTTTAAAAAAGATAAAAAATACGGTTTCCTGGAACTCCATACGTATTCAAGCCTGAACCCGGTTTTCCTGGAGCAGTACGATCACGCCATGGACGGTTTGGATGAAGCCGTTGTTTTCTACTCGGAAGATGCCCTGAAGATCAAAAGAATGGAACCGATTTCCCCGGAGCTGATCCGTGAGAAATTTAAAAATGCAGATCTGAAAATCTTTACCAATGCGGAAGACCTTCATGCATACTGGAACACACTGGATAAAACTCGGGGCGTTTACCTGATGATGAGTTCCGGAAACTTCGGCGGATTGGATCTTACGAAATAATTTTATTTGCATATCACTAAAAACTCCTTTCAATCGAAAGGAGTTTTAATTTAATGTAAATTTGATAATCTGTCATTTTCAACCTGTTGCTTGATAAGGCTAAAAAGAATTAAGATTCGTGAATTGGAATGTTGAATAGTATTTCTTAGCTGGTAAATAAATAATATCAAATGGCATAAATGACTTTTAGCTTTGTTAGTGGCGATAAAACTTCCAGCATCCAGCTTCCCGCATCCAACCTGTTAGTCAGAGTCGCTTCGAATTCACGTCAGTTTAATTGATTCTTTTATAAAAACGTCTGAGTACATCTTTCGTTCCATCCCCGTCAAAATCCTGGGTCCGGTCTTCGGTCACCATATCGCTTGCGGTAAGCTTGGTAATGAAATACGGATATTTCTCTTCGCCCTCAAACCAGAATTTACCATCTCCTTTATCGAATGTATATTTCCTTGTAGAAGCATCTGTTTTTACGCAGGTATTATTGTTATCGGCATAGGAAATGGAAATAAGATGGGAAGAAGTAAATTCATAGGTGCTCGTTTTCTGGCAATCCGTCGAATAAGAGGTCAGGATCTGCTGATTGGAAGATTTGTAAATCTCCGCTTTTTCAACAGACCATTTTCCGATAATGGATGCTTTAGGGCCGGGATCCTGATCTTCATCGCTGCTGCCACATGATGCAATGGATAACAGGAGAAGCGGTAAAATGAGCTTTCTCATGATTATTATAAGATTTTTTCAGTCAGCAAAAATACGATAAATCTTTTAAATCGAATCCGGATTAAATTCCCGGATTTTATTTCCTTCTTTTCCAAAACACTGTAAATCAGCGTATTTGTATGAATTTTCAGACCTCATCTTTTAAGATATGGGCAACCGCCACACCGTCAGCAGCAGTGTCAATACTGTAAATCAGCGTTATTCCCTGTGTCGTGGCGGCCTGACTTAAAATATTCTGCTGATTTTGTGCATTGACAGCATTCTGAAACATCAGGGCTGTTGAATGGGCAGCGGTCTGATAAATACTCCCCAAAGCCATTGCCGGAGCATCTGCTACTACTTTGACATTGGTCTGGGTTACGGCATCCGTAATCTGTTGATTGACATTATTATTTTCCATGGTGCTTGTTTTAACGTCATTAAAGATAGCCATTTATTTCGTGATGAAAATAAAAAACTCCTTCAATACAGAAGGAGCTTATTCAGTAATTACAGATTAAAAACCCGGATCAATAGAATAAAAAATTAAGATTTTTTTTAACCTTTTGTACACTTTTGCCGGATACAGCATTCAACTTCGTGATGCAACATAAATATCTTTTGTGTCTTTTGCGGTTAATAAAGCTTAAGAGGCTTTACACTAAATATCCGCTACGGCCTTCAGCATTTTCTGTTCCCATTCCGGATCTTTCGGGTCGAAGAACAGCCGTTTTCCCGTATCCAGTGAACGGACCACATTCATTTCATCTTCGGTCAGTTCAAAATCAAACACCTTAAAGTTTTCCTCGATTCTTGAAGGCGTTACCGATTTCGGGATCACACAGAAACCTTCCTGAAGATGCCATCTTAAAATGACATGGGCCACTGTTTTCCCATATTTTCTACCGATAGACTGCAATTCCGCATTCTCAAGCAATCCGGCGTTGCCGTTTCCAAGCGGGCTCCACGGCTGGGTAATGATGTTGTTTTCCCGGTTGTATTTCTGAAGTTCTTTTTGCTGGAAAATCGGGTGCAGCTCGATCTGGTTAATCACCGGAAGAACGGTTGCAGAAGCTTTCAGCTCCTCCATCTTATCCTCCGGGAAATTGCAGACCCCGATCGCCTTGATTTTTCCTTCCTGATACAATTCTTCCATCGCTTTCCAAGCCCCGGTAAAATCAGAATACGGCCAATGGATCAGAAACATATCGAGATACTCCAGCTGCAGACGGTCCAATGTCCGCTGAAAAGCACCTTTTGCCTTTTCATACGAGGTATCCTGGACCCAGAGCTTGGACGTGATAAACAGCTCGTCCCGATTGGTTCCGCTGTTTTTAATTGCGTTTCCCACAGCCGTTTCGTTTTGATAGATCGAAGCGGTATCGATCATCCGATAGCCGGTTTCAATGGCTTTGATCACCGCATTTTCACATTCCTGCAGGTTTTCCATCTGCCATACCCCGAAGCCTAAAGCCGGGATGTCCACGCCGTTATTTAAGGTAATGACAGGTTGCCCTGCGTATGTTTTCTGTTGCATATTGTTATTTATCATTTTATATTGTTAAACATGAATTTCTTTCCCCATCACTTTGCGGAACAGTCCTTTGATGTGGTCAATCTCCTGCTGATAATTCGTTTTTTTCCGGCAGCCAAAGTATAAAGTGTTCTCCAGCTTTTTTCCGCCTTCCCAGATCAGCTGGATCTCTCCGTCTTCAATTTCTTTCTTACAGAGGAAATCCGGGACCACCGCTACGCCGGAGCCTCCTTTCAGACAACGGACGATGGAATTGAGGTTGGGAACGATATAATTGGGCCTGAAATCCGGCTTGTGACCGAAATTCAGGATCCAGAACTGGAAAAGGTGTTCCATATCTCCTGCCGTCCCATACCACTTCTCATTTCTGAGCCATTCTTCCGCATACTCGATTCCTTTACCATGTAAAGCTTTTTCAAACTCCTTTACATCAACATCCCTGCCGCCGACCAGAATAATCTGCTCTGATGAAAATGCTTCATGCTGAATGTTCGGCGAAACCCCTTTTTTCGGGGTAATGATTAAATCTAAAATTCCTTTATCCAGCTGATCGAGCATTTCCCGGTATTGCCCGAAGCTGATGATCAGGTTGAACGGCAGGCTTGAAACATACTGTTCCAGCGTCGTCTGAAAAGTCTCGAAACACATTCCGACACTGATGGTAGGCGTAAGTTTCTCCGTAGATTTCTGAAAGTTTTTTTCCACTTCTTCCAGTTTGGTCAAAGGCTCCGAGATCGCATTGAATAAAACCTTTCCCCTTTCCGTAGGAATCATTTTCCTTCCCGTCCGGTCGAATAATTTATACCCAACGTAAGCTTCGAGCGAGCTGAGATGTAAGCTTACTCCCGGCTGGGAAATAAACAAGGTATCGGCAGCTTCGGTAAGCGTTCCGGTTTTATAAATGGCTTTAAAAGTCCGGTACCATTCCAGATTAACCATAGGTATTACTTTTATAATGCAAATTTAGGCAAATAATCATGATTATAATATTTTCAACATCAATGAAAAGCATCACCGCTGTCTATATCATAATTAAATTATTAATTTTCAATGCATTACATTTTAAATCATTTAAATAATACTTAACTATAATTTGTATTATTTTTCTGATGGCATTTAAGCTTATACCTTTGTCCGGTAAATTTAAAACCCCTCATAAAGCAATGAAAAAAGTATTAATTATTAATGGAGGACAGAACTTCGGACATTCCGGAGGAAAATATAACCAAACAATTGCGGAAAATACCCTGGAAGTATTGAAAAGCTTCGGAAATGTGGAAGTACAGATGACGAATGTAAATGAAGGCTATGACAAAGACGAAGAAGTAAAAAAGTTTGCTTGGGCAGACTATATCATTTACCACACCCCGATCTGGTGGTTCCAGCTTCCGAATGGTTTGAAAAAATACATCGACGAAGTATTCACGGCAGGCCACGCCAAAGGAATCTATAGGAACGACGGCAGGACTTCCGAAAATCCGGAGATCAATTACGGAACCGGCGGAATGCTCGGCGGAAGAAAATACATGGTGACCACCAGCTGGAATGCCCCGGAAACGGCATTTACCCTTCCCGGAGAGTTTTTCAATCAAACGAGTGTAGACGAAGGGCCGCTGTTCGGGTTCCACAGGATGAATGCGTTCGTATCCCTGGAAAAGCTGGATAGCTTCCATTTTCATGATGTGGAAAAAAATGCGGATGTAGAGCGTGACATGAAACGGTACCGAGATCATCTTACCGCAGTATTTGGAAAAGAACTGAAACCTCATTTTGCCTGACCGGATGAAAAAGATATTAATTACGGGAGTCACCGGATATATCGGCGGAACCATCGCTCAAAAGTTACGGGATAAAAAATACACGGTAGTTGGTCTGGTGCGTAATGAGGTCCATACTAAGGAACTGCATGCAGCAGGAATTGAAACCATTACAGGAAGCATTCATGATGAATCGGTTTGGCAAAAAGCAATTTCCGGGGTGGATGCCGTGATCCATAACGCCGATTCTGCGGATGACGCTTACGCGGCAGACAGCATTGTCAATGCTTTGGAAGGAACCGGAAAGACTTTTATTTTCACCTCCGGCTCAGCCATTTTCGGAGGAAAGGAAAATGGAGAAAGAAATGATTTTGTTTTTACGGAAGATTTTCCATTGCAGCCGAGATTGGAAATGGCTTCCCGCATTCTTATCAACCGACATATCCTCCGGTCTGCCCAAAAGAAGATCAGAAGTATCGTTATTGTTCCGACGATGGTATACGGAGAAGGCCTGGGGATCAAAAAAGACAGTATCCAGCTTCCTGCCCTCATCCGTTTTTCAAAAGAGAAAGGATTCGGAGTTTATTTCGGGAAAGGGGAAAACATCTGGTCGAATGTACACATTGAAGACCTGGCCGATCTATACGTTCTCGCGCTGGAACAGGCCAAAGCCGGATCTCTGTATTATGCAGAAAACGGCGCTTCAACGATAAAAGACCTGGCAGAAAAAATAAGCGCCCGTTACAGCCTGCAGCCTGCCCGGTCGGTAACCGTTCAGGAAGCGGTGGATACCTTTGGCCCTGCGGGAGGCTATTTCGGTTTTGCTTCCAACAGCCTTTGCAGCTCAGACAAAGCCCGGACGGAACTGCAATGGAAACCGCAACATCAATCGATCGAACACTCTATTTAAATTATGAAAATCTACCTTACCGCCGTTATTAAGGCAAAAGAAGAATACCGCGAAAAAGTCCTGGAAACGCTTCAGAATATGGTTAGAGAAACCATCCGGGAAGAAGCCAATGAACAATATACGCTCCATCAGGGAATTGAGGACCACAACCAGTTTATATTCTACGAGATCTGGAAAAGTGCTGAAGGCCTGGCCAAACACAATGAGCAACCTTACATCAGGGCTTTCGGAGAGCTGATTGATGAAAAGCTGCAGGAACAGCCACAGATTTATTTAACACAGATCATCTGATAACAGAATCGCTGAGAAATGGTAATCCAGAGATCTTATTTTGGTTCAGAAATTTCATACGTTATTAAAAATACTGAATATGAATGTATTAAAGAACATCTTCACCGTTTTAATTTTTGTATTGATGACTCCAGTTAACGCACAACAGAAAGATCAGTGCCGCTACATCAAAACCCCGACCGGCTACCTGATGGTGCTCCGCCAGGGCGATGATGTGCTGGCCCACATTGAAAACATGGCAAAAACCGAAAACATCCCTTCGGCCAGTTTCACGGGAATCGGTTTTGCTTCAGAAGTGACGTTCGGGTTTTACGATTTTAATGCTAAAAAATTCAATCCGAAAACTTTCCGCAAAGTCGAAATGGGAAGCCTGACCGGATCCGTTGCATGGAATGAAAAAGGTCCGTCCATCCACGTTCATGGAATCGCTGCCGATGATCAATTCAATGCCTACGGAGGCCATATCCTGTCGCTTCATGTCGGCACCGGATCGATGGAAATTTATATAACGGTCAACGACCAAAAGCTGGAACGGAAAATAGAACAGCCGCTGAATGCCAACGTCCTTCAGCTCAGCTGCCCGAAATAACAAAAGCGCTTCCCGGTAAGAGAAGCGCTTTTAAAATTAAAAAACACACTGCAGTCGGCTCTTATCAATATAATAATCTGTGAAAATCCGTGCAATCTGTGGGAGATTATCCTGCAACCGGCATGTGGGTAGAAATGGCAATCCGGTTCCACATATTGATCGTGACGGCTGCCATGATGATATCCGCCATCTGGGCTTCACTGAAAATCTGTTTTGCTTTTTGGTAGGTTTCTTCGGATAATCCTTTCTCACTGATCAGGGTAATTTCTTCGGTAATGTCCAGTATTATTTGTTCTTCTTCAGTATACAGTTCCCGGGCATCTTTCCAGGCATTTAGCAGGAAAATCCGCTGTGGGGTTTCGCCGTATTTCAGGGCATCTTTGGTGTGCATGTCCAGACAGAAGGCACAACCGTTGATCTGCGAAGCCCGGATCTTGATCAGTTCTTTCTGGATCGGGGTTAAAAAACTATTCTGAAGGGCTTTTTCCATTCCTATTCCGGCCTGGTAAGCAGCGGCATTTACCTCTGCCATATTGAATCTTGTACTCATTTTTATTTTGTTTAAAAGTTCTGAGGCAAAGTTCCCGTTTACAAAGGTCAAAAATCTTAAACGGGTTTAAGAAATGAATTTTCACAAAATTGATGTTGGAATGTGCAAGGGGTGAGGAGTTTCATGGTATCATATTCTATATGCGTTATAGTAATCCTGCTTTACAATTCACGCAAAGATTGATGATTATTGTGCATAATTTAAAGTGAGCAAAGGCAAATAAATTTGCTGCGCGAAGCTACTGTTGCAATGTATCCCCTTAAAACGCATGGATAAAACGCACGCTTCTTCAAATCAGCTTGCTGATTCTTTCTTTGCTCCCTTGAATTATGTGTCAAAAAATGAAAACTTTGCGTTAAAAAAGCATGCAGATTTCTTAACGCAAAGGTTAATAGTCACTCCGCATATTTTAAAGAAGGCAAAGGCAAATAAATTTGCTGCGCGAAGCTGCCGTTGCAATGTATCCCCTTAAAACGCATGGATAAAACGCACGCTTCTTCAAATCAGCTTGCTGATTCTTTCTTTGCTCCCTTGAATTATGCGTCAAAAAATGAAAACTTTGCGTTAAAAAAGCATGCAGATTTCTTAACGCAAAGGTTAATAATCACTCCGCATATTTTAAAGAAGGCAAAGGCAAATAAATTTGCTGCGCGAAGCTGCCGTTGCGATATATCCTCTTTAGAATGAATGGATAAAACGCACGCTTCTTCAAATCAGCTTGCTG
>JAAIGF010117324.1_pt1 | contig 12010 bp, 9 predicted proteins | sample 6487441 | NCBI WGS metagenome assembly JAAIGF01 (sample SAMN13974129, study PRJNA590717) | phyllosphere metagenome | biome: pepper field; feature: multiple bacterial spot infested pepper fields; material: pepper leaves; isolation source: leaves from pepper fields | host: Capsicum annuum ...
AATATTTCCACGGACTCAAGTTCGGCAGCGTCTGTTTCTGCTGTTGCTCTTGAGCTGCGATCGCATAGGCGACACCCAAGTCCCCTTCAGGAGGCCGAGTGGAATCGCCACGTAAGGGGTTGAGCGACATGGATGTCGCGAGAGCTGCGATGGGCCAGGGACGGCCCTTCGCAGCGTGCCCCTGGAGTGGTGATGGAGCGAGGGAACCCCGGCGCAGCCGGGGCCGGATGGTGGGGTGCCCTTCTCTTTGGTTACTTTCTCTTGGGCAAGCAAGAGAAAGTGACTCGCCCGTAAGGGGCGAAACCCACTAGTCCAGGCGGCGGGATAACGGAAAGTGCCAAGTCAGCGGCAGCTAACACTTAATTGCCAGTCCGGTGTCAGGCCTATCCTCCCCGCCAAAATGCGAAGAACCATAAAAAAAGCCGTTGCTCATCGAGCAACGGCTTTTGCGTTTCAGCGCACCTTCGCGATCAGACGCGGAAGTGGCTGACCATCTGCTGCAGCTGGCTACCCAGGCGCGCCAGCTCGACGCTGGAGGCCGCGGTTTCCTCGCTGGCGGCAGCCGTTTGCTCGGAGATGTCGCGCACGTTGATCACGCTGCGGCTGATCTCCTCGGCCACCGCGCTCTGCTGCTCGGCAGCGGCGGCGATCTGCTGGTTCATCGACTGGATGTTGGACACCGTGCGGGTGATGCTTTCCAGTGAACCACCGGCCTTGCGGGTCAGCTCGACACTGCTGTCGGTCAGTTCGCGGCTGCTGTGCATGATGTTGGCCACCTGCTGGGTGCCATGCTGCAGGCCGGCGACCAGTTCCTCGATCTCCTCGGTGGATTTCTGCGTGCGCTGGGCCAGGCCACGCACCTCGTCGGCGACCACGGCGAAGCCACGGCCAGCCTCGCCAGCACGAGCGGCTTCGATGGCCGCGTTGAGCGCCAGCAGGTTGGTCTGCTCGGCCACGGCCTTGATCACGTCCATCACGCTGCCGATCTTGTTGCTCTCCTGCTGCAGATGGCTCATCGCTTCGGTGGAGCGGGTCACTTCGGCAGCCAGGCGTTCGATCTGCGCGATGGCTTCGCCGACCACGCGATCACCCTGGTTGGCTTCGCGATCGGCATCGGAGGCGGCGCGCGAGGCATCGGCGGCATTGCGCGCGACTTCCTGCACAGTGGCGGACATCTCGTGCATGGCGGTGGCCACCTGGTCGGTTTCCACCTTCTGGCTATTGACCCCGGCGCTGGTCTGCTCGGTAACGGCCGACAGCTCCTCGGCAGCGCTAGCGATCTGGGTCACCCCGTCGCGGATGCCGCCAATCAGCTCACGCAGGGTGCTGCCCATGCGCTGAATGCCCTGTTGCAGCACGCCCATCTCGTCGCGACGTGTCACCTGCAGGGTCTGACTCAGGTCGCCACCGGCGATACGCTCCACGGCCGCCAGGGTATCCTGCAACGGACGGGTGATCTGGCGGGTGATCAGCCAGGCCGCCAGGATGCCGACCAGCAATGCGATCACCGTGGTGGTCAGCTGCAGCGTGCGTGCCGAGGCCGTTTCGCTGTTGCGACGCTCCATCTGGATGGCGGTGAGTTCGTTGCTGATACGCACGATCTCGTAACCTTCCTCGGTCAGCTCCTTGCGCGCCACGGCGATGGTCTCGGTGGCAGCCTTGAAAGCCATGACCGCGTTGCGGTAGTTGTCCAGTGCAGTGGTGACCTGAGTGACCCGCTGCGGGTGCTCGCCAGCGAACGCCTGGCGGAAGGACTCCAGCTCCTTGATGGTGGTATCGATCTGCGTGATAGCCGCGCGCTCGGCATCGGCGTTGGGGCTGCCGGTGTAGCCGCGCACCTGATAACGCACCAGTTGCCAGTCTTCCTTGGCCTTGGTGATGGCCTGGAACTGTGCAGCACGGCTGTCATCGTACGGTGGCAGGTTCATCACCGCGGTGTTGATCTCGTCGATCGCCTCGCCCGCGGTAACGGCATTGCGGGTCATTTCCTGACGTGCGTCGTTGCTGGCGCGGTAACCGCTGCGCATCTTGTTCAGCGAAAGCTGATAGGCATCGATCTGCGCGCCCTGCGCCTGCAGCAAGCGCACATTCTCGGGGCTTTTGAATTGCGAGAGAACCTGGCCGTGCTGGGCCTTGAAGCCGTCGAGGGATTTCTGCACGGTCTCGGCGATCTGCTCGTCGCCATTGGCCAGCATGTATTGCAGGCGGGTGATACGCAGATCGGTCAGGCTGTCATTCAGACGAGCGATGTCGGCCGTCCAGTCGCTGCGCTGAATGAGGCTGCCCAGGCTGGTCCAGCCGGTCAGCGCGAGTACACAGGTAAGGGCGAGCACGAGGCCGAAGCCCAAGGCAAGTTTCAAGGTGACGCTGATGTTCGAAAACCAGCTGTTCATATAATAATTCTCCTATTTGTAACCGAGTTCAGGCAGCTGGAAAATTATTATTGGACCGAGCTGTTTTTTGAGCGGCACGCATTCTATCGGCAAGACCGCAAATAACTAGAGACGGGTGAATCGTTTCAGTCGGTCGGTGTCGGTGCAGGCGAGAAGTTGACGCCCGTGGTAGGAAATAAATCACCATTGTTCAACGATATAGCGTGCAAGAAAGGCGATTCGCCAGTATTCCGGCTACTTCACCCGTGACGATCTGTCGCATGCCCAGTCAGGCCAATCGCCAGACCGCGCCGTCCAATGCCCCGTAGATGGCCCGCTTGATCGACGCGTCGATCGCCATGCCGCCGGTGAACTCGCCGAAGGCCGGCAGCAGGGTTACCTCGGGCTCGATGCTGAAGCACGGCATGCGCAGCCGGTCCCGCCCTCGCCCACGCAGCACGAATACCGGATGCAGGTGCCCGGCCAGCACGTGCAGGCCTGGGCAATCCAGCACCTCGTGACACAGCGCGAACGGCCCCATTGGCCAGGGCTCGCCCACCACCTCGATACCCAGCTCGGCAGGCGGATCGCCCGCGCTGCGATCATGGTTGCCACGTATCAGCAGGATCTGCAGGTCGGCGTGGCGAGCGCGCCAGGCCTGCAAGGCGGCCAGGGTGCTGCCGCTACGGGCGGGCCTGGCATGCAGGAAGTCGCCGAGAAAGATCAGTTGGCAGGTGGGATAGTCGTGCAACAGCTGGTCGAGGCGTTGCAGGTTGCGCGCCGTGGTGCCCTGGGGAACCGGCTGGCCGAGCACCCGGTAGGTGGCGGCCTTGCCAAAATGCGCATCGGCGATCAGCAGCGCCTGCCTGGCTGGCCAGTACAGGGCCTTGTCGGCCAGCAGCCACAGGGTTTCTCCGGCGATGTCCACCGCCAGGTGAGGTGCACTCATGCCGACCCGGCCCTGGTCTTGGTTTTCGGCCTACCATCCTTGCGCTTGCGCTCGCCACGACGGATCGGTGGCTCGACTTCCACCAGTGGTGCCTCCGCCACCTGCGGCCCGGGCCCGGCGGCGCGCTCCAGTTCGCCGAGCATGCGGGCGATGCGGTCGGCGAGTTTTTCCGAGCTGAGGCGTTCGCGAAAGCGTTCCACCATCAGCGGGAACGCCAGCGGCGTCGCCCGGCGCAAGGCATGCAGGTTCAGGCGCGCGGCACGCATGTCGGCCAGGGAGTGGCGCAGCAGTTGCACATCCAGCTCCTGGCTGAGCACTTCATCATGGGCCTGGGTGAGCAACAGGTTGCCTGGGTCGTATTGGCGAAACACGTCGAAGAACAGACCACTGGAGGCCTGCACCTGGCGCAGGCTTTTACCCGCGCCAGGGTAGCCGCCGAACACCAGACCGGCGATCCGTGCGATCTCGCGGAAACGCCGCTGCGCCAGTTCCCCGGCATTGAGGCTGGCGAGCACGTCATGCAGCAGCTCGTGATCACTGAACAGCTCATCATCGAGCAGCTGCGTCCAATCCACCTCGCTGGCGCACAAAAGCTCGAGGCCGTAATCGTTGACGGCGATGGAAAAACTCAGCGGCTGCCGTTGCCCGAGCCGCCAGGCCAACAGGCTGGCCAGCCCCAGGTGCACGTTACGGCCCGCGAAGGGGTACAGAAACAGGTGCCAGCCTTCGCGCGAATGCAGGGTCTCGGCCAGCAAGGTGCCGGGCGCCGGCAATGCCGACCAGTTGGCCTGCACCTCGAGCAGCGGCTGTAACAGGCGCATCTCCGGCCCCTCGAAACGGCCCTGGGCGGCCTCGCCAAAACGCGCCACCAGCGCTTCGGCCAGTGCGCTGGAAAGCGGCATGCGCCCGCCGTTCCAGCGTGGCACGCTGCCTTTGCTGGCATTGCTACGCTTGACGTAGGCGGTCATGTTCTCGACCCGCACCAGCTCCAGTGGCCGGCCGCCAAACAGGAATACATCGCCGGGACGCAGGCGAGCGATAAAGCCCTCCTCGACGCTGCCCAGCGAACCGCCACCACCGCCCTTGCTCCACCATTTAACGGTCAGGCTGGCATCGCTGACGATGGTGCCCACGCTCATCCGATGGCGACGCGCCAGACGCGGACTGGGCACCCGCCACACGCCCTCTTCGTCCGGCTCCACGCGCTGGTAATCCGGGTAGGCACTCAGCGACTCACCACCCTGACGCACGAAGGCCAGCGCCCAGTGCCACTGCGCCTCACTGAGGTCGCGATAGGCCCAGGTACTGCGTATCTCGTGAAGCAGCTCGTCAGGCCGGAAGCCCCCGCCCAGGGCCATACTGACCAGGTGCTGAACCAGCACGTCGAGGGGCTGATGAGGGGACTGCCGCGCCTCGATGCGCCCGGCCGCCACTGCATCCTGCAGGGCCGCGGCTTCGAGCAGTTCCAGCGCGTGGGTCGGCACCAGGGTGGCCCGCGAGGTACGTCCCGGCGCGTGCCCGGAGCGCCCGGCGCGCTGCAGCAGGCGGGCGACGCCCTTGGCCGAACCGATTTGCAGCACCCGCTCGACCGGCAGGAAGTCGACCCCCAGATCGAGGCTGGAGGTGCACACCACCGCCTTGAGCCTGCCCTGCTTGAGTCCGTTTTCGACCCAGTCACGTACCTCGCGGGCCAGGGAGCCATGGTGCAGGGCGATCAGCCCGGCCCAGTCCGGACGCGCCTCAAGCAATGCCTGGTACCAGAGCTCCGATTGCGAGCGGGTATTGGTGAACACCAGGCTGACGCTGCTGCTGTCGAGTTCCTCGACCACCTGGGGCAGCAAGCGCAAGCCCAGGTGACCCGCCCAGGGAAAGCGCTCCACCGCCGGCGGCAACAGGGTATCGATGCGCGGCTTACCACCCTGCTCGCCGCGCACCAGGCGGCCGCTACCGTCGGGCAGCAACACTTCCAGGGCGTGAGGCTGATTACCCAGGGTCGCCGACAGCCCCCAGACGATCAGCCCGGGGTTCCACTGGCGCAACCGCGCCAGGGCCAGCTGCAACTGCACGCCGCGCTTGTTGCCGAGCAATTCGTGCCACTCGTCCACCACCAGCATGCCGACGTGGGCGAATTGAGCTTTCGCATCCGCGCCGGTCAGCAGCAGGGTCAGGCTTTCGGGGGTGGTCACCAGGGCCGTGGGCAGGCGCCGCGACTGGCGCTGACGCTCGGCGCTGCCGGTATCGCCGGTGCGCATGCCCACCGTCCAGGGCAGCTCCAGGCCATCGACCGGCGCCTGCAGGGCGCGCTGCGTGTCGGCAGCCAGGGCGCGCATCGGGGTGATCCACAAAACGGTCAACGGCGCGGCTGGCGGCGCCCGCTTGCTGCGCGCGGCTGTTTTGGCGTTGGCCTTGGCAGCGAATCGATTGAGCGCGGCCAGCCACACCGCGTAGGTTTTCCCGCCCCCGGTGGAGGCATGAACAAGGCCGCTTTGCCCGTCGGCGACCGCCTGCCAGACCTCTTTCTGAAAATCGAAGGCCTTCCAGCCGTTGCGCCTTAGCCAGGTAGCCGCCAGGTTCATGGCAACAGTTCCTGTAGCAACTCCAGGGTATCGGCCTCCTCTACGCCTTTGTCGTGGCGCCAGCGCAGCATGCGCGGAAAGCGCACGGCAATGCCGCTCTTGTGCCGGGGCGAACGGGCGATGCCTTCGAAGCCGAGCTCGAACACCAGGCTTGGCGTCACGCTACGTACCGGACCGAACTTCTCCACCGTGGTCTTGCGCACGATGGCATCCACCTTGCGCATTTCCTCGTCGGTCAGCCCGGAGTACGCCTTGGCGAATGGCACCAGGCGCCGCTCGGGATCCCCCGGCGCACCATCCCAGACGGCAAAGGTGTAATCGCTGTACAGACTGGCGCGGCGGCCATGGCCGCGCTGGGCATAGATCAGCACGGCATCGACGCTCAGCGGATCGATCTTCCACTTCCACCAGACGCCGACGTCCTTGCTGCGCCCGATCCCATAGGCCGCCTCGCGCCCCTTGAGCATCATGCCCTCGACACCCAGCGAGCGTGAGGCCTCGCGCTGTTGCGCCAGGGCCTGCCAGGTAGCGCCGTGCAGCAACGGCGACGGCATCAGCCGCGGGCTGGCGCAGCGGGCCACCACCTGCTCCATCTGCGCGCGGCGTTGGTGTTGCGGGCGGCTGCGCCAGTCCTCGCCCTGCCACTCCAGCAGGTCGTAGGCGAGAACGGCCACCGGCACTTCTTCGAGCAGCTTGCGGCTCAGGGTCTTGCGGCCGATGCGTTGCTGCAACAGGGCGAACGGCTGGATACCGAATTGCTCGAGCTGCTCTTCGACCTGATCGTTGAGGCGCTCGGCAGGCTCATCGGCAGCATGGGCCATCAACTCGCCCTGCTGAGCGGTAGCCTGCGGAGCGTGCCGCCAGACCACCAGCTCACCGTCGATCACCGTGCCGTCCGGCAACAGCGGCGCCAATTCCTGCAACTCGGGAAAGCGCTCGCTGATCAGCTCCTCGCCGCGCGACCAGACCCACAACTGGCCGTCGCGCTTGACCAGCTGCGCACGAATACCGTCCCACTTCCATTCGATCAGCCAGTCGGCCGGCGAGCCCAGGCTGGCGTCGAACTCCTCCAGCGGGCGCTGCAGCGGATGAGCGAGAAAAAATGGATATGGCTGGCCACCACGTTGAGCATGTTCGTCATCCGACTCGGCGGCGATCAGCCGCTCATAGGCGGCCGCCGTGGGCCGGTTCGACAGATCGGTATAGCCGACCAGACGCTGTGCGACGCGCTTGGCATCGACCTCGGCCACCGCAGCCAACGCGCGAGTCACCAGCAGTTTGGAAACACCCACGCGAAAGGCCCCGGTGATCAGCTTGATGCTGACCATCAACGATTGCCGGTCGAGCTGCGCCCACAGCGCATCGAGGCGCATCGCCAACTCGTCGGGCGGTAGCCCACGCAGCGGCAGCAGCTTGTCCTCGACCCATACGGCCAGCCCATCCCCGGAGGTCGAGGTGGCCTCGGGCAATAACAGGGCGATGGTTTCCGCCAGGTCACCCACCGCCGAATAGCTTTCCTCGAACAGCCACTCGGACAGGCCGGCGCGTTGCATCGCCAGCTCGCGCAACTGCCGCGACGGCACCAGCTGGCGCGGCCGGCCGCCGGCGAGAAAATACACCGCCCAGGCCGCATCGGCCGGTTCGGCATCGCGCAGGTAATCCTGCAGGGCAGCCAGCTTGGCATTGCTCGAGGTAGTGGCATCGAGGCGCGCATACAGCTGCGCGAAGGCGATCATGAACTCGGCTCCATAACCGCGTCGTCTTCTTCACCGTATTCGGTGGCGAACGCCTGGGCATCCAGGCCCTGTTCGCGCAGGTGGCGCACCAGGATGTTCACCGAGCCATGGGTGACCATCACCCGCTCGGCACCGGTCTGCTCGATGGCCCACAGCAGCCCTGGCCAGTCGGCGTGATCGGAAAGCACGAAGCCGCGATCCACGCCGCGGCGCCGACGGGTACCGCGCAGCAGCATCCAGCCACTGGCGAAGGCATCGCTGTAATCGCCAAAACGCTTTATCCAGCTGCTGCCTCCGGCCGACGGCGGCGCCAGCACCAACGCCTGGCGCAGCAGCGGATCGCCCTTGGGCACCTCGCCGGCGTAGCGTGTCGACGGCAGGTAGACACCGGCATCGCGGTAGACCTGGTGCAGCGGTTCCATGGAGCCATGGCCGAGAATCGGCCCGATGCTTTCATCGATGCCATGCAGGATGCGCTGCGCCTTGCCGAAGGCGTAGCAGAACAGCACGCTGGCCCGCCCGGCCTGCTGGTTCTGCCGCCACCAGTCGTTGATGCCGGCAAAGATCTGCGCCTGGGGCTGCCAGCGGTAGATCGGCAAGCCGAAGGTCGATTCGGTGATGAAGGTATGGCAACGCACCGGCTCGAAGGGATCGCAGGTGCCGTCCGGCTCGACCTTGTAATCGCCCGAGGCTACCCAGACTTCGCCGCGGTATTCGAGTCGCACCTGGGCCGAACCCAGCACATGGCCGGCGGGATGAAAGCTCAGGGTGACGCCGTGGTGATCGATGGTCTCGCCGTAGGCCAGGGTCTGCAGGTTGATGTCGCGCCCCAGCCGGGTACGCAGAATGCCCTCGCCCGGCGCCGCGGCCAGGTAATGGGCGCTGCCGGTACGTGCATGGTCACCATGGCCGTGGGTGATGACGGCGCGCTCGACGGGGCGCCAGGGGTCGATATAGAAATCTCCGGGAGGACAGTACAGGCCTTCGGGCCGTGCAATCACCAGATCCAAGCAGGCGACCTCCGGAAGTGGAAATGAGGGGGTGTGGCGGGTCCTTCAGGAACTGAGCCACCGCCAGCGGCTTGAGCCGCCGACGGCGACGCCTGCATCAGCGATGCAGGCGCTGGCTCATATGTAGCCCAGTAGCAGCAGCACCAGCACGATGACCAGCACCAGTCCCAGGCCGCCGGTAGGCCCGTAGCCCCAGCTGCGGCTGTGCGGCCATGCCGGGATGGCACCAATCAGCATCAGGATCAGAATGATCAGCAGTATGGTTCCCAAGCCCATGGCTATCTCCTTGCTTGTCTGTCGGCGGCCAACGGATAGCGGCGCGCCTGGCATCGGAAGCCTGGGTAAGGCGTTCCGTTCGGATGCAGGGCATGGCGCTGCGGCGAAGCCAGCGTCTGGCAAAGCGCTCGTCGCAGCGCCATGCCCTACCTCTTTTACGACTTGGCAGGGAAACGGAAAGTGCAAACTTTAAATGGCCGGGCTCAGGGGCCCGGTCAGAACGCGGCAGGAGGCAGGTGTTACTAGTCGGCCAGAGCGAAGCGCGCAGCCCGCTCGATCAGCTCGTCATCCGGGCGCACGCCGGTGTACAGCACGAATTGCTCGACGGCCTGCAGCACGATCACTTCGCCGCCGGTGATAACCGGCTTGCCCAATGAGCGGGCCAGGCGAATCAGCGGGGTTTCCACCGGTACGGCGACCACATCGAATACCCAGCGTGCGGCAGCCACCGCCGGCTCGTCGAAGGCCAGTTGGTCGGCCTCGGCACCGCGCATGCCCAGGGGCGTGACGTTGACCAACAACTCAGCCGGCTCGTCGCCCAGCACTTCGCGCCATTGCACGCCGCACTGCTCGGCCAGCGCCCTGCCCGCTGCCTGGTTCCGGGCGACGATGCAGCCACTGGCAAAGCCGCTGTCACGCAACGCGCAGCCCACTGCCCTGGCCATGCCGCCACTACCGCGCAAGGCATAGCGCGTGTCGCGCGGTACGCCGTGTTTGCCGAGCAGGCTCACGACTGCGCTGTAATCGGTGTTGTAGCCGGTCAGGCGGCCATCATCGGCGACGATGGTATTGACCGACTGCAGCGTCGCTGCCGAGTCGTGCAAGCCATCGAGGTACTCGATACAGGCTTCCTTGAACGGCATCGACACTGCACAGCCGCGAATGCCAAGGGCGCGGATGCCGCCAATGGCCGCTGGCAGGTTGGTGGTGGTGAAGGCCTTGTACAGGTAATCCAGCTCCAGCTCGCGGTACAGGTAGTTCTGAAAGCGCGTACCGAAATTACCCGGCCGCCCGGACAGCGACATGCACAGGCGAGTGTCTTTGCTGATGCGCAGGGTCATTGGCGAACCTCGGAAATGACGACGCCGGTTCGACAGAGGCATCGAACCGGCGACAGGCGTGTTCAGGGTAGGCCCGCACCGGGGTGCGGGCCGCCACTCAGTCCAGCAGGGCGAGCGCGTCGGCGCTGGCCTGACGTACCGCGTCCCAGCCGTTGCTGCTGTCGAGCATCCAGCTGCCACCCACGCACATCACATTGGGCAATGCCATGTAACGCTGCAGGTTGGCAGTGCTGACGCCACCAGTCGGGCAGAAACGGATATCACCGAATGGCCCACCCAGCGCCTTGAGCGCCGCGGTGCCGCCACAGACCTCCGCCGGGAACAGCTTGAAGCGGCGATAGCCCAGGGCGTAGCCAACCATGATCTCCGAGGCGCTGGCCACGCCCGGCAGCATCGGCACCGGGCTTTGCAGCGCGGCACGCAATAGATCGTCGGTGGAGCCGGGGCTGACGATGAACTGGGCGCCGGCCTCTTCCACTGCTGCCAACATATGGCGATCGAGCACCGTGCCGGCGCCTACGCACAGGTGCGGGCGTTCTTCGCGCAGACGGCGAATGGCGGTCAGACCATGGGGCGAGCGCAAGGTGATTTCCAGCACCTGCAGGCCACCGGCATCCAGGGCGTCGGCCAGCGGCAGAATGTCTTCCTCACGGGCGATGGTAATCACCGGCATGATCCGCGCACGGGCGCAAAGCGCGTCAATGCTGTCGATCTTTTCCGCCATGCTCGGAGCTGGGCGGCTGATGGCTTGTGTCATGTTGTTATTCCTATGGCCTACGGGCACCAATAAATTTCCAGCGGCGCGTCGATAAACGCGCTGATCGGCATATTTCGTTGATCTGGCTGCTGCATCGCCTGCGCCAGCACCTCGAGCTTGCCCTGCCCTTCGATCGACAGAATCTGCAGGCGCGCAGCTTTGAGCACTGGCAGGGTCAGGGTCAAACGCTGATGGGGCACGCTCGGCGCCAGCATCGGCAAACAGCGCCGGGAACCGTCGCGGTCCATGGCTTCATCCAGATTGGGACTATTGGGAAACAGCGAGGCGGTATGACCGTCGGTTCCCATGCCGAGGATCAGTACGTCGATGCTCGGTAAATCAGCCAGTGCCTGTTCGGTCAGCCGGGCGGCCTCCTCGAGGCTACCGGCGCTGTCGTACAGCCCCAGCAATCGGGCTTCGGCAGCCGGGCCCTGCAGCAGGTGGCGGCGCACCAGCGCCTCGTTGCTGTCTTCGTGGCTGACCGGCACCCAGCGTTCGTCGGCCAGACTCACCAGCACCTTGCTCCAGGGCAAGGCCTGCTGCGAAAGCGCCTTGAAAAAGGCGATAGGGCTACGCCCGCCGGAGACCACCAGGGTCGCCTGGCCGTGGCTGTCGATGGCGTCACGCAGCGCACCGGCGACGTTCTCGGACAACGCCTGAGCCAGCTGCGCGGAATCGCTGTGGCTGCGGGCGACCACGCCCACGGGAAAATCGAGGTCAGAGATCGCCATACCAGGCCCTCCCATCACGAGTGATCAGGGCGATGGAGCTCATCGGCCCCCAGGTGCCGGCGACATAGGGTTTGGGTGGGTCGCCGAGTTTTTTCCAGCCGTCGATCAACTGATCGCACCACTGCCAGGCGTGCTCGATTTCGTCCTTGCGCACGAACAGGTTCTGGTTGCCGCGCATCACTTCCAGCAGCAACCGCTCGTAGGCATCGGGAATCCGCGCGCTCTTGTAGGTGGTGGAGAAGTTCAGCTGTAGCGGGCCGCTGCGCAGCTGCATGCCCTTGTCCAGGCCTTGATCCTTGGTCATCACCTGCAGGGAAATGCTCTCGTCCGGCTGCAAGCGGATGATCAGCTTGTTGCCGATCAACTGGCGCTGTTCTGGCGCGAAGATGTAGTGCGGCGGTTCCTTGAAGTGGATGACGATCTGCGACAGCTTCTGCGCCATGCGCTTGCCGGTGCGCAGGTAGAACGGCACGCCGGCCCAGCGCCAGTTGCGGATGTCGGCGCGCAGGGCGACGAAGGTTTCGGTGTCGCTCTGGGCGTTG
>JAAIGF010284461.1_pt1 | contig 11983 bp, 9 predicted proteins | sample 6487441 | NCBI WGS metagenome assembly JAAIGF01 (sample SAMN13974129, study PRJNA590717) | phyllosphere metagenome | biome: pepper field; feature: multiple bacterial spot infested pepper fields; material: pepper leaves; isolation source: leaves from pepper fields | host: Capsicum annuum ...
CGATTTGTGCGGTTGCTTCCTGCACTCGCTCACGCGTTTCGGCGGATACATCGTCGCGGCCGTTGAGAACTTTCGACACGGTGGGAACGGATACGCCTGCCACTCGAGCAACATCGCGGAGGGTGGGCGCGCGCATAGCGGGTTCTGCTCTCATTTGCTCAGATTAGCGACGTCGAAACTTGCGCAACATGTGGGTTCAGCAAGCAGACGAAGACGCATGGCGGTTTGCGTGCGGCAAGGAGTTTGGAGGTCGAAATAGTTTCGATATCCATCTGGCGGTCTGTCCCCGCGTCGTATCGTGGCAGGGACTGCGGGTTCACAAGCGTGGTCAATTTGAGGCTCTCTCGTCATGCCTTCGCGGCACAGCCCCCTGACCGGAGTTACTTACATGAGTCACGACCCCACCGTCCTTTCCATTCCGGCGGGATTCACCTTGGGGGCGGCTACCGCTGCGTACCAAATCGAAGGCGCAGCCGCCGAAGGTGGTCGTGGCCCATCGATCTGGGACACGTTCAGTCACACGCCGGGGGCGACAGCCGAAGGGGCCACCGGTGATGTCGCTGCTGGGCACTACCACCATGTCGAGGCGGACTTGGACCTCATGGCCTCGTTGCACCTGGATGTGTACCGGTTCTCGGTCTCCTGGTCTCGCGTCATGCCAGATGGGGAGGGGGCAGTCAACGCGGAAGGAATGGCCTTCTACTCCGAGTTGGTGGACGGGCTGATCAAGCGGGGTATCGACCCCGTGGTCACTTTGAACCACTGGGATCTGCCGCAGGCCCTCGAGGACAAGTACGGCGGATGGCGTGGCCGTGAGACGGCTTATGCGTTCGAGCGTTACGCCGAGATCATGGGTCGGGCACTGGGCGACAGGGTCGCCATCTGGTCCACTCACAACGAGCCGTGGAATAACTCCTTCGCCGGCTACGGTCATGGGGTGTTCGCGCCGGGTGTGAAAAATCATGAAGAGGCATTGAAAGCTGCTCACCACCTCAACCTTGCCCACGGACTCGGAGTGCAAGCCTTGCGACGGACCATCACGAGAGCGGATGCCAAGGTTTCGATCGTGTTGAACATCTTCCGCGTGGAGCCGGAGACGCCGGACGATGCCGACGCCGCGCGGTTGTTTGACACTGTCGCAAACCAGGTTTTCACCGGCCCTGTCTTGGACGGCGGCTACCCGCAGGACCTGCTGACGGACACCGCAGCCTTCACCGACTGGCACTTCGTCCAGCCCGGGGACGTAGAGATCTGTCATCAACCCATCGATCTTCTGGGCGTGAACTACTACGAGATCATGCACATCCGCCGACGTCCCGACTATGACGTTTCGTCAGAAGCCATGGGGGGGACGGAGTTCCCCGGCTCCGAGCGCGTGGAGCTGTTCCGCCCGGACGGGTTCGACCGCACCGCCATGGGATGGACCGTGGAACCTTGGGGGCTGGAGGACCACCTCGTTGATCTATCTGCAAAGTGGCCGGACCTTCCGATCATGGTGATGGAGAACGGTGCTGCTTTCGACGACGAGGTAATCGATGCCGACGGTCAGCCCGCCGTCCTTGACTGGAACCGAACTCAGTTCCTTATCGACCACCTCACCGCCACGCTCCGTGCCCGTGAGCGCGGAGCGAACGTGAGCGGCTACCTGGTGTGGTCCTTGCTGGACAACTTCGAGTGGGCGGCCGGCTACGGCCCCCGCTTCGGCATCGTCCGCGTCGACTACGACACCCTCCGGCGCACACTCAAGTCCAGCGCTCACTGGTTCAGCGATGTCTGCCGCACCCGAACCATCCCCACGCTCACCACCACCGAACTGACCGCGTAGCCCCGCTTCGCTACCCGCAATCGCCGCGAGCTAGCAAACAGGGCCCTCGTCATCCCTTGAAGGGAGACCACGTGATGAAACGACTCGAGCAAAAAACTGTCCTGGTAACAGGCGCCGCATCCGGTATCGGCCGGGGGACGGCGTTGCGTCTTCTGCGTGAAGGAGCGACTGTTGCAGCCCGCGATCCACTCCCGGACACTGTCGAAGGCTGAGGCCCTGTCGGAACGTTATGGCCTGCCTCATGTGTACGCGCAACTAGAGGACCTGCTATCGGATGACCGCGTCGACGTCGTTTACGTCGCGACCCCCCACACGGAGCACGCCTCGGTCGCGCTGGCGGCCATCGCGGCAGGTAAGCATGTCCTCGTCGAAAAGCCCTTCGCTGAGTCTGCAGAACGGGCACGCGAGATAGCGGACGCTGCACGGGCCGCAGGCGTTTTCGCGATGGAGGGGATGTGGACGCGCTACAACCCCCACCTTGACATCGTGCGCCAGGTCTTGCAGGAGGGACTGATCGGATCGGTTCAAACGGTGTTCGCGGACTTCGGTTTCGTTGCGCCGTTCGATGCACGTAGCCGCATGTGGGATGCGTCAGTGGGGGGCGGGGCTCTTCTCGACGCGGGAATTTACCCGGTCTCGTTCGCGTCCTCGGTCTTGGGCGAGCCCGACCAGGTGTGGTCGACCGGCACGGTCAGCAGTACAGGTGTCGACGCATCGGCCTCGGCTCTGTTCTCCTACGGGAACGGGTCCTCAGCACAAATTTCGACGTCGATCACGGCGCTCCTTCCCATGAGGGCGTCCATCATCGGCGCGGCGGGGCGCATCGACCTACCGTCGCCCTTCTTTGCGGCACGCGAAGTGACGGTTGTCCGGCATAACGCTGGCGGCGTCGATACTGCCACTTGGGCCGGCACGTTCCTCCCAGAGGGTGGGGCGGATCTCTCGTTCCAGGCGACGACGATGGCCTCCTACATCGGAGAAGGTCGATTGGAGTCCCCGCTGCACACCCTCAAGGAAACCGTTGCCGTAGTCGCCCTCGTCGAAGACATACGCCACTAGATCATCGGCGCCTGACCGTCCGCCAGTACCTCATCCAGGCAACTCGTCGACGGCTGAGCATTGATTCGGCGAGTCACCTTGGCGAGTCGATATTGCGCGGTCCCTGCCCATCAGGCGTCATCGCCGTAGAGGAGAGGGTTACGCCCGGGCCATTGTCGCCGGTTCGCGGAAGAATGCAGTGACCCGCTGATCCTCTGTGGGCGCGATCAGGTCTGAGACGTGCTTTTGGCGACGCTCAATGCTTCTTGAAGAACGGGGCGTGAGTGGCTGTCCGCTGGCAGGTGCGGAAGGTGTGAGGCGTCGGCTTTATCGGAGGGTGTTGCGTGAGCCCACCACGCCCGCGCTGCAGAAACGAGAGCCCAGTAAGCGTCGACGGCTGCGACCCCATCGAGATCTGGTCGGTACTGGCGCTGTACCTGGAGCCCATCCATGACCGCGATACCCAGCGCCGAGACGAGTTCGGGGTCCACGCCCGCGGGCACGGATCCCTCGTCCACTGTGGATTCACGGGTCTGTTGTTGAGCAGAGCGATAGTGATCCACGAAGTACTGATGAGCGGGGTGAGCGGGGTCGATCGCTTCCGCGGACAACGCGATGTAGAGGGAGGTCAGTCCCTCGTGGTCGGCCGAGTGTCGCGCCACCTCTCGAGAACGGGTAGCAACATCACTGTGGGCGATGTCCGCGAGATACTCTGCGACCGAGGCGTCGCGGAGGTTGAGGACCTCAACGAGGAGCTCCTCCTTGTCGGAGAAGTAGTGCAGCAGCAGCGTCTGAGACAGTCCGACCCGCTTGGCGAGCTCACGCATGGACGAGTGTGTGTACCCGGACTCACCGAACAGCTGCGCTGCTGCAGCGACGATTTCTCGTCGACGTTCCACGCCCTTGCGGTACGGTCCGCGAGCTTTCTTGCTGTTGGCCATGTGCCCACGATAACTGCCCTTCATCAGTTCGGCGTGAAAACTTGTCATCCGAACAGGTTATGGCGCATACTCATCTCGTCACCACCGATCCGCGACCCCCGATTAGCGGGGGTCGAGTTGAGTGTGAGGGTGCCCGACGCAACAGCAAGCGCGTAGGCATTGTTCAATCAGCGGGGATACTCCAGGACGGTGTGGCTCTCGCGCACACAAAGGAGTAGGAATGCGATCAATCCCGAAGGCCGCCGTGCTGCTTGCTGCAGCGCCGCTCGTTCTCCTCGCCGGCTGCTCGGCCGGCGCTTCGAACGATGCGAGCGGCGACGGTAAGGTCACGCTGACGATCTCGACGTTCAGCGAATGGGGGTACGACGACTTGATCAAGGAATATCAGGAGCTCAACCCGAACATCACCATCGAGCAGAACCGCTTCGCCACCAGCGACGAAGCCAAGGAACAGTTCCAGACCTCCCTCGGCGCCGGTTCTGGTCTTGCCGACGTCGTTGGTGTCGATAACAGCTGGCTGCCGCAGGTCTTGGAAAACCCCGACAACTTCGTCGATCTCACCTCCCCGGGTGTCGAAGGCCGCTGGAACCAGTGGAACGTCGACCTCGCAACCTCTGCGGACGGCAAGCTCCTCGGCTACGCCACCGACATCGGACCGTCCTCCATCACCTACCGCGCGGACCTGTTCGCAGCGGCGGGTCTTCCCACGGACCGCGAAGCCGTCGCCGAACTGTTCGGCGGGGACAATGCCACCTGGGACGACTTCTTCGCCGTCGGCAAGCAGTTCCAGGCCGCGAACACCGGCGTGCCGTTCTACGACGCTTCCGCATCGATCGCGACCAGCTGGGGCGACCAGTACCGGGTCCTGTGGGAGGACCCCGACACTGGCGACATCATCGCCGGTACCAACCCGGACCTGAAGAACATCTACGACACCACGATGGAGCACGACGACCTGTCGGCACACCTGGCTCGATGGACCGAAGACTGGAACAGCGCGTTCCAGAACAACGGCTTCGCCGTCATGCTGTCGCCGTCGTGGATGCTCGGTGTTATCGAGGGCAACGCTGCCGGCGTGACCGGCTGGGACGTCGCGGACGTCTTCCCCGGTGGTGGCGGCAACAGCGGCGGTTCCTATCTGACGGTTCCTACCCAGGGCGAACACCAGGAGGAAGCGCAGGCCCTCGCCACTTGGCTGACCGCTCCCGAGCAGCAGCTGAAGGCGTTCCAGTCCACGGGCAACTTCCCCAGCCAGGTGGACGCGCAGAAGAGCCCCGAACTGCAGGAAGTCACGAACGCGTTCTTCAACGACGCCCCGGTTGGCCAGATCCTCAGCGACCGCGCCGCAGCAGTGAAGGAAATCCCCTTCAAGGGAGACAACTACTTCGCCGTCACCGACGCGTTCAACAAGGCCATCAACCGCGTCTCGGTCGACAAGACGCAGAATGCGCAGCAGTCCTGGGACATGTTCCTGGATGAACTGGGCAACCTCGAATAAGCCCTCACATCCCCCGCGTAGGCGAGGGGCGCGCGCTGCTTCGCGCGCGCCCCTCGTCACGAAAGAAAGTGAACTCATGTCCGAACCCGTTGTGAACGCGACCCAACGTTCACGGACCGCGCCGCGGCCGATCTCCCCGTGGAAAGAGCGCCTCGGCCGCTGGGATATCAAGGCCTCCCCCTACGCCTACATCGCGCCGTTCTTCATCGTGTTCGGCATCGTGGGACTCTTCCCCCTGCTCTACACCGCATACGTCTCGCTGCACGACTGGGATCTCATTGGCGGGCAAGGCGACTTTGTGGGGATGGACAACTTCGTGTTCGTCCTTTCTCGGCCCGTCTTTTGGGTTTCCCTCGGCAACACCTTGAGCATCTTCCTGCTCTCTACCATCCCCCAGATCGCCATTGCCCTCGTCCTGGCCAGCGTGCTCAACGCCAACATCCGCGCCAAAACCTTCTGGCGCATGGGCGTTCTTCTGCCCTACGTAGTCGCCCCTGTGGCTGTGACGCTCATTTTCTCTCGGATGTTCGCTGACCAGTCCGGCCTGGTGAACGCGGTTCTGGCGCTGGTCGGAGCTGACCCCATCGGTTGGCACCGCGACAGTCTTCCCGCCCACATCGCCATCGCCACCATGGTGAACTTCCGCTGGACCGGCTTCAACACCCTGGTGCTGCTCGCGGCGATGCAGGCCATTCCCCGTGAACTGTACGAAGCGGCCATCATCGACGGGGCTGGGCGAGTGCGACAGTTCGTCTCGGTCACCGTCCCCTCCGTCCGGCCCACGATCATCTTCGTAGCTATCACCTCCACCATCGGTGGTCTGCAGATCTTCGACGAACCCCGCCTCTATGACGCCCAGGGCCTCGGCGGGAATTCCGGGCAGTGGAAGACCATCACCCTGTACCTCTATGAGCTCGGGTGGAATCAACAACGACTCGGTCGCGCGGCCGCCGTCGCATGGCTGTTGTTCATCCTTATCGTCGTCTTCGCCTTGGTCAGCAACTGGATCTCGCGGCGTATCGCCTCCGGCGACGCCCCCACCTCCTCACGCAAGCTGCGCCGAGTCGCGAAGAACAATCAGACCCGGAAGACCACTACCCCCGGTGAGAGCGCGGCGGTCACCGTCTCGAACGAGAAAGGCTTTGCGAGGACGTCATGACTGCTCCCTCCGTCCCCTACATCCGCCAGACAGCCGGCCCCGGTGCAGCCAAAGCTGCCCGACGACGCAACAACGGCGCCGCAGGCACTCGCCCCAAGTGGGTGACCTACGCGCTGCTGGGAGCCGTCATCCTGATCTCGGTGCTTCCGCTGTATTACACCGTCCTCCTGGCATCGAACACCTCTGCTGAGGTGGCACAGAACCCCATCCCCTCCGTCATCCCGGGCGCCCAGCTCGGCGACAACCTGGTGCGCATTTTCGAGTCAGATATCGACCTGATCCGAGCCGCCTGGAATTCGTTCGTGGTTTCCGCGGCATCGGCCGTCGCCGTGGTCTTTTTCTCCACCCTCGCAGGCTTCGCTTTCGCCAAGCTCCGCTTCCGCGGCCGCGCGGGTCTGCTCGCGTTCGTCGTGGCAACTCTCGCCGTCCCCACCCAGCTTGGCGTCGTCCCGCTCTACATTGTGATGCGCGAGCTTGGGCTGGTAGGCAACCTCTGGGCCGTCATCCTGCCCGGTGTCGTCACCGCATTCGGAGTGTTCTGGATGACCCAATACCTCTCAGCCGCCCTGCCCTACGAGCTCATCGAGGCCGCCCGCATTGACGGAGCCTCCACGTTCCGTACCTTCTGGTCGATCGCGCTTCCCGCCGTCCGACCTGCCGCATCCATGCTCGGACTGTTCACCTTCATCGGCGCCTGGACAAACTACTTCTGGCCGGCAATTGTCCTCGGAACGAAAAACCCCACCCTCCCCGTCGCGCTCCAGCTGCTGCAGACCGGGTTCTTCAAAGACATTCCCCTCATCATGACCGGCGTTCTCATCTCGATCGTCCCGCTCCTGGTGCTTTTCCTCATCCTCGGCAAGCAACTTGTCGCCGGCGTGATGCAAGGCGCCGTCAAGGGCTAACTACCCGAGACGATCCCGGCTTCAGGCCCGCACAGTCCCTCGCCCGCATGAAACGGACTCCCCCATGACCACGCTCACTCCCCGCACCGAAGCGGCGTACCGCGACCTCAACGGCAACGGCCGTATGGACCCCTTTGAGAACCCGAATCTCAGCCCTGAGGAACGCACCGAGGATCTCCTCCCTCGACTGAGTCTCGAAGAGAAAATCGGCCTGCTGTTCCACACCGTCATCGAGATCGGTCCCGACGGTGGGCTCCTGGAAAAACCGGGCGCAATCAGCAAGTCCCCTACCAGTGAGGTCGTGCGAGACCGATTCATCAACCACTTCAACGTGCACCGCATCAACAGTGCACGCGAAGCCGCACGGTGGAACAACGCCCTTCAACGTCTCGCCGCACAAACACCCCACGGCATCCCCGTCACCATCTCCACCGACCCCCGGCACGCGTTCGTTGACAACGTCGGCGCATCCTTCACCGCCGGCCCGTTCTCGCAGTGGCCCGACGCGCTCGGCATGGCAGCCCTCCGCGACAGCGACACCGTTCGCCAGTTCGCGGAGATGGCCCGCGACGAATATCGCGCAGTCGGCATCAGCATGGCATTGCACCCTCAGATCGATCTGGCCAGCGAACCTCGATGGACCCGACAGCTGCAGTCTTTCGGGGCCGACGTCGAACTCACCATCGACTACACCACCGCTTACCTGGAGGGATTCCAGGGAGCCGCTGTGAACGCGTCCAGCGTGGCCTGCGTCACGAAGCACTTCCCCGGCGCCGGCGCCCAGCAAGACGGAGAAGATGCGCACTTCCCCTACGGGCGCGAGCAGGTCTACCCCGGCGGGGCTTTCGACGTGCACCTGCGTCCCTTCGAAGCGGCCATCCGCCACCGCACCGCGGCGATCATGCCGTACTACGGCATGCCCATCGGCCTGAAAATCGACGGCGAACCGATCGAGGAAGTTGGGTTCGGATATAACAAGCAGATCCTCACCGGCTTGCTCCGCGAAAAGCTCGGATTTGAAGGAGTCATCCTCACTGACTGGGAGCTCGTCAACGACAACATCGTGGGCGACCAGGTGCTGCCCGCCCGCGCGTGGGGTGTCGAACATCTCAGCGCGCGCGAGCGCATGGTCAAAATCCTCGATGCGGGGGCCGACCAGTTTGGCGGCGAACAATGCACCGAGCTGCTCCTCGACCTCGTCCGCGACGGCGTGATCTCCGAGAACCGGATTGATGAATCCGCCCGGCGAATCCTGCTGGTGAAGTTCGAGCTGGGCCTGTTCGATGATCCCTTCGTCGACGAAGAGGCAGCTGTCGACCTCGTCGGCAACGCCGCCTCACGCCGCGCCGGGCTCGAAGCGCAGTCGCGGTCTGTCACCGTTCTCAAGAACGGGTTCTCCACGGACACTCCGGTGCTGCCACTCGCGCCCGGAATCAAGGTGTATTCCGAGGGCCTGGACCTGCCGGCCCTGTCACGAGCGGCAACCCCTGTCGAGACGCCGGAGGAAGCGGACGTTGCCATCATCCGTATCGAAGCACCGTACGAACCCCGGGACGACCTCTTCCTGGAAAGCTACTTCCACCAGGGGTCGCTGGAGATGCGGCCGGGCCTGGTTCATCGCCTGCGCACAATCGCGTCGACCACACCGCTGATCCTCGACGTCACCCTCGACCGACCGGCCTTGCTCGCCCCCATCGTGGAGCACCTCGCCGCTCTAACCGTCACGTTCGGGGTATCAGACGACGCGCTCCTGGCCGCATTAATCGGTCGTATCAAGCCTGCAGGGCGGCTTCCCGTCGAAATTCCTCGTTCCATGGAGGCCATTCGGCAATCTGCTCCAGACCTGCCCTCGAGCACAAGCGACCCCTTGTTTGCTATCGGCTCCGGCCTCGACCTCTCCTGAGCGCTGGGCAAAAACCTCCCGGCCACCTCTGTGCCTTACCCCGCTCCCGGCTCTCTCTTGTCTGCCCTGAAAGGACGACGATGACCAGCTCGTCTGCCACCACCGAAGACCGCCCGCCGCAGGACGCCCCCTACCGCGATGCTTCTCGTCCCATTACCGAACGAATCAACGATTTGCTCGGCCGCATGACACCCGCCGAAAAAGCCGCACAGTTAGTCTCGCCATTCGGGTCGATGGTGGACACTCGCACCCCTCCGCCGACGGGCTGGGGCGTGGTCACGGCCAGCCTGTGCTCCCTGCACATGCCTCCACGAGAGACGGCGCGACTCGCCAACGATCTCCAGCGCACGCATATCGAAGAAACTCGCCTCGGTATCCCCGTCCTCTTCGCCGAAGAGGCCCTCGTCGGGTTCAAGGTCCGTGACGCGACGATGTTCCCCGAAGCGATCGCTCAGGCATCTACCTGGAACCCGGATCTGATCGAACGCATGGGCGCCACCATCGGCACGCAGATGGTGGCCCTGGGGGCACGGCAAGCACTATCTCCATTGGCCGACGTCGCGCAGGACCCTCGATGGGGTCGTGTCAGCGAAACATATGGCGAAGACCCCTACCTCGTCGGGCAGATCTGCTCCGCGTTCGTCCGCGGACTGCAGGGAGCGGTGCCGGGCAAACCGGTCATCGCTACGCTCAAGCACTTTGTCGGTTACGGCGCCAGCGACGGTGGCCGCAACACCGAGACGGCAAACATCGGCGAACGAGAACTGCGAGAGGTATACGGCCGCCCCTTCGAGATGGCAATCCGCGAAGGCGGAGCGCGCGCCGTCATGCCCGCATACAACGACATCGACGGAGTTCCCGTAACCGGCTCCGCCGACCTTCTCACCGGAATCCTGCGCGAAGATTACGGCTTCACCGGCATGATCATGTCCGACCTCGAAGCCGTCCCCCAGCTGCACACCACGCAGCGGACCGCCGAGACCATTCCCGCCGCTTACGCGCAGGCAATCAACGCCGGCATTGACGTTGACCTTGCCAACAGCAACTCCGCGGACAAGATCTTGCAGGCACTCGAGGAAGGCATCCTCCTCGAGTCAAGCCTGGACCGCGCCGTTACTAACGTCCTCCAAGCCAAGTTTGAGCTCGGCCTGTTCGAAAACCCCTACGTCGACCTGGACGACGTCCCGGAAACGCTGGATTCAGAACAAGCTCGGAACCTGGCTCGATCGGTTGCCGCCGAATCCGTCGTGCTGCTACAGAACAAACCGGTCGACGGGACACCTTTGCTGCCGTTGTCACCGGCCATCTCATCCATTGCGGTGATCGGACCGAACGCCGACCGCCCACTCGGCCAGCTTGGACACTACAGCTACCACGTCCTGGACAGCATGACGATGCAGTTCGCTGCAGCAAACGACCCCCAGTCGCGTGCCGCGGACTCTGACGGCCTTGCGGGGGCGGGCCCAGACGACGCCAAACTCCTCGTGGAGTCCGTCCCAATTGTGACCTTCTTGGAAGGTATCCGAGCACGAGTCAGATCTGACGTTGAAGTGACGTACGCTCCGGGCAGTTTGATTGCAACCGAGGACCGTTCTGGCTTCGACGAGGCAGTCCGCACCGCGCGCGCAGCCGAGGTGGCCATCGTCGTCGTCGGCGACCAGTCCGGCATCAACAGCCTGGGCACCGTGGGAGAAGGACTCAACAGCTCCGATCTCACTCTCCCGGGAGTCCAGCGTGAACTGGTCGAGGCTGTCATCGGCACTGGGACGCCGACAATTGTCGTCCTCAGCCACGGCCGTCCCTTCATCCTTGGATGGATGGCCGACTTGGCCCCCGCGATCTTGACCACCTGGTTCGGTGGAGAGGAGGCCGGAAACGCCACCGCCGCCGCACTATTTGGCGACACCAACCCCTCGGGCAGACTCCCCATCGCCATGCTGGAATCCGCGGGCGCGGCACCGGTGACCTACGGACGCAGCTTGGGAGGGCCCGCGTACGTTGACGGCTCGGTGAGAGCGCTTTTCCCGTTCGGGCATGGTCTCTCCTACACGACGTTCGAATACAGCTCGCTCACTCTGGACTCGCCGACGGTGGCAACGGACAACCTGATCCGCGCCAAGTTCAAGATCAAGAACACGGGCCAGCGGTCGGGCGAGGAAGTGATCCAGGTATATGGGCATGATCTCCATGCTCGTACCGTGCGTCCGGCCCGTTCGCTGCTTGCTTTCTCCCGGATCCACCTCGAGGCCGGCGAACAGCGTGAGCTCCAGGTGAACGTTCCGACGAGCATGTTCGCTCTCTGGGACAAGCGAGACGGATGGGTCGTCGACCCTGGGACCGTGGAGCTGTTCATCGGTGCCTCATCAGTTGCGACACCTCTACACGCCACTGTGACCCTCAACGGTCCCGTTTACACCGTCGACGCAGAATCGCGCTGTCGGCCAGGGGTGATTTCTCAAACGGCCGACGTCACGAGGAATGATCGCTCGTGATGTCTCCCTGACCGACGGTATCGACGAGCTATTGGCATTTTCCATGATCGGCGTGTACGGGGCGGCTGCGGCGCAGCGTATCCTAGGGCGTGTCTGACAAAGCGCGGGTCCATGCAATGACGGCGTTGAGGACGACGGCGGCGCGGTAGATGACGGCGTGCTTGTCGAAGCGGGTCGCGAGGCCGCGCCATTGCTTGGTGTGGCAGTAGTGGCGTTCGATCA
>JAAIGF010016486.1_pt1 | contig 11960 bp, 6 predicted proteins | sample 6487441 | NCBI WGS metagenome assembly JAAIGF01 (sample SAMN13974129, study PRJNA590717) | phyllosphere metagenome | biome: pepper field; feature: multiple bacterial spot infested pepper fields; material: pepper leaves; isolation source: leaves from pepper fields | host: Capsicum annuum ...
AGAAGTTGGTGGCGGGCTATATGTGTACGACCTCGACGGGAAAATTGTGAATAAAGTAACGGGCCTTGAGCGACCAAACAATGTGGATATTGCTTACGGATTGGATATAAACGGTAAAAAGACGGATCTAGCTATTACGACAGAAAGAAATGCACACAAAATTCGCGTATACAGTTTGCCCGACCTAAAACCTGTTGACAATGGCGGGATCGCTGTTTTTGAAGGCGAGCAAGGGAAAGGTGAACGTGATGGTATGGGGATTTCCATCTACACAAAAAAGGACGCTGCACAAAATACTATTTATGCAATTGTCGGTAGAAAGACTGGTCCTTCCGGTTCTTACCTTTGGCAATATAAGTTAACTGCGGGAGCCGACGGTATCGTAAAGGGCGAAGTGGTTCGTAAATTCGGAACATATTCCGGAAAAAAAGAAATTGAAGCGATAGCAGTGGATAACGAATTGGGCTACGTGTATTATTCAGACGAAACGGTTGGCGTGCGTAAATATTACGCAGATCCAGCAAAGCATGACGACACCGAGCTAGCCTTCTTTGCACAACATGATGTCAAGTCGGATCACGAAGGAATCGCTATTTACAAAACCAGCGATTCCACAGGCTACATCCTGTTATCTAACCAGCAGAACAATTCTTTTGTCGTGTATCCGCGCGAGGGAAGTAATGGGCAGCCAAATCGTTATGAAAAACTGGCAGATATTCCAGTTTCTGCTGTGGAATGCGACGGTGCTGAGGCAACAAGCTTTAATCTAGGTGGAAAATTTCCAAAAGGTATGTTGGTTGCCATGAGTAACGGTAAAGTGTTTCATTATTACGATTGGAATTTGATTCAAGCGCGTATTGATAAAGGCGAAGGCAAATAATAACACTAAATCAATCCAATGCAAAGAGCGCAAGAGAATATCTTGCGCTTTTTTTTTTGTTGGAATCGAAGAAGAATTTACATTTTTTTGATTTTTCTTGACAAGAATAATAATTTTTTAATATCTTGGTAAAAAGTAGTCGCAATCTCCGCAAGTGCTTTTACTAACTGTCTTTATTATTTGTGAATGGAAAAAATATGAATGCTTTAGATCCGGACAAAATTTTATTTACTAAATATTACCAATCCCTTTGCTATTTCGCCTGGCAAATCGTGCAAGATCAGGAAATGGCTGAAGATTTGACGCAGGATGCATTCGTAAGTTACTTTCAACACAGAGCCCAGGTCGCCACCGACGAAAAAGCGATCAAGGCTTTCCTCTATTCCGCAGTTAAATTCGCTGCTTACAACTTAAATAGAAAATCAAAAACCATTCAGAAATTTTGGCAGCGCACCGGTTATCAAGAGTCGGATGATATCGATTACGAACATCAGATTATCCGTGCTGAATTTATGGCAGCTGTACAGCAATCTTTAGCTGATTTGCCTGAAGCTTGCCAAAAAATAATGACTATGAGTTATGTTGAAGGGTTCTCGAATGATGAGATCGCTGAAAAATTAACATTAAGTGTGAATACGATCAAAACTCAAAAGCGTAGAGGCTTGCATTTATTGCGGACTAAGCTTCGTCCGGACTATTTTTCTCTCGTGTTTTCTTTCTTTTTGGTGGATTTTTAAAAAAAATTATTTTTTTTGTCACCCCAATTCGTGATTTGCGTTTCTTAACTTAAATTATGGATGCAAAACCGATTGATATCGCTGCTATTTTAGCCAAAAAATACAAAAAACAGCCTGTTTCAGATAGAGATATGGAGGTGTTGCGGTATTGGCTTGCTAATAATGTTAAGAACCAACGGCTTTATGAAGAAATAATGCGTGGATCGGTTGTTCCCGATCTTGAATGGTTGCAAAATTTAGCGCTGGATCATGCTTGGCAACAGGTCAAGCGTAAGCAAAAATCAAAAAGTCGTAGGTCAAGCTTGTTCGTTGCAGCTGCTTCCATTGCTTTGTTGCTTTCTTTTGGTTTATATTGGTTTACAAACCTACCAGAAGCGCCTACCAGAGAACGTTTTGTAGCAAGCCCAAATGCCAAACATAAAAACGATGTATTGCCCGCAGGCTTCGGTGCTAAGATTATCTTGGCGAGTGGTGATGAAGTGAAAGTGGATGACACGCTGAACGTGATGAGCCATAAAAGCTTGTTGGAAAATGTTTCGCCAAATACTAGTGATGTGGTGCAGCAGCCCGCGCCTGTATTGCATAAATTAATCGTTCCTGCAGCAAACTTTTTCAAGCTGACGCTTGCTGATGGTACGAATGTTTGGGTGAATGCAAAAAGTGAACTGCGCTTTCCGCCACAGTTTGCGACAGATGAACGCCGCGTATTTCTTTCTGGAGAAGCGTATTTTGAAGTTGCGAAAGATGCTAATAAGCCTTTTTACGTAGAAACAGAAGATGCAGAAGTGCGCGTTTTGGGTACGCATTTTAACGTCGCTGCCTACGCCGATCATAGCAAAACCACGCTAGTCGAGGGGCAGGTTGCGGTTCGTTCACATGCGCAGTCTGCACTTCTTGCACCCGGCCAAAGTGCGCAGTGGACCAATGGTAGTTTAAAGGTCAAACAGGCAAATTTGCAAAAAGAGCTTGCCTGGAAGAATCATGTATTTTTCTTTAAAGAAGATAATATCGTCAGCATATCCCATCAGCTTAAGTTGTGGTACGATTTGGAGGTTTCATTAACAAGTAACGTGTCTCTTGCCGCAAGCTACTCGGGCGAAATACGGCGTGATGCAAGGCTTTCTGAGGTGTTGCAGATGTTGGAATATGTGAGCGATCTCGATTTTCGACTGGATCAGAACAAATTATTAATCACTAAAAAATAATATATGGAATAGTTATACCCAAACAAAAACAGGAGTGTTGCAGCACCCCTGTAAATCATCAAGTTAAATAAAAGAATACTAACCCTTACACATTAACCCAACTACTCAAATGTATGAATAACTTCTCATTTGACAAAAGGCGCGTGGACGCTTGGAGACCGCCTCTTGTCTTAATTTTCCGGATTATGAAAATTACAACATGCCTCTTGTTGGTTTTTATGACTTGCGCTTATGCAGAAAGTAATGCGCAAAAAATATCCCTCGCGCTAAAGAATGCCAAATTGGAGGATGCATTTAGGCAGATTAGCGAACAAACAAACTATAAATTTTTGTATAGCGATGACGTGTTAAAAAAATCGCCTCCAGTGAATTTGCTGGTTGAAAAGGCGACGGTTCAGGATGCTTTAAAAGTTTTGCTGCCAAGAAATTTATTTTCTTTCAAGATCATCGCTGAGACAGTGTCCATAGTGTATAATGATGCTGGCCAACAACCAGCATCATCTGCTACGAAGGTTTTGAATCAGCAGCGTGTGACGGGGACAGTTAAAAATAAGCAAGGCGAAGTTTTAATCGGTGCCTCTATATCGGTAAAAGGTACGGCTATTGGTGCATCCACGGATGCTGATGGACGATTCTCCATAGCAGCGTCCGGTAGCGCCGTTTTGGTTATCCGGTACGTAGGTTATGAATCAAAAGAAGTTGCTGTTCAAGATCGTTCTACTATTGAGGTTGTCCTGGAATCTAATAGCAACAAGTTGGAATCGGTGGATGTGGTGGCCACAGGCTATCAGAATCTCGATAGGAAGTTGTTTACAGGAGCGTCTTCGAAAGTACTTGCAAAAGATGCAGAGCGCGCGGGTGTTCCTGATATATCGCGGATGCTCGAAGGCCAGGTGGCTGGTGTATCAGTACAAAACGTGTCAGGTACATTTGGTGCAGCTCCGAAAATCAGGGTTCGTGGTGCCACGTCGCTTTCCGGAGAGAATAAACCATTATGGGTTGTGGATGGTATTATCTTGGAAGATGTAGTTAATATTTCCAATGAAGCACTTTCTACGGGAGACGCCAATACACTGATCGGATCATCAGTAGCCGGTTTGAACCCTGATGATATAGAGTCGTTTAATATCTTGAAAGATGCTGCTGCAACTGCTATGTACGGTGCTAGAGCGATGAATGGAGTAATTGTTGTGACAACAAAAAAAGGTAGAGATACAGAGGGTGCGCCAAAGGTTAATTATTCGAGCACCTACACAACCTATTTAAAGCCAAATTACAACCAATTCGATATAATGAATTCTGCAGAACAAATGTCAGTGTTGTTGGAAATGGAAAATAAAGGCTATTTCAACCATAGTGGTGTTTCTCGTAGCGCAAACGGAGGAATTTTTTACAAGATGTACAACCAAATGTATGATTACGACGAAGAAACGGATAGCTACCTGCTGAAAAATACAACAAGCGATCGCCTTAATTTTCTTCAACGTTATGCGCAAGCAAATACAGATTGGTTTGACGTGCTATTTAAAAATTCCTTATTACAAGAGCATTCACTCAGTATAACGACCGGTACAGAGAAATCACAAACCTATTTCTCCACAAGCTTTATGGGGGATAACGGTCAGACAATCGGTGACAATGTGAAACGTTACACGGCCAATATTCGTAATACAATTAAAATGAATAATCGTCTAAGCGGCGAAATTTTGGTTACGGGCTCTATTCGAGATCAACGTACACCGGGTACATTGACACGTGCATCCGACCCAGTTTATGGACAATATTCGCGTGATTTCGATATCAACCCCTATTCTTACGCATTAAATACAAGCCGGCTTATCACGCCGTATGATGAGAATGGAGATCTTGAGTATTTCACACGAAATTATGCGCCTTTTAATATTCTAAATGAATTAGATAATAACTATCTAAAGCTTAAAATGTTAGATCTGAAGGTGCAAGGCGGTGTTCGTTACAAAATACTGCCCACATTTACATATTCTGTTGATGGAGCCTATCGTTACGCCACGACGGAGAGACAGCATTACGTGCAAGAAGGCTCAAACATGGCTGAAACATTTAGAGCAAATGGGGACGCTACAATAGCCGATGGTAATATTTTCTTGTATTCAGATCCTGATCATCCCAATGATCCTCCCATGGTTATCCTTCCAGATGGTGGATTCTATAATACAACCCTAAACAATATCGTAAACTACTATTTCAGACAGAATTTGGAATACGATAATACATTTAATCTAAATCATCGTTTGAATGTATTTGGTTCGATGGAGATTCGCTACACGGACCGCCAAAATTCGGAATATGAAGGTATCGGTTATCAATACGAAAATGGAGGCTTAGTTAACCCGAACTACCGGTATTTTAAAAAGATGATTGAAGCGGGAGATCCTTATTTTTCAATGGGTTACAACTACGATCGCTTTGTGGCTGCGATGACACGCATAGCTTATGCTTATAAAGACAAATACAGTGTGAACTCCACCGTGCGCTATGACGGTTCAAACCTAATGGGAAGATCGAGCACGGGACGTTGGCTACCTACCTGGAATATCTCAGGTGCATGGAATATCGACCAGGAGGAGTTTTTTAACGCCGATAATCCTTTCATTTCTGATGCGAGAATACGAGGTACATATGGTCTTGTGGCAAGCTTGGGAAATGCAACCAATTCTGCCGCCGTATTTTATAATCAACTAACTTATCGTCCATACGAAAATGAAAAGGAAACGGCGATAAATATTTCAAACCTGGAAAACTCAGAACTTACTTGGGAAAAGCTGTACGAACTAAACATCGGTACAGATCTTTCACTATTTAATAGAAAGCTGAATGTTACTTTTGACTGGTATAAGCGGAATATTTTCGATCTAGTCGGACCGATTCGCACATCTGGTATTGGCGGTCAGTATCAAAAAACAGCGAATTATGGCGAAATGAAAGCCCATGGTGTGGAACTAACATTGGCAGGCTCACCAATACGAAACCTAGATGGTTTTGGTTGGAGAACACAGTTCAACTTTGGTATCAATAAAAACGAAGTTACCAACTTAGAAATCAATCAGAATATATGGACATTGGTACGTGCAGAAGGTGCTCCATTAGAAGGAAGGTCGCAAAGAGGCTTATATTCCATTCAATTTGATGGCTTAAATCCAGATTATGGATATCCAACATACATCGGTACCGAAGGTGTGAAAGACACCTATCTTTACTTACAGAGTACGGATATCGATTATTTGAAATACCATGGTCCTGTAGACCCGACGTTTACTGGCGGTTTTTACAACCAGTTTACATATAAAAATTTCTCGCTATCTGCACTATTTACATTTTCAGCCGGTAACTGGGTACGTTTGCAACCGACATACAGCGCCAGTTACGACGATATGACTGCTATGTCTAGAGATATGGTTAATCGTTGGTTGATGCCAGGTGACGAACAAATCACCAATATTCCATCCTTGGTTAATCAATTCACACGAGACAATAGGATTTACGATGCTAATGGCTCTACGGTGAGTGCATTGTACCCTTATAATGCTTACAACTATTCTACAGAAAGAGTGGCAAAAGGAGATTTTATTCGGTTGAAAAATATTTCACTTTCCTACCAATTACCGAAAGGTTTTTACGAACGTCTACATATGTCTAATGCACAAATATCATTAGTGGGAAATAATGTGGCTCTTCTGTATGCTGATAAACGGTTGAACGGTGCCGATCCTGAATTTTTTAACAATGGAGGTGTGGCGATGCCTATTCCAAGACAATATACGCTGTCGGTCAAGTTTGGCTTTTAATTATTACGATTATGAAAATGAAATACAACATATTAACAATAATGGGATTTGTCTTTTTGTCTTCTTGTGAGAAATATTTAGATCAAAATCCCGACATGCGTACGGAGATTACCTCCGTTGAAAAAGTTTCCCAGCTTCTTGTTAGTGCTTATCCGAGTTATAATTATTTAGCCATGGCGGAAACGTATTCTGACAATGTGAATGATAAAGGCCCATCTGTTGGACACAATGACGACCCTTATGTAAGCCTTTATTTTTGGAGAGATTTGCAAGATGATGGCAACAACACACCTACGCAATACTGGAACGGTTGCTACGAGGGTATAGCGGCGGCTAATCAAGCCCTAGAAGCGATTGAATTAAATGACTTTGGGAGTACGGTGTTGCCTTACAAGGGTGAAGCATTGGTCGCGAGGGCTTATGCTCATTTTATGTTAGTGACATTTTTTGCTAAAGCTTATGTAGTGGGCGGGGCAAACGATTCGCCAGGTATACCCTATGTATTAGAACCGGAAACGATCGTATTAAAGCAATATGAGCGAGGTACAGTAGCATCTGTCTACGAACAAATTGAAAAGGATTTAACAGAAGGGCTTGCTCTGCTACAAGGCGGACAGTGGGCTGTTCCGAAATATCATTTTACATTATCTGCCGCAAATGCATTTGCCGCTCGGTTTTATCTGTTCAAAGGAGATTGGGCGAAATCTATTGAACATGCAAATGCTGTTTTCCAGAATGGGGATTATACTAACAACCTTCGACCATGGACTACAACTATTAGAAACTACACGACTGCAGAGTACCTGGCTGCGATGACAATGGCCGATAAGAATTATAACTTATTACTACACGAAACCTATTCTGTCTATCAACGTAGTACCAGCTCTGGTACAACACGCTACGGTTTTAGCACGGAGAAGTATCAAGGGGTTTACAATGCAACTACTGTCGCGGGAGCTCCATTTTACAATAAAGGACTGCGCTGGTCGGATAATAACTACACCATCTATCTTTATAAGGAGTACTTTCATTACACAAACCTTGCAGCCGGTATAGGTTTTCCATACATTATGTTTCCGCTATTTGTAGCCGATGAGGCGCTTATCAACCGTGCGGAAGCCTATGTAAAAACTGGTAATTTTCAAGCTGCTTTACGAGATTTAAATCAATTTGCTAGTGTCCGTATTATCGATTACAATACATCTATACATTCGGTAACGTTAGCGAAGGCGAAGGCTTTCTTTAACCTAGCGGATGATGAAGAAGCGTTAATCAGGACGATATTGCAATTTAAGCAAATCGCGTTTATGGGTGAAGGAATGCGCTGGATGGATATACTAAGACACCGGATACCGGTGGTTCACACGCATCTCGACGAAAATGGAGTGGAGACATCAGAAACGCTTGGCCCAGATGATAATCGTCGTATGTTTCAGATACCACAGGATGCATCACTTGCCGGAATAGAACTAAACCCAAGGTAAAATTTAAGATTATGGAAAAGATTATTTACCGCAAAAGCTTGCTTAGCTTTGCAAAAATAAAACGCGCTGTCGGTCTCATGATCCTTTTTCTCGTGGTTTCCTCATGTAGCGAAAATGAGAACTTGGATGTTGATTTGACTACCTATAATTCGGATACTTATGTTCCCACAGCAGTGGATGAGTGGATTACAGAAAACTTAACAGATCCCTACAACATACAAGTTGTTTATCGTTTTGAGCGCAGTCTGACAGATGTGTCACGTGATATTTCTCCAGCGAAATTAGAACAGGTACAACCCACGATGCAAATGGTGCTTGATGGGTTCTTAAAGGTTTATGAAAAAGTAGCTGGTCCAACGTTTATCAAAACGTTAACCCCCAAACAATTTGTATTGTATGGATCGGTATCTTATAACACCAATGGGAGTGTAACCTTAGGAACTGCAGATGGCGGTAGGCGCGTGGTGCTATACGACTTAAATAATTTGAATGTTGCGAACGCGAATGATGTTCGCGGGAGGTTACGCACCATACACCACGAATTTACACATATCGTCAATCAAAATATCGTTATTCCTCCAAATTTTGAATTAGTGAGTGCTGCTGACTATTTTGCGGACTGGACCAATAGCGCAAATTCTGAAACTGTCTCAAAAAATCTTGGTTTTGTTTCTCGCTATGCGAGAAGCTCTTTTGAAGAAGATTTTGCCGAGATGACTGCGCATTTATTGGTCGAAGGGCAAATATGGTTTGATAACTACGTGATGACAGCGAGTGCAACAGCACAAACTAAACTTCGGGAGAAAGAAACTATTGTTCGAGATTATTTTAGGACCTACTACGATGTTGATTTTTCAGAACTCCAAGCAGAAGTTCAACGAGTGTTAAGAACAAACTATGGTGCGACGGACCCCGTAGATTTAACACAAACATTGGGAGCCTGGCTAGCTGCTAACCGAGTGAATACCATAACGTATACGCCTGGTGCCTCTCATTACGCAACGTATGGCACATCTACGGCGTTTAACAGCCTCTATACAAATTTCAGAAATGAATTTAGAGCTTCGTACGCAACCTGGGAAATAAATTATTTTCAGTTCATCTTTACCAGCGCGTCGACGATGACATTTAGAGTTGGTTTTAACACCGGAACAGCGACTATCTATGCGGCAGATTACTATTTCAGCTTCACTGTCAATCCGTCCACTGGTGCTGTGCAGTTCACTAAAACAACATCCGGAGGTCTCCAATATAACGATTTTGGGCAATACCCATTAAATGCGTTTGAGAAATACATGCTTCCCTATTTAACCAACAGAGGCTTCGTTGCGGCTTGGCTGCCTGTTGGCATTAATGCAAGTAACAGCTTGTACCGCACCTTTGGTGGCTTCTACGTGCAAGGAGCGACTACGAATTATTTTTATGGTCCAATCGTATTAAAGTAAGAAAATCCATGAAGAAAATAGGAATATTAATGCTTGTCGCGCTATCGTTTTTTAGCTGCAGACAAACCGAAACAGAGCTCCTTTTTGACGCTGTGCCGGAGGAGCGTATGTCAGAAAGATTGGCAGAGTTACAGAATAAACTGACGGAATCGGAAACTGGTTGGATTGCAACTTTGCCAACGGCAAATGGCGGAGGTTATGGATTCTTTATGAAGTTTCATGAAGACCAAACTGTGGAAATGTATGCGGATTTAACAGATGCAACCGCAGTTGGAAAATTGACATCGACTTACCGTACCAAATGGGTGATGAATGCGTCGCTGATCTTCGATACGTACACACATTTATCTCTTCTGCAAGATCCTGTACCATCCGTTTTCGGTGGTGCCGCAGGGTCTGGTTTCGGAAGCGATATCGAATTTGAGTATATGCGCTCAACGGAGGATAGTGTGATTTTGCGGGGACTTAAGTATCAAAGACAATTGACGTTAGTCAAAGCGTCATCTGCTGAGCAGCAACTTTACGAAGATGGCGGGTATTTGGATGAAATTAATAAAGTGAAAAACTTTTTTAATGAGACGCCTAATCCTTATATAGAAGCAAGTGTTGGAGGTGCTTCGGTGAAATTCGGGATAACACTTAACGCTGCGAATACACTAGCTTCAGGCAAGCGCATAACGCTTACAGGCTTGCTTCCTGATGGTTCGGTAGCAACTGTTCAAAGTAAATTTGCATTTGTTAGCAACGGTATTGATGTCTTGGATGATGGTTTGATCTATGACCAATTTACGTTTACTAAAGCGAGGTGGGAGGATGATGGTACGTTAGCATTTTTCGATTTGACAGGTGAAAAATTTGTTGTCGAGAGTCAGCCGGAGCCTCTACTACCACTAATCAGACTAATTGGCTCAGGATATACGCTTACTATACCGTTAGGGGCGGCTGAGGAAAGCTCTCCTTCTTTCTTGACGATGTATAATAACTTGCGAACAGTTTTGAATACGGGTACTTATTTCAGAATGAGAGATTTGACATTAACCTTTAACCCTAACAATGGTCGCATGGTAATGCAGACTAACATGCCTCAAGTAGACGGTGGTTCTAACTTTATGCACACCTTCAACTTTTCTTACGTAATTGAAGGAGATAATATTCAGTTTACGTATTTAAGTTACGGTGATTATGGTAGCTATACTATCGCACGCTTTTCTCCATTTTTCACTAAGTTAACAACGGGAAGCTTTAATGTAGATTACCAAATTACATCTGGTGGCGTGGTTTTAGGGAAGTTCACCAGCAACGATGATCCGAGTTTTTACTTTACTCTCAATTTGTAATAAGGGCGGTAAACGCAGCTTACGCAATACTATTCTATAGGTTGATGTTTCTTTAATAGCAAGATTTACATCAACCTATAGTTTGTAATTATATAGTGAAGCTGAAATTTGAATACATTCGAGATTTTCATTATTTGTATTCATAAAAATAGCGAGTTAGATCAATGTGTTGTATCTTAACTCGCTATTTTTAGAATTGGTACTCGATTCTCTCGAGGGGATTCTTAAAAGAATATAATTTTTATTTACAAATTTTTATTTTAAAAGGGATCTAATCGATCTTACTCGCCAAAATACTCACCTCCTGAGCTACACGGCCGGCAATCTCTTTGTAAGCTTCCGCAACCGCCTCATCCGCATCCAAAAGAATAGGAAATCCATTGTCGCCCGCATCGGCAATCGATTTGACCAAGGGTATTTCACCTAAAAACGGCACCTGGTTACTTTCTGAAAGTCGTCTGCCGCCATCTTTACCGAAAATATAATACTTGTTATCCGGTAATTCCGCAGGCGTAAAATAAGACATATTTTCTACGATGCCCAAGATCGGGATATTAATGCCTTCCATTTGATACATGCCGATACCTTTAATCGCATCGGCAAGTGCTACGTGTTGCGGTGTCGTCACGATAACTGCACCCGAAATCGGGTAAGATTGTGCTACCGTAATATGAATATCGCCAGTTCCCGGCGGCATATCCACCACCAGATAATCCAGTTCACCCCAATGCGCGTCGCCAAAAAGTTGCTTAATTGCCGAAGTAGCCATCGGCCCACGCCAAGGAATAGGTTGATTCGGATCAGTAAAAAAACCAATAGAAAGTAGTTTCAATCCAAACTTCTCGATGGGCAAAATCTTTGTTTTTCCTTGTGGCGTTTGTATAGATTCCGGTCGGGAGCCTTCAAGACCAAACATAATCGGCAACGAAGGACCGTAAATATCAGCATCCAACAGACCCGTTTTAGCGCCGGTCTCGGCCAAAGCCAAAGCAAGATTGCTGGCCACAGTCGATTTACCAACACCACCTTTGCCGGAAGATACCAAAAT
>JAAIGF010354709.1_pt1 | contig 11960 bp, 9 predicted proteins | sample 6487441 | NCBI WGS metagenome assembly JAAIGF01 (sample SAMN13974129, study PRJNA590717) | phyllosphere metagenome | biome: pepper field; feature: multiple bacterial spot infested pepper fields; material: pepper leaves; isolation source: leaves from pepper fields | host: Capsicum annuum ...
CCGACAACGCGGGCAACGACATTGTCATGCTCGTCCTTGCCCACGGGAACATCATCAAGCGGAATGTTTGGAATGCGCGACAGGGCATCGGTCAGCTCAGCCGAAACCTGGCGGTCCTCCTCCTCAAGCCGGGGCATGGTCTCCTTGATATCGGAAACCTCTGCCTTCAGCTTTTCAGCCAGCTCGGCATTCTTCTGCGCCATGGCAGCGCCAATCTCCTTGGAGGCAAGGTTGCGACGCGATTGCATGTCCTGCAGGGTCTGAATGACGGAACGGCGCTTTTCATCGAGCGCAATCAGGCTTGCGGATTGCGGCTCGGCATTGCGGCGGGCAAGGCCTGCATCGAAAGCTTCTGGGTTTTCGCGTATCCATTTAATGTCGTGCATTGTGGTTCCAGACCGTAATTTGCATCATGCTTTAAAAAACAAAACGCCGGGGCAATGGACCCGGCGTCTGGAGAAAAGCTGGCGGATGGTTGACCGTCAGACGTCAGCGGGACTTTCAAGCTCCCGGCCTGCGATCTCCTCAGCGCGCTTTTTCTCCACGAGTCGAGCCAAATAGATGGAAATCTCGTAGAGAAGGATCGCTGGCAAAGCAAGACCGATCTGGGACATCGGATCCGGCGGCGTCAGCACAGCGGCAACGACGAAAGCTGCAACAATCGCGAATTTGCGCTTTTCACGCAGCCACTGGCTGGTCAAAAGTCCGACACGCGCGAGAAGCGTCGTTACCACGGGCAACTGGAATACCAGGCCGAAGGACAGAACCAGCGTCATGATGAGGCTGAGATATTCCGATACTTTCGGCATCAGCGAAATGGCAACTTCGCCGTCCTCAGGCAGCTGCTGCATGGCGAGGAAGAACCACATGACCATGGGCGTGAAGAAGAAGTAGACCAGCGCGCCGCCCAGCAGAAACAGAAGTGGCGATGCGATGAGAAACGGCAGAAATGCCGCCCGCTCATTCTTGTAAAGACCCGGCGCCACGAATTTATAGAGCTGCGAGGCGATGACAGGAAATGAAATCACCAAAGCGCCGAACATGGCGACCTTGATCTGCGTGAAGAAGAATTCCTGCGGCGCGGTATAGATCAGCGAAGACTTGGCAACATCAAGCCCGGCCCATATCACGGCCCATTTGTAGGGAATGACAAGCAGGTTGAAGAGATGCTTGGCCACCGCGAAACAGGCAATGAAGGCGACAAAGAAAGCGCCGAGCGACCAGATCAGTCGCGTGCGCAATTCCATGAGGTGCTCGATAAGCGGCTGTGGCTTATCTTCGGTGTCCTCACTCATGCTTCACCCTTCTTGGCCTTCGCCGTCTTTGCTGTTTTCGCAGGCGTCGAGCCCGCTATTGTCTCCGCACTGCCCTGATCGACAATGGCCTTGGCCAACTCGACCATCGGCTTGCCAGCCGCGACCGTTGCCTTGGCGGCCTTGGCCTTGCCAATCTTTGCACCAGCCTCTGTCAGCGTCTTCGGTTTGCTGCTTTTGGGAACGACCGTCTTTGCACTCGTCGTGTCCAGAGCATCGGCCTTGGCGGAAACGGTTTTCGCCACCCGCTTCGGCTTTGCTGCCACCTTTTCAGCCTCGACTTCCTGCACGGATTTGGCGGGAGCGCGCTTGCGCACAGCCTTTGGCTTTTCCGCAACACCGGGCTGAACCTGGGCTGTGGCTGCGGCGACGGCTGCGGGCGCAACGGTCGCCGGGACCGTGGCAGGAGCAGCCGTGGCCGGGCCCGTAGCAGGTGTTGCGCTTGCGGTCGAAGCCTCTGTCGCAATTACCGGGGGACCATCCGGCAGCTTCATTTCAGGCTCGGAGAGGCTGACAGCGGATAGATCAGCCGGAGCACTGGTAGCGGTCGAGCTCGGCGGTGTCGTTGCACCCTGCAGATCGGAGCGGATTTCATTTCCCAGCTGGCGAAGCGGGTTCATGGCATCGCGCAGCGAGTTCGTAGGGTTGAGATTGCGAACGTCCGAGATCGTCTGGCGCACATCGTCCATGTCGGCCTCTTTCAAGGCCTCATCGAACTGGGAGCGAAAATCGCCCGCCATCTTGCGCAACCCGGCCATCGTCTTGCCGAAGGCGCGTATCATGGGCGGCAGGTCTTTAGGGCCCACGACCACGATCAGCACGACCGCGATCACAAGCAGCTCGCTCCAGCCGATATCTAACATCACAAAGCTCCTGACACGCCTGAGGGTGCGGCCTGCTGATCAGGCCGCGCCGAAAGATCCATCACTTGATCTCGTCAGCCTTGTGGTCGACCGTTCTGGAATTGACGTTGCTGTTAGGGTCTGCCGGCGGAGGCGTCGTGTCTTCGTCGGCCATGCCCTTCTTGAAGCTCTTGATGCCCTTTGCAACATCGCCCATCAGTTCGGGAATCTTGCCGCGACCGAAAAGGACCAGCACGATGACCAGAACGATCAGCCAATGCCACACACTAAAAGAACCCATAACGCAAACTCCCTGAATTTTGCTTTGAACCGATGTAAGACGTTTGCGGAGGTTTTTCAAACACCAAAATGGCTATTCAACAAACGATGGCGCACTATAAATCGGCAGATTGTCAAATGTTGGCAACTCTTTGTGATCACGCTGCAATCGGGGCGAGATCATCTGTCCGGCTCATCACCACGTGGTGCAAGCAGACCCAGCTCCTCCAGATCGAGCTGGGTGATGGGATCCTCGTCTTCCGTCAGTTCGTCGCTCATCGACGGCAGGGGAATCCCGAAATTGGAAGGGATACGGCCGGACAGAAGCCCTGCGCCCTTCAATTCGTCCAGACCCGGCAGATCGCGCAATTCCTCAAGGCCGAAATGGTCCAGAAATTCCACTGTCGTTCCCATCGTCACAGGCCGTCCCGGCGTCCTGCGGCGTCCGCGGAATCTCACCCAGCCAGCCTCCATCAGCACATCCAGCGTGCCGCGTGACGTCTGGACACCCCTGATATCCTCGATTTCGGCACGCGTCACCGGCTGGTGATAGGCAATGATCGCCAGAACTTCCAAGGCTGCGCGAGAGAGCTTCTTCGGCTCCTTTTCGTCCGCCCGGATGACGAAGGAGAGATCCCCCGCCGTCCGGAACGCCCAGCTTCCACCCACCTGCACAAGGTTGACGCCACGGTCGCTATAGAGCGCTTTGAGCCTCGCCATAATCGCCGCGACATCCATGCCCTTCGGCAGTCGCTCCGCAAGAAATGCTTCGGTCACGGGCTGTGCAGAGGCAAACACAAGCGCTTCCGCAATGCGCTCTGCTTCGCGCATCTGCCGTTCGCCGATGCCTGATGCCCTTGCGTTTTCCTCGTTCGGTGCGGCGGGGTGGTCCGCTTCCGTCTCAATCGACATCCTGTGTCCTTTTCGTCATGCGCTCGCCCGCGCGCGTTCCCTTGCGCATATAGATGGGCTGGAAGGCGCCGTCCTGGCGAATCTCGAGCGTGCCTTCCCGTACCAGCTCCAGCGATGCGGCAAAGGCGCTGGCCATGGCCGTGGCACGCATGGCGGGTTCCGGGACATATTGCAGAAGGTAGCGATCAAGCTCCGTCCAGTCCCCGATGTCGCCGAGCATGGAGGTCAGCAATTCGCGCGCATCGACCAGCGACCAGACCTGTCGCTTTTCGATCGTGACCTGGGTAATGGCCTGCCTTTGGCGCAGCGTCGCATAGGCGCTGAGCATGTCGTAAAGACTGGCCTCGAAGGAGGAGCGGCTCTTGTGGGGAATGTGCTCCGGTGCACCGCGCGCAAACACGTCCCGGCCCAGCTGGTGGCGGTTGACGAGCCTTTCGGCTGCTTCGCGCATTGCTTCCAGCCGCTTCAGGCGGAAGGCCAGTGTTGCGGCCATTTCCTCGCCGCTTGGCCCATCATCTTTGCTTTGCTGTGGGATGAGCAGCTTGGATTTGAGAAAAGCCAGCCATGCGGCCATGACGAGGTAATCGGCAGCAAGCTCAATGCGCACCCGCCGCGCCCGCTCCACGAAAATGAGATATTGTTCAGCCAGCGCCAGCACGGAAATACGCGAAAGGTCCACCTTCTGCGTGCGGGCGAGATGCAGCAACAGATCGAGCGGGCCTTCAAAGCCCGCAACATCGATCATCAGGGCAGATTCGCCGGTGGCACGCTCAGGTTTGATATCTTCCCAGAGCTTTTCCATCGGCGCGCCGCCGCGCGATTTATCTGCTGCCATTCACCTGTCCACCGGGCCTGAAATCTTGGATACCGCCCGGCTGGATTGCGGATCAGGCAACCGCCAGCATGGCGTTGAATTCGTCCCTGAGCGCCGCTTCATCGGAACCGTCAACCGCCGGGAAACCGGTCTCGACAGCCCGAACACGCTCCAGAGCCTTGCCGGAAAGAACAGGCACTTCCTTCACGACCTCAAGCATTTCACTCATCACGCCATTGCAATGCAAGACTATATCGCAACCACCCGCAACAATATTGGCGGCGCGTTCACCCAGCGTGCCCTTGAGGGCATTCATCGAGCTGTCGTCCGATATGAGAAGGCCGTCAAAGCCAATCCTTCCACGGATGATCTCATCGATGACCGTTGGCGAGGTCGTTGCCGGGCGTTCCGCATCAATGGCGGTGAAAACCAGATGCGCGCTCATGGCCATCAGTTCCCCGTTCAGTGCCCGGAACGGCACGAAGTCGTGGGCGTCCAGATCGTCGATGCTCACATCCACCACCGGCAGCTCATGATGCGAATCGACAAGGCCCCGGCCATGGCCAGGCATGTGCTTCATCACGGGCAACATGCCGCCCGCCTTCAACCCGTCCGCTGCCGCCTGCCCCATGGCGGCAACAAGCGCCGGATCGAAACCATAGGCTCGGTTGCCGATGACATTGCTTGCCCCCTCCACCGGCACATCAAGAACCGGCAGGCAATCGACGTTGATCCCGAACTTCATCAGATCGAAAGCGTGAAGGCGCGACATCAGCCATGCGGCGCGCAGTCCCTGAGCCTTGTCACGCAGATAGATTTCTCCCAGCGCCTGGGCGTTGGGATAGGATTGCAGCAGAGGTGGCCGAATGCGCTGAACGCGCCCGCCCTCCTGATCGATCAGCACCGGCGCGTCGGGGCGACCGACAGCATCACGCATCGAAGCCACGAGGTCTGTGATCTGCTGCGCATCGCCGATGTTGCGCCCGAACAGAATGAAGCCCCACGGACGTTCTGCCTTGTACAGCGCAATTTCGTCCTGCGTCAGTGTCAGGCCGCTACAGCCAAGGATCATAGCTTTCGTGTCGGTCATGGATGTGTCCTGCTGGTTCTGGGGCGTAAGTGTCGAGAGCGATAGCGATCCGGGCATAAGGCCTTTCCCTTTGTCCCGTCATCCCTGGGGCTTGTCCCGAGGATCTAATGAACCACAACATTCAACCTGGTCAGATCCTCGGGACAAGCCCGAGGATGACGTCGCTGTTGGGGAGACGCGGCGAGACCTGCCATCAATAAAGCCGGGACAGCAGAACTATCCCGGCTCCAATTCTTGTAAGGCCTAAAAATCAGCGCGCAATCAGGCAGCTGCCGCCTGCAGAGCGGAGGCGCTCACACAATGCTGCGGCTTCGTTCTTGTCGCCTGCCGGAATACGAACGCGGTAGAACGTACCCTTGCCAGCAATTTCCGCTGCCTTGATGTCGACGCCGCGTCCGCCAATGACGGAGCCGAACTTAGCGGACAGGTTCACATAGGACTTCTGCGCCTCGGCCTGGCTTGGCAGGGATGCGACCTGCACGAAGTAGCCTCCGGTAGACGAGCTGTTCGTCGCAGCCGTCGGCGCGGCTGCAGTTTCCTGTGCTGGCTGCGATGCAGGCGCCGGACGAACATTACCCTGGTTGGTCACAGTCGCCACCACATTGGCAGGCTGCGAAGCCGGGCGCGATGCAGGCATCGGTGCCGCCGTCTGAGTTGGCTTTGGCGCGGCGGCTACAGGTGCAGCCGGGGTAGCAGCAGCAGGCGCAGGTGCCTGAGCCGCTGGCTGTTCCGGGGCAACCGGCACACGCGATGCGGCGATGACAGCCGGAGCATTTTCTGCAGGCGTATTTGCCTGCGGCGCCGCCAGCTCCTCGACCTTTTCGGCCTGCGGGGCAGAAGCTGCCGGTGCAGGCACTTCCTGTGCCACCAGCGTGCCGTCAGGCTTGACGATCATGGTGCGGACCTTGCGAGGCGAAACATTGACGGGCGATCCGCCGTTGTTCTGTGCTTCCTGCGCCTTTTCTTCCGGCGAGAGCAGACGTGGATCTTCCGTCTCACCGACAGGAGTAGACGTCGCTGCTTCCATATCTTCGTTTTCGCCTTCAAGCGGCAACTGCTCCGGAATGAGCGTGCGCTGGACGACATCCACAGGCTGCTCATTGGTGGAAATCAGCGAAGGCTGCTTGGGGTCTGCGGGCGCGCCACCGGCAACACGGTCATAAACCGCCTTGTCCTGGTTAGGCACAACACGACCGCCGGGATTTTCCGGCACGACCTTGGTTGGTTCGCTGTCGGCAGAAATGATGACAGGCGCTCCGCTGGAACCCTGGCTTCCCGCACCGCCGAACATCAGAGCGTATGTACCGCCGCCGACAAGGACAACGCCGATAACGGCGGCCATTGGAACGAACCAGCGGCGCATACCGCCACGATCTTCATCCGTGTAACGCACCTGGCTTGCCAGATCGGTTGGCGCCATTCTTTCGCCGGACGCGCGCGTTTCTGCGGCTTCCTGCATGCTGCGGCGGAAATCCTGCTCCAGAGCGCGCTCGAATTCGTCGACCTCTTCCTGGCTTGGCTGAGGCTGGCGCGGCGCGGTATTTCGGTTGCGATCAAGCCCACCAGAAACGACCGGCGCAAACAGGGTCGCAAGCTCGGTGTCGAGATCGAGATCCTCTTCCTGACGGCGCGGCGCAGGCTTCGGTTCGAAAACGCCGACCGGCAGTTCCGGAACTTCCATCTCCGTAATGGTCTCGGGCTGGTCTTCCGTTTCGCCGATCTGCGAAGGATCGAATGGCAGGCTTTCCAGTGTGGCAGGCGGTGCAGCGACAACAGGCGCGGCAGGCCGTGGTGCTTCCTGACGCATGACAGGCGCTGCCGCAACAGGCTGCGGACGGGCCGGAGCAGCCGCAACTGGTGCAGGAGCAACAACGGGCTTTGGTGCCAAGACAGGAGCCTGCGCTACCGGTGCAGGCTGAGGCTTGGCAACAGGTGCCGGTGCTGGCGCCACGGGCACGTCGATGTTGGCAATTTCGGAAAGATCGATATCAAAGTCGATATCATCGAGAGCAAGCTCGAAATCATCATCCTTGAAGCCGTCGAAGTCGCCCAGATCGAGATCAGGCTCTTGCTTTACGGCTGCAGGCTGGAACTCGGGCTCGGCACGCTTGGCAACGACCGGCTGCGGAGCCACAGGCGCGTGAGCAGCAGCGACGACTGGTGCAACAACCATTGGCTTTACAGCAGCGACGGGCGGCGCAACAGGCACTGTGGGCTCGAAACGAGCTGCCGGAGCAGTCACTGTCCCGATTTCGTACTTGGACACATCGTAGATCAGCTCGTCCATGGCCGACAGCTTCTGACCGACAGGAGCTGCAGGTTCGGCATGGTTGACTGGCGCTTCGATGGGCTGGGTGAACTGCGCGGCCACGGGCGCGGGAGCAGCCATTGCAGGCTCGACTTTCGGCGCAACCGGCGTCGCACGTGGCGCACCGAAATTGGCAAGCGGAAGGCGAAGGCTGGAGTAATCCAGCGAAGACCGTCGTGCGATGGGCGGCGATGACTGGAGCGGCGCTGGAGCTTCGTCGGCAACTGACATTTCCAGTTCACTGGCAAGATCTATGGCCACTTCGCCGGAGGTCTCAGCCATGTGTTCCCAGTTTGGCTGGTAGGATGCCGCCGGCTCCACGTAAGACTCGGCAGGAACCTCCACAGCAGCCGCATCGACGCGCTGCTCATAGGCTGCTACCGGCTCTGGAACGTCGGCGTAGCTGACCGGCTCGATATAGGCCTCAGGCTCGATGTGAGCTGGTTCCTCGACGTACACGGGAGCATGCGGAGCAACGCTCTCAACCTCATCATGCGATGGCGCATTGCGATGCGCGACATCGAAAAGGGCCGCAACCGATTCGGGATCGTCACTGAAATCGTCGCGAAGATTAGAAGCCGGGACTGCGGCATGATCTGCAACGAGGTAATCTTCTGTCTCAGCCGGTGCATAGTGCTCGGCAGGCGCAGCAGCAGGTGCCGAGACCTCGGGCTCCCTGCGAGCGAAAACCGATTCGACCCGCTGCATGAACTCACCGGCAGGAACCGGCGAACGAACATCGTTGGCGGCATCCAGCACGACCGGCTCATGACGGGGCGAATCATAGATCGCGAATTCGCGAAGCAACTCGTCTTCGAGATTGAACTCCGGCTCCCGACGTGCACCCGGTTGTGGCGCAGCCGGGGAAGCGACATGGGAAGGACGATCCTCTTGAGCGACTAGGCGCGCAAGCTGCGCCAAGGGATCGTTGTCAGCGAATTCATCTGCCCGGTTATCCCGGTTATACGCGACATTTTTTTCGACCATTACGTGTTCCACCATCTACGCATCACAGCTCTTGCCAGCGTATTGTGAGCAAATAATGGTGAGATGTCATCGCATTTCGTCAGGTGCGTTTGCCCCAAGGAGCGTCAGTCCAGACTTCAGTACATTAGCGACAGCATTCACCAGCCCGAGTCTGGCAACACTTAATTCTCGGTTTTTATCGTTAACAAAACGTAATTCTGGCTGATCTTTACCTTTATTCCAATGGCCATGGAAAGAACTGGCCAGATCGTACAGGTAAAATGCCAGGCGGTGCGGCTCATGATTGAGGGCCGCGGACTCGATCAGACGAGGGTATTCGGCCAGTTTAGCAATCAGCTGCAACTCATTGATATCGCTAATCAAAGCAGTGCTGGACGCCATGTTGATTTGCGATACGTCAAGATCTGGAAATGCTTCATTAGCCTGGCGGAAAACAGACTTGCAACGGGCATGTGCATACTGCACATAAAATACGGGATTGTCCTTGGATTGCTCCGTAACCTTGGCAAAATCGAAGTCCAGAGGCTCGGAATTCTTCCGGTAGAGCATCATGAATCGCACCGGGTCGCGGCCGACCTCGTCCACGACATCGCGCAATGTCACGAAATCGCCGGAGCGCTTCGACATTTTTACCGGCTCGCCATCACGGAAAAGTTTGACCATCTGGCACAAAAGCACCGTCAGTTTTGACTTGCCCTCGGAGACCGCGCGCGCAACCGCTTCCAGACGCTTCACGTAACCGCCGTGGTCGGCACCCAGAACATAGATCATTTCGCCGAAGCCACGATCATACTTGTCCTTGAAGTAGGCAACGTCTGCGGCAAAATAGGTATAGGAACCGTCTGACTTGATCAGCGCGCGATCCATATCGTCACCGACCTCCGTGGAGCGGAACAATGTCTGCTCGCGGTCTTCCCAATCATCCGGCAATTCGCCCTTTGGTGGCGGCAGGGTACCCTTGTAGACGTGGCCCTTGAAGGTCAGATCGTTGATGGCAGACAGAATGGGCCCGGCATTGCCAGCGTGCAGCGTCCGCTCGGAGTAGAACACGTCGTGTTTCACGTTCAAGGCGGCCAGATCCTCGCGAATCATCACCATCATCGCGTCGATGGCCTTTTCCTTGACGATTGGCAGCCACTGCTCTTCCGGCATGGCGCGCAGCTTGATACCGAATTCCTCGGCCAGCGACTTGCCAAGGGGCACCAGATAGTCACCCGGGTAAAGACCCGGCGGAATGGCACCGACATCTTCGCCGAGCGCCTCACGGTAACGCAGGAACACGGAGCGTGCCAGCACGTCAATCTGCGAGCCCGCATCATTGATGTAATATTCCTTCGTCACCTCATAGCCGGTGAAGGCCAGAACATTGGCCAGCGTATCGCCCACGACCGCGCCGCGGCAATGGCCGACATGCATGGGTCCGGTCGGGTTCGCAGAGACATATTCGACATTGATCTTCTTGCCGGTTCCAACGGTGGAGCGACCGTAATCGACGCCCTGCTCTATCATGCCCGCAAGAAGACGCTGCCAATAGGCAACCGAGACACGGATATTGATGAAGCCGGGGCCAGCAACATTGACGCTGTCGACATCCGCATCCTGCTCAAGTGCGGGAACGATCAGTTCTGCAAGCGCCCTGGGGTTGGTGCCAAGCGACTTCGCCAGCACCATGGCGGCATTGGTGGCAACATCGCCGTGGCTGGGATCGCGTGGAGATTCCACCGTAATGCGCCCGAAATCGACAGTATCGCGATGGGCTTTGACGAGGTCTATCGTCTCGAGCGCGTTTTTGATTCTGGTGTCGAAATCGGCAAAAAGGTTCATGATCATATACCTGCGCGAAAGGCTTGCATCTCATTCCGGGCAATCCGGATAGTCGGTTCGCGGTTGGCGCTGCCTATCGCAAATCGGGTGTGTGGTCAAACAGGCGCTGATGGGCTTTCAGTGCATAACTGTCTGTCATGCCGGCAAGGTAATCGCCTACATGCCGGGCTTTTGCGGGCGAACTCATGCCCGGAATGCTGTCTACCCAGTAGTGACTTTGCATTTCGGCTGGCGTTTCCATGTAGCGGTGGAAAAGGTCGGTCACGATCTGCGTCGCGCCTGCGCGGATGCGCATGATTTCGGCATGGCGATAAATATGTGCAAACAGCAACTTCTTGATCTGCCTGTCCGTTTCCGCCATCGCCGGGGAAAATGTCGCGATCGTGTGGTCGGCTGCGCGAATGTCTGCCGCGCATGTCGGCTTCAGCAGGGAAAGATTGTGCTGGGCGACGCCGATCACATCCTCCACCATGCGGGTAATCTGTCTGCGCATGATTTCATGGGCAAACCGGTCATCATCGAGTTTGGGGTATTTCGCGCGCACTTCCGCCATCAGCCCGCTGAGGAAAGGTACTTCCTCAAGCATGTCGAAGGTCAGATATCCCGCCCGCAGGCCATCATCGATGTCATGGGTGTTGTAGGCGATGTCGTCGGCAATGCCCGCCACCTGGGCTTCCAGGCTCGCGAAGGTGCCAATCTCAAGGTCCTGCATCTCGCAATATTCAAGGATGGGCAGCGGCACGGCACCATGCGTGCCCTGCCCGCTTCTGCTTACCAGCGGACCGTTGTGCTTGACCAAGCCTTCCAGCGTTTCCCATGTCAGGTTGATACCATCATATTCCGCGTAACGCCGCTCAAGCTTCGTGACGATGCGAAGCGACTGGGCGTTATGGTCGAACCCGCCATAGGGCTTCAGCACGGCATCAAGCGCGTCCTCGCCCGTATGGCCGAAGGGCGTGTGGCCGAAGTCGTGAACCAGCGCCACGCCTTCGGCAAGATCCTCATCCAGCCGCAAAGCGCGGGCGAGAGCGCGGGCAATCTGCGCAACCTCGATCGTGTGCGTCAGCCGGGTGCGATAATGGTCGCCATCGGGGCTGATGAAAACCTGCGTCTTGTGCTTCAGGCGACGGAAAGCCGTCGTGTGAACGATACGGTCGCGGTCGCGCTGAAATTCAGACCGTGTCAGGCTGGAGGCTTCCGGGAACAGGCGGCCGCGCGTGGTCCATGGATCGGTGGCATAGACCGCCCTCTCTCCGCTTCCGAACCCCAATGCACGCTGATCGATTATCATTCCATATCCTGCTGACTTTTATCACGCGGTCTTGCCATTGACCTTTTCATCTACCCTTCATACCTATCCCGAAGGTTGCCGCAAAGCGTCATCGCCGCGCAACAAGCCTATAGACCGTTAATTTGACTGGTTTATAATGGCCATTACGAGAAAACAGCGCTCTCCGGTTCTTGACCCCGGTAGGAGAAACACCATGACTACAGACATTACACTTTCCGAATCCGCCGCGAAGCGAATCGCCCAGATCGTTGCCTCCGAAGAGGGCAAGCAATCCCTGCGCGTCTCCGTCGAGGGGGGCGG
>JAAIGF010087806.1_pt1 | contig 11936 bp, 7 predicted proteins | sample 6487441 | NCBI WGS metagenome assembly JAAIGF01 (sample SAMN13974129, study PRJNA590717) | phyllosphere metagenome | biome: pepper field; feature: multiple bacterial spot infested pepper fields; material: pepper leaves; isolation source: leaves from pepper fields | host: Capsicum annuum ...
AAACTGAAGTATATGATAAAAGAAAGATAATCTTAGCTGATGTTCGCATAATCAGTAGTTCTTGTAATTCCAGTACTGAATCTACTGCTGAAAGCAGAGAATATTAGTTAGTGATATTTAAAGGTAATAATTTTTTTGACATTAATGGTATTTTTACATCATTAGATTCAATTTTAGTGACAAACAATTACCCAGCTTACAAGTGTGAATCAAAGAAAAAAAAATATAATAGTCTATTTATCAATTATTTATAAATTTTTAATACCATATTTGAAAACAGATTTTGTTTTAAAACTCCAACATCTTAAATGATCAATTTTAATTACTAAAGGATTTTTACAAATTCGATGCAATTTTTTACATTCGGTAGATTTAACAGTTTTGGTAGCATTACCTCTTATTGGATAGTCTTATTTTCGAATCTAATAAAGGAAAGATATCAAGTCTCTAAAGCGCGAATAGAGAATATAAATAGAAGTTCTGATAATCACACACTTGTAGACGGTGATCAGCCTTGTTTGATATTAAATGTAACCTAGTTGTACCCCCCCCCCTTATAAAGGAGTTCGACTCATAATAGAAAAGTTATAACTTAGGGAATTTTTAAATCTATCACTAGCAAGCTTAAAACTAAGAATTACTTACACTTATTGCTACAGAAGATTTGATAGCTTTTCTTTCTACAAAAATGCATCCTTTAGCATATCGGATAACTTCTGATACGATATTCTGTGTTTATCGATCCACATAAGAAACATAAAACTGTCATTTATTAAACACAATTTGTTGATCAGCACTAGATAACAAAATTTTGACATTTGCTGATATATAAAATAACTAGATTTGCAACCGAATGAACGATCAAATAATAGACAAAAGAGAGGCAATATTTGAGAGCACTTTAAAGCTTATCAATGAAAAAGGATTTCATGGAACTCCTATGAGCCAAATCGCTACAAATGCAAAAGTAGCAGCAGGTACAATTTACCATTACTTCGAATCCAAGGACGTACTAATAACAGAGCTTTTCATTTACCACCGCCAAAAATGCATAGAATATGTTTTTGCGGAAACCGAGGGCCTAACTTATCAAGAAAAATTCTTCGAGATATGGAATAGAGTTGTTGATTACTATCTTTCCAATACAGAGGTGTTTTGGTTCGACGAACAGTTCTACTCCTCACCGTATTACGAGCTTTTAGAAAAATCACAGAAGATAAGCTTTTATAGTATTGACCGACTTCGAAACTTCTTGAAAGAAGGGATGGAGCAAAAAGTTATCAAGGAAATGGGTTTCCCTACTCTGATGCCACTATTTATTGGCTCTGCAAAATCGTATGTCAGAATGGAAACATATGGTTTTTACAAGACCGATCAGAAAGAGCGTGAAGATATAATCAAAATTATCTGGGAGGGAATTAAAGCTTAATAGTGGTATGATGAAAAAAATATTAATAGCACATATATTCACATTGCTTATTGTGAGTATGTCATACGGTCAGGCTCGTTCAACCCAGAAAAAATTGCCTGAAAATGCTACTCTGGATCAAGTCATAGAATTTGCTCTGGAGAATAAGATTGAGCTGAAACAAGCTGATATAGATAAAGCTATCGGAGAGAGAGAAATCGCTTCTGCACTTTCGGGATGGTTTCCTCAAATTGGTGCAACTGGATCAGTAGTTAGAAATATCCAAATTCCTATTGCAATTATTGATGGAAACGTCATACAGATGGGTCAAAGAAACACGGGAAACTTATCACTGCGAGCCGATCAGTCCATCTTAAGTCCTAGTTTAATGCAGGCCTCGCGCGCTGCAAAATACGTGCGTCAGCAGAATGATCAAAATATCGAGGACACCGAGATTAATACCGTGGTAGACGTAAGTAAAGCTTATTACGATATACTTACCTCGGAAGAATCCATCAATATTATCAAAGAAAACATTCTGCGACTCGAGCGTCAGTATTCTGAGGCAAATGCCCGCTACGAGACTGGACTAGTCGATAAAACAGATTACAAAAGAGCACAGATATCTCTGAATAATTCCAAAGCCGAACTCAAAACGGCTACAGAGATGCTCGACTACAAGTATGATTACTTAAAAATGCTACTAGGATTACACCCTAAAGAAGCACTTAGCCTATCGTTCGAAAATCAATCTATGGAAAGCAATATCTTGCTTGATACTTCGCAAAATGTAAGCTATGAAAATAGAGTTGAATACCGGCAAGCAGAAACATCCAAAAACATCCAAAAGCTAAATACACAGTACCAAAAGTGGCAATTCTTACCCGAACTGAGTGCTTACGGTTTGTATAATGCAAACTACTTTAACAATCGTTTCAGCGAATTATTTGCTAATAATTTTCCTAGTTCTTCGGTGGGATTATCGCTAACTATGCCCATTTTCACAGGCGGCAAACGTATCCAAGAGATTAGGAAGTCAGAACTACAAGAGAGAAGAATTGAATGGGATTTAAAGAACTTAGAGAATCAAATCAGTACAGAATACTCCGCTGGAATGGCTAGCTATAGATCCAATATGAATGAGTGGAGAAACTCTAAAGACAATATGGATCTCTCAGAAGATGTCTATAATACCATCAAATTACAATACGATGCAGGAATAAAAACTTATTTGGACTTAATGACTGCAGAGACAGATTTGAAAACCAGTCAAATAAATTATTTAAACGCACTTTACGCTGTTCTTGCTAGCAAGCTTGATATACAAAGAGCATTAGGCACCGTAGATATAGCAAGAAACTAAAGAACCAAATCAAACACGTTATACAGTAACCATGAATAAGAATCATATAATTTTCGCACTTATAATAGCATCTTCTGGATTGTTTTTGCAGTCATGTGGCTCGCAGGACAAATCAGATAAGCAGCAAAAAGCAAATGCTCAGCAGCAACAAGCTGTTCCAGTATCCACAACAATTGTTCAAAAAGAAATCGTTTCGGGAATTAAAACGTATCCTGCCAGCGTTGTTCCAATGCAGGAGACACAAATGTTTGCCGAGGTAAGCGGGTATATCACTAAAATCTATGTCACCGATGGAGCGTCCGTGTCTAAAGGTCAAGCCCTGTATGAGATAGATCATATTAGATACCAAGCTGCAGTAAACGAAGCTAAAGCAAACTTAGAGATTGCAAAGAGTACTTTGGATCGCTTTAATAAGGATTTAACGCGTTATCAAAAGCTCTCTGAAAGCGATGCCATTGCTAAACAAACATTGGACTATGCTTTGACAGATGTTACTAATCAAAAAGCGCAAATTCAATCTGCACAGGCTGCTTTAACTACCGCAGAAACCAATTTGCAACGCTCGGTGATAAGAGCGCCCTTTAGCGGAGCTGTTGGCATCTCTCAAGTGCGTGCAGGCGCCCTAGTTAGCGCAGGTACCACATTGTTAAACACGATAAGCTCCATTAATCCCATCGCTGTAGAGTTTCAAATCAGTGAGCGCGAAATCTCTGAATTTGACGCGTATAAAAGCGGAAAATCTTCAACGGAGATTACCGTTACACTTCCTGGCGGTGAAAGCTATGCTCAATCTGGAAAAATAGCAATCATTGATCGCGCGGTAGATCCTACAACAGGAACTATTAAAGTTCGCGCTTCATTTAATAATACCCAAAATGCTTTACGCGCAGGGATGAATTTAACTATCAATGTAAAAAGCACATCACAAGTTGAGCAAGTTATTATTCCGTTTAAAGCTGTACAAGATCAGCTAGGCGTTTATAATGTATATGTTGTAAATGATAGCAGTATGGCCGAGACCCGCCCTGTTGAACTAGGTCTAAAAACCGGAACCAATGTAGTGATAGAATCAGGGGTTGATGCCGGCGAACGCATAGTGGTTGATGGCGTTTTTAATGTTCGTCAAGGCGCTAAAGTTGTTGAAGGCAAAGCTCAAAATTAAGATTCAAATTAGCATACTAATCACATAAGAATGATATCAGAAGTATTCATAAGAAGACCCGTCACTGCTATTGTCATATCAATATTGATTATGATTATTGGCAGTATATCAATATTGACACTCCCCATAAGTCAATACCCCTCCATAGCTCCACCAACGGTGACCGTGACGGCGAACTATACAGGAGCAGACGCGCAAACCGTCGAGCAAACAGTAACAACGCCAATTGAAAGTCAAATAAACGGTACACCCGGCATGATTTACATGTCATCTAATAGTACCTCAAATGGTCAGTCAACCATAACAGTAACTTTTGAAGTTGGAACAGATATAGATGTTGCGACTTTAGATGTACAAAACCGTGTTGGTATTGCAGAGCCTGCATTGCCGGAGGCTGTACGGCGTTTGGGTGTCATTACCAGAAAGGCCAATACCGACATCTTGATGTTGGTTTCTTTAGTATCCCCTGACGGCTCGAGAGATGATAAGTTCCTAGCAAACTATGCAAACCTTTACATCAAAGACGCTATTTTACGTGTTCCGGGTGTAGGTGATGTTAATGCTTTTGGACAACCCTTTGCCATGCGTGTATGGTTAGACGCTAATAAGCTTACAAGCTTAAAACTGAGCCCTACGGAAATTTCAACAGCGATAGCAGAACAAAATTTACGTATGCCTGGGGGCTCCGTAGGTGCTCCGCCTTTACAGAACTCACAGGTTTTCGAGTATCCTGTAATTACGGATTCTGATCTGTCATCTGTTCAAGATTTTGAAGAAATCGTCATAAAATCAAATACAGATGGATCAATAGTCCTGCTTAAGGATGTAGCCAGAGTGGAATTGGGACAATTTAGCTACGCTACGACTACCAAAACCGACGGGATGAGATCTACAGGTATGATGGTTGCACAAACTCCTGGAGGTAATGCTGTAGAGACTGCTGATGGAATCTACGCTGCCCTAGAGGAAATGAAAAAATCATTCCCTCCTGGTGTTGACTACGTTGTAGGCTATGAAACAGTATCGGTTGTACACGCATCCATTGATTCGGTTATCCATACACTAGTTGAGGCGCTAATCTTAGTAACATTTGTAGTGTTCTTTTTCCTTCAATCATGGAGAGCAACACTGATACCTGTTTTAGCTATTCCGGTGTCTATTGTAGGAACGTTCATCTTTTTTACGATGTTTGGATTTTCTATCAATAACCTGACACTACTGGCTTTTGTACTGGCGATCGGTATTGTGGTAGATGATGCCATTGTCGTTGTCGAAGCTGTGCAGCACTACATAGACCATGAGAAGCTGGACGCTAGAGAGGCTACCATACGAGCTATGAAAGACATTACTGCCCCTGTAATCGCTATTGCATTAATTCTTGCAGCAGTATTCGTTCCAGTAGGCTTTATTCCGGGTATGGTCGGCCAATTATATCAACAATTTGCCATCACGATTGCCGTTTCGGTAATGCTTTCAGCATTCATCGCATTATCGCTGACACCTGCCCTATGTTCGTTACTTCTTAAACCTACTGCAGTCAATAAAGAGGCTAAAGGGTTGAATAAATTATTTTATAAATTTAATCTGTGGTTTGAGAGAGTTACAATGCGCTATTCAAAAGGGGTAAAATATGCTATTCGTAGAGCTCCCTTTGCTATAATTATTCTGGTATGTATTTTCGTCGGAACAGGATATATGTTTACCACGAAACCAACAGGTTTTATCCCCTCGGAGGACAACGGTTCATTTTTCGCTGGTGTAACACTTCCTGAAGGTTCTGCCGCTAGCCGTACCAATGAAGTATTAGAAGAACTAAATAAGGAGTTTAGAAAAGATCATCCCGAAATAGAGCATATTACCCTGATATCAGGTATAAACATTTTAAATAGATCCTACAAATCTAATGCCGCTACGCTTTTCATATCGCTTAAACCATGGGCTGATCGCAAAAGGACGGTAGCTGATATCACGGGGGCTATAATGGGTAAATATGCGACTTATAGTAAAGCCAAAATTTTGGCAGTCACGCCGCCTGCTATACCAGGTTTAGGTACATCAGGAGGTTTTTCATTGATGATTCAAGATCAGCAAACTGTAGACATCAAACAATTTGAAGGCGTTGTTGGTCAATTTCTTGCTGCTGCAAACCAGCGGCCTGAGATTGGAATGGCATATACCTTATTTAATTCCAATTCGCCAAACTTCAAAATTTCAGTCAACAGAGAGCAAGCAAAAAAAATGTCCGTTTCGATATCATCCATCTACAGTACTATTTCTGCTTACCTAGGGTCGTCGTACATTAACGACTTCACCCGCTACGGCAGAAACTTCCGTGTTGTTACCCAGGCTGATAACAATTTCAGGATGAATATTGAAGATATAAACAAACTTTACGTTAACAATACGATGGGAGCACCGGTTCCTTTAGCAAGTATGGTGAGTTGGGAATTAGTTCAAAATCCATCGATCATCAATCACTTTAATATATTTAGAAGTATTGAGGTTAGTGGTTCGGCCGCTCCGGGATATAGTTCGGGTGATGCTTTAAATGCTTTGCAGGAAGTGGCTGCACAAACCTTGCCAGCGGGATATAGTTATGATTTTTCAGGTCTTTCGCTGCAAGAGAGCCAGTCTGGAAATTCAACGATTATGATCTTTGCACTTTGTATAATCTTCGTATTCTTGTTATTAGCATCCCTTTATGAGAGTTGGTCAGTGCCTTTCTCGATTTTGCTATCAGTTCCTTTGGGTATTTTTGGAGCCATCTTGACATTGACGTTTATTCCAAGTCTGGATAATAATATCTATGCACAAATTGGTTTAGTAACAATTATCGGTTTGGCTGCAAAAAATGCTATTTTGATTGTCGAGTTTGCCAAAGAAAGGGTTGATATTGGTATGCCTTTGATGGATGCAATTCTAGACGCCGTGAAATTAAGGCTCAGACCAATTATCATGACCTCGTTTGCCTTTATTCTAGGAATTATACCCCTAATGCTTTCTACAGGCGCAGGCGCATATTCAAGGCAAACAATAGGATGGACTGTTTTTGGTGGAATGATGGCCGCTACGTTACTTGCCATTTTTATTGTTCCGGTATTGTTTTATGTCATTACTAAAATCGCCTACGGTAAGAAAAAACTTGCTGAATTGGAAGAGTCCTACGATGAAGAAAAGGCTAAACAATTATCATCACATTAAATTTAAAAAAGTAAAGTATCAGAAAAATTTTTTGCAAACTCAAGATTTCATTGCAATCCCTGCTAATTGATATTGGCAGGGATTTTTATTGAAGTAAAATTTAAGGAATTTGGGTGAGGTACCCCTATAGGAGTTAACTTTAAGTATTTTATGATACGCTATTAGAATCAAAATTTGTATAGAATAATTTAACAACTGTAAGATGTTGAGTCTTTTGAGCGCCTAGAATTGAAAAAGGCCTACTTACCAAGAATCGGGCATTTACAAATTACAATGATACATATTCGAATATTTACTGTAACCAATTTGTAACCTCGCTCCTATCCTAGCATATCGGAGGTCGATTTTCGATACACAGCAAAACGTTCGCTTTATGTAAGAGATAAATTAAGCTACATCCCTTAATCTCGTGGCGAAAATAAATGGCACCAACTTTGTAGCTACTGTAGTAGGTTAATAATTGGTTTGGTAAAAACGCCTGAAGTTCCCAACTTCAGGCGTTTTCATTATTATATAAAATCAGAACTCGGAAGCTTCGTTTTTTCAGACAGATTACACAATTTTGGATGTAGGTCTTTTCTATTTTATGGTAGCAGATTTTGCATTCGTATCGGTTTATCTACTTTCTCACACGAGAGAACTTAATTGCCTACTACTAAGAATTCCAAAACGTTTTCACGAACCTCTAAAACGAGCGGATTTTTTAGCGGCATGATTTGCTCGTCATCCAAATGCATGTACTTGCTATTGCAGTCGATATTCAGTTCTTTTGCTTCAAAGGCGTTGTAGGAGAATGATGCATTAGGATTTTCATCAATTAATTCTTGTATGTATTGGGCATAATCTTGCCTTTGTTCTTCGTTTACGATTACCACGTCAAAGAAACCATCCTCAGTGGATGCATTTGGTGCCAACATAAGATTAGGTCCAATAGACTTTATATTCATCACTTCCACTAAAAGACATTTCCCTGTATAAGTCTTACCGTCCGCCTTTATTGTGTATGATTCCGCATCTGCGTCTATTATAAGTTTATAGAGTAATTGCAAAGCAACCTTCAGTTCATCTTTTGTGGACTCCACCTTACTTTTGTCAACCGTCTCCATGGCTTGCATCAGATTTGGAAAAAGACCATAGCCAGCACTTTCCATAAAAAAATCGGTGGTGTCAGGATTCTTGATAACACCAAGATCAAACCTCTGACGCTTGCATTTTTTCCAATTTTTTATATGTATTTCATGATCGAGCTCTCTATCTATACCCAAAGTTTTCGACATGTTGTTTGCTGTACCCATCGGAAGGATAGCTATGGGAATCTTCTTTGCCAGAACACTACGGCTCACAAGTTCTTGCACTACACGACGAATCGTACCATCACCTCCGGCCACAACCGCAAAATCCGCTTGATCTAATTGATCCTTCCAAGTATTATCTTCCTTGACCGAGAAGTACACACAACCATAACCTTCTTGTTCAATAGATTTAACGAGTTCCGTATTCAGGTGATCCTCATCACCAGCTCCCGGGTTGTGTAGTAGAATAGCTTGTTCCATCGATCTTTATTTAATGTTGAACATTTATGTGAGCTTAATTGTTGTTAAAAGTAGAAAATAAATAAGAGTAAAGATTATGAGAATATTAGTCACGAATGATGATGGTATATATAGCCCGGGTATTGCAGCCTTGGCTAAGGTAGCGAAGAAGTTTGGTGATGTCTTGGTGGTGGCTCCGGATGTCGAACAGTCGTCCATGGGACATGCTGTAACCCACTCACGTCCATTGAGCTATAAAAAATCACCTATAGAATTTCCAAACATTGAAGCATATCGGGTTAATGGTACTCCGGCAGATTGTGTTGCTATGGGGACGCATCTTTGGAATGATATTGATGTGGTACTTTCAGGTATAAATATGGGACCCAATCTCGGTAATTCTATGTGGCACTCGGGCACATTGGCCGCAGCTAAGCAAGCGGTATTGTTCGGAATAAAAGGCATTGCATTGAGTACGCCAGTAGGGAAAACAGAGCCAGACTTCGACTTATTGGAATCCTATGTAGAGCATACTCTTGGATTACTACTTAAAGACACTGAACTGGCATTGTACAACGTAAATTTCCCTCCCAATCCTAAAGACATTGCCTGGACAAGACAATCTGTACGTCTATATGATGGTACCATTTTACCAGACACCGATCCAATGGGCCGAAAGCATTATTGGTTTACCGTAACGCCGTTGGAACCTGCAGATGAGGGAACAGACCGGTGGGCTGTAGAAAACGATTTAGTATCCATTACACCGTTGCGTCTTGATCTCACAGACGAGACAGCGCTCGCTGAAAAGCTTGCTCAATAAATCATTAAGATAGTGATATGTGGTAACGATATTAGACATAACATCCAATTTTATATTGCTCGCAGACTGGTATTAAAGAGTGTTGGCTCTATAATGCATTCATCATGATGTTTAGTGCAACAGAGGTATATTTTTGCTAACTTTTGGACTTTCATTTCGTATCCGTACTAATGGTAGCTTTAGCTATTATCATATTAGTATAAGACATGATGTGATTCCAATACAATAATTGGAACATCGTAATTTAACTGTCTTGACTTTTACAAAGGTTTAGAATCCTTAGTTTACTAGATATATCCGTTTTTTGAGACTAAAAGCCTTAACTATCAATTTCTTACTCACCTACTAGTGAAAAAAAATAAGGTTTTACGCTTATCCGTTAAAATAAAACTGTACACTCGCCTAAATTTATCAATAGAATTGGGTGTTAATGGATGAAAATGGTCAATTTTTATTTTTGTACAAAAGATTCTATGGATTCCCCCAAGGCGAAGAGGAATATCATTTTTAAATATGGCACAAAAAATAATGATTTTTTGAATTAACAAAAATGACCCTAAAAAGAGAAAGTAAACTTTGAAAGTCTGCTTTCTCTTTTTACAACCAATTGCGCTGGCATACTATGAACTTATTTTGCGCACACTAACCGCTCCGATAATCATTAAGCATCCTGCTGTCAGCAAAGCATAAATCGCTTGTCCCTGAAATACGTATTTTACCAAATAACCACTGGTCAATCCACTGACGATCTGCGGAAAAGTGATAAAGAAATTGAACAATCCCATATACAATCCCATTTTTCGAGCCGGTAAGCTATCGCTCAAAATCGCATAAGGCATAGCTAAAATACTACCCCAAGCAATACCAATGCCTAACATCGCAATAATCAGCATCTCGGGTGTGGTCATAAAGTAAATAGATCCTAACGCAATACCACCAATCGTCAACGATAGGGCGTGCGTAGCTTTGCGACCAATAGCACGGGCTATCCGCGGTAAACACAAAGCATAAATTGCTGAAACGGCATTGTATATACCAAATAGCACACCGACCCAATTACCCGCATCGGCATAACCAACGGACGTAGTATCTCCGGCGGGTACATTATAAATATGCTCGGCAATCGCAGGCGTCGAAAATACCCACATCAGGAACAGCGCAAACCAAGAGCAGAATTGAACCAAGCCCAATTGACGCATAGCAGTTGGCATATTTTTAATATCTTCTTGCAAGCCTTTGAAAAAGCCACGGGCTACCAAAGGCTCGGTAGCGGGAGTAGCTTGCCCAGATTCGAAACTTTCCAATTCTTCGGGTGAATATTCCTTGGTGGTAAACACCGTCCAGAGAATGCTTCCAATAAGCACCGCAGCACCCACGTAAAACGAAAAAATCACGTTATTAGGAACGAAACCTGCTTCGGCGACTTTAGACACGCCGCCATATTCTGCCAGAATATACGGAAGCCAGGATCCCAACACCGCTCCCAACCCAATCAAGAAGGTTTGCATGGAAAAACCTAGACTACGTTGTTCGCTCGGCAAATTGTCGGCAATCAAAGCGCGGAATGGCTCCATCGTCACATTGATCGAAGCATCCATAATCATCAACATCCCAGCACCAATCAGTAAAGACGGCAGCATAGCTGCCAATACCGCCGAGTTGGGCATGAAGATTAACGCGACAGCGGTAAACAAAGCTCCACCTAAGAAATAGGGTCTTCTACGACCTAAACTATTCCAAGTACGATCACTATAATGGCCGATGATTGGTTGAACAATCATTCCGGTCAGCGGCGCAGCCAACCAGAATAGGGAGAGATGCTCGACATCAGCGCCAAAGGTTTGTAAGATACGCGAAGCGTTACCATTCTGTAAGGCAAATCCCATCTGAATACCCAGAAAGCCGAAGCTCATGTGAAATATTTGCGCCACGCTCAGCGATGGTTTACGTATTGGTTTATGCATGATAGTTGGTTTATATCGATCAACAGGTACATTTGCTTGTGCTTCATTAGCAAGTGCTAGGCCGACCGTAGTTTACATTGGTTTTAAAACTTTAAAATAACCGATTGATTACCAGGTATTCGCAACGGTAGTTCCGACTCGAAATTGGCGATAGAGAACTCCATCCCTGTCAATATATCGGTGAATTGCAAATCCTCTTGACCAAGATGGAAAGCATCTACCACATCAGCAGGAAGATGAATGCTGAACTGTTGCTCTTGGTGCTCAAAATTGTTCACGATGAGTAGTCGTTCATCCTCCGTATAGCGTAGATATGCATATACCCGGCGCGACATCATGGAATTACCCTGTTGTGCCGGCATCAAATCATAAAATCCACCCGAACTAATAGCTTTTTCGTTGCGCACTAAGTGTAATAGCTTACGATAAAATGCGCGCAAATGTCTATATGAATCGTTCAATTGCGCCCCATCAAAGGCGCCA
>JAAIGF010243196.1_pt1 | contig 11936 bp, 9 predicted proteins | sample 6487441 | NCBI WGS metagenome assembly JAAIGF01 (sample SAMN13974129, study PRJNA590717) | phyllosphere metagenome | biome: pepper field; feature: multiple bacterial spot infested pepper fields; material: pepper leaves; isolation source: leaves from pepper fields | host: Capsicum annuum ...
GATGTCGTCCCAATGGTTGAAGGCATCGAGGATCTGCGCGGCCGTGACCGGATCGGCCGCCTGCAGGTTGCCGAGCGTCTGGTCGGAGAACACCACGCCCCAGCCGAAGGTGTCGTAGGGGCGGTTGCGCTCGACGACGCGGATGTCGTGGACCGGGTCCTGCAGCTTCATGAGCAGCGCGAAATACAGCCCCGAGGGGCCCCCGCCGATGCACACGATCTTCATGGCCTGCCGCCTTCCCGAGTTCAGAAGCGGTCAGTTTGGTTCTCAATAGTTTAGTTGTCAACTAAATGGGTACCCGCAGAAACCCGGGGGCGGGACGGTGCCGGTCAGCGCCACGGCGCTGCGTGCGGCAGCACGGACCGCGAAGCGAACCTTCAGAACGTGTTGACGATCTCGCAGGGGATCGCGTTGGAGCGCAATCGGGATGAGTGGATGCTCCGGATGCGCCGCATGGACTCATGTCCATGCAAGCAGCCGGGGCGTCCAATCGCCCGATTTCGCTCCAACCCGAAGGGCAGCGGTGTGAGCGGGCGGTCTGCGGCGTTGCGGCGTTTGTGGATAGCAAAGGCTATCCACTGCGCACCGCGCCTTGCATCCCATCCCGCCCACACCGCTGCGCGACCCCTGGGAGATCGTCAACACGTTCTAAGAGCGCGCAGAAAGAGTTGCAGTTCGTGAGCAGCATCCGCACGATCTCCGAGGAAGAGAAGCGCCTGCGCGTGAACGCCGCCATCACCCAGGTCAATGCGGCCTGCGGCTCCCAGACCCCGCTGATGCAGGAGCCGGCCCGCGTCATCGTGGCGCCGCCCGCCTACGGCCACGGCGCCACGACGCGCTGACGCCTCGGGCCGCTGCCGGGCCCGCATCTGCTGCCCTGGGGAAGGCCGCGCTCAATTGCGGCTCACCGGCGTGTGTCCCCCGGCGGGGCTTGCGGGGCGGGCACTCTGCTTTTGATAGCTGGATGCGCTTGATGTATCAGCGCAAGAGGCCTATTTGGCTTCGAATCCTACGTCCGCAATCCGTTGGTAACCCGTAGGTATCCGTGACTTCCATCCGCATAATCGGCGGCCATGGACAAGCTCAAGGCCTTTGAATCGTTCGTGTCGGTTGCCACCCGCGGCAGCCTCACCGCCGCCGCCAAGGCCGAGGGCGTGGCCCCGGCCATCATGGGCCGGCGGCTCGACGCGCTGGAAGAGCACCTGGGCGTCAAGCTGATGGTGCGCACCACGCGGCGCATCAGCCTCACGCACGAAGGCAGCGCCTTCCTGGAGGACTGCCAGCGCCTGCTGTCCGACGTGGCCAACGCCGAGGCCAGCGTATCCGCCGGCGGCGTGAAGGCCACGGGGCATCTGCGCATCACCGCGCCGGCCGGCTTCGGGCGCCGGCACGTGGCGCCGCTGGTGCCGCTGTTCCGCGATCTGCATTCCGAGGTCACCATCTCCCTGAACCTGAGCGACCGCGTGGTGGATCTGGCGGGCGAGGGCTTCGACTGCGCGGTGCGCGTGGGCGACCTGCCGGACTCCGCCCTGGTGAGCGTGCGCATCGCCGACAACCGGCGCCTGTGCGTGGCCACGCCGGCCTACCTGGAGCGGCGCGGCGTGCCCACCCACCCCAACCAGCTGGCCCAGCACGACTGCCTCACGCTGTCGAGCGACGCCTCGCAGACACGCGGCTGGGCGTTTCGCGTACCGGGCGAGCACGGCGCGGCGGAGGTGATGCATTTCAAGCCTGGCGGGCCGCTGGACTGCTCGGACGGCCAGGTGCTGCACGACTGGTGCCTGGGCGGCTGGGGCATCGCCTGGCGCAGCACCTGGGAGGTGGAGGCCGAGATCGCCGCCGGCCGCCTGGTAGCGGTGCTGGAAGAGTTTGCCGCGCCGCCCAACGGCATCTACGTGGTCTTCCCGCAGCGCAAGCACCTGCCGCTGCGCGTACGGCTGTGGATCGACTACCTCAAGCACCACTACGCGCAGCCGGCGTTCTGGCGCCGGCCGCCCGGCGAGCTGATGGCCTAGGGCTTGTTCACACTATTTTTGCCAGATGCGTTGCGTTGCCCATGGGCCAGGCGCTAGGCGCCAAACGAAGCTGGGGTGCGGCCCCAGCGAGGCTTGGCAACGCCGCGGATGGCCCGTGGGCATCGCAACCCGAAGGGAAGGCCTCCCTCGCCAGGCCACTCGTCGTTGCGTTCCTAGCCAAGGCCCCGGCCTTGGCGTCGTCACGCGTCTCGATGGGCCTGGCGGGGGAGGCCTTCGCACTGGCAAAAATAGTGTGAACAGGCCCTGACGCAGCCCAGAAGGCACGCGCCCCCGCGCCCCCACAAGAAATGAACCAAGGAAGAGAGGACAGCCCATGACGACGATGACGATCTCCCCCGCCTGGCCGGGGCTGTCGCGCTGGTGGCGGCGCGCGCTGGGCGCCGCCCTGGCCTGCCTGGCGGCCGGCTGCGCCACGCAGGCGCCCGAGGCGCCGCTCGCAGGCCCCGCCGGAGAGGGCCCGGGCGGCGTGCCCGCCGGCATCGTCAGCGTCACCTATGCCGACCCCGCCCGCTTCAGCGATGCGCGCAATGCCCCGCAGCGCGAGAGCGCGCAGGCGCGCAAGGCCTGGCTGGACGCCCTCAGCCTGCACCTGGCCGACCAGGCCGCGCCGCGCCTGCCCGAGGGGCAACGGCTGGAAGTGCACCTCACCGACGTCCAGCGCGCCGGCGGCTTCGAGCCCTGGCGCGGCCCGCAGGCGGCGGACGTGCGCATCGTGCGCGACATCTACCCGCCGCGCATCGACCTCGAATTCAAGCTGCTGGCTGCCGACGGCCGCGTGCTGCGCCAGGGCCGGCGCCAGCTGCGCGACGCCAGCTTTCTGATGCGGCCCGGCGCGCGCGGCAGCGACCCGCTGGCGCACGAGAAGGCGCTGGTGGACGACTGGGTGCGCACGGAGTTTCCGCGCAAGGGCTGAGGGCTCTGCCTGCCACCGGGAAGCAAACGGCGCGGAGTCGTTCACCACGGCAGGGCGCCGCGCGGTCTGCATCGCTGCGCTGTGCGCACCGGCCGAGCCATGGCCTGCCTGCACCCCCGCCAGCCGCAGCCGCATCTGCAGCCGCAGCCCCTTGCCCGCCGGGCCTCCTGATCCATACCTCTTGCGGCGTGGCAGACTGCGGGCTATGTCCGAGCCCACGCTCCTGGTCGCCGACGACCATCCCCTGTTCCGCGCTGCGATGCTGCATGTGCTGCGCGAGCGCCTGCCCCAGTTCCGCACGCTGGAGGCGGCCAGCGCCGCCACGCTGGGCACGGCGCTGCAGGAGCACCCCGAAGTGGAGCTGGTGCTGCTCGACCTGAGCATGCCGGGAACGCGCGGTTTCTCGGCCCTGCTGCACGTGCGGGGCGAGTACCCGCAGCTGCCCGTGGTGGTGATCTCGTCCAACGACCATCCGCGCGTGATCCGCCGCGCCCAGCAGTTCGGCGCCGCCGGCTTCATCCCCAAGTCGGCCCCGGCCGACGCCATGGGCGATGCCATCGCCGCCGTGCTGGACGGCGGCAGCTGGTTCCCGCCCATGGCGGCCGAGCGCTCCGAGGCCGACGCCGAGCTGGCCGCCCGCCTGGCCCAGCTCACGCCGCAGCAGTTCCGCGTGCTGCTGTGCCTGGCCGACGGCCTGCTGAACAAGCAGATCGCCCACGAACTGGGCCTGGCCGAGAACACGGTGAAGGTGCACGTCACCGCCATCCTGAAAAAGCTGGAGTGCTACAGCCGCACCCAGGCTGCCGTGCTGGTCAAGAGCCTGGAGACCGAGGACGGGGCTTCTGCCTGACGGCGGCAGGGTGATGGGGTGAAATCGCCCTTCAGACCTTGTGTATCCAGGGCAGGTAGCTATCGAATGCATAGCTCTGGCGGCGCTCCGGGTTCCAGGCTGCAGTCCCGGTAGCGAGCCACGGAGCCGGGCGCCCGGAACCACGACGGCCTTCCCCGTCCCATGGCCGCGGAGCAGGCCAGGCCAGCAGACGCCGCGCAGCGCTTCAGGGGAAGCGGGAGATGCTGCTGCAGACGGACTCCCTCGCGGGGCGGATATCCTGGAGCGCAGCTCGTGCAGGGGCGCGGCCCACCCCGGCGGCAGCCGCGCAAGGGCCGCCCCGCCGCGCTGGCTGCATCCCCCTTCCCGCCTTGCGCAGCCAGGCGAGAGAAGGGGGAAGGCGCGCAGCGCCTCAGGGGGATGTTCCTTACTTCAGCCGCAGCAGCGTCTGGCTCATCAGCGCCCGCAGCGCCGGTGCACGCACGGGCTTGGCCAGAAAGCCCCAGCCGCGTTCGGCGGCCTGGCGGCGCAGGGTGGCGTCGCGCTCGGCAGTGACCAGGATCACGGCCGGCGACTGTCCCCAGCGCTGGCACAGCTGGGCATAGACCTCGGGCCCGTGCAGGCCCGGGCCCAGGTGCACGTCCAGCAGCACCAGTTGCGGTGCCCCGCCCGGACGGGCCTGGTCCAGCGCCTCCTGTGCGCCGCCGGCCAGCGGCACCTGGCAGCCCCAGCGCTGCAGCAGCGCGCGCGTGGCGGCGCAGGTGGGCGCGTCGTCCTCGATCACCCAGGCGCTGCTGCCGTGGAGGGGCGCGTCGTCCTCCTGCACGGTCGCCGCCGATGACGCCAGAGACGAGGACGTGGTGGACTCCGCCGAAGCGGGCGCCGAGCCGATGTGCCGCACGGCGGCGGCGTCGCCCAGCGGCACGCGCACCCAGAACACGCTGCCGCGCCCCAGCTGCGAGCGCAGGCCGATCGGGTGGCCCAGCAGCCGGCCCAGGCGTTCGACGATGGCCAGGCCCAGGCCGGCGCCGCGGTCGTCGTCGCGGCCTTCGTCCAGGCGGCGGAACTCTTCGAAGATCTCGCGCTGCAATGCCTCGGGGATGCCCGGCCCCTGGTCGTGCACCTCGATGCGCACATGGTCCGGGCCGTCGCGGCGGCAGCCCACCACGATGCGCCCGCGCCGGCTGTAGCGGATGGCGTTGGAGACGAAGTTCTGCAGGATGCGCCGCAGCAGGTTCTCGTCCGTGCGCACCACGCAGCGCGTGGGCACGCAGGCGAGCTGCAGCCCGCGCCGCTCGGCCAGCACGCCGAAGTTGTGGCCCAGCACCTGCAGCAGCGGGCCCAGCGCCACGTCGCGCACGCGCACCTCCAGCTGGCCCGACTCCATGCGCGCGATGTCCAGCAGGCTGTTGAGGATGGCGTCCTGCGAGGCCAGCGCGCCGTCGATGCTGTCGGCCGCGCGCTGCGCCGCCTCGCCCTGCAGGTGGCTGCGCAGCAGCGAGGTGAACATGCGCGCCGCGTTCAGCGGCTGCAGCAGGTCGTGCACGGCGGCGGCGACGAAGCGCGTCTTGTAGCGGTTGGCGCGCTCGGCCTCCTGGCGGGCGGCGTCCAGGTCGCGCGTGCGGTCGGCCACGCGCTGCTCCAGGGCGTCGGCCAGCGAGCGCAGCTCGCGCGCGGCGTTCTTGTAGCTGGTGATGTCGGCGTAGCTGGTGACGAAGCCGCCGTCGGGCAGCGGGTTGCCGCGGATCTCCAGCACCGTGCCGTCGTCCTTGGCGCTTTCGTGCAGGTGCGGCGTGCCGCTGCGCAGGTGCGCGATGCGCCGGTCGATGGCCTCCTGCACCGGGCCAGGCCCCAGCAGGCCGCGGCGCGCGTTGTGGCGCAGCAGGTCCTCGATGGGCTGGCCCACCACCATCAGGTCGGCCGGGTAGCGGAATAGCTGTACGTAGCGCGAGTTCCAGGCCACCAGCTTCAGGTCGGCGTCGATGATGACCACGCCCTGCGGCAGGTGCTCCAGGCTGCGCGACAGCCCCATGTCGGTCTGCTGCGCCGCCTGCTGGGCGGCCTGCACGATGCCGTCCTGCGCCGTGCGCAGCTCCTGCGCGTGCTGCTGCAGCACCGTCTCCAGCTCCTGCCGGCTGCGCTGGCGCAGGCGGGCCAGGCGCTGGCGCTGGCGGATGAAGAGCACCAGCAGGCCGCCGGCCAGCCAGCCGCCGGCGCCGGCCGCGGCCGCCCAGCGGCTGTCGGCCACGCTGCTGTGCGTCTCGTGCACCAGGTGCAGCCGCCAGGCCGTGCCCTCCAGCGTGATACGCCGCCACACCGCGCGCTTCTCGGCGGGCGACATCGCCAGCCAGTGCTGGACCTCGGCGAAGCTGCGGCCGCAGCCCTTGCACTGCTCGTCGCCCTGGCTGGTGGAGCAGATGGCGATGCAGGGCGTGTCGGGCGTGGTCTGGTACCAGTCGTGCCAGGCCTCCAGCGCGGCTGCGGGCAGCGCGCCGTCGTCGATCGCATCGTGGCGGCGGAAGACCATCAACGCATACACCTCCGCCAGCGCCAGCAGTGGCGGACACAAGGCCCCTCCGTTGCTGGAGGGCGTGCGGGCGCGCCAGTGGTTGATGGCGGCTTCGATGTCGGTGATGTGGATGGAGGCCATGGCGCGGGAAAGGGGGCCGATCATACCGGCGCTGCGGGCGCCGGGAGATCCCGCGGACCGACGCCCCTTCCGCCGCGATCGCTTCTGATTTCATAGCTAAGTGCGCTTGCCCATCAAGGGCTGGGAGCACTTTTCTTTACAGACCCACTCCTGCACGCCCCGTAACAGCTTGCTTCGCGCTTGGCCGCTGTGTTCCAATGCGGGCTTCGAAGGGGAGTAGCTCCCAACCTGGAGGGTTCTGATCTACATCAGGGCCGCCCAGGCTTGTCGGTTCTGTCGTCAATACGAAGCGCATGCTTCCGGCAGCCCGGGTCTGCATGCGCGCACTGGCGCGCCGGACCGAGCAAGACCTTTGATGGGCCCCTGCGGGGCTGATCAAGGCCGACCCTCCCTTTCGACGCACCGCGCTCAGCGGGCGGGCAGCCCGATCTCTCCGTAGTAGTCCCTCTCGGTTGGAGAGGCTCGTCGCCACAGGGCGCCGAGCCTCTTCGTTTGGTCACTGATATTGAGGAATTTATGGAATTTTTGACTTCGCCCGAATTCTGGGTGGCGCTGGGTCAGATCATCATCATCGACATCCTGCTGGGTGGCGATAACGCGGTGGTGATCGCCCTGGCATGCCGCAAGCTGCCGCCCGCGCAGCGCCGCAAGGGCATCATCTGGGGCACCGCTGGTGCCATCATCCTGCGTGTGATCCTCATCGCCTTCGCGATGACGCTGCTGAGTCTGCCGTTCCTCAAGCTCGTGGGTGCGGTACTGCTGATCTGGATCGGTGTGAAGCTGCTGGCGCCTGACGAAGAAGGCCACGGCGACGTGCAGGGCAGCGACAAGCTGCTGGCCGCCATCAAGACCATCATCGTGGCCGACCTGGTGATGAGCGTGGACAACGTCATCGCCATCGCCGGCGCCGCGCAGAACGCGGGCGAGCACTCGCTGCTGCTGGTGGTTCTGGGCCTGCTGATCTCCATCCCGATCATCGTCTGGGGCAGCCAACTGGTCATCAAGCTGATGGAGCGCTTCCCGCTCATCATCACGTTCGGCGGCATGCTGCTGGGCTGGATCGCCGGCGGCATGCTGGTGACCGATCCCGCGTTCACGAACCCCGCCATCGTGGACTGGATGCCCAAGTGGGGCAGCGTGGACGAGAAGGGCCTGCCGGTCATCTCCGACACCCTGTACTGGGCTTCGCACATCGTGGGCGCCCTGGTGGTGCTGGGCTTGGGCAAGCTGGTGCTCGCGCGCCGCAAGTCCAGCCAGCCTGTGGCCCACGGCTGATCGGAACGCAGCGGGATGGGCGGGCGACCGCCTTCCCACTTCCTCCCCTGCCGGGCGGCCCACGCAGGCGCCCCGGCAGGACCACGGAACTCCCCGGCGCGGCCGGCCTCCCATAGCAAGCCCTGCCACCCTCAAGGAAGCCCCATGGACAAAGTCATCGTGTACGTGGACGACGCAGCCCATGCGCGCCAGATCCTCCAGCCGCTCGCGGCGCAAGCCGCTGGTGCGGCCCCCACCCACTGGATCCTGGTGGCCTGCGCACCGCGCATGACCCACCGCATCAGCAAATGGGTGAGCCACAGCGCCCGCGAGAACTGGCGCGCCAAGTGGGCGGAGAAGCTGTTCGCCCAGGTGCTCCCCTGGCTGAAGGCATCGGGCGCCCCGGTGACCACGGTGCTGGCCAAGGGCCCCCTCCCCGACCTGCTAGCCCAGCTGCAGGCCGAGCATGGCGGCGTGGGCCAGGTGGTGGACGCGCGCCGGCCCAAGCAGGATCAGGAGCAGGCTGCGCCTGCCCCGGTTCTGGCGGCGGCGCCCGTCATCGTCAAGAAGCCGCCCCGCCGCTGGTCGCTGCCGGGCACGCTCGCCAGCGTTCTGGGCGCGATGTTCCTTCTAACAGCCGACTAAAGACGACAGGTCCAAGCCGCAGCCGAGCGGGCGGGAGCGCCCGCATTTCTCCGTCCAGCCGGACGCCCTACCGCAGCGTGCGGGAAGGCGGTCCGGCTGTTGCGCTTTGGAGGCGCGAAACGCGAGCTCGCGGTTCAGAGCCCTCCGGTGACGGCCCCTGCGCACCTGTCTCTTGCCGCCTAAAGGATGTTCGGTTTGCGGCCGGCGACGGCGCCAATGCCTGACGGCTCGAGCCGTCGGGGCGCCGGAATCGCTAGATCACGCCGGCCACCGAGCTTTCCTGTACGCAGGCCGAGTCCTTGCACGCGCGGCGGCGCGGCACAAGCCCGCGGTGCTATCCTTTCCGGCATGCGACTCCTACTCAAATGGCTCCTGAGCGCGGCAGCCCTGCTGTTCGTGGCGTACATCTACTCCGGCGTGGAGGTGAAGAGCTTCACCTCGGCCTTGGTAGCGGCGTTCATCATCGGCCTGTTCAACGTGGTGCTGCGCCCCGTGCTGGTCGTGCTCACGCTGCCGGTGACCATCGTGACGCTCGGACTGTTCCTCTTCGTCATCAACGCGCTCATGTTCTGGGCGGCCGCGTCCGTCCTGGGCGACGGGTTTCAGGTGCGCGGCTTCGGCGCGGCGTTGATCGGATCGCTCATCTATTCGGTGCTCGGCATCCTCATCGAATCAGCGCTCGGCGGCCTGTTCCTTAAGAAGTGACTCCACGGTGCGCAGGCGCGTATCGATGATCGACGCCTCGATGTAGTCGGCTCCGGCCGCCCCGCTGCGGCGCGCCAGGTCCTGCCCCGCCTTGAAGCGATCCACCGCAGCAGCATAGTCATAGCGCGCCACCTGGACCTCGGCCTCCGCACGCACGGCCCGCAGCGCCTGCTTTTGCTGCTGCCATACGGCCGCCAGCAATTGCCAGGCGCCTGCGTCCCGCGGGTGCGTCGCCACCCAGGACTGCAGCGGGCCCGCCATCTCGCCCGCCTGCCCCTTGCGCAAGAGGGCCTGCGTACGCAGCACCATCTCCGGCCGCGGCATGCGCGCTGCGCCCGCACCACCGCCCATCACCGCCGCGACGTCCAGAGGGGCCTTGGCATCCGCCGCGGGCGTTGACGCCGGCAGGCTTTGCAGCGCCGCGTCGGCCTGGCCGGCCGCCAGTTCGATCTCGGCCGCCAGCAACTGCGCTTGCCGCACCGCCGGCGCGTTGCCCTGCACGGCTTCCTGCAGGCCAGGCAGCGCCGCGCGGGCATCGGTAAAGTCCTGCAACTGCAATGCACTGAGCGCCGCCGCATACCAGCCCGCCGCCCGGCGCGCGGCGGGCTGCGCCGCAAAGCCGGCACCCCGCGGTTCAGCCACCCACTGCCGCCAGACATCCACCCCGGGACGCATCAGCACCCGGGCGCGCGCCGCCATCATGGCGTGGTCCAGCGTCGGCCCGGGCGCGGCCGCGGCACCCGAAGGAATGCGCGAATGCATGTCCGCGATGCGCTGCGTGGTCAGCGGATGGCTGCGCAGATAGGGCCAGCTGCCGTTGTCGTTGATCCGATTGGCCTGCTGCAGCTTGTCGAACATGCTGACAAAGCCCTGCGGCGCAAACCCGGCCGGACTCATCAGGCCGTAGCCAATCCGGTCCGCCTCCCGCTCCATGTCGCGCGAGAAATTCAGCTGGTTCTGCACCGCCAGCGCCTGGCCCCCCATGATCATCGCTTGGCCTGCATCCGGGCTCTTGCTGGCGGCCAGTGCGCCCAAGACCATGGCGCCCAGCATCAACGGCGTCTGCCGCCCCTGCTGCGCCATCAGGCGGGAGATGTGCCGCTGCGTCACATGGCTCAACTCATGCGCCAGCACTGATGCCAGCTCATCGCGCGTGGTCACCACGCCGATCAACCCCAGATGCACACCGAAGTAACCGCCCGGCAGGGCAAACGCGTTCACCGTACGGTCGCGGCCCAGCAGGATCTCCCAGGCGAAGCGCTCGTCCAGTTCGGCCGACAGTTCCCCACGCTCACGCGCCGTCTTCACCAGCGGCAGGAAGATGCTCTGCACGTACTCGTTGAGGATCGCGTCGTCGATGTAATCCGGATCGCGGTACAGCTGGCGGATGATGCGGTCGCCGAGGCGGCGCTCTTCGCTGGTGGTGATATCGGAGCCGTCGCCCAGGGTGGGCAGGCTGAACTGGGCACGTGCGGTCTCCGTGCTGACCAGCGCCGCCGCTATCAAAGTAGAAGCTATTAGCGCTTTAACTATGAGCGCTAGAGCCTTTTTTGGTTCCAATGACACGCAACGTCTCCCAAATCACCGAAGCGCGCACCACCGCGGAGAGCGCCACCCACAGGCTCGTATGATGCACCGACCCTTTAATGTTTCTTGCAGGCGGATCACCCGCTAGCGCCAAGTCATGAGCGACAACTCCACTCCTTCTCCCCCAGTCTTCCCACTGACACATTTCGACGCCCAGGGTAAAGCCCACATGGTGGATATAGGCGCCAAAGCAGCGACACACCGAGTTGCCATCGCCGCTGGCCGGATTGAAATGCAGCCGGAAACTTTGGCGCTGATTAAATCTGGTGGGGCTAAAAAAGGAGACGTACTGGGGGTTGCTCGCGTTGCTGGCATCATGGCAGCAAAAAAAACTAGTGAGTTGATTCCCTTATGTCATCCACTTGCATTGACACGGGTGACCATTGACTTTGAACTTGCGCCCGAGATGCAAACAGTGGATTGCATTGCGACCGTGGAAACTCTAGGACTTACTGGCGTAGAGATGGAAGCGCTTACAGCGGTTCAGATTGCACTGCTCACAATATATGACATGTGCAAGGCTGTGGACAAACATATGATGATTGGCGGGATCAGATTGATGGAAAAGCACGGTGGTAAATCTGGCAGTTTTGTGGCGTAACAGCACCCCGTTTGCAAGGCGACTTTCACGTTCAACCAATTTTGATCGACAATGCTCTGCCGATTTGAACCAGGGCGAAAACTCCCTTTCTCATAGAATGTCTACGACCTTGGCACATCCTCGATCATGGCGCACGGCTTTTGAGGCTGCGATAGGTTTTGCACTACAGCAAAATTGAAAGTGTTGCCGGAAAGAGCAAACGTCGTAGAGGCCCGCACAATATGCCAATAGTTAATAAAAAGGTCGTAAACATCCCAGAACCCAGTGTTGTGAACGCTTGCGCGATTGTGGTCCTTTTCCACCCTGATGCGGATTTTTCCGATCGCCTGCATGCGATCATGGACCAGTTTCCCTTCGTGGCCTTGATAGATAACACACCTAGCGGCGCAGTGTTGCCCGCACTGCCTCCGTCCGTACGATGGCTGCGCAATCAGCGAAACCTTGGCATCGCAGCCGCGTTAAACCAGGGAGTCAACCTAGCTATTGACATGGGGTATGAATGGTGCGCCACGTTTGACCAAGATTCTGAATTGCTTCCAGGCTACTTGGATAGCGTCGTTGCCGTGGCGGTACAGCATGCCTCCACCCCCGTACTGGTAGGCTGCAATTATGTGAACGCGGGGGAGACCAAGCCGGTCCACGCGCCTCCTGCCGGAGCCACGAACAGTTGGCAACGAAGTACCCTCATTACATCCGGAACTTTTATGCCAACGCGC
>JAAIGF010136009.1_pt1 | contig 11935 bp, 9 predicted proteins | sample 6487441 | NCBI WGS metagenome assembly JAAIGF01 (sample SAMN13974129, study PRJNA590717) | phyllosphere metagenome | biome: pepper field; feature: multiple bacterial spot infested pepper fields; material: pepper leaves; isolation source: leaves from pepper fields | host: Capsicum annuum ...
GCCACGCGACAGTCGCCCTGCAGCTGGGGGTACGCATTGCCCAACCACTGGACCTCGGCTGCGCTGATCGGCGGCCAGTCGGCGGCGACCTCGTCGTTGCTGAGGCCCTGGACACGGTGGTCGGTGATGGTCATCAAACGGAAAGCAAATGGCCGCGCGGGGCGGCCAATGCTACTCCTGTGGTCGGGCGTTCGCCGCTGGCGCGGCTCAGTCCAGCGCCGGTGAGCGTGCCGCCGGCGCGCTGCCGGTAGCCGGGTCATAGTCCGGATGCGTGGGCTCGGGCGTGCCGGGACCGGTTGCGGCTGGCTTCGGCAGCGCACTTTCCCGCCAGGCGCGGTAGAGCAGGTCACGCAGCAGGGTGGTGCCTTCGCCGGCCGTCAGGTACACCAACTGCCGTGCCTGGTCATTGCCGGGGTCATCGAATGCGCCCGCCTTTTCCAGCTGGTACACCTGCTCCACCCGCGCGCTGCTGCGGTCCAGCTGGGCCAGGATGGTTTCGAAGACATCTCCCTGCTGGTGCGCCGGTGCAGGCACGCGTGCAGCAAGGTCGGCTTCGGACAGCGCAATAAGGTCCACATAGTGGCTTTCCATGCGCCCATGCACCCGCGGGTCAGTGGTGTAGTGATGGGGATTCGGTCCTTGCCAACCATCGTGGTGGATGGTGGCATGCAGCGGCTGCGAACCGTCGGCGAGATAGTGGGAGAACCATGCGGCCTGGAACGCACATGTCTGTTCCAGTGCGCTGGTGTCCTTGCCGGCGGCCTGCGCCTGGCGGATGCGCCGCATGGTGGAAACCAGGCGACCATAGCCTTCCGCCGCCGCATAGGGCAGCGTACCGGTCCAACGCACGTTCATCAGCCGTGCGCGTTCGGGGTCACTTGCGGCGATGCGCTGTTGCTCCTCGCGCAGGGCGAGGATGAAGGCATACCGGGAGCGGGGCGGCTCCTTCATGAAATCGAACTGCTCGCGGAACCAGCCGTGGTTGGGGTCCTCCTCGATCTTGAGGAACGGCTCGGACTCGTTGCGCCAGGTATCCGGGTCGCTGGCCGAGGCGGCGATGTAATCCACCTGGCCTTTCAGGAATACCGGCCCATCGGCCGGCAGTGTATTCACGGCGGCGCGCGCGATCATTTCATGGCCGCGTACGCCCCAGGCGAGCGCGTCAGCGCTGGCGCCGGCAAGCAGGCAGGAAAGGCTGAGCCCCAGCAGGGTGTGTTTCAACGTCATGTTCGAGGCGCTCATCAGAAATGGCAGGTGACGGTCAGTCGCGAGTTGCGCTGGTAGATCGGACGTCCATAGATCACTTTGCTGCCCTGACCGGAAAGCGCATCCGTGCGCGGGTTACCTTCGTTGAGGCCGAACTCGTTTGTGAGGTTGTCCACAGAGAGCTGCAGGTCCCACGGACCGTTGCGCACCAGGACGTTGGCGGACACCGTGCCGTAGGCCGGCAACGCGGTGTTGTTCTCGATATCCGCGTAGCGCTTGCCTACATGGTTGTAGCGCAGGCTGGTTTCCCAATCGAAATCACCGGTGGTGAACATGATGGTCGGTGAAACGTTCCCGTACAGCTTCGGCTGGCGTATCGGCATGTTGCCGTCCACGCCGAACGTGCCGCCGCCGGCATTGCCACGGCTGTCATCCAGCGCGACCAGATCCGAAACCTCGGTGTCGTTGTAGGTGGCATTCACATCCACGCGCAGCCACTGGACGGGCGTCCAGACTGCCGACAGCTCGATGCCCGGATTCACCACGCTGCCACGCAGGTCCTGGGTGACGGACGCGCCGGTGAGCGGATCGATGGTGGTGGTGCCTACGTTGAACGGATCGTACTTTGTGTAGAACGCGGTGGCGAAGATATCCAGCTTGGCGAAATCGAGCTTGGCGCCCAGCTCGAACTGATCGGCACGTGGAATGGTGACATTGCCGGCATCGCTGCCTTCAGAGGGTGCGCGGTGCGCGCGCGATACGCGCCCGTACACACCCAGGGTGCGGCTGAAATCGTAGTTGAAGCCGGTGGTCCAGTTGGTCACGCCGACATCCAGGGCAGAGTTCCGGCGTTCGCCGGTGAGCAGCTGAGCGTTGTCGCCGGCCAGCGTTCCTTCCAGTCCCAGCGAACCTTGCCTGGTCAGGCCGCGCCAGCCGCGATAACGGTAACGCTCATGGCGGATTCCGGCCTCCAGGCGCAGGCGTTCGCTCAGCTGCCAGGTATCGGCCAGATACGGCGCCAGCACGGCGGTATAGGCCGCGCCGATGCCCCCGGCTTGCGCCGTAGCCCACCACCCCGTTATCCGTTACCGAGCCAACCTGTTCGCCTTCTGCGTTCACCGCAACCAGGTACAGCAGGCGCGGATTGCTGCGCAGACCCATCAGATAGCTCTGATAACGCGTGTCGCTCTGACGCGAATAGTACGCGCCGTACAGGCCCATCGAGATATCGTGGGTATCACCACCCCATTCGAACGTACGGGTCAGGCGCGCGTCGTTGGCGATCGAGTCGGCGCGCACGTTCATGGCGCGGTATTGGCCCTGGATGACCAGCCCGCCGGCGCTGAGCGGGTCGAATGCGCTGCCGTCATCGGTGTGGATGTAGCGAAGCTCGGTGGCGCCGGGGAAGGCCGCTGCTGCAGCCGCCATGCGGTTGTCGGCGTAGGCCAGCGCATCCTGCGGGGAGCTGCTGGAATAGAGCGCATCGAAGGTCATGTCCAGGCGGTTGGCGATGAACTTGTGCGAAAGATTCCAGCCGCTGTCGAATGCCAGATCCAGCGATGTGCCGATGCTGTTGAACTTCATGTGGCGCCCGTCGGAGAGGTCGCGCGAGCTTCGGTATGCGTTGCCTTGCCGGTCACTGGCGATGATGGTGGCATCGCGCAGCTGCCGCGTGCTCAGGGTGCCGGTGAAGCGGTCTATCAGCGGATCCAGCGAAACCTCCGGATTGCGGGGGTCGTACATCGGGACAGGCATGTAGAACGCGTTCCTGTCGTCCAGGTGCTTCAACGAAACATTGAACTTGCCGTTGTCAAACAGACGGGTGATGTTGGCACGCAGCTGGCCGCCCTCATCGGCGGCGAAGTCCACGTCGCGATAGCCATCATTGCGCCGGACGAAGCCACCCACTGCCAGATAGGTACGGTCCGCCACAGGTCCTGCCCAGTAACCGTCCAGGCGGTACTGGCCGGTATCGCCGAACGTGGTCCGTACGGCTCCTTCGGGCGTGTCGGTGCCCTGGCGCGTTACGAAGTTGATGATGGCTGCGGCGTTGGAGGCGAAGACCGGTGACGGTCCGCCTCGTACTGCTTCGACGGATTCGACCATGAGGTCCGGGCGTACCAGCCCTTCGGTCTTGTAGTAGTAACCGTTGTTGTCGGGGTAGGGAGAGATGCCATCTTCCTGGATGACAGTGAATGAACCTTCGTCGGGAATACCGCGGACGCGGTAAACGTTCTGTACCTCGCCGCCGTTGGATTCTGCGTAGATGCCCGGCATCGAACCGATGAGCGAGGCGAGATTGAGCGGTGCCAGCTTGTCGATCTGCTCCGCCTGCAGATTGGTGGTGGCGAATGACGCATCGAACGGCGTCTGGGCCTGTCCGCTGCCGGTGACAATCAGCCTGTCCAGGGAAAAGATGCCGCCATCATCCCGGCTGGACCGGTTGGTTTCCGGTGTCGCGGAAACCGTCGGCTCCTGCGCGTGCGCGGCGCTGCTGAGCAGGCATGCCAGCAATGCGATCTGCAGGCGCGTGAGCGTCGTGGTACAGGGCAGGGAGATGGCACGTGAAGCATGCTGGGACATGGGCTGGGAAAAGGTTCGAGGGGGCACCCAGTCTGTTACCTCAGTGTTTCAGCACGCTTACGAAACGCAGCCAAATGTCGTTTTTACCTCGTGATGCGCTGGCAGTTCCACTGCAGCTGTCCTTCCCGACATTGCCGGCCTACAGCTGTCCGTTGCGCAGGTAGTCGAACAGCTGTGCGTCGCTGTTGAGTCCCAGCTTGAGCATCGCATCACCTTTCTGCCGGCTGATGGTACTGGCACTTCTATGCAACATTTCTGCAATCTCCTTGACGGTCATGCCCTTGCCCAGCAACCGCAGCACTTCCACTTCGCGAGGCGAAAGCGGCCGTCCTTCGCCATCGGCGATGGCGCTGCTGCCGGCAGCATCCACGCGTTCCTTCAGTGTCTGGCTCACGTACGGAAGACCACGGTGCACGGTGCGGATGGCGACGGGCAGTTCTTCCATCGATGAGCCCTTGTCCACCAGTCCCAGCACGCCGGCATCGCGCACCATGCGCAGGATGGCCAGATTGCTGGACACACTCAGCATCAGCACGGGCAGTTGCGGGTAACGGCGGCGGATCATGTTGATCATGGCGTAGCCATCAGGCACGGTGCTGTCTGGCATCGAGTAATCGGTGACCAGCACATCGCAGGGATGTGTGGCGAGCGATGCCAGCAGGTCCTGGGCGCTGCTGGCCTCGGCGACGATCTCGCCGACGCCGCTGGTCTGGATGACCGATCGTGCTCCAATGCGGACAACAGGATGGTCGTCGGCGATGATGATGCGTAGCGTCATGCTCTGGTGTGGCCCCGTGCGGCGTGGGTTGGATGTAGAAATAACAGGCATCGACGATATCCCTATTCTATGGAGACGGAACCTGGTGCGCACAATCCTGGCACGCAGATGGTGGCCTTGTTCGCTGCTGCTTCTGCTGCTGTTTCCCATGATGGCAAGCTCTGCATTGATATCACCAAAGCCGGGCACTGTTGCTTCCATCGGGACGCATCGAGCGTCCCTGATGGGGGTCTACGACAATGGCCGGCCATCATCGGCACAGGCGCAGGATGGCATACCCGGGACACGCACAGGCACATCGCATGATGCCGATCGCCATCCGCCGGCTACCTTGGCTTCAGGTACCACGGCGACAGCGCAAAAGCCGCCCGTTCCGGTGCGGATTGGGTTTCCACCGGATGCGCGTCCATTGTCGTTCGCCGATGCCAACGGCCAACCCGATGGACTGGCCAGCGAGTATCTGCTGCGCCTGCGTCAGGCCGGCGCGCCGCTGTCGGTTCAACCCAGCCGGGACGGGTACGAACTACGCGAAAAAATACGTGCCGGCGAGTTGGAGGCGGTCATCGGGATAGCCGATGATTCACGCTACCTGGGTGCGGACTGGCTGTTCAGCGATCCCTTCATCAGTGTTGCCAACGTCATCGTCACCGCCAAGGGCAACAACCACGTGCTGCGCATCGGCGATCTTTCCGGTCAGCGCGTGCTGCTGTCAGATCCGGAACGACTGCGCGACCGGGTGCTTCAGCAGGCGCCTGCGGCACGCATCGTTGCCGCGCGCAGCGCCGGACAGGCGCTGCAGCGGTTGGCCGATGGTGACGCCCAGGCCTATATAGGCAACAGGGCGGTGATTGAACGGCTGCTGCGTGGTCGCTTTGGCAGGCAGTTGAAGATCGCCGCGCCGGCTGGTTTCCAGGATCATCTGTCGCTGGCCGTGCAGCGTCGGCACGCGCCATTGGTGATACGTTTCAATCGCCTGCTGCAGGACATGGGGCCACAGCAGCGCGACGCACTGCGAGAGGACTGGCTGAGCGCAGCGCCCGGCAATGAAACGGGCTGGCGTGCTGTGGCGCGCTGGGCGGCACCGCTGCTGCTGGTGCTGTGCGCTGCGCTGCTGGTGCGCAGCTTGAATCAGCGGCGGCTGCGGCAGGAAGAGGAGTCGCGGCGCCGGTTGGAACGACGCCTTGCCGATATCACCCATAACCTGCCCGCGGTGATCTACCAGATGCGACGGATGCCCGAGGGGGCGCTTGAGTTTCCCTACGTGGCCGGCGATATGCAGGCGGTATTTGGTATCGATGCATCGCAGGCCATGGAATCGTCCCGCGTGGTGCTGGATGCCATCGATGCGCGCGACCGGGACGCAGTGTGCGCGGCCATCGAACACGCTGCCAGGGATTTCCTGCCGCTGGCGCTGGAGTTCCGCACGTCGGCATTGCCCGGCTCAGGCGCGGACAGCCCGCGTTGGGTACGCAGCCAGGCGCAGCCGCATGCGTCCAATGCGGGCGCGGTGACGTGGAGTGGTTACTGGATGGACGTCACCCAGGCGCATGCGCAGGCCGACGCACTGGTGGCAGCCAAAGCGGTCGCCGAGCAGGCGGCCATCGCCAAGGCCAGCTTCCTGGCGACCATGAGCCATGAGATTCGCACGCCGATGAGCGGTGTGCTCGGCATGCTGGAGATGTTGGCGCATTCGCCGCTGCAGTCCGCGCAGCGCGTGCACGTGGCCGATGCGGAGCAGGCTGCCCGCGAGCTGCGACAGATGCTCGACGACATCCTTGATTACGCCAGGATGGATGCAGGAGCCCTGCATCTGGACCCTTTGCCCTTGCCGCTGCGGCCGCTGCTTGAAGCGCTGCACCGCCATCTGGCGCCGCTGGCGGCCGAGCGCGGGCTGCACCTGCGCCTGGAGATGGACCCGCGACTGGCAGGCGCGCATGAGGTGGATGGCCTGCGTCTGCGGCAGGTACTGCGCAACCTGCTGGACAATGCACTGCGCTTCACCCGCCAGGGCGAGGTGGCATTGAGTGTGAAGGTGCTGGAGGACAGCACGGCCAGTCTGCAGGAGCTGTGCTTCCAGATAACGGACAGTGGCCCCGGCATCGAGGCGGAACGGTTGGCCGTGCTGTTTCCGGCCGATGCGCCCCCCCCTGAGATCGTGCCGGAGGGCGGCAGGACAGGCCTTGGCCTGACCATCTGCCAGCGGCTGGTACGGCTGATGGGCGGGCGCTTGCGCGCGCGCAGCGTACCGGGCAGCGGCACCCGGGTGGAGGTGCTGCTGCCGTTGCCGGTTGCCAGCGACGAGGACGTGGCGGCTACCCTGCCGGGGCCGGGCAGCGTACCGCCGCTTCCCGAATCCTTGCGCTCGGCGCGCGTGCTGGTGGTGGAAGATCATCCCACGGCGCAGGCGATGATGGCCTGGCGGCTGCAGCAGTTGGGCATCGCGCATGCGGTGGCGGGCAATGGCCGCGAGGCATTGCAGCAGTTGGCGGCTACACGGTTCGACCTGGTCATCACCGATTGCCGGATGCCGGTGATGGACGGCTATGCGTTCACCCGCCTGCTGCGCGAACGCGAGGAACGCCAGCGCGACCGGCGCCTGCCGGTGGTGGCACTCACTGCCAGCGTGCTGGAAGACGACCTGCGTCGTTGCCGCGATGCCGGCATGGATGAAGTGCTCACCAAGCCGCTGTCGCTGGCGCACCTGCGGCAATGCCTGCTGCGCTGGTTATCGCCGGATGGCCGCGACGGGGCCTTGCGTCACTGAGCGTGCTGGCGCAGGTAGTCGATCACCAGCCGGCGCCGTTGGGGATCCGGGAACGCGTTGTACATCCGGGTACCGGGAACCTTGGCGCTCGGCGAACGCAGGAAGGCATCCAGGGTTTCCTCGCTCCAGGTGATGTCGGCCTGGCGCATGCCATCGGAATAGGGATAGTCCGGCAGGCTGCCGGCGCGACGCCCGAACACACCGTGAAGGTTGGGCCCGTAACGGTGGATGCCGCCGGCCTGCACGGTATGGCAGCCGGCGCATATCTCGAAGGCGCGCTCCTGCTCGCGTGCCCTGGCCTGCGCAGGATCCAGCGGTTCCTGCGCGCGGCAGCCGGCAAGCAGCAGCATGGCGACCAGCAACAGCCGCATGTCACATGCCGGAATAGTTGGGGCCGCCGCCCCCCTGCGGGGTCACCCAGACGATGTTCTGGGTGGGGTCCTTGATGTCGCAGGTCTTGCAGTGCACGCAGTTCTGCGCGTTGATCTGCAGGCGTTCGCCGCCTTCGCTGCTGACGAACTCGTAGACACCGGCCGGGCAATAGCGTGCTTCCGGGCCCGCATATTCGGCCAGGTTGACCTGCACCGGCACGTCCGGATCCTTCAGGGTCAGGTGGCTGGGCTGGTTTTCCTCGTGGTTGGTGCTGCTCAGGAACACCGAGCTCAACCGGTCGAAGGTGAGCACGCCATCCGGCTTGGGATAGTCGATGCGGGTATGCCTGCTCGCCGGCTCCAGGCAGGCATGGTCGGGCGTGCTGTGGTGGATCGTCCACGGCGGATTGCGGATGCCCAGCCTGGGCAGCAGCCATTGTTCAATGCCCGTCATCAGCGTGGCCAGCGTGCGGCCCTTCTTGAACCACTGCTTGAAGTTGCGCGTCTGCTGCAGCTCGGCATGCAGCCAGCTGGCTTCGAATGCCTGCGGATAGGCGGACAGCTCATCATGCTGGCGGCCGGCGGCCAGGGCATCGAAGGCGGCATCCGCGGCCAGCATGCCGGTCTTCAGTGCGGCGTGGCTGCCCTTGATGCGGCTGACATTGAGAAAACCGGCTTCGCAGCCTACCAGTGCGCCGCCGGGAAAGACGGTCTTCGGCAGTGACAGCAGCCCGCCGGCAGTGATGGAGCGCGCGCCATACCCGATGCGCTTGCCGCCTTCCAGATGTTTGCGGATGTCCGGGTGGGTCTTGAACCGCTGGAATTCCTCGAACGGGCTCAGGTACGGATTGCGGTAGTCCAGCCCCACCACGTAGCCGATCGATACCTTGCCGCCTTCGGCGTGGTACAGGAACGCCCCGCCGTAGGTATCGGAATCCAGCGGCCAGCCGGCAGCGTGCACCACCAGGCCTGGCTCATGTCTGGCGCGGTCAATCTGCCAGAGCTCCTTGATACCGATGCCGTAGGTCTGCGGATCCTTGCTTTCATCCAGCTTGAAGCGGGCGATCAACTGACGGCCAAGATGTCCGCGCGAGCCTTCGGCGAACACGGTGTACTTCGCATGCAGGGCCATGCCCCGTTCGAAATTGGGACCGCGGCTGCCGTCCTTCTCGACGCCCATGTCGCCGGTGGCTACGCCGATCACTTCGCCCGCCTGGCCATACAGCACTTCGGCCGCGGCGAAGCCCGGGAAGATGGCCACTTCCAGCGCTTCGGCCTGCTGTGCCAGCCAGCGGCCGACCTCGCCCAAGCTGACGATGTAGTTGCCTTCATTGTGGAAGCACTCGGGAAGCAGAGCATCCGGCGTCTTGCGTGAGCCCTCGGCACTGAGGAACAGGAACTCGTCGCGGGTGACCTTCTGGCGCAGCGGCGCGCCGCGTTCGGCCCAGTCCGGGAAAAGTTCGGATAGCGCGCGTGGGTCCATCACGGCGCCGGAAAGCAGATGGGCGCCGGGTTCGGAACCCTTCTCCAGTACGCAGACGGATAGTTCGGTACCCGCTTCGATGGCGCGTTGGCGCAGGCGGATGGCGGCAGCCAGGCCCGCGGGGCCGGCGCCAACAATCACGACATCGAATTCCATTACTTCGCGTGGGGGCAGTTCTACGGCTTCTGCGCTCATGAATAACCTGATCGTTGGGTAGGCCACCCCCGGCATGGGGCGGCGGTTGCCTGGGAATCGCGCGTGCTGCCGCGACGAAACGGGTGTTTGAATCCATCAGATTACCGGCATGCCGGGATTTCGACCAGTTGAGCGACGTTGAATGGACGTTCGAGATTCATCCGCGCTCGATGCGGGCAACTTTTGCTGCGGTGCAACGTACGTCGCCCGTGTCCGGTGCACCTGCGCTATCCCGTGGCGACAAAGGGCATAGCCGAATTCGAACAATTCCCATGAGCTGATTGCTTGTTCGACTTCCCCGGCGTTTTGAGCACGCCATCGCCCATTCGGGGCCCGCGTTTTTCCTACGCTGGAGGCGCCCAGTACACGCCGGGGACGCGCGATGGCTCACGAGCTGACACTCCGCGATACCTCACGGTCATATGCTGTGCGTGCCCCATCGGGTCCGACGTCTGCGATGGGCGCGGCAGCGTTGGATGGCCGTTGCGTTCTGGTGCACGCGTTGCTGGCGCGGGTACTGAGCCAGATCGGCGCCCCCGCAGCGGCTGGACCGGGGGCGGAAGCGGTGGCCGTCCTGGAGCGGATGCCCTGCACGCTGCTGTGTTTTTCCACGCAGAAGCTCCCCACTTCCAAGTTCGCCGAGCTGGACCGTCAGCTGGCCGGGCAGCAGCAGGGACTCAACGCGTTGACTGTCGAGGAGTACCTGTCGGCCAGGGCGTGCTTTGACGTGCATGGCCGCGATCCGGGCATTGCGCGCCGGGCGCGCGCCTGCTGGCGCGACACGCTGATGCAGGCGCGTCGTGAAGCGCTGCGACGCAAGGGACACGAAGCCGATGACATCGAAGGCCAGGCGCGCCGGCACGCGGAGCGGACGATGCGCGGGATGCATGCACTGCACAACCCCGACCGCGTGGCGGGCGGTCGCGATGTGATCTGTGATTTCGGCGATGGGCAGGTCAATTCCACCATTGGCAGGCAGTGGAACCGGGCACGGCGCGGTGAGCCGTCACGTGTGCAGTTGCTGGATTCCGCTGCCGCATGCGTTCCCGAGACCGTCCGCGCCTGCACCCGCATGAACGGAGTGCTGACGCGCGCCGTCACCACACCATCGTCGCCGGCCGTACCGGTGCCGGCGCGGGTGACGCCCGCCGGTACAGGCCGCAGAATGAGGATTCGTTCCCCGGATACCTGCGACGAGTCATGAGCCTGCATCCTTACGATCTTTTCGACATCCGTTCGATGCTCAGCGAAGACGAACGTGCCGTGCAGGACGCGGTGGCGCGCTTCACCGACCAGCGCGTGCTGCCGGTCATCGGCGAGTGTTTCGACCAGGCGCGCTTTCCCTCCGAGCTCATCCCGGAGATCGCTGCCCTGGGATTGCTGGGAGCGACCTTGCCGGGCGAATACGGCGGCGGCGGCCTGCAGGCGGTCTCCTACGGACTGATGTGCCAGGAACTGGAGCGCGGCGATTCCGCATTGCGCAGCTTCGTCTCGGTGCAGAGCTCGCTGTGCATGCATCCCATCTTCGCGTATGGCAGCGAGGAGCAGCGCCGCCAGTGGCTGCCGTCCATGGCACGTGGAGAAAACATCGGCTGCTTCGGGCTGACCGAGGCGCACGGCGGTTCTGATCCTTCCAGCATGCGTACGCGCGCGGTGCGCAAGGGCGGCAACTGGCGCCTGTCCGGCAGCAAGATGTGGATCACCAATGCGTCCATCGCCGATCTGGCCATTGTCTGGGCCCAGACCGAGGACGGCGTGCAGGGTTTCATTGTCGAAAAGGGCATGCCTGGATTCAGCGCGCAGGACATTCCGCGCAAGATGAGCCTGCGCGCATCTTCCACCGGCGCGCTGTTCTTCGACGACGTGCATGTGCCCGAAGGCAACCGCCTGGCCGGGGTGGTGGGGCTCAAGGGGCCGCTCGGATGCCTGACCCAGGCGCGCTTTGGCATCAGCTGGGGACCGATCGGAGCGGCCATCGCCTGCCTGGATGAGGCGTTGGGGTATGCGAAGGAGCGTGAACTGTTCGGCCGTCCGCTGGCGGCCACGCAGAGTGCGCAGATAAAGCTGGCGGAGATGGCGCGCCGGATCACGACGGCGCAGTTGCTGGCCCTGCAGTTGGGAAGACTGAAGGAGGCTGGCACGTTGCAGCCGCAACAGGTGAGCCTGGCGAAGTGGAACAACTGCCGCATGGCGATCGATATCGCCCGCGAATGCCGCGATCTTCTCGGCGGCGCCGGCATCACGGTGGACCATGCGGCCATCCGCCATGCACTGAACCTGGAGTCGGTAATCACCTACGAAGGGACCGAAACGGTGCACCAGCTGGTGATCGGCCGCGAGCTGACCGGCATCAATGCGTTCTGAGCAGGCCACCAATGTGGATCGGGGCTCTGCCGCGCTGCGAAGTTTTTCATGTAGATACCGTCTCGCCCTTGTCTATGCAAGGGCGATCTCCGGTGAGAAAGGTCGGCCGCTTCGCAGGACACCCCAGATGATGTGGATGAGCTTGCGCATCAGCGCGCACATGATCACCTTGGGGGGCTTGGCGCGTTCGC
>JAAIGF010096897.1_pt1 | contig 11926 bp, 14 predicted proteins | sample 6487441 | NCBI WGS metagenome assembly JAAIGF01 (sample SAMN13974129, study PRJNA590717) | phyllosphere metagenome | biome: pepper field; feature: multiple bacterial spot infested pepper fields; material: pepper leaves; isolation source: leaves from pepper fields | host: Capsicum annuum ...
ATCCCGATTGCGCTCCAACGCGATCCCCGGTGAGATCGTAAACACGTTCTAAGCCTTCCGGCCCCTACCCTTCTTCAGGTGGTTGGAGTCAGAATGGCCGGAAGCGCTTATCTATAAAGCGCTTATTGCTATTATTTTTGATTCTTTCCGCTAGGCCGTTGCCGGTTGGGCGGCCTGCGTGACCGGAGGCGCTTCGGCCGGTGCGGTGGCGGGCGCTGGTCCATCCGCGGCCGGTGTGTCGATCGCAGGCGTTGCGGCCGCGTCCCCTGGTGGCGCCGGCGGCTGTTGCGGAACCTCCTGCTCCTCCTGCGGCGCCGGAACCAGTTGCCCGTGCACCAGCGCGTGCACGAAGCGCAGCTTGTCCTGCGCGCCGGCGCTCAGCGCGAACGGGTAGGCGTCCAGCTGGCCCAGGCTGCGGTTCAGGCTGTTGAGCAGCAGCGTGAGCGGCACCCAGGCGGTCAGCATCGCGTCGAAGTCCGGCACGGGCGTGCCGAACGGGTTCACCATGGTGTAGCGCGGCGCGTCGTGCGGGCCGGGCACCGACAGCTCGGTGCGGTAGCTTTCCGCCGTTTCCAGCAGGTCGACCATGTGCAGGTAGTGCGCCCAGGTCTCGGCCCAGTCCTCCCACGGGTGGGCCGTGGCGTAGGCGCTGACGAATTGCTCCTGCCAACCCGTGTGCGGCGCGCGCGCGTAATGCTCTTCCAGCGCCTCTCCGTAGTCGCGCCGCTCGTCGCCGAAGACTTCGCGGAAGGCCTGCACATGGCCGCCGCGCAGCACCAGCACATCCCAGAAGTAGTGGCCGGACTCGTGCCGCAGGTGGCCGAGCAGCGTGCGGTAGGGTTCGCCCAGCGCCACCCGGCGGCGGGCGCGCTCGTCATCGTCGGCCTCTGCCACGTTGAGGGTGATGACGCCGTTGGCGTGGCCGGTCAGCACCGGCGGCTCGCCCGGAACGTCGGCCAGGAATTCGAAGACCGGGCCGGTCTCGCCCTCGATGTGTTCGAGGCCGAGCATGGCCAGGGAGTAGTACAGCCGCCGCTTGGCCTGCTCGATATCGGTCCAGCGGCGCTGGTTGTTCGCGTCCGACAGGTCGGGCAGGATGCGCGTCTGCTGGCAGGAAACGCACAGCGGCAGGGACGGCTCGGCATCGTCGGTGCCCGCCTCTGCGGTGCTCGCCGTGACCGTGGTGCCTGCGGTGTCGCAGGCGACCGTGAAGTTGCAGGCGTTGTAGGCCTTGCGGTTGCCGCAGAGGTGGTAGCGCACCGCCGGCGCGCCACCCACGTCGCCGCTGCCGTATCCGGTAGCTGCGGTCGTGTCAGCGCCTTGGGGAGTCACCGCGCTGTCCGGGGTGGGGCGGCGCACTTCCCAGAGGTTCTCGTCCTCGTCGACCGGGGCCAGGGCGACGACGTCCAGCGTCTCGGGCACGAAGGCAAGCGGGCTGGAGCAGTGCACGCACAGGAAGCTGTCGAAGAACACCACGGAGCCGCAGTGGCTGCAATGAAAGAGTTTCATGAGGGGTTCACCGGGTAAGGGGCGCTGCGGCCCCGAAGGGGACCGCCCAGCAAAAAGCCACGGCATCGGCCGTGGCTCTACGGGCTGGGGTGGCAGGCGCCGGGCCGGTTCCCGGCACGGCGTCTGTCAGTTCAGCGCCGGATCAGGGACGCACAACGATGCTGTTGCGCACGTCACGCACGTGCTTGGCGCTGCGTGCCAGCGCTTCGGCCTGGTTCTTCTCGGCTTGCGACTTGGCGAAGCCCGACAGTTGCACCGTGCCATTCAGCGTTTCCACGTTGATGGAGGTGGCGGACACGGTCTTGTCTTCGGCCATCTTGGCCTTCACCGCGGTGGTGATGGCGGCGTCGTCCACATAGGAACCCACCGTTTGCTGGTCGCGTGCGACCGAGCAACCCGTGGAGACGATGGTGGCGCCGGCCAGAGCGGCGAAAGCGAGTGCACGGACGTATTTCATGGTTGTTTCCTTCGAATTGGTTGATAAAACACGGGTGCTTGGGGATCCGCAGCCCACCAGCCTGTTGCACCCCTCCGTGGCCGGTCGACTGTTGGCATCAATGGCCGGTCCGCCGCGTCAGCGGTGGAGCCAGTCCTTCAGTTCGTCCGCATGCTCTTCCTCGTCGGCCAGAATGCCTTCGAGCATGCGACGCGTCGTGGGGTCCTTGTCGCCGATCAGGTTGATCATCTGCCGGTAGGCCTCCACGGCGATGCGCTCAGCCACCAGGTTGGCACGGACCATGGCCTTCAGGTCCGACGATTCGTCGTAGTCGGCATGGCTGCGTTCCAGCAGCGTGGAGGGCGAAAAGTCGGGTTCGCCGCCCAGCTGGACGATGCGCTGGGCAATCATGTCCGCATGGGCCGATTCCTCGTTGGCATGCACCAGGAATTCGGCGGCGATGGCGGGGGATTCCAGCCCATCGGCCGTGAAGTAGTGGCGCTTGTAGCGCAGCACGCACACGAGTTCCGTGGCGAGCGCGTCATTCAGCAGCTTCACGATGGCATCGCGGTGCGGACCGTAGGCCGGCGTCACGGCGCCTTCGTTCAGATCGGACGTGGCGGCCTGGCGCAGGGCCTTTTCGTCCAGCACCAGGGCCGATGCCGTTGCTGCCGTGGTCACGGGGTTCTGTTGTGTTTGTTGTGTCATGGATCGCTCGCTCGGAAGCCTAGGGGTGCCTTGGTCAGTAGTCGTGGCGGCGGCGCGAAGTCATCATGCAAAGGGCAGTCAGGGCAGCGCCCGCTGCGAAGGCCAGCACCACGGACTTGCCGGGCTGTTCGGCCACGTAGCGGCTGCTGACGTCGGCAGCATGGTTGAGTTGGCGGCGGGCACGTTCGCTGGCGTCGGCGCAGTACGAAATGCTGCGGCTGGCCAGCTCCTGGGCGCGGGCAGCCAGATCGTCGATGGCGGGGTTCAGTTCGCCCTGCAACTTGTCCACACCGCGCTCGGCCTTGTCCAACGATTCGTTGGCAACGCGGCGGCTCGCCTGCACAGCGTCCTTGGCGGAGCCCAGCACGCCGTCGGCGACGGAGTGGGCGGTACTGGCGGCTTTCTGGGTGGCGGTTTCTACGTTCATGGGTATTCCTTTCGGGACCGGCTAGGGGAGGGCGGCGGGGTCAGGGATGCCGAGGGGCTATCCGCGCTTCAGAAGGCTCAGGACGAAGGTCACCACGGCCATGATCACGAACACGAAGAACAGGATCTTGGCGATGCCCACTGCGCCTGCAGCGATACCGCCGAAGCCAAACAGGGCGGCCACCAGGGCGATGACCAGAAAAACGACTGCGTAATGCAACATGTCCATCTCCTTCTATGAGACCGGCTTCTGCCGTAAGTGGATTGGCGCCACCGGTTTGCGGCGCTTGCAGTCACTGTAGACGGGGGGCTTTTGCCGGCATGCCGGTAGCTGGCGCGGCGGGGTGTAGGACGGAGTCCATGGGCCGACGCCTTCCATGCGGGGTGCAGCAACGGCCCTAGGCTGCCGCAGAAGGCCGTTCAATGCAGAGATTGGAGGCGCAAAAAGGCCTGGGCGCGTGAGCGTCGTCGTTTGCGCACCGCAGCAGAATGCTCCTGGCCGCAAGCCGGCAAGAGGCGGCCGGCAAGAGGCGGTCAGGGGTGGGGCAGGATGGCGGACACCAGCGTGCCCTCGCCCGGGTCGGATGTCACGGAGAGACGGCCGCCGGCGGCCTCCACCCGGTGGCGCATGCCCACCAGGCCATGGGCAGCCGGGTTGATCTTGGTCGTCTCGAACCCGGCACCATCGTCCCGGATCTGCACCGAGACGTGGGTGGGGTAGTTGTGCACGGCCACCAGCACCTTGCTGGCGTTGGCGTACTTGCCGATGTTGGTCAGCGACTCCTGCACCATGCGGTAGATGGTGAGCTGCACGGACTCCGGCAGGTCCACCGTCTCCAGGTTCACATCCACTTCGACGTTGCTGCGCTCGGAGAACTCCCGCGTGAGGATCTCCAGCGAGGCGGTCAGGCCCAGGTTGAACAGCGAGGAGGGGCGCAGGTCCTCGATGATGCGGCGCTTGAGGGCGATGCCGCTGTTGAGCGTTTCCGTGAGGTGCTTCAGCCGCTCGGCGATTTCCGGCGCATTCACGTCCACGCGGGATTTCAGCCGTGCGACGTCGAGCTTGGCCGCTGTGAGCAGCGCGCCCAGTTCATCATGCAGTTCACGGGCCAGGTGGCCGCGCTCGTCCTCGCGCACCTGCTGCAGGTGGTTGGCAAGCTCCGTGAGCGACGCGGTTCGCTCGCGCACCAAGTGCTCCAGGCGGTCGCGTTCGCGGGCCAGGGCGTCCTGCTGGCGCTGGTTGGCTGCCTGCAGGGCCACACCCTGGCGCAGGTACATGTAGAAGGCCAGCAGCCCGATGACGGCCACCGTCGCGATGCCCAGGCGCGACAGCATCAGCGAACGCAGAATCTCTGCGGTGCTGTGGTCCGTCTTCTGTGCGCTGCGGTCGGTGAGGCGTCCCGCGATGGTACGGATGGCATCCATGTTCTCCTTGCCCACATCGGTGGAGAGCACGAACTTCCAGGCGTCGTCGTTGTTCTGCCGGCGCAGCCGCAGGCTCAGGTCCAGCTCGGACATCTTGCGCGAGATCTGCCGCGAGAGCTGGGTGAAGTCTTCCTGGTCCTCGGGCGAGGCGCGGTAGATGCGGCGCAGTTCCTCGAGGTTGGTGTCGATGGTGGCGGCGGCCTTCTGATAGGGCTGCAGGTAGCGCTCGTCACCCGTGAGCAGGTAGCCCCGCAGGCCCGTCTCCGCGTCGAGCATGTTCTCCATCATGCGGGCAAGGGCCGAACGCGTGGCGTACGTGCCCGACAGCGACTGCACGGCCTCGTTGGAGCGTGCGTAGCCCGCCTCGTTGATGCCAACCAGCGCAGCGGCTGCCAGCAACGCCAACGGCAGGCTGACAGCCATCTTGCGAAAATTGGACCAGCGCATATGTATGTTTCTCCGAAAGACAAGCGGGCGAATTCTGGATAATGTCACCAGCCGGCAGCAATCGCCGCAGGCACGCTCCCGCAATGGTGGAATGACCACCTGACCAACGATGGGCAGCCTTGCTGCCTCTTGAAAGAACTATCAATGATCAAGATCGGCATTGTGGATGACCATGCGATTGTCCGCTCGGGATTGCGACAATTTCTGTCAGAACATGTAGACCTTCGCGTCGTCGGCGAGGCGTCGAACGGCCGCGAGGCCATCGACCTCGTACGCAACCACGAGATCGACGTGCTGCTGATGGACCTGTCCATGCCCGGCCAGAGCGGACTCGACGCCCTGGCCATGCTGCGCGCGAAGGCGCCGGACATGGGCATCCTCATCCTGAGTGGCTACCCCGAAGAGCACTACGCGATCAACCTCATCCGCCAGGGTGCCAGCGGCTACCTCAACAAGGAGTGCGACCCCAAGGAGATCGTGGAAGCGATTCGCACCATCTCCCTGGGCCGCCGCTACCTCACGCCCGCCGTGGCCGATCTGCTCGCGCAGCAGCTCAACCGCAAGGACGACGCACCGCCGCACGAACAGCTGTCCGAGCGCGAGTTCCAGGTGTTCCTGAAGCTGGCCAAGGGCGAGACCGCGGGCGACATCGCCAAGTCGCTGTCCCTCAGCGTGAAGACGGTGAGCACGTACCGCACGCGGCTGATGGAGAAGATGGCGCTGTCCTCCAACAGCGACCTGACTTACTACGCGCTGAAGAACAAGCTGATCGATTGATGGCTCGGTGCGCTGCGGGGCACTGTCCCGTGGTGCTCTCGCGTAGCGATCGCGTGCGCAGATCTGCAAGGGTTGGGCGCCGCGAAGAAAAGGCCCCGGACCGCGATGCGGTCCGGGGCCTTTGCGTTCAGGCGGGCGTGTCGAAGTGAAGCGGGGGTGCGCCTGCCGCGAAGGCAGCGTGCGACCGGATGAGACGGTGGTTGGGGCCGTGCGAAAACGATTGCGCGCGCTCAGGCGCTGCTGGTGGACTTGCGCAGCATGCTGTGCTCGACGCAGTATTCGACCAGCGCATCGATCTCGTTGGATTTGTCGAAGACGGCATCGACGCCCAGCTGCGCGCAGCGCATGCGCACGTCGGGCGTGGCGTAGTTGCTGAGCACCACCATCTTCTGGCGCGGCCCGCGCGTGCGGCAGGCGGCGAGGATGCCGAGCCCGCTGCCCTGGCGCAGGAAGAGGTCGACGATGGCGAGATCCCAGTGCTCCGGGTGGCTGGCGAGCCACTCCTTGCCGTCGTCCTCGGTTTCGGCGACGCCCACGGCTTCGACTTCCGCCAACTCCTCCAGCGTGCCGATCAGGTTCTCCCGGATCGTGGCGTTGTCTTCAACAATATAGGTGCGCAGTTTCACTGTGGAGCCAGTCCGTGTCAGGGGCCGAATGGTGTGGGTTGATCACGGCTCTACTTTATCGAGAGGGAGCCGGCATTCTGCCAGCAGCAGGGTGTTACCCCGGTAGGATTTCTCCTACCGTCGCCGGATGGCCGGCGTGGCGGGCGCCGCAGACGGGGCACGCAGGGTCGCGGCGAGCCCGCATGGCGGTCCATTCCATCGCCAGCCCGTCGAGCATCAGCAGCCGGCCCGCGAGCGGCGTGCCCACGCTGGCCAGCAGCTTGAGTGCCTCGGCCGCCTGCATCGCGCCGATGATGCCCACCATCGGCGAGAACACGCCCATCGTGGAGCATCGCACCTCCTCGAAATCGGCATCCGGCGGGAACAGGCAGGCGTAGCAGGGCGCATCGGGCAGGGCGGGTTGCACCACCGTGATCTGCCCGTCGAAGCGGATCGCGGCGCCCGCCACCAGCGGCACGCCGTGGCGCACGCAGGCGGCGTTCACGGCCTGGCGCGTGGCGTAGTTGTCGCTGCAGTCGAGCACCACGGTCGCCGTGGGCACGTGCGCATCCAGCCAGGCGGCATCGGCGCGCAGCGGCATGGCATCCACGCGCACGTCGGGGTTCACCGCGTGCAGCGCCTGGGCGGCCGAGGCCACCTTCGGCTGGCCGACGCGCGCCGTGGTGTGGGCGATCTGCCGCTGCAGGTTGGTGAGGTCCACGGTGTCGGCATCGACCAGCGTGATGCGGCCGACACCCGCGGATGCAAGGAAGAGGGCGGCCGGGGAGCCGAGGCCGCCGGCGCCGATGATGAGGGCATGGGCGGCCAGCAGCCGCTCCTGGCCTTCGATGCCGATCTCGTCGAGCAGGATGTGGCGGGAATAGCGCAGGAGCTGGTCGTCGTTCATGGGGGAGTGTCCCGGGCTGGGGGTGGCGGCGCAGCAATCGCATGGCCGGCGCCGCGGGAGAAAGCAAAAAGCCGGGCCCCCTGCGGAGCCCGGCCTGTGGATGGATGCCTGCGGTCAGGCCGGAGGAGATCAGTTGTCCTTCTTCTCTTCCTTGCGCTCGGTCTGCGTCTTGCTCGCGATCACGGGCTGGCCCTTGAGCTGGTTCAGCGCCTGAGTCAGCTGGAAGTCCTTCTCGGTGCCGAATTCCGGCATCTTGTTGCGCTCGGCGGCGGGCTTCTTGGCTTCTTCCTCCAGGCGCTTGCGGGCTTCCTCGCGGGCCTTCTCGCGGGCGGCGTCCTTCTGTTCCTCGCCCTGGCCGCTGGTCAGGTGCTTCTCGAGGTCGGCCTCGCGCATGCGCAACGCGGCGTAGGGATCACCGTCGGGGCTGTCGTCCACCATGACGTCGGGTACGATGCCCTTGGCCTGGATGGATTTGCCGCTCGGGGTGTAGTAGCGCGCGGTGGTGAGCTTGATGCCGGTGTCCGGGCCCAGGGGCCGCACGGTCTGCACCGAGCCCTTGCCGAAGGTCTGGCTGCCCAGGATGGTGGCGCGCTTGTGGTCCTGCAGCGCGCCGGCCACGATCTCGCTGGCGGAGGCCGAGCCTTCGTTGACGAGCACGACGAGCGGCACGTTCTTGAGGGCGGCCGGCAGGCGCTTGAGCGGATCGCCGCTGCCGCGGCGCTGGTAGAACTCGGGCGAGGCCTTGTACTCGGCCTTGCTCTCGGGGAGCTGGCCGTTGGTGGAGACGACGGTCACGTTCTCGGGCAGGAACGCGGCGGAGATGGCCACGGCCGCGTCGAGCAGGCCGCCCGGGTCGTTGCGCAGGTCGAGCACCATGCCCTTGAGGTTCGGATCCTGGCGGTAGATCTCTTCGACCTTGCGCACGAAGTCGTCCACCGTGCGCTCCTGGAACTGCGACAGGCGCACCCAGGCATAGCCCGGCTCGACGACCTTGCCCTTGACCGACTGGGTCTTGATCTCCTCGCGGGTGATCGTGACCGGGAAGGTGCGGCTCTCGTCCTTGCGGAAGATCGTGAGCGTCACCTGGGTGTTGGGCTCGCCGCGCATCTTCTTCACGGCCTCGTTGAGCGCCAGGCCCTTGACGGCCGTGTCGTCGATCTTGGTGATCAGGTCGTTGGTCTTGAGTCCGGCGCGGAAGGCGGGGGAGCCCTCGATGGGAGAGACGATCTTGATCAGCCCGTCTTCCTGGGTGATCTCGATGCCCACGCCCACGAAGCGGCCCGTGGTGCCCTCGCGGAATTCCTTGAAGGACTTCTTGTCGAAATACTGGGAGTGGGGGTCGAGGCTCGACACCATGCCCGAGATGGCATCGGTGATGAGCTTCTTGTCGTCCACCGGCTCGACGTAGTCGGTCTTGATGAGCCCGAAGACCGCCGAGAGCTGCTGGATCTCTTCGAGGGGAAGCGGAGTCATGGCTCCGCGCGCGACGGTCTGCAGGGACACGGTGGTCAGCGCGCCGGCGAAGACGCCGATCGACACCCATCCTGCGATTTTGAGTTTCTGGCCCATTCGGAAAACACCTTTGCCGGGATCAAAGTTCAATATACACCCCCTTGGAAAGCACGGGCGGCGCGCAGTTCCGCGCCCTGCCGTGCTTTTGCGGGTTTTCGCGGGTTTTCCGCAGGGAAGCGGGCCTTCCCGGGGCGTGGTGCGCTCTCAGGCCTTGCCCTGGGACGCGACCGCTGCCGCGGCCTTCGCTGCGGCCTCGGCATCGCCCAGGTAGTAGTGGCGCAGCGGCTTCAGGTCGTCGTCCAGTTCGTAGACCAGCGGGATGCCGTTCGGGATGTTCAGGCCGACGATGTCGTCGTCCGAGATGCCGTCCAGGTACTTGACCAGGGCGCGGATGGAGTTGCCGTGCGCCGCGACCACCACGCGCTGGCCGGAGCGGATGGCGGGCGCGATGCGCTCGTTCCAGTAGGGCAGGACGCGGGCGACGGTGTCCTTCAGGCATTCGGTGAGCGGGATCTGCTCGGCGTCCAGGCCCGCATAGCGGATGTCGCCGCGCTCGCTGCGCGGGTCGGTGGCTTCGAGCGCGGGCGGCGGCGTGTCGTAGCTGCGGCGCCAGACGAGCACCTGCGCATCGCCGTACTGCTTGGCCATGTCGGCCTTGTTGAGCCCCTGCAGGGCGCCGTAGTGGCGCTCGTTGAGGCGCCAGCTGTGCTCCACGGGCAGCCAGGTGCGGTCCATCTCGTCGAGCGTGTGCCAGAGGGTGCGCGTGGCACGCTTGAGCACGCTGGTAAAGGCCAGGTCGAACTCGTAGCCCTCGGCCTTCAGGAGGCGGCCGGCGTTCTTGGCCTGCTCGATGCCGGTGGGCGTGAGGTCCACGTCGGTCCAGCCGGTGAAGCGGTTTTCGAGGTTCCAGGTGGATTCGCCGTGGCGGATCAGGACGAGTTTGTGCATGGTGGCTGGGGAAGTGGGAAGCTGTGAAATCGGGCGGGTCAAACGCCGCATTCTAAAATTGCGAGGTTTGCTTTCCCCAAGGACTTCCGTGAATTTCTTCATCGACAACTGGTATCTCGTCCTCGTCGCACTGGTTTCGGGCGCGATGCTGCTCCTGCCGATCTTCCGCGAAGCCGCGGGCGGCTCGCTCACCGCGGCGCGCGCGGTGCAACTCATCAACCGCGAGAAGGCCGTGGTGGTCGACGTGTCGGAGCCCGACGAGTTCGCCGCCGGCCACGTCGGCGGCGCGAAGAACGTGCCGCTGGGCCAGCTGGAAGAGCGCCTGCCGCAGGTGGTCAAGAACAAGACCGTGCCGCTGGTGCTGGTGTGCGCCAAGGGCGCCCGGGCGCAGCGCGCGGTGGCCGTGGCGAAGAAGCTCGGCTATGAGAAGGCCGAGGCGCTCGCGGGCGGGCTCAAGGCCTGGCGCGAGGCCAGCATGCCGGTTGAAAAGGCCTGAAGCGGCACCACGTGCCACTGCATATCCCCCACGCAATCTTCCAGGAAGGCCGCGCCATGCAAACCGTCAAGATGTACACCACCGCCGTCTGCCCCTACTGCATCCGGGCCAAGCAGATCCTCAAGGCCAAGGGCGTGGACGCCATCGAGGAGATCCGCGTCGATCTCGATCCCGAGGCCCGCTCGCACATGATGGAGATCACGGGGCGCCGCACGGTGCCGCAGATCTTCATCGGCGACACGCACGTCGGCGGCCATGACGACCTCGTCGCGCTCGACGGCCGTGGCGGCCTGATGCCGCTGCTCGGCGCCTGAAAGTTCGCGCCGGCCGGCGCTGCATAATGCGGCCCCGAGTGCTGCCCGCTGCGGGAACGCGACGTCCCCGGCGGGCTTTGTCCTACTCGGCCCCTTTTCCCGTTTCCGAATCGAAAGAACGACCCTCATGTCCGAAGAAAATCCCGTGTTCCAGATCCAGCGCGTGTATCTGAAGGATCTGTCCCTGGAGCAGCCGAACTCGCCCCAGATCCTGCTGGAGCAGGAGCAGCCCAACGTGGACATCCAGCTGGGCGTCGAGGCCTCGCCGGTGGCCGACGGCATTTTCGAAGTGGCCGTGACCGCCACCGTGCAGACCAAGATCAAGGACAAGACGGTGTTCCTGGTCGAGGCCAAGCAGGCCGGCATCTTCGAGATCCGCAACATTCCCGAAGACCAGATGGGCCCGATCATGGGCATCGCCTGCCCGCAGATCGTGTACCCCTACCTGCGCGGCAACATCGCCGACGTGGTGACGCGTGCGGGCTTCCCGCCCGTGCACCTGGCCGAGATCAACTTCCAGGCCATGTACGAGCAGCAGCAGGTGCAGGTGGCTTCCGCCGCCCCGACGCCCAGCGTCACGCAGTGATGCTCCCTTGCGCCGCCGCGTGGCGGCGCACCCGGGAAGACCGCTGGCGGCTTCCCGTGCGGGACCGCCGCTGGCGCGGTTCTGCCCACTTCCCACATCCATGAAGATCATCGTGTTCGGTGCGGGCGCCTGGGGCACCGCCATGGCGCTCAGCGCGGCCGCGCATCCGGCCCGGCATGCCGTGACCCTGTGGGGGCGCGACGGCCGGCAGGCGGCCGCGATGCATGCCGCGCGTGAGAACGCACGCTACCTGCCCGGCATCGCCTTTCCGCCGGGCCTGCAGGTGGCCGGCGGCGACAGCGCGCGGGCGCTGGCGGATGCCGCGGCCGACCTCGCCATCGTTGCCACGCCCATGTCCGGCCTGCGGGGCATGCTGGAACAGCTGCGCGGCAGCGATGTGCCGGTCGCCTGGCTCTGCAAGGGTTTCGAGGCGGTGGCAGTTCAGGAAACCGGTGCCCAGGGCCTGATGGCGCACGAGGTCTGCGCCCGCGTGGCGCCCCAGTTGCGTTCGGGCGCGTTGAGCGGCCCGAGCTTCGCGCTGGAGGCCGCGCAGGGCCGCCCGACCGCACTGGTCGCCGCGAGCCGCGATGCCGGCCTGCGCGATCTGCTGGTCGAGGCTTTCCACGGCCCGACGCTGCGCATCTATGCCAACGAGGACATCGTGGGCGTGGAGGTGGGCGGTGCGGTCAAGAACGTGCTGGCCATCGCCACGGGGCTGTGCGACGGCCTGGGTCTGGGCATGAACGCCCGCGCGGCACTCATCACGCGCGGCCTGGCCGAAATGACGCGGCTGGGCATGGCGCTGGGTGCACGCGCGGAAACCTTTATGG
>JAAIGF010151240.1_pt1 | contig 11923 bp, 13 predicted proteins | sample 6487441 | NCBI WGS metagenome assembly JAAIGF01 (sample SAMN13974129, study PRJNA590717) | phyllosphere metagenome | biome: pepper field; feature: multiple bacterial spot infested pepper fields; material: pepper leaves; isolation source: leaves from pepper fields | host: Capsicum annuum ...
CCGTTTGATGACCATCACCGACCACCGTGTCCAGGGCCTCAGCAACGACGAGGTCGCCGCCGACTGGCCGCCGATCAGCGCAGCCGAGGTCCAGTGGTTGGGCAATGCGTACCCCCAGCTGCAGGGCGACTGTCGCGTGGCATGGCACAGTCCGCGCCCCTTGTCGGCCGCGGCCATCATCGAAAGCCGCCGGGGACAGGTGTTCATCAAGCGTCACCACCGCAGCGTGCGTACGGCGGCCATGCTGCGCGAGGAACATCGTTTCATCGAACATCTCGCCAGCGCCGGCCTGCCGGTGGTGCAGGTGCTGCGCGACCGCCAAGGTGAGACTGCCATCGAGCACGGCACATGGAGCTATGAGCTGCAGGCGCTGGGCAATGGGGAGGACCTTTACCGCGATGCGCCGTCGTGGACGCCACTCACCGACCAGGGACAGGCGTGGGAGGCGGGCAGCATGCTGGCCAGGCTGCACCAGGCATCGGCCGGCTATCACGCTCCCCAGCGCAGCACGCACCTGCTGGTGGCACGTGATGACCTGATCCGCGCTGCCGACCCGGTGGCTGCGCTGAAGCAGCAGCTTGCCGATCGCCCGGCGCTGGCCGGCTATCTCTCACGACAGGCCTGGGAAGACGACCTGCGCCGTTGCGTACTGCCCCGGCACACCGGCCTGGCCCAGCGCCTGCAGGCCGAAGCACGGCTGTGGGCGCACAACGATTGGCATGTATCCAACCTGCTCTGGCGCCGCCGGAACGGTGCCACGGTGGTCGGCACGGTGCTGGATTTCGGCCTGGCCTCGCCCACCAGCGCGCTGTTCGATCTGGCCACGGCGATGGAGCGCAACGCGATCGCATGGCTGCAGATCGACAGCAGGGACGACATTGCCCACGTGGATACGGCGCTGGCCCTGCTGGACGGCTACCGGTCCGTGCTGCCGGTCTGCGCGCAGAGAATCCAGCTGATGGCAGACCTGCTGCCGATGGTTCACCTGGATTTCGCGCTGTCGGAAATCGAGTATTTCCAGGGTGTCACCGGCTCGACGGTGAATGCGGACCTGGCTTACGACGCCTTTCTGCTGGGCCATGCTGAATGGTTCAATCGCGCCGACGGCCGGGGCCTGAGCGATGCCCTGCGCGCCGCGGCCTGAGCGCCCGCTCGCAAAACCCTGCCGTTTGTAGTGAAATGGACATCGAAGCGGGGGTGCCTGTACAGACAGGCTGAGAGAGTCCCTTGGAACCTGATCCGGCTTGCACCGGCGTAGGGAGCTTTGAGCAGTGGGCGCACCCGCCTTGCCGGGCATGCGCGCGTGCCGTCGCTTCGTCTCCTTGCCTTGCCGAAGACGAATCGAATGAACCCCTGCTTCCGCCCCACGCTGTTGACACTTGCCCTGTGTGCCGCGCTGCCGCTGCATGCCAGCGATGCCGCAGAGCCGCCCTCCGATGGCTCACCCACCGATCTGGCTGCCATCCGCGTGCAGGCGCGCAAGGCGGCCATGCAGGCGCCGCAGTCCGGCAGTTTCGGCGCAGGCGACTGGAAGGACACGCCGGCATCGGTGAACGTGCTGGACAGAACGCTGCTGGACAGCCGCCATGTGCGCACGCTGAGCGAGATTGCCGCCAACGATGCCTCGCTGGGCGACAGCTACGCGCCGGTGGGCTACTACCAGAACATCGCCATCCGCGGCTTCGCGCTGGATACCGGCACCGGTTATCGCTTCAACGGCCTGTCCACCACCGGCGAACAGCGCCTGGCGCTGGAGAACATCCAGCAGGTGGAAATACTGAAGGGCGAAGCGGGCCTGGCAGCGGGCGTGATGGCGCCCGGCGGCATCATCAACTACGTGGGCAAGCGCCCCGCCGAGGTGCGCACGGTTACCTTGGGTACCGATTCGGAGGGATCGCGCTACACCGCCGTGGACGTGGGCCATTGGCTTTCGCCACGCTTCGGCGTGCGCCTGAACGCAGCGTGGGAAGACAGCGCTTCATACGTGGAGCATGCCGATGGGCGCCGCAATTTCTATTCGCTGGCCGCCGATTGGCTGATCGGCGAGCGCGGCAAGCTGGAAGTGGATGCCAATTACCAGACCAGCGCTCAGCGCTCGGCGTCCGGTTACCAGCTGCTGGGCGGTGTGCAGCTGCCGCGCGGGGTGGACCGCGAGCAGATGCTGGGCCACCAAGCGTGGCAGGAGCCGGTGGGTATCGCCAGCACCAACCTCACCGCGCTGCATACCTACGAACTGGCACCGGGCTGGCAGTCGCGCGTGTCGGCCAGCCACAGCCGCACGGTGATCGATGACAACGTCGCGTTCGCCTACGGCTGTTTCTATGCCGCGCAGTGCGCCGATGGCAGCGTACCGGGCAACTACTTCGCGCCCAACGGCGACTATGACATCTACGATTACCGCAGCCCCGATGACACCCGCCGCAACCAGGAGCTGCGCGCCGAGCTGCGTGGCAGCTTCGATACCGGCAGCGTTGGCCATCAGCTGACCCTGGGTGCGGACCGTTTCCAGCGCACGGTGGACAAGCGCCGTAACGTCAACGAATACGTCGGCACGGCGAACATCGGCGATGCACGGCTGCCCGCCTTCGCACCTTCACCGCTGATGCCGGGAGCCTCGGCGCGCCGCTTGGACAGCCGCCAGAATGCGCTGTTCCTGCTGGACCGCGTGAGCTTCGCCGACAACTGGCAGTGGCTGGCCGGTGGCCGCTTCGTGCGCCTTGACGAGCGCGCCTATGACAAGCGAGGCAACCCCGAACGCCACAGCCGCCTGTCACGCTTCCTGCCGCAGACCGCGCTGCTGTGGAACGCAACGGAACAGCTGAACGTGTATGCCAGCTACACGCGCGGCATCGCGCTGGGCCAGGAAGCGCCGTTCTGGACGTCCAACGAAGGCACCTTCCTGCCTGCGGTGCTGTCGCGCCAGCTGGAAGCCGGGGTCAAGTACTCCGCTTCGAATTCGCTGGAACTGGGCGCGGCGGTGTTCCGCATCACGCAGCCGTTCCAGTACGCGAAGCCGGATGACAGCGAGGTCGGCTTCACCTTCGTGCAGCAGGGCCAACAGGCGCATACCGGCCTGGAATTGACCGCGCGCGGCCACGCCACGGAGCGGCTTGAGCTGACCGCCAGTGCAGCGGTACTGCAGGCGCGTGGCCGCGATGCCGGCACACCGGCGTATGAGGGCCATCAGCTGATCAACGTGCCGAAGGCGCGCGTAGCGCTGCATGCCGATTACCAGCTGCCCGTGGCTGCCGATGTGGGCATCAGCGGCGGGTGGCGCTATGCATCGGCGAATGTGGCCACCGCCGATGGCCGCGTGCGTGCACCGGCGTACCACGTCTTCGACGTGGGCCTGCGGTTCCAGCACCGGCTGCAGGCGCACCCGGTGACGTGGCGACTGTCGCTGGACAATGTGTTCGATCGCTTCTACTGGCGCGATACCGGCAGCAGTTCCGGTGATTACTACCTGTTCGCCGGTGCCACGCGCCAGGCACGCCTGTCGGTGACCTTCGCGCTATGAACGCGGCGGTGCTGGAATGGTCGGCGGCCGTGCTGAGCATGCTGGGCGTGTGGCTTATGACGCGGCGGGTGCTGCTGGCATGGCCGGTGGGGCTGGTATCGGTAGCCTTGTACGCGCTGGTGTTCGTGCAGGCGCGGCTGTATTCGGACGCACTGCTGCAGGGCGTGTTCGCGGCGTTCCTGGTGTACGGCTGGGTCAACTGGCGCGTCCACGCGCGGCAGGATGGGCATATCCACATCGCGCCACTGGCGCCGCGCCATCTGCTGCGCGATCTGGGCCTCGGCGTGCTGGGTGGCATCGCACTTGGCTCGGGCATGCACACCTTCACCGACGCGGCGCTGCCGTGGCTGGATGCACTGCTTGCCGCGTTGAGTCTTGTCGCGCAGTGGTGGCAGGCACGCCGGCATGTGGCCGCGTGGTGGCTATGGATTGCGGTGGACGTGGTGTATGTGGGGATGTATGCGGTCAAGTCGCTGCACGTGACCGCTGCACTTTATGCAGTGTTCGTGGGCCTGGCGGTGATGGGGTTGCGGGCGTGGAGGAGCGCAGAGAGAGATGAGGGAGCTTTAGCCCCACAGTAATGCTCTACCCGCCACCGCGGCCGGAAATCGGACATGGTCCCGCGCTTTGCCAACCGCAGATTACATAGCTAGGCACCGGCGCAAGCTACCGCAAAATAGTCAAACTAAAGCAACTTACTCACTTCCATATATCGGTCGTTACAAATCCGTATTCACGATTGTTGCAGGCCTCTATGGTTGCCAGCCCTTCATGGATTCCGAGCGACACCGCACCGGTATTACAGACAACTGCACGAGACACCCAGACCCAACGCTGATGGGTGGCCGACTCTCCCACATTGCAGCCAGGGAGAAAGTCCACGTTCCAGCTGACCACTTGCGCGCCCGTCTGCTCCCATTCGGCATCCGCATGGACAGCGAATCCGCCAGGATCACCACGATAGACCGACCCCGGGCCGTCCATGACGATACTCATCGTGGGATCGCACCAGGAGCGGGGTTCGCGGGAGGACGGCAAAGAGGCACCATTTTCTTTCTGTTTCGCCCTGCTCCGCGGGCTGCTTCCGGTACAGGAAAGTAATGTGTGGGTTTCTCTGGAGAACGTAGCGACGCCCGTTCGCGAGGCCACACCGCCGATCCTGCCACAGTAGACGTCGAGCTTGGACAGGGTATCCTCTGACTGCCGCGACGCATCCAGATCCAGCGCGCCATCAGGCCTGACTTCATGGATCAGCTCAACGTATTGGCCATTTTCCAGCCTGTAGGTACGCGACAACCGGGAAGACATTCCGGCTAACGACGCCTTGCCAGACACTGATTCGGAGACCAGCCTGAAGCTCTCCAATGAAGATTGTTGGGAATCTCGCGCGGCTGCCAGCTGGGAAGTGCAAGCGAGGAGTGTGAACGCAAATCCACTTCTGATAATGGAGATTATCTTTTTCTCTCGTAGTTTCGTCAGGAGTTAAGTGAGTATTCGTCGCCAACCGCACGTTTAGTCGTGGATGGCTTCCCTTTGCCCGCAGACGATCCTTCAACGTAGCGCCCGGATCATTCATCAACTTTCAGAAGTCGCGCAATTCCATCCAGATTGCTGGCAGTCAAAGGTGCGGGACAACAGCTGGGCCAACCGCCACGCGTAGCCGGGCCCGCGCGGCGGTGCGTATGTCAGCTCCCTGCCTACTCGCTCACCCAGGCACAGAAGCGGTAGGCGCAGCGCCCGCGCTGCGCGCGCGCGTGCCTGCGTCGCCGCTGTTTCGGCGTGTCCTGGCTGAACACCAGTCGCATCGTGGGTACCGCGCGCGGCACGACCTCGGCTGACACTGTTTCGGTCATGTCCTTGGGCGGCGTATCGCCGCGCGTCATTCCCATGATGCGTCCAGGCTCTGCAGCGCGGTATCGGCCAGGCGCCGGCCGGCAATGATCAATCCTTCCACGAGCCGCGGTGCCAGCATGCCGCCTTCGGGCGCGTCCGTGGCTTCGGCGTGCGCGCTTTCGAGGATTTCCAGGATGGCGCTGAGGCTCTCCAGGCTGCGGCGGCAGACGATGGCAGTGCGCCGCCAACGCTGACATGTCGCCTCGTGCAGCGCACGTTCGTTTTCATCGCGCGCATCGGGCTTCATCAGCTTCAGGATGTCCGGTCCGTGCCGCGCCGCTTCAAGTCGCTGCTGGCGCAGGACGGTTTCAAGCGTGGCGATGAACCGCGGGGAAAGGTCGCAGAGCGAATCGCCGATAAGTGCGTACAGGCGTTCCTCGGCCGGGGAGTGATGCTGCATCCGCTGATCCTCGCAGAGAGGGCCACCTGCGCCAGGGCGCAAGGTGGCGGGCGATGCGGGTTGGCGTACCGGGAATACTCAGAAAAAACCGGCGGATCGAGAGAGATCCCCGCGCATCGCCCGCCATGGAACCGGCAAGGCAATGCATTCTCCGCCGTGCCCACGGGGGCAAAACAGAGCTAATTCCGAGTATTTCCCAGGACGCCAATCCCGGCCGGTGATCTGCGTCACCTAGCGTGCTTATGCTGCGCAGTGTTGGGCAGCTGCGTACATGGGCAAAGCTGTAGTTGGCTGCAGATGCGGCAGTTGGGAACGTCAGCCTGCGCGGCGGAATCCGGTGGGAACAGACGCGCATGCGCTGCTGCGTTTGTCTGCTTCTGCCGGGGGCCGCGTAGTGATGGAAGGGCCACAACCCATGGCGGGTGATGCCTTCACAGTGCGTCCACGTATGGCAACTCCAGCTGAAACAGGTTGATCGCGTCATGGGAAAAGCCCGCTATATTCCAGACACCCCAGACGAAGGAGGGAGTGGAATGTTTCTGACCAGTCAGCAGTTGAAGTCCGCACGTGCGCTTGGCGTTGCCATCGCTGTTACCGTCAGCCTTGGCGCCTGCGCCACCTACAAGGATGATTTCGCCAACATCAACTCACGCATTGATCAGCTTGACGTAAAGGTGCAGGGCGCAGCGCAAAGTGCCGAATCGGCCAACCAGTCCGCGCAGCAGGCCAACCAGCGTCTTGACCAGATTGAAGGCCGCGTCCAGCAGCTGGAACGGGCACCGCGCCGCACGCCGCGCGGCTGATTGCTCCCGCATGCGCTTGAACATCTGAAAACGGGGGCCCAGTGGCCTGCATTGGCCACTGGCGTCCTTCAGCCACGCAGTTTTCCACGCAAGGAATAGTCCCATCCGTACGCACTCCTCCCCTGCACTCCGGACCGTTTGTGGCGCGCTGACACTGGCACTGGCATTCGCCGGTGCCGACGTGGCCAGCGCCAAAAGCGCCAAAGGGGCTCCAACGCAGGCGGTGGGCGCCGTCGATGAGCTGCCGGAAGGCCAGGACGTGTCCCACACGGTGATCGAGCTGGCAGGCTGGGTTGTCGCAAGCAAGGACAGCCAGGGGTATCCCTTCGCCATCATGGACAAGGCCGCAGCCCAGATCCTGGTGTTCGGTGGTGACGGCCGGCTTCGCGGCGCAGCACCGGCATTGTTCGGCTCGGCCAAGGGCGATCACATTGCCCCCGGTGTGGCCGGCCTTGCGCTCCGTGCCATCCCGGGCCGGGACCGCACCACACCGGCGGGCCGCTTCGTGGGCGGCTACGGCCCATCCATCGATGCCGGGCGCGTGCTGTGGGTGGATTACGAATCGGCCGTTTCCATCCACCCCACCCCACCCGGCGCGTCGGCAGAGAAGCGCGCCGAGCGGCTGGCGTCCGCCACGCCGGACGACAACCGCATCAGTCACGGCTGCATCAACGTTTCGTCCGATTTCTACAAGCAGGTGGTGGCTTCCACGTTCGAGCGCGGCGGCGTGTTCTATATCCTGCCCGACAAGGACTCGCTGGAGGACACCTTCCCGGAGTTCGCGCAGAGCCGCGCGACGGCGCAGGGCAAGGATGGGAAGGGCGAGCGACACGCTCGCAAGTAAGGATGGCGGGCTAGCGTATGCTCAGCGCCTCGACTCGAACAAGGATTCCACCGCGTGCCTTCCACCGATATGCGTGCCGGATGTGCCCATTGCCGGGATGCGGAGCCGCTGCCGTTCGAGTTCAGTTACGCCTTCCAGCCCATCGTGGATGTGAATGCGCGCAGGGTATTCGCGCATGAAGCACTGGTGCGTGGCCCGGCCGGCGAACCCGCAGATTCGGTGCTGTCACGCATCACAGCGGACACCCGGTATTCGTTCGACCAGGCGTGTCGTGAGAAGGCCATCCGGATTGCAGCCGAGCTGCAGTTGCCTTCCGGTCTTTCGATCAATTTTCTGCCCAATGCCATCTACCGGCCTGAGGTATGCATACGCTCCACCCTGCAGGCTGCGGCCCGCCATGGCTTTCCGGTGGAGCGCATCATCTTTGAATCCGTGGAGGGAGAGCAGGTCAGCGATGGCAAATGGCTGGCTGAGATCCTGAGCGAATACAAACGCCTGGGCCTGAAGACGGCGATCGATGATTTCGGTGCCGGTTATGCCGGGCTGAACCTGCTGGCGGACTTCCAGCCGGACATGATCAAGCTGGACATGGCGTTGATCCGGGGCATCGACCATAGCCGGTCACGGCGCGCGATCGTGACTGGGGTTGTGTCCATGTGCGAGCAGTTGGCTATAGATGTCATTGCCGAGGGCATTGAAACCCGTGATGAGGCGCGCTGCCTGTCCGATCTTGGCATCCGCCTGATGCAAGGCTACTGGTTCGGCCGGCCGCAGTTCGAGCGTGCCACGCGCGAGGCGGATATTCCCTGGGCCTTGTGAATCGACCAGCTCACATCCCTCCATCCAGAATAAGCTGGAACGTGCGTGGCCATGCCAGCTCAATGACTGCCGAGCAGAAGGCCATTTAGTCAATGACCCGAAGATAACGCACCGCCCGGGGTACGATGCTTTCCCAAGCGCTCCACCAAAGTCTCGCTTGCACCGTTGAGACCAAGAATTTCCACGGTCGCGCCGTGCTCGCGCAGCTTCATTACAACCCGGTCGAGCGCATCAACGGCTGTCAGGTCCCAGAAATGGGCGTCCTTCAGATCGATGATGACCTCCTTGGGAACATCCTGGTAGTGGAAGCTGCTAACGAACTGTCCGGCAGATGCAAAAAACACCTGACCTTTGACAACGTACACGCGACATTCGTTATCAGAATTGGTGTTGTCAATCCTCAGCATCCTGCCGACCTTCCGAGTGAAGAACACCGCCGACAGGATCACGCCCGTCAACACACCCTTGGCAAGGTCGTGGGTCGCCACGGTGACGATGACTGTTCCAATCATTACGACTGAAGAACTCTTGGGATGAATGGCCAGTTCGCGCAGCGAGCGCCAGCTGAAGGTGCCGATGCTGACCATGATCATCACCGCGACCAGTGCGGCCATCGGAATCTGACTCACCAGGTTTGACCCGTAAACAACCAGAAGCAGCAGAACCACGCCGGCGACCATACACGAGAGACGACCCCGGCCACCGGACGTCACGTTGATCACTGACTGCCCAATCATTGCACAGCCTGCCATGCCCCCAAAGAAGCCTGTTACGGCATTGGCCAGGCCTTGGCCTGCACATTCGCGATTCTTCTGACTGGGGGTTTCGGTCATGTCTTCGACGATCTGCGCGGTCATCAGCGATTCCAACAGGCCAACGGCGGCCAGTGTCGCCGAAACGGGCAGCAGGATCTGGAGTGTTTCCCACGTAGGTGGCACGTCCGGAATCATGAACAACGGCAGGCTGTCAGGCAGAGCGCCCATGTCGCCCACAGTGCGCACCTGGAAACCAAAGTACATGGAGACCACTGTGAGAACCACGATCGCCACCAATGCCGAAGGAACGGCTTTGGTCAGAAGCGGCAGCAGATAGATGATCGCCAGACCCGCGCCACAGATTGCGTACACGATGTACGGCATACCGATGAGCTCGGGAAGCTGCGCCATGAAAATGAGAATCGCAAGCGCGTTCACGAAGCCTGTCACCACCGAGCGCGACACGAAGCGCATCAGAGAGCCCAACCGCAAGGCACCGGCCACCATCTGCAGAACGCCGGCCAGGATGGTGGCGGCAAACAAATACTGGATGCCGTGCTCGCGGACCAGCGTGGCCATCACCAGCGCCATGGCGCCAGTCGCAGCCGAGATCATCCCGGGACGACCACCCGCAATGGCGGTGATGACGGCGATGCAGAACGAAGCATACAGACCGACCTTTGGGTCGACGCCGGCGATGATTGAAAACGCAATTGCTTCGGGAATCAGGGCCAACGCAACGACCATGCCTGACAGCAGATCACCACGGATATTACCGAGCCATTGCTGGCGCAGAGGATACATTGCAGACATAGGAAAAATCTCCACGCACTGTCGTGCGCGCCAAGCGAAAAAACAGGCACCCTTCCAGACCGATGTGTCTGGATCGCTTCTTCAATCAAGCGTCAGGGTGGAGTCATCGCTGGAAGATCCCTCAGGTATTCGAGGATCTATTGTAGACCGCCAGGCGGATGAGGGGAAATCCGGCCCCGGGGTCAGACGGGTTGTCGCTCCAATGGAATCCATCACGGAAGTGACGATGAGAGAACCAAATAGCTCGGTACGTACAGCATTTCAGAAAAGGCGGTGGCGCGGTTGCTGCCGCCGGACAGCGACGAGCTGAGCGCGGTGGCGCTGGAAGAAGAGGTTTCCGAAACCACGCTGAAGCGTTGGCTGAGCGCCGCACTGGTTGAGACCGCCGCGCTGCTGGTGCTATCAGAATAACTCGAGGCGATCCTCCTCAACGTCGACGCCGGATAACCGGCCCGGAAGATCGTCAATGCCTGGTCAGCGCTGCGGAGAGGGCCTGCCGATCCGGCGCGCGACTGGCAGAAGCCTGTCGCCTGGGCGGCTTCAACACCGACAGCAGACGCGTGGTCATGATGGGTCACAGCCAGGGCGGCATGGTCGCACCACGCATCGCCCAGCAATGGTCAGGGACAAGGCGTTTGATTCTGAGGGCCGCACCGGCGCGCAGCCTGCTGCTACGGCTACCGGAGCAGAACCGGCGCCTGTTTGCTGTTGGTGGACAACCCAGCCCGGAAGCACAAGCGCAGCTGACTGCTCTGGACACCCAGATCGCTGCTGCCCTGGGGAAGCCGAAGATAGCAATCAGCGAGCTTCCCTTCGGCGTGCCGCAATCCTTCTGGAAGAGCATCGACGCGGTGGATGGGTAATCCCCCCGTTTTTAACCGGCAGCAAAAGTGGAACTAGGCGACCATCGCCAGTTGGCCAGACGTTTGTCTGTTGAGAGCCTGCATTGGCGTGATGCCGCCGAGCGCCATATTCGGACGCTCGTGGTTGTAAGTCCATAGCCATCGGGTGGCGATGTCCTGGACCTGCTCGATGTCGTTGAACAGGTTGCTGGCCAGCCAGGCATAACGCACGGTGCGGTTGTAGCGCTCGATGTAGGCATTCTGCTGCGGATGACCCGGTTGGATGTAGAGCAGCTTGATTCCCTGGCGCTCAGCCCACGCCTGCAGTGCGCCGCTGATGTACTCCGGACCATTATCGCAACGTATCGCCAGCGGCTTCCCCCGCCACTGGATGAGCTGTTCCAGGCTGCGGATCACCCGTGCCGCCGGCAGGGAAATATCGACCTCCATCGCCAGGCCCTCACGGTTGAAGTCATCCAGGACATTCAGGAGCCGGAAGCTACGACCGTCGGCCAGCTGGTCGTGCATGAAGTCCATCGACCACGTCTGGTTGGCTGCCTCCGGCACGGCCAGCGGCTGCGGGGCCTCACGAATGATGCGCTGACGCGGTTTGATCCGGAGGTTCAACTCCAGCTCCCGATAGATGCGATACACGCGCTTGTGATTCCAGGCAAAGCCCTTGACGTTGCGCAGGTGCAGGAAGCACAGCCCGAAGCCCCAGTCCCGGTACGCGCCGGTCAGCCTGACCAGCCAATCGGCGATGATCGCGTTCTCCTCGCTGGCTTTGGCCAGGTAGCGATAGCAGGTCTGGCTGACATCGAACGTCCTGCATGCATGGGCAATGCTTGTGCTGCCATCCTTGACTGCTCTCAGGGCCATCTCGCGACGCTGAGATGGCCTCACCATTTTTTTGACAGCGCTTCCTTCAGCAGGTCAGCGCTCAGCTGGGCATCGGCGTACATCTTCTTCAGCCGCCGGTTTTCATCCTGCAGCTCCTTGAGCTGGGACATCATCGACGCATCCATGCCGCCGAACTTGCTGCGCCACTTGTAGAACGTCGCTGAGCTGATGCCGTGCTGACGGCAGAGCTCCGGGACCGGGGTGCCCGCTTCGGCCTGCTTGAGCACGGCGATGATCTGGCTGTCGGTGAATCGTGACTTCTTCATGGGATCTCCTCGGGGTTAGATTACGAGAAAATTCCACTTATGACTGCGGCTAACCTGTGGGGGGATTACCG
>JAAIGF010158875.1_pt1 | contig 11914 bp, 12 predicted proteins | sample 6487441 | NCBI WGS metagenome assembly JAAIGF01 (sample SAMN13974129, study PRJNA590717) | phyllosphere metagenome | biome: pepper field; feature: multiple bacterial spot infested pepper fields; material: pepper leaves; isolation source: leaves from pepper fields | host: Capsicum annuum ...
GCGGAAAGGGCTCTGGTAGAGCAATTTGCCAAAGTAATGGATTATGTAAAATCTTATAAAGCTTGGAGCAGTTATAACTTAGTTCTGTGGTCGCACGGAACATCTTGGGCTCCGCCCGCTAAAACGGCTAGATCCCTGCCTGGAGTAAAATCATTTGGTGAAGATCGCGGAAAGCAGTTTGACATTAAAGAGCTTGCGAAAGCACTACCAATAAAATTTGACTACATCATATTTGACGCATGTAGTATGGCTAGCGTCGAGGTGCTGTACGAATTTAAAGACAAAGCTAGGTTTGTCATCGCATCTCCTACAGATGTTCTTTCAGATGGATTTCCCTATCATAAGATTGTAAGGTATCTATTTGCTAATGACCAAAGATCTGCAATTTCTATTGCGAAGCATTATTTTGATTATTATAGTTCAAGATTAGGTTTGTATCGATCTGCAACGGTATCCGTCGTCGATCTTTCTAAATTGGAGGGCCTTTCCAGTTTATTCCATTCGTCAAAATCTAGTAGTGAAACCAATTCTTTCACAACTCAAAGTGTGCAAAGGCTTGATTTTACTGATGGCTTTCCCGTCGCGTTATACGATTTTGGTAGCTTTGTTCGAGCAAACTTCCATTCTAATGATAGCCGGAATATTTTAAAGATAGTAGAAAACGCTGTCATTTATGAAGCTAAAACACCATATTTTTTGGGTAATCAAATCCTCGAATTTAGTGGATTAGTGATTAGTAATAATAGCAAAACAGACAAGTACTATGATTATTACAAAACACTAACGTGGAGGAATAAAGGTAATTCGTTAGATTGAGATGCTCCTCTTACTAAGTTCAATCTTGACTTATTTCTTCTTTAAATAAAAAAGCTCCAAACGATATTTTCGTTCGGAGCTTTTCTGTTTTTATGGATTTTCGCTAGAGCGAATTAGAACAGCTTATTGTCCTGCTTCGCGTTTCGCGTCTTGTTGCATTTTTTCACTCGCAACAATAACGATTTCTACACGGCGGTTTTCCGCACGTCCAGATTCTGAATCGTTACTTGCAATCGGCTCCGAATAGTTTTTACCTTCAGTTTTGATTCTTCCGCCTTTCAAGCCTTGAGAAACCGCGTAATCGCGAACGGATTTTGCACGACCTTCAGAAACTTTTTGGTTGGCATTCATCGAACCAACATTATCTGTATGGCCAATTACCATAATCTCGGTATCTGGTTCTTTGTTCAACGTTTCCACCAATTTGGCGATGTTTGTTTTTGCATCACCTTTCAACTGCGTACTGTTAAAATCGAATAGGATACCGCTATCAAATTTCACGATAATACCTTCATCTGCTTTGATTACTTCAGCACCAGCTACTGCATTTTCGATTTCTTTGGCTTGGTTATCCATTTTACGACCGATCAATCCACCGGCTGCACCACCGATCACCGCACCAGCAATAGCACCCACTGCAGTATTACCTGCTTTACCACCAATCACAGCACCTAGCGCACCACCAGCAGTAGTACCAATTACAGCACCTTTTGTTGTGTTACTTGTATTTTGAATGGTTGAGCAACTAGCTAATAACATAGCTGATGTTGCTAATGACAAACCATACACGGAGATTTTCTTATTAATTTTCATAACGTAAAAGTAAATGTCTACGAAATGGATATAATCAAAGCGGATGCCAAAATGCAATTTTCGATTGTAATTCGATGGATTCTATCCCGCTGTTCGTTAGAAATGAGCGGTTTACTTTTCCTGTTCAGGAATCTCTAGCTTCGGCAATTTTTGAGATTTCGGACGGCCATTGGCGTCCCATGATTCAAAAGATTTATTGATATACACCATCAAATCATATCTCCCCCAACGTTCTGCGGTCGCTAAGGATGGACGGTACCAATCCATGAACGATTGCAATTCTTCGCCCTCTAGTTTGGTCAATTCCGACACGATGGTTTTATTAAAGATTCGATCGATCTTGGTTTCTTCCAGCTCCTGATCCATGTATTCTTGGAAACGGCGCGCATTCTTTGGTTCTTTACCAAATAGGTTATATAATGCCGTAGCCGGACTTCCTAAGTAAGTGCCCACCGAGTTCTTTCCGCCACGATAAACGCCCTTTCTTTCGTAATCCTTCATCATGCCACGCATTTCTGCTTCGCGTGTTCCGCGAGAAACCACAACCGTTTCGATCTGCAAGCCAGGTTGCATATCAAGAATAATATCCTCAATCGTGTTGACACTCGTTTTAATAGGCCCGTAACCTACTTTTTCAATGGAAATACTATCGCCAATAGCGACAGCAACGGTGAAAATGCCCATACTGGATGTCCGTGTCGATTGTCCAGTAACCAAGTTTACAACATTGGCATCAGCAATTCGTGTATTATTTGTGCCGCGCTCCAGCACCATGCCCGAAATATTTTTCCGTTCTGGTGTTTCCGTTTGCGCATAGGTGTTCGATATGCCGAAAAACAGCATACAAAGTAAAAATGGAATGTATAGCACGGAGCGCATCATGTCGAATTCTAAATTAAATAAAGATTGGGAATCGGGATGTTAAATAACGCTAAACCTTACTTGTAAGGATAGAAGACGAAATTTGCACCTTCCGGAACCACGACGAATAGACACATAAAATCTTCCGCAGGTTTAAACTGCTTCACGAAATAGTCTTTTCGATCCTCTTTGATTAATCCTTGCTCCAAAAACTCTTCCAAAGTGCTCACATTGATAGTCCAAGATGTATTTAACTCCATTTTGTCTAAAATCACTTCGCCGATTTTTACGCTATGTTGGTGCGCGATAAAGATGGGGTGAGCAGTATATTCGGCCGCCAATAAATCGTAAGAAACTTCTTTTATGGCATCACTATAAAAATCTAAATCTACCTTCAAGCTTTCCAATGGACTACTTGATGTGCCCTTTTCACTGCCGTTTCCGGATTGGTCTGCTAATAATTCTTCGATGTTCATGCGTTTATTTTCTACTTAACAAAACGACATTCTCCACATGTTGTGTATGCGGAAACATATCTACCGGCTTAATGCGATCCACTTTATACTTTTCGGAAAGTAGTTCCAAATCGCGCGCTTGCGTAGCCGCGTTGCAACTTACGTAAACAATCTTCGGTGCTTCCACTTCTAAAAGGCATTTAATTACATCGCCGTGCATCCCTGCTCTCGGAGGATCGGTAATGATCACGTCCGGCTTTCCGTGTTCTTCAACGAAAGATACTGTTAAGACGTCTTTCATATCGCCCGCATAAAACTTCGTGTTCTTCACGTCGTTTATTTCGGAATTGATCTTTGCATCTTCAATTGCCGATGGCACATATTCGATACCAACCACCTGCTTAGCGTGCCGCGCTACAAAGTTAGCGATCGTGCCAGCGCCGGTGTACAAATCGTATACCACTTCATTTCCGGTAAGGCCGGCAAAATCGCGAGTAATTTTGTATAGTTCGTACGCTTGTGCGGAGTTTGTTTGATAGAATGATTTCGGCCCAACTTTAAATTTTAAGCCTTCCATTTCCTCATAAATGAAATCACGTCCGCTGAACACTTCAATTTCCTGATCAAAAATGGTGTCGTTGCGTTTTTGATTGACAATATATAACAAGGAAGCCAGATTCGGGAATTTACTGTTGACAAATTCCATCAGCTGATCGATTTGTTCTTGCGTTGGATAAGCAAAAACGACAATCACCATGACTTCTCCAGTGGATGCTGTGCGGATAATTACGTTTCGTAAAGCGCCTTCATGTGCACGCAAATCGTAGAATGAAATTCCATGGTTTGTGGCAAATTCACGAATGCTATTGCGGATGTCGTTGGAGGGATCGGCTTGCAAAAAGCAATGATCAATATCCAATATTTTATCAAAACGACCCGGAACGTGAAAGCCCAAAGCATTCATGTCGCGGTCGGCTGTTTCTTCATCTTTGTTGGTCAACCAGCGTTTGTTGGAAAACGTATATTCCAATTTGTTGCGGTAATACGCTGTTTCTTCCGATCCTAAAATCGGCTCCATAGATGATGTGTCTACTTTGCCAATGCGGCTCAACACATTATCCACATATTTGGCCTTGAACAACAATTGTGCATCGTAGTTCATATGTTGCCATTTACAACCTCCACATACACCGAAATGCGGGCAGAATGGTTCAACGCGGTGAGGTGATGGCGATTTTACGGCCGTCACTTTACCTTCCACCAAATTTTTTTTCTTGCGTAGCAATTCAACATCTACGATGTCTCCCGGAATTGCTTTCTCGATGAACATCACCAGCTCGTCTCGCTTCGCAACGCCTCTGCCTTCTTCTGCGATGTCAATTATCTCTATATCAGCGACAAATTTCTTGTCCTGAGGTATTCTCTTTCCCATTTGCGCACAAAAATACGCTTTTAATTTTATATAAGTTACGGTGGAGAAACTTGCGCGTTTTGGAACTTATTTTTTGCGCAGCAATGTAAGTAGTTTCTTGCTGTGAAGGTATTCGAATCGACGTTCCTTAATGAAGAAGTTTTCATCCAAAATAATGGTAGTCGGTAGCACTAAATCGCCACTGCGGCTTCCAAGTAATAAAGCCAATTCGTGGTATTGTCCTCGACGTTTTTCTTTTGATTTATTCTCAAATACTTGTCCGTCGAATGTAATCTCGTCGGTTGATTCCACATCAAGTTGAACGGCGTAATAATGTTTGTTGATCTCTGCAATAACCTTTGGATTAGTGAAAATTTCTCGCTGCATTTTTTTGCAGTAAACGCACCAATCGGCATGAAAGAAGATCAACGTTTTCTTGGGCTTTTGGCTCAATGAATCGGAGAGATTCTCGAAAGAAAGCCAATTAATAGCCAAATCTTCCTGCGCGATGGCTGGCGCAGGAAGAAAAAGCACTAAGATCCATATGTAGAATCGGAGTTTCATGTTTTTAGTGGGTAAAGTTTCCGATTTTCAAACCGATGAAATACGTGCGCGGTCTAGCCGGGCCATATACATAATCCGAATCTCGACCGGCTCCACTGTCAAAATCTTTTTGGTAGCTGTTGAAGATGTTCTGAACACCACCGCTCAACTCCAAAGAGAAACTTGGGTGAACGTGAATAACACGCGATAAGCGCAAATTCATTTCCATAAATTCTTTAGTTCGTACCAAATCCATGAAGCCTGATTCACGAACGACATGAGGAACTACCATTGAGCCCGTGTAAACGCCCGTAACATCAATGCCGAAATCTTCGGTCACACGCCAATTGGTGTTTAGGTAGCCATAGCTATCCGGTGTACGCACCAACTTTTGTACAAATACCGCGGGGTCGCCATTCGGATCTTCTTCACCTTCAAAGAGTTCTTGCTCTTCGCGATATTTATTGCTTTGTATCGTTCCGCCCAATTGAAATGTCAAACGATCAGAAGGAGCAATGCCAATTTCTATGTTGCTTCCGGTTACATAAAGGCCTTTACCATTAATCATCTGTTCTAAACGTAGATTTTCGCCGACCTTACCTTGGGAAACATAAGTAAATGGATTACGCAAATCCGTGTAGAAACCTTCTAGTAAGATGTTTGTTTGAGTACTGCCAATTGCTTTGTTGAAGTTAAGCGATGCGGTGTACGTATTGGAAAACTCCGTTTTTAAATCATCACTCAACAAAATAAACTGTTGATCGCCACCAACGGATGAAACGTGCATATCTTCGTTGAACGCTTGCGGTGCGCGGAACCCACGAGCATAGCCTGCACGCAATTGAAATGCTGTATTGATATCGTAAAGCAAGGTTACACGTGGGCTAAATGCAGAAACTGAAACATCCGATGCACGCGTAATATCGCCCAGAATGTAATTTCCGGAAACATCGACGTGATCGAAACGCCCACCTAATAAAGCTTTAAAACGATCAATCGGTTTCCATTCGTATTGCGCATAAATGCCAGTACTATTTACGTTTTGCTCAATCGCGCGGTTGTATCCTTGAATTTCGTCGTCCACCTGATTGTGGTTAAATTCTAATCCGGCCGTGAAAACGTCTTCGTTTTTTAAAGTATGCGCAATTTGGCCGCCACCTACGAAAGCAAAATCTTTGGTGGTTCCGTAAGCATTGGCCGCAAGTAAGCTGTCCGCTGCCGTGCGCCCACCGCCCAATCCGCCATAATAGCTTTTACGCATGGTGCGCTGCGCGGACGCGTACACGCTGAACTTCGTGCGCTGATCCTTTGTGTATTGATCGAACGTTAAGCCACCCATAAAGGTGTTGTGATCCAATTGCTCTGTAATATCTGTGAAATGCGGCGCCAAATCCAAACGATCGCCACCGCGGCGAAATTCTTTAATCGCACTAAAATCCAAAGTCAACTTATTCAGATCCGAAAACTTGAAAAACGCTTTCGATCCGAAGGCAGTACTTTCCAATTCGGTAATTTCCGTAAAACCATCGCCGTTAGCGTCGAAGGCTTCTCGGCTTCTTTTCGCACCATAGAATGTAGCACCATGCGTCAAATCCTCGCTAACGATCGAAGAATTAAATGTCAAACTATTATCCAATGCTTTCCCGTCAATCAATCCGGTATTGTTCTGTACTTCCCAAGAGTTGACTACTGGATCTTTGGTAATAACGTTGATTGTTCCTGCAATCGCGTTGGATCCGTATAATGCCGATCCCCCTCCGCGAACCACTTCTATACGCTCAATCATGCTGGTTGGAATTTGATCCAAACCGTAAACGCCATTTAATGCGCTAAAGATCGGGCGACTATTCATCAAGATTTGTGAATATGCACCTTCCAATCCGTTCATGCGAACTTGCGTAAATCCACAGTTTTGACAGTTCACTTCCAAACGTACACCGGGTTGATAGTTTAATGTTTCAGACATCGCCACACTTTGCGTAGCATTCATCAATTTTGAACCGATCACATTCACGATAACGGGCGATTGTTTCCGATTGACATCGTAACGCGTGGCGCTAATCACCACCTCATTTAAGTTCAATCGGTCGGATTCTAGGGTTGCTTGAAAGGTTGTGGTTTGTCCTGCAGTTAAGCTTACGGATTTTTTTAGTGGAACATAGCCAATAGCATTGACCAAAACGCGACGTTGACCTGCCGGAATTCCGGTAAGTGTGAAGTTTCCATTTTCGTCGGTCGTTGTCGCCAAGGATGTACCTTCGATGCGAATGGTAGCTGTCGACCCGCCGTCCTTGGTCGTGATTTGTCCTTGTAAAGTACTTTTATCCTGCGCATATAATGATAAGGCAGAAAGAAAGAATATGATAGTATATAAAGTTGTTTTCATGAAGAATGTGTTGCTTCTCAGCAATATTATAATGATGATATGAGCACGAAATTGTGCTTATACATATACTTAATAAGTAATTTTTTGGCAATATGCCCACAAGAATCTTGTGCGCTATTGCGGTTTACATGAAATGACTGCTATCAATAGCAGATTTTTCAGAAAATATTATGAGAATAAATGATGGCGGATTGCCGGGGGACCTCGCAGTGTCGGAGAATCGTGGTATGGATAACGTACAATGCCTTCGTCAGCAACGATGGGATCGTATGCAAAAATGACGCAAGGAATAATTTCTAAAATAGCAGCAAGTGGTTCTTGTTGAACGATTCCTTGGTGTGCCAAGAAATCATAGAAAACCATCTCGTCATCGCTGTGTTCGTGCGCTGGAACATCATCTTTCGTGTTGTCCCAAGCATACGGGTGCACGTGCATTACCAAATGCCCATGCGAAACGTGACTGTGCATGAACAACGCGTTGCTCACCAGAATAGCACCAAGCAGTACTAACTGGAAATAAGCTAAAAAAGATCGCGTTATTCTCATGTGTCGTTTCGGGCATTCAAATGCCAATTCGGTCGCTAAGTTAACAAATAACCGTCAAAAGGTCTATCTTTGCGTCAGAATTGATACTTATGTTGAATTTTACAGCGATTGACTTTGAGTTAGCTACAGCAGATTATAATAGTATTTGTGCTGTTGGAGCTGTGCGCGTGGAAAACGGTGAGATCGTGAAAGAATTTTTTAGTTTGGTGAAACCTCCAAACAACAAATACATGTGGCAAACTTCTCGCGTGCACGGCATTAAAGCAAAAGATACCGCTGAATCGCCCACATTTGCTGAACTGTATCCCGCCTTAGCGGAATTGTTGCAAGGGCAAGAGATGGTGGCGCATAACGAAAAATTCGATCGTTCGGTATTGAAGCAAACGATGCAATTATATGGATTGAAGTACGCTGATTTGCGAATCAGCGACCAATGGCTGTGTACCAGTATCCTTTATCAGCAACTCGGATTTGCGCGTACCAAATTGAATATGTGTTGCCAAATCATGGATATTCCGCTAAATCATCATGATCCATTGTCGGACGCACGCGCCACTGCACTACTGTATTTGCGAAGAAATGATGCACCTGAGCGGCTTAAACAAAGCTTGGGCGATTCTTTATAAAATCTTAATCGTCTGAAAATGATGGCTTAACAATGCGCGCGTTTATTTGTAAAAACGCCCATGAGAAGAGCTTTAGATATTGCGGTCATTTCCGATGTGCATTTAGGGACACACGGCTGTAGAGCGGACGAATTGTTGCAGTACTTGCATTCAATAAAGCCCGAATACTTGGTTCTAAACGGAGACATCATCGATATTTGGCAATTCAAAAAGAGCTATTTTCCGGAATCTCATTTTCGCGTGCTGAAATGCTTGCTTGATATGGCCTACTCAGGCTGTCAAGTGGTTTACATTACCGGAAATCACGATGAAATGCTGCGTAAGTTCGGTCCAATGACCTTCGGTAAAATTCAGTTTGCCAATAAGCTTCTCCTCGATGTTAATGGAAAGAAAACATGGATTTTTCATGGCGACGTTTTCGATGCTTCCATTCAGCATTCCAAATGGATTGCTAAGTTGGGAGGTTGGGGTTATGATCGACTAATCCAGCTCAATACGTTTATCAATGCTGTTCTTGTGCGTATGGGTCGAGAAAAATATTCCTTATCAAAACGGATTAAAAATTCGGTCAAGAAAGCAGTCAAGTTTATTTCAGACTTTGAGAAAACAGCTTCTGAACTTGCTATTGAAAATGAATACGATTATGTGATTTGTGGGCATATTCATCACCCAACCATCCAGCACGTGGAAACCAAAAAAGGTTCATGTACATATATGAATTCCGGTGATTGGATCGAAAACCTTTCTGCATTGGAATATAAAAATAAGAGTTGGAGCATATTTTTATATGAAGAACAAAAGCATTTGCTGAATCGCGAAGTGCACGACGAATATAAGTTTAAGCACTCAATAGAAGAGTTGCTTACCAGCATTATCAAAGGAGATTTGTAATTATTCTACAAACGTACAATATCATCGACTTGCTCTTGAATGTATTTCACGGTAAGCGGATTGCTAAAATTTCCTTCCTCATCCAGTTCGTTCTGAATATGTGAAATATGAATCTTCAGCGGCATAATGTGCATACGCATATAATGACAAACGCCCGTGAAATGATCGATGCCACGCACGTTTCCGTACTTTCCGGTCGAAAGTCCAACCAATGCGGCTTTTTTATGATGAAAGGAAGCGGGGTAAGCACATGCATCCATAAAAACCTTCAAAACGCCAGGGAAACTGCCGTTGTATTCCGGAATGACAAAGATAAATCGCTTCGCTTCGGAAATGCGTTCCTGTATCGGCGTAAACGCTTCGCTACGTTTTCCGTATAGATCAGAAACGATAATCTCTGTAGGTAAAGTATCGAGGTAGAGAATGTCCCAATCTTGCCCTCTAGCCGCCAGTTCACGTTGATAATACTGAGCAACTTTCGTTGAATTATTTTTGGGACGGTTGGTTCCTACAATGATTAAATCCATATTTTAATTGTTCAATGTCCGTTGGCAAATGCGATAATCAAATGACGGACTACATCTATTTTTTTGTAACTTAGCGTCCTGAGATTTGAGGCCGTTCTGGGTTAGCAAAAGTAGCAAATTTAACATGTTTTAAGTAGGATGAATATCATCAGAATGTTATCTTGCTAACGCGTAACCGTCGGCTAATTAGCATCAAACTCAGTTACAGGTTATCATCAATATGGGAAAAATCATTGCAATTGCAAATCAAAAAGGCGGTGTAGGTAAAACAACCACTGCTATCAATCTTGCAGCTAGTCTTGCAGTATTGGAATATAAAACCTTACTGATCGATGCTGATCCGCAGGCGAATTCTACCTCCGGAATTGGTTTCGATCCGCGCGAAATTAAAACCAGTGTTTATGAATGCTTGGTGAATGATTTGGCGCCACATGATGCTATTCGTCCGACCGAAACGCCACATTTAGATTTGTTGCCTGCACATATTGATTTGGTGGGTGCAGAAATCGAGATGATCAATTTGGAAGAGCGCGAATACCGCATGAAAAAGGTATTAGATCAAATCAAATCCGAGTACGATTTTATCATCATTGATTGTTCTCCTTCGCTTGGTTTGATTACTATTAATGCACTTACTGCGTCTGATTCAGTAATTATTCCAGTGCAATGTGAGTATTTCGCTTTGGAAGGTTTAGGTAAATTGTTAAATACAATCAAAATTGTCCAAAACAGGTTAAATACTGAACTTGAAATTGAAGGAATTCTATTGACCATGTACGACGTGCGTTTACGCTTATCAAATCAAGTAGTTGAAGAGGTGCGCACGCATTTCAATGATTTGGTGTTCGATACTATTATTCAAAGAAATACACGCTTAAGCGAAGCGCCAAGTTATGGTATTTCCGTGATTATGCACGATGCATCCTGTAAAGGTGCTATCAATTATTTGAATTTGGCGCGAGAAATTTTGCAGAAAAACGGACTTTTGTCGATAGAAAATAAAGAGTCAGCTACGGTATAGATATGGCAGCACAGCAACGAAAAATTGGATTGGGTAGGGGATTAGGTGCTTTACTTCAGGATCAAGATATTAGTAGAGGATCGGCTACGGAAAAAACTGCTCAAGCGTCTAACGTAAATAAATCGGATGCGCAGCCCATGGGCAGCATCAATTTTATTGAGGTAAGTCAAATCACGGTAAATCCTTTTCAGCCGCGTACAGAATTTGATGCGGTTGCCTTGCAGGAATTATCGGATTCTATCCAATTGCAAGGATTGATCCAGCCAATTACCGTGCGTCAGGTCGGTAAAGATGCTTACCAACTAATCAGTGGTGAGCGTCGTTTGCGTGCATCGAAATTGGCAAACATCACGTCCATTCCAGCTTACGTTCGTACGGCGAATGACCAACAAATGTTGGAAATGGCACTGATCGAAAACATTCAACGTGAAAATCTAAACGCGATAGAAGTGGCGTTAAGCTTTCAGCGAATGATTGAAGAATGTAACTTGAAGCAAGAGGAGTTGGGTGATCGCGTTTCGAAAAACAGAAGTACGGTAACCAACTATTTGCGTTTATTGAAGTTGCCTCCGGTTATTCAGGCTGCTATTCGCGACGGGCAAATTACGATGGGACACGCACGCGCGCTGATCAATGTCGGTGAAATTGAAAAGCAGATTTATGTTTTTCAGCAGATCGTAGAACAAAGTTTGTCTGTTCGCAAAACGGAGGAATTGGTTCGCGCGATTCAACAAGGAAAAGAAGCGAAGAAATCAGTTGCCGCTGGAGAAAAGAAACCATTAAATTTCCAATATCAAAAGATAGAAGATGATTTGGCTTCCCGTTTCTCCACGCGCGTGAAGCTTAATTTAAAAAGCAAAAAAGGAAAAGGTGCTATTGAGATTCCATTTGATTCGGAAGATGATCTTGGACGTATATTGGAATTGCTTGACTGGTAATCGTATGCGTTATCTAGGGATTTTAGCGGTAATTTTGTTGTGGTGCCAAAGTGCAAACGCACAGCAAGATAGCATTATCC
>JAAIGF010019526.1_pt1 | contig 11911 bp, 7 predicted proteins | sample 6487441 | NCBI WGS metagenome assembly JAAIGF01 (sample SAMN13974129, study PRJNA590717) | phyllosphere metagenome | biome: pepper field; feature: multiple bacterial spot infested pepper fields; material: pepper leaves; isolation source: leaves from pepper fields | host: Capsicum annuum ...
CACAACCTGGCCTACCAGGGCCTGTTCGACTGCACCCACGCCCCACAGCTCGGCCTGGAAGGCGATGCGTTGGACGCCCTGCGATTTCACGGCCAGCTGTCGTTTCTCCAGGCCGGCATCAGCTGTGCGACACGGATCAACACCGTAAGCCTGCACTACGCACGCCAGATCACCACCGCCAGCGACGGCTGCGGTCTGCATGCGCTGCTGGCCCGGCGTGAGGCCGAGGGACATCTCAGTGGCATCGTCAACGGCATCGATGAGAGCTGGAATCCGTCTGGTGATCGCCACCTGCGCGCGACGTTCAGCGCGCAGCACTGTGCTGGCCGCGCGCAGAACGCGGCAGCGGTAAGGGAGGCGTTCGGCCTGCAGTACACCACCGGCCCTCTGTTCGCCGTGGTATCGCGACTGGTACACCAGAAAGGGCTTGATCTGACTTGCGCGGTGGCTCCTCATATCGTCGCCGCTGGTGGGCAGCTGGTGGTGATCGGCTCGGGCGAGCCCGCGGTCGAAGCGCAGGTGCGGGAGCTGGGCCATCGCTATCCGGGGCAGGTGGGCGTGTGGATCGGCTTTGAAGAGGCGCTGGCTCGCAAGATGTTTGGCGGTGCTGATTTCCTGCTGATGCCCTCGCGCTTCGAGCCCTGCGGCCTGAGCCAGATGTATGCGCAGCGTTTTGGCTGCCTGCCGCTGGCACACGCAACCGGGGGTCTGGTAGACACCGTCGAGGATGGTGTCACCGGATTCCTGTTTCACGAGGCCAGCGTCGATGCACTGAGCGGCTGTGTCCAGCGGGCCATGCGTACCTTCGGTATGCCCACATTGATGCAGGCGATGCGCCGCGCCGCCATGCTCACGCCAGCCGGCTGGGATCGGGCGGGCCGACTGTACCTTGATCTGTACCAGCAGATGGGAGTGGCGGCGTGAACGGTTCCGTGGCTCCTGCCGAGATTCCATCGGCCGCGACAAAGCGCAGCGCGCGCCGCAGCCGGTCCACACCCCCTTCGATGCCGCATCCTGTGCTGGCCAGCGTGGGCGCCGGCCTGCCCGGCGATGCGTTTGCCGTGCTGGGTCCGCATCAGGCGATCGATGACAGCGTAATGGAGACGGTACTCATGCACGGCGCTGTAGCGGTGCATGCGCGCTGCGCTGGCAAGCGCAACTGGACCGCGCTGACCTCCACGTCGATCGATGGGGTGTTTGCCGGGGTGCTGCGCGGTGACGGCAGGCAGATACAGCTGCGCGTCCAGTGGCCACAGGGTGAGCAGATCCTCTGGGATCCCTACGCGTTCGGTACGCTGCTGCCTGAAACGGTGCTTCAGCGCATTGGCGAAGGCGACGTGGATGCGATGCGCCAGCTGGGCGCGGTGGCCTGTTGTGACTCGGGTATCGAGGGCGTGCGCTTTGCCGTCTGGGCGCCCAATGCGCGCCGCGTGGCCGTGGTGGGCGACTTCAACGGCTGGGACGGCCGCCGCCATCCCATGCGGCTGCGGCATACCGCGGGCGTGTGGGAGATATTTCTGCCGGGCGTGGAGGTCGGTGCCCGCTACAAGTTCTGCATCACGGCCCCCAACGGCCAGCCGCTGCCGTACAAGGCTGACCCGATGGCTCGCTGGGCGGAACTGGCGCCTGCGACCGCCTCACGGGTTGCGTCGCCTGCCGCGTTCCAGTGGCATGACCAGGCGTGGATGGCGCGTCGCGGCCGGTGGCGGCAGGGCCCGGTTTCGATCTACGAGCTGCATGCCGGCTCCTGGATGCGTGACGAGCACGGCAGCGTGCTGGGCTGGAATGCACTGGCCGAACGCCTGATCCCGCACATCCAGCGGCTCGGCTTCACCCATGTGGAACTGCTGCCGGTCAGCGAGCATCCTTTTGGTGGCTCGTGGGGCTATCAGCCGTTGGGGCTGTACGCACCGACTGCACGGCACGGCGATCCAGCGCAGTTCGCTGCATTCGTTGACCGATGTCACTGCGCCGGTATCGGGGTCATCGTCGACTGGGTAAGTGCCCACTTCCCCGATGACGAACACGGCCTGCGCCAGTTCGACGGAACGGCTCTGTACGAGCACGCCGATCCGCGCGAAGGCCTGCATGCGGACTGGAACACGCTCATCTACAACTACGGCCGCAACGAAGTCGCCGCCTACCTGCTGGGCAGCGCGCTGGAATGGATCGAGCGCTTCCATCTGGACGGGCTGCGCGTGGACGCGGTGGCCTCGATGCTCTACCGCGACTACAGCCGGGCCAGCGGGCAATGGCTGGCCAACGAGCACGGCGGCCGCGAGAACCTGCAGGCCGTTGCCTTTCTCAAACGCCTCAACCAGCTGGTGGGCCGCTGCCATCCGGGCGTGATGGTGATGGCGGAGGAATCCACTGCCTGGCCAGGCGTCACCGCGCCGGTCGAGCACGGTGGGCTCGGTTTCACCCACAAATGGAACATGGGCTGGATGCACGACACCCTGATGTACATGCAGCGCGATCCGGTGCACCGGGCACATCATCACAGCGAGGTGACCTTTGGCCTGCTGTATGCGTTTTCCGAACATTTCGTGTTGCCGCTGTCGCATGACGAAGTGGTGCACGGCAAAGGGTCGCTGCTCGCACGCATGCCCGGTGATCGCTGGCGGCAGTTTGCCCAGCTGCGTGCGTACTACGGCCTGATGTGGGCGCATCCCGGCAGCAAACTGCTGTTCATGGGCGGCGAGTTCGGCCAGGCCGGGGAGTGGCGGCATGATGCCGGACTGGACTGGCAGGAGGCGGCGCTGCCGTTGAATGCAGGCCTGATGCAACTGGTCGCTGATCTCAACGCGGTGCTCCGCACCCAGCCGGCGTACTTCCGGGCCGAGCAGGATCCTGGCAGTTTTCAGTGGGTCGTCGGCGATGACAATCACAACAGCGTGTACGCCTTCCTCCGGCATGACCCCAGCGGCGCTGCCGCTCCAGTGCTGGTCGTGTGCAACCTCACCCCCGTGGTTCGCTCCCATTACCGCGTTGGTGTCCCTGTGGCCGGGTTCTGGCGCGAGGTGCTCAACACAGACGGTGCAGGCTATGGCGGCAGCAATGTGGGCAATGAGGGCGGCCGGCACAGCGAGGCGGTGACATGCCATGGTCAACCGCATTCGCTGGTGCTGCAGCTGCCGCCGCTGGCCACACTCTACCTGCAGGTCGCCGCATGAACGAGCCTGGCACCGTGCGCTGTGGTGCCTGGTACCGGCATGACGGCCGCGTGCGTTTCCGACTGTGGGCGCCTGCTGCCCGACAGGTCGAGCTTATGCTGGGCGACCAGTGCCTTCCCATGTCGGCCGACGCTGCAGGTTTCTACGAGGTGACCGCAGCAGCCGCGGCGGGCAGTCGCTATCGCTATCGGATCGACGGCGGCGCGGTGGTGCCCGATCCTGCCTCCCGCTGGCAGCCGGACGGGCTGCGCGGCGCCAGCGCGGTGCTTGACGATACGTCCTACACCTGGCGACACGCCCCCTTGGCGCGGCCTTGGCACGAACTGGTCATCTACGAGGTTCATCTGGGCTGCAGTGGCGGTTACGCGGGGCTGCAGGCGCAGCTGCCGACACTGGCTGCCAGTGGCATCACCGCGCTCGAGCTGATGCCGCTGGCGCAGTTTCCGGGACGCCGCAACTGGGGCTACGACGGCGTTCTTCCGTTCGCACCTGCAGAGGCATACGGCACTCCGGACCAGCTGAAGTCCTTGATCGACGCGGCGCACGGCCTGGGCATGGCGGTGCTGCTGGATGTGGTCTACAACCACCTTGGTCCCTACGACAATCACATGGCGTGCTATGCGCCCGGCTTCAGCCGGCACGACCGTGCCACCCCCTGGGGTGACGCGATCGACTTCCGCCAGCCGCCGGTGCAGCAGTTCTTCATCGAGAACGCCCTGATGTGGTTGCGTGACTACCGTTTCGACGGGCTGCGTCTGGACGCCGCGCAGGAGATCCAGCCCAGCCGCTTTCTGGGCCAGCTCGCCGATACGCTGCGTGCTGAGCTGGGCGGGCAGCGGCAGATCCATCTGGTGCTGGAGAACGAGCATCGGCAACCGTGCTGGCTGCATGAGCATTACCAGGGGCAGTGGAACAACGATTTCCACCACGCCCTGCATGTCATGCTGACGGAAGAAAAGGAAGGCTACTACCGACCTTACGCGGTGCCGGGCCAGGCCGAGGCCGCGCTGGCGCGCTGCCTGCAGGCCGGCTTCAGTGAAGCAACCGACCAGCGCCATGCGTCCCGGCCCGCCCGGGCCGACCCGGGACAGTTGCCACTGGACCGGTTTGTGGTCTTCGCCCAGAACCATGACCAGATCGGCAACCGTGCCTTTGGCGAACGTCTGAGCACCCTCGTCGATCCCCTGCGTGCGCGTCTGGCGACGGCCCTGACGCTGCTTACTCCGATGACGCCGATGGTGTTCATGGGCGAGCCGTGGCAGTCCAGGGCGCCGTTTCTGTACTTCATCGACCTCGAGTCTGCACTGGCCGAGCGCGTCCGGGAGGGCAGGCGGCACGAGTTCCGCGGGTTCCTGGCGTTCGGCGATGCGCAGGCACTGATCGGCCTGCCTGATCCGAATGCCCCGGTCACGTTGGCCTGCAGCACGGTCGCACTGCCCACTGAGGGTGACAGCTCACAGACCCAGACACTGGAGGCGTTCACGCACTGGGCGGCATTGCGTCGTCGTTATCTCTGGCCCGCCGAGGGAGCAGCCAGGCCACTGGGCGCGCAGGTGATCGGCCCGCGTGCGGTGAGCGCGGGGTGGCAGCTGCCCGCAGGGCAGTGGTGGCTGGCCTTCAACGCCGGCGATGCGCCTGTTGCGCATGGGCTGCCTGCGGGTGAGTGTGTGCTGGACATCAGCGTAAGCAGCGACCGCGACCACGCGGCCTGTCTGGCCGGCCCCGGCCTGCGGGTGCACTGGAGGCCAGCGTGACAGCGGGCGTGAAGGCGCTGCACGCGCGGGCGGCGGCGCTCGGCATGGAGGTTCAGTGGCGCGACATTCAGGGGCGCCGTCGGCAGGTCGCCGACGCAGCACTCGCCGACGTGCTCTCGCGGCTGGACGGTATTGACCATGATCCAGCAGGATCACTACTGACCTGCATCGTTGGCGCCACCGTGCCGATCGCCGCCAGCGCGAGGCACGCCGCCAGCTGGGAAAATGAGGCTGGGGCACTGGAGCCTGCGATCTCTGTGAGGGACGGCCTGTGGCAGGCGCCCTCGCGTCCAGGCTATTGGCGCTGGCTGCAGGGCAGACGCGTGCAACCGGTAGCCGTAGCGCCGCCGCGCGCCTGGTACCCGCCCCGTACAGGGCCCTGCCGGCACTGGGGACTGGCGGCGCAGGTCTACAGTGTGCGCGGGTGCGGTGACGGTGGAATCGGTGACAGCCAGGGCGCGCTGGGCTGGCTTGGGCAGATACACCGCCATGGCGGCCACGCGCTGGGTCTCAGCCCGATCCATCGCGGCATGACGGGCGGCTATCGACCCTATTCGCCAAGCGATCGGACTGCCTTCGAGGCTGTACATGGATCACCGATGCAGGTGTTTCCCCGCGCTGCGACCGCGGTGCGCACCGCCGACCCTGCACTGGATGCGCGCCTGTGTGCGCATGAGGCAGCGACGAGCATGGACTGGTCAGCCGCGGCGGCCGACAAGCGGGAGTGGCTGCAGCGTACGGGCGACTGGCTGCGCGAACACGACCCGATCCAATGGCAGGCGTGCATGACCGCGCGCGATGGCGCCACGACGACGCTGGAGTGCTTTGCGCAGTGGGTCGTGCGCGAGGGATGGGCGCGTGTGCAGCAGCAGGCGCGCGCGCTTGGCATGGGCATCGGATTGATCGCCGACCTGGCCGTGGGCTTCGACCCTGCCGGTGAGGAGGCACAGCGCAATGCCGGCAGCGTGCTGCACGGACTGCAGCTGGGCGCGCCGCCGGACGCCTTCAATCCAGAAGGGCAGGCCTGGGGGATCACCAGTTTCTCGCCGCAGGCACTGCGCAGTACCGGCTACGCGCCCTTCATCGCGCTGCTCCGCGCGACCATGGCCGATCGTGGCGGTCTGCGGGTGGACCACATCCTGGGATTATGGCGGCTGTGGCTGGTGCCCTGCGGTGCCGAGCCGGCGCAGGGCGTGTATCTGCGTTACCCCTTCCAGGATCTGCTGAACCTGCTGGTTCTTGAGTCGTGGCGACACCGCTGCCTGATCATCGGCGAGGACCTCGGCGTGATTCCGGACGGCATCCGGCGATGTCTGGCCAGCCGCGGCGTACTGGGCACGGAGGTCCTGCAGTTCAACCACGACGAACATGGCTTCATGCCCCTGCGCAGGTGGCGCTCGCGCGCGGTGGCGATGCCCTCCACCCATGACCTGCCGCCGATCGCAGCGTGGCTGCAGGGTGATGATCTGCGTTGGCGGCGGCGAGTGGGCTGGAACAGCAGCGCGGAAACCGTGACCGCGCTGCAGCAGCGCAGCCGGCACGTCGCGCAGCTGACTGAACGGGTGTGCGCGGAAGGCATCACGCCCACCGACCCGCTCGCTGATGCCTTGAGCCTGGTCGCGTGCTCGCCTGCGGTTCTCGCACTGATGCCGCTGGAAGACATCTGTGGAGTGCGCTGCCAGCCCAACATGCCCGGCACCGTCGAGCAGCACCCCAACTGGTGCCATCGGCTGCCGGAAGCCGCCGGGACCGCACCTGGGGTCGAGCAGCGTCTCGCGGCAGTGAGTACGGCACGCACGGCATCTGCCGGTGTCGCAGGGCTTGATGACCAAGCCGAAGCGGTATGTACCAGCGAGGTGGATGATGGAGACTGACCAACGGCAGCAGTGGCTGCAGCAGCTGGCCTACCAGGTGTGGGAAGCCAGAGGCCGGCCGCACGACGGGCACGAGCAGGACTGGCGGGTCGCCGAGCGCCTGCTGGATGCGGAGCTTGCGCTGCGCCATGCCGATGACATCGAGGACCGCGCCGATGTCAAGCCGTAGCAGAACGGTGATCCGATCCAGGGTCAGGTCCGGCCGTCCGTATCCGCTCGGTGCCCATTGGGACGGCCTTGGCGTCAATTTTGCCTTGTACTCGCGCCATGCGACCGCGGTGGAACTCTGCCTGTTTGACGCGCGGGGTCGTGAGTGCGAGCGGGTGGCCCTGCCCGAATACACCGACGAGGTATGGCATGGCTATCTGCCCGACGCGCGCCCGCAGCAACGCTACGGCTATCGGGTGCACGGACCGTACTCGCCGGAAGACGGACATCGCTTCAACCCGAACAAGTTGCTGTTGGATCCGTACGCACGCCAGATCAGTGGCACCCTGAAGTGGGCACCGCAGCTGTTCGGGTACGTGCAGGGACACCGCGACGCCGATCGGAGTTTTGACCGGCGCGACAGCAGCGCCTACATGCCACGTTGCGTGGTCATCGATCCGGCCTACACCTGGGGAGCGGATGCGCCCCCGCGCGTTGCCTGGGAACACACCGTGATCTACGAGGCGCACGTGCGTGGGCTGACCATGCAGCATCCGCTGGTACCCGGTTGCGAGCGCGGGACGTTCGCTGCCCTTGGCAACGATGCCTTGGTCGAACATCTCTGCCGGCTCGGCGTCACTACCGTGGAACTGTTGCCGGTGCAGGCCTTCGTTGATGATCAGCACCTGCTGCAGAAAGGTCTTCGCAACTACTGGGGTTACAACAGCATCGGTTTCTTCGCCCCGGACCCGCGTTATCTTGGGCAGGATTCAGTGGACGAGTTCAAACAGATGGTGGCCCGTCTGCACCATGCCGGACTGGAGGTGGTGCTGGACGTGGTGTACAACCACACGGCCGAGGGCAACGAGCTGGGCCCTACGCTTTCGTTCAAGGGCATCGACAACGCCAGCTACTACCGGCTGGCCGAAAACAAACGCTACTACGTCAACGACACCGGTACGGGCAATACGCTGGACCTGACCAACGCTGGCGTTCTGCAACTGGTGATGGACTCGCTGCGCTACTGGGTGAGCGAGATGCATGTCGATGGGTTCCGTTTCGACCTGGCCAGTATTCTGGCGCGGGAGCGGCTGGGGTTTGACCCATCAGGCAGTTTTCTCGACGCGGTGCGTCAGGATCCGGTGCTGGGGCAGGTGAAACTGATTGCCGAGCCGTGGGACATCGGGCCGGGTGGCTACCAGCTCGGCAACTTCGCGCCAGGCTGGAGTGAGTGGAACGACCGGTTCCGTGACACCGCGCGTGCTCTGTGGCGCGGCGATGCCGATCATCTGGCGGACTTTGCCACCCGATTCACCGGCTCGGCCGACCTGTTCGAGCACAGCGGACGACGTCCATCATCGAGCATCAATTTCATCACCGCGCACGATGGTTTCACGCTGCGCGACCTGGTCACCTATGCCAGCAAGCACAATGAGGCCAACGGCGAAGAAAACCGTGACGGCAGCTCGCACAACCTGTCCAGCAATCACGGCATCGAGGGACCCACCGACGATCCGGCGATCATCGCCGCGCGTCTTCAGCACATGCGCAACCTGCTGGCAACGCTGCTGCTCTCGCAAGGAACGCCGATGCTGCTGGCTGGCGATGAATTCGGACACAGCCAGCAGGGTAACAACAACGCCTACTGCCAGGACAACGCACTGAGCTGGCTTGATTGGGAGCTGGCCGGCGGCACCGAGGCGCAGGCGCTGGCCGCCTTTGTCGAACGGCTGCTGGAACTGCGACGTCGGCATCCGCTGCTGCGGCGCAACCGTTTCCTGCGCGGGCAGCCCGATGCACACAGCCAGATCATCGACGTTCGCTGGTACCGCCCCGATGGCAGGCTGATGGAGCAGGCCGACTGGCATGATGGCCAGCGTCGGAGCCTGGCCATCGTGCTGGATGGACGGGGGCCCGACAATGGTCTGCGTGAACCGGGCAATCATGTCAGCCTGGCGCTGCTGCTCAATGCCGCCAGCGTGGAGGAGACCTTCGTTCTTGCCGAGACTGCTGTGCAGTTTGATTCGCTGCTGCTGCAGACGGCCTCGGCGCCTGTCCAGCGGCTGGGGGACAGGCGGTGGCGGGTGCCAGCCAGCAGCCTGTGTCTGCTGGCGGCCGCATGATGGCAGACTGGCAGATGACGCGTCCGGACGAGTGGCGGCAGCGTCAGCGCGGGCTGAACGGCCGCTCAGCGCACCAGGTGCAGCGTCCTGTGCGTCGGAAGGCTGCTCTGGCGATGTTGCCGTTCCAGCGCCTGCATCCGTCGCCTGATCAGCAGGTGCAGATCGAGCAGTGCGAAGTGATCCGGTCGCGGCTGCGGCGCGATGTCCAGCAGCGCGGTGACAGCCTGCTCAGCTGGTTCGTCCGGGAGGGTGAGTCGACGTTCATAGAGAGTGAGGCAGTGGCGCCAGCAGTGCTGCAGACCGCCAGCCGGCAACGGCCTGACCAGCCGCTCGTAGCATGCCCAGAAGGCGCGCTCGCGGCGCACGTCCACGTTGCGCGCTGATGAAGAGGTGGCTGGAAGCAGCGCGTGGACGGGCGATGGCCGTCGGGCGCAGGGCAGGGAAGAGACGCGGTCCATCCCACCATCGTGCACCGCATACCTTGCCGCAACATTGCCGTCCCAGGAGCGGTTGACGAGCCTCCGGATCCTCGCGTTGCTGGTACACCGCCCCCGGTTGCGTCAACGCCACACGGCACGCCGGCCGGGGCCGAGATCGGCTCGGCAGCGGACTCGCTGGGCCGGCACGCCAATGGCCGCTCCGCTCCGAGTTGCCCGGGTCAGCTCGGGTTTTGACGAATGACAGACGGATGAAACGGCGCTCACCTGCATTGCACGCCGACCTCTTCAATCTGGCTGTGCAGGCGGCCGATACCACTGCCGCCCTCACCAAGAACTCACGTAAGGAGCATCGCCATGAGCACCCAGTCCACCATCGAACATCGCCTTAATGATCTGATCGAAATCGCTCGTGACGGTCAGTCGTTCTACGATGAAGCCGCAGGCAAGGTCAAAGACCCCGAGCTTTCGGCACTGTTCACCCGCATTGCCGCGGTGAAGACCCGTATCGTCGCAGCACTGAGCGGCTCGGTCGCTGCCAGCGGCGGCAAGCCGGCCGAGCACGGCACCATGGTTGGTTCCATGCAGCAGTTCTACGGCAAGGTGCGCGCCGCTTTCGGTGACACCAATTACGGCTACGTTGCCGAGCTGGAAGAGTCCGAAGACCGCCTGCTGGCAGCATTCAAGGAAGTGCTGAATGACAACGATCTGCCGCCGACCGTCCGCCAGGAAGTCCAGCAGCTGCTCCCGGAAGTGCAGGAATGCCACAACGTGATGCGTACGCGCAAGCACGCCATGAAGGCAGCCTGATTCCGGACCAGGGCGGGGCATCGCTCCGCCCTGCCGTGATGAGTCTGTGGATGCCCCGCCATGCGCGGGGCGTCCTGCTTTTTGCCGGGCAGCGGCGCTGACGGTCGATCAGGGAGGTCGCGTCACCAGCGTTGTCAGGCCGTGGGAGGCCCCATGGCACGGCGAACTGCCTGGTCCAGGTCGCGACGGGTGAACGGCTTGGCGAGCATGGGCGCGCTGCGACCCTGCTCATCGGCACCCTGATGATCTTTGGGGTAGCCCGATGCAAACAGAACGGGAAGCTGCGGCAGCTTCGTCCGCACCTGACGCGCGAGTTCCCAGCCGGACATTCCGGGCATCACGATGTCCGAGAACAGCAGGTCGATCCGCGTGTCCGGCCGCTCCAGCAGGCGGAGTGCGCTGGGCCCATCGTGCGCTTCCAGCACGCGATAACCGAACTGCCGCAGCGCATCCACCGCGTAGGCGCGCACGTCGTCATTGTCCTCCGCGAGCAGAATGGTCCGGCCGTCACCGTCTTCGAAATCGCCCAGCTCGACAACGGGTTCCACAGCAGCTGGCAACGGTAGCGAAGAGCGCGGGAACATCAGGGTGATGATGGTACCGAGGCCTTGGATCGACTTGACGAACACATGTCCGCCTGACTGCATCACAAAGCCGTGCACCATCGACAGGCCCAGCCCGGTACCGCGGCCAACTTCCTTGGTGGTGAAGAAAGGTTCGAAGACCTTGGCGACCACATCTGCTGGCATGCCGTGCCCGGAATCGGACACGCGCAGCATCACATACTCACCGGGGGTCGCACCTGGATACTGGTCGACGTAATCGGTCTCCAGATGACTGTTGTCGACCTCGATGCGCAGATTCCCACCGTCGGGCATCGCGTCGCGCGCATTGACCGCCAGATTGAGTACCGAGGCTTCAAGCTGGCCGGGGTCGAGCTCCACGCACCAGAGGTCGTCAGCACTGCGGATCTCCAGCTGTACCAGCTCGCCGAGGGTACGCTGGAGCATCTCGTGCATGCCGCCCACGTGGTCGCCCAGATGTACCGCCTCGCTGCGCAGCGGCTGCCGCCGGGCAAAAGCGAGCAACCGCTGGGTCAGGCCGGCAGCGCGCCCTACCGCCTTGAGTGCACTGTCCAGCGCGCGGGTCATTCTTGGATCCGCGACATCCGCACGCTCGTTGAGCATGCCGACATGCTCGATATTGCCGGCGATGACGGTCAGGATGTTGTTGAAGTCGTGGGCGATGCCGCCGGTGAGCTGGCCCACCGCTTCGATTTTCTGCGATTGGCGAAGCGCGTGTTCGGCATGGCGACGCGCTGTGGTTTCCACCGCTTCGGAGACCACCGCTGCCACGCCGCCATCGCCGTCGAGCAGCGGGCGCAGGGAGAACTCGAAGCTGCGACGGCCGGAAGGCAGTTCAAGCTCGATTTCATGGCGGCTCGCACGTCCGCCGATGGCATCGGCGATTGCAGCACTGACGGTGGCGGAGGCTTCGGGCGTGGCGGAAAACCAGGGCGACTGCGCGAACAACTGGCCAAGTACGCTCTCGCGGGTGGTGAGCACCGCATCGAGCGAGGCGATATTGGCATCA
>JAAIGF010173958.1_pt1 | contig 11910 bp, 11 predicted proteins | sample 6487441 | NCBI WGS metagenome assembly JAAIGF01 (sample SAMN13974129, study PRJNA590717) | phyllosphere metagenome | biome: pepper field; feature: multiple bacterial spot infested pepper fields; material: pepper leaves; isolation source: leaves from pepper fields | host: Capsicum annuum ...
ACCAACGCGGTCGCCGACGTCAGCCTGACCCTGCCGCGCGGCGGCACGCTGGGCATCGTCGGTGAAAGCGGCTCGGGCAAGTCGACGCTGGCACGCTGCATCGTTCGCCTGCTGCAGATCGACGCGGGCCGCATCGGCTTCGAAGGCACCGACCTGGCGCACCTGCCGAAAAGCCAGCGCCATGCCCATGCGCGCGACATCCAGATGGTGTTCCAGGACCCCTTCGCCTCGCTGAACCCGCGCCGCCGTGTCGGAGACCTGGTGGCGCAGGGGCCGATCGTGCATGGCGTGCCGCGCGCCGAGGCGCGTGCCCGGGCGCGTGAACTGTTCGAACTGGTCGGCCTGGACCCGCGTGCGCTGGACCGCTATCCACATGAGTTCTCGGGGGGACAGCGCCAGCGTATCGGTCTGGCGCGCGCGCTGGCGCTGGGTCCGCGCGTGCTGGTCGCCGATGAGCCGGTATCGGCCCTGGACGTGTCGGTGCAGGCGCAGGTGCTGGCATTGCTGGCCGACCTGCGTGAACGGCTGGGCCTGTCGCTGGTGTTCATCACCCACGATCTGCGGGTGGCGGCACAGATCTGCGACCATATCGCCGTGATGAAGGACGGCGCCGTGGTCGAAGCCGGAACGGCCGCCACGGTGTTCGGTGCGCCGACCCATCCCTACACGCAGGCGCTGCTGGCTGCGGTGCCGGGCCGGGGCTGGACGCCGCCGCGCGTGGAAAAGCGCGTCGCCGCCTGATTTTCTTGCGCGTGCAGGGTCGCGGTACCTTCCTTCATCGCCGCGTTGGCGTCGAGCCTGCACGGCGTTCCCACGAATCGCTTTCCGTCATGGCCTCGCGCGGCGAGGCTTTCCAGGAGACTGTCCTTGAGCACGATCACCCCCCGTCTGGATCACGTCGTCATCAGCGTCGCCGGTCAGCTCGACGAATCGCTCGCCCGCTATCGCCAGCTCGGCTTCCAGCTGACGCCGCGTGGCCATCACACCCTGGGCAGCAGCAACCACCTGGCGATCTTCGGCACCGATTACCTCGAACTGCTGGGCTACGAGCCGCAGAACCGCGACCGCGCGGCCGAACGCTGGGGCCCCGACCTCGACCAGATCGGACTGAGCGGCATCGCCTTCAAGACCGATGACGCCGACGCCGATTTCGCCCGCTTCGCGCAGGCCGGCGTCACGCTCGACGGCGATGCTCCGCGCGCCTTCCATCGCCCGGTCGAACTGCCCGACGGCAGCGAGCGCGACGCGCGCTTTCGCACCTTCCGCATCGATCCGTCGGCCGTGGCCAATGGCCGGCTGTTCTTCTGCCAGCACCTGGACCCCGACCTGGTCTGGCGCGACACCTGGCAGACCCATGCCAACGGCGTGACCAGCGTGTCGCAGGTGGTGCTGTCGACGCCCGATCCGGTGGCCGCCGTGGCATTGCTGGCCAGCGGCTTCGGCGCTGCTGCCGTGCAGGCCATCGAGGGCGGCCAGCGCGTGCGCGTGGGCGCGACCAACGTGGATTACCTGACGCCCGACGCGATTCGCCAGCAGTTCGGCAGCACGGCCATCATTCCCGACGGCAACGGCGTCAACCTGGTCGCCCTGGGCTTGCGCACGGCGACCCTGGCGCAAGCCGCCGAGGGCTGGAAGCGTGAAGGCGTGACCGGGGTGCAGGAAATCGGCGGCCGCCTGATCGTGCCGGCAGATGCGGCCTATGGCGTCGCGCTTGCGTTCGAACAGGCGTAACGAAGCGGGTTGTTCGTCGGGCCGGTGCGGCCATGGCACCGGCCTGATCGCGCTTACTTGATCCCCGCCCGCAGGAAGCTCTGCACGAACTGGCGCTGGAACAGCAGGAACGCGATCAACAGGGGCGCCGTCGCCAGCAGCGTGGCGGCGTTGATCACCGACCAGTCGATACCCTGGTCATTGCCCGAGAACACCGCCAGGCCCACCGTCAGCGGCCGCGTGTTCACCGAGTTCGACACGATCAGCGGCCACAGGAAGTTGTTCCAGTGGTAGCTGATCGACACCAGCCCATAGGCCAGGTAAACCGGCTTGGCCAGCGGCACGTACACCCGCCACAGCACCCCCAGCGGACTGCAGCCTTCCACCCGCGCCGCATCGTCCAGCTCGCGCGGAATGCCCTTGAAGGTTTGGCGCAGCAGGAAGATGCCGAAGGCCGAGGCCACGTACGGAATCGCCATCCCCGACAGCGTGTCGATCAGCCCCATGCCGTGCAGGGTGCGGTAGTTCTCGACGATGACGATGTCCGGCATGATCATCAGCTGCACCAGCACCAGGCCGAACGCAATGTCGCGTCCGGGGAAGTCGAAGCGCGCGAAGGCGTAGGCGGCCAGCGTGCACAACACCAGTTGCCCGGCCAGGATGCCGGTCACCAGCAGGAAGGTGTTGAGGAAGTAGCGCGGAAACGGCGCGGCGTCCCAGGCGGTGCGGAAGTTGTCGAGCGTGAGCGGGGCGCCCAGCTCGAAACGGGTGGCGTATTCGGCCGGATGGAAGGCGCTCCAGAAGGCGTACAGCAGCGGCAGCAGCCACAGGATGCCCAGCGTCCAGGCACCTGCGGTGTTGAACCATCGATCGAGGCGGGAAGCATGCATGCCGGAACTCACTGGTAATGGGTGCGACGTTCGAGCACGGTGAACTGCAATACCGCGATCAGCGCCAGGATCACCAGCAGCACCACGGTCAGCGCGGCCGCGTAGCCGCCATCCCAGAACTTGAAGCCGGCTTCGTAGATGTAATAGAGCAGCAGGTTGCTGGCGTTGTCGGGACCGCCGCGCGTCATCACGACGATGTGGTCGACCAGCCGGAACGCATTGACCACGGCGTTGACGAACACGAACAAGGTAGTGGGCATCAGCAATGGAAACACCACGCGCCAGAAGAACTGCCAGCGGCTGGCGCCTTCCAGGTCGGCGGCTTCCTTCAGGTCGGGCGGCAATTGCTGCAGCGCGGCCAGGTAGAAGATCATGAAGAAACCAGCGTCCTTCCAGATCGACACCAGCATCAGGCACCACAGCACGGTTTCGGGCGAGCCCAGCCAGTTGAAGGCAGGCAGGCCGAACAGGCCGCGCAACTGGTCGAGCAGGCCGTAGCCGGGGGTGTAGAAGTACAGCCAGATATTGGCCACCGCGATCATCGGCAGGATCGTCGGCGTGAAGTAGGCCAGCCGCAGCAGGCCGCGCCCGGCCAGCTTGCCGTTGACCCACAGCGCCATGCCCAGGGCCAGCGCGATCGACGGCACGATGGTGCCGGCCGCGTACAGCAGGTTGTTGGTCAGCGCCGTCCAGAACACCGGGTCGTCGGCCATGGCGCGGTACTGGTCCAGGCCGATGAAGCGCGCGGGCCGCGCGCCCTTTGGCGTGGAAAACAGGCTGTGCCAGAAGGTCGCGACCGCCGGGAAGTGCGTGAACGCCACCAGCAGCACCATCGAGGGCAACAGCAGCAACCAGCCGCACACGGCGTCGCCGCGCAGGCGCAGGCGCCAGGGGCGCGGCAAGGAAGACACTGCGGAACTCATGGAGGGCTCTCCGGGTGGCTGACCGTGTCCACCATCGGGACACGGTCGGGGCAGGCTGGCTGGAACAACGTGAACGTCGTCCTGATGGCTCGCAGAGCATCGCGTCTGGCGACACGACCGCAAGCCGCGCGAACCTCAGCGGCAGGTGCGTCGGCAACACGGTTTCAGCGACACGCCGTCAACCGTGCGACCGCTGCGATACGGCTTTTCAGCGATACGAACGCAGGATGCGATCGGCTTCGCGCTGGGCGTCCTTCAGGGCGGTTTCCGGCGTCTTGGTGCCGGTCAGCGCGGCCTGCACGCTGTCGTTCAACGCCTTGGTCACGCGCTGGTTCTCGTGCGTCGACAGCTCGGCCACGCCGTGCTTGAGCTGGTCACGCGCCACCAACGGTGCCGAGAACTTGGCCACGTAGTCCTTCATCACCGGCGTGTCCCAGGCCGCGGGCGACACGGCCACGTAGCCGGTGGCGATCGACCACTGCGCGGCGCGCGTCGGCTCGCTCATCCACTTCACGAACTTCAGGGCGGCTGCGTTCTGCTCGGGCGAATTCTGCTTGAACAGATAGAAGTTGCCGCCGCCCGTGGGCGAACCGCGCTGCACGCCAGCGGGCAGCATCGACACGCCGAAGTCGAACTTGGCGTTGTTGCGGATGTTGGTCAGGTTGCCGGTCGTGGTCACGATCATGGCCGCCTTGCCTTCCAGGAAGTCCTTGGGCGTGGTGCCCCATTCCACCGCGCCGGGCGGGTGGATCTGGTGCTTGCGCGACAGGTCGGTCCAGAACTGCAGGGCCTCTACCGCCTTGGGCTTGTCGAAGTAGGTTTCGGTGCCGGCGCTGTTCATCAGCTCGACGCCGTTCTGGATCGCGAAGCTCTGCAGCATCCAGTAGCCGAAGCCGGTCGACGGCACCTGCACGCCCCAGGTGGACACGTTGCCGCCGGCGTCACGCTTGGTCAGCTTCTTGCCGTAGTCGACCAGTTCCTTCCAGTCCTGCGGCGCGCGCTCGGGGTCCAGGCCAGCCTGCTTGAATAGGTCCTTGTTCCAGTACATGACGATGGTCGAACGCTGGAACGGCACGCCCCAGGTCTTGCCGCCGGTCTGGCTGTTGGCCATGAAGCCGGGGTAGAAGCTGCCGAACCAGGCCTTGTCTTGCGCCGTGTTGGCGACCTGGTCGAAGGGCACCACCACGTCTTCGTCGATCAGCGTGAACATGTCGGTCGACAGCAGCACGGCCACGTTGGGGGCTTCGCCACCCTTGGCCGAGGTCAGCACCTTGGCAATCGTGTCCTGGTAGCTGCCGGCATACACCGGCTTGATGTCGATGCCGGGGTTTTCCTTCTCGAAGCCCGCAGCCATGTCGTCGATCAGCTTGGTCACTGGGCCGCCGACGGCGACGGGGTAATAGAAGCTCAGTTCGACCGCGCTGGCGGTCGAGGCGGCACCCAGCAGTGCGGTGGCGGCCAGCGCCATGGCGGCGCGGTGCAGCGGACGGAGGGCAGGGCGGAACCGGGGGGTCATCGTAGTGCTCCTTGCGGGGTGGAGTGGGGCGGGGCAAAGGGGACGGCGGCGTCCAGTCGTCGGCCGCTCGCAGTGTCGAAGTGATGAAGATCCTGCCGGTGCCAGTGCAGGCCGATGGCGTTGCCCGCCACCGCCGTCGCACGGCCGGGCTGGCGCACGACGATGCGCGCCGCGCCGCTGGTGCACACCAGCATCGATTCGGCACCCAGGTACTCGACGGCTTCCACATGGGCGGGCAGGCCGCTGCCGGCCTCGCTCACGCGCAGGTGTTCGGGGCGCACGCCCAGCGTGACGCCGTCGGCGCCACCGGCCAGCGCAGCCGGGAACAGGTTCATGGCGGGCGCGCCGATGAAGCCGGCCGCGAACATGGTCGCGGGCCGCTCGTACAGCTCGGCGGGCGTGCCGCATTGCTCGATGTGGCCGCTGCGCATCAGCACCACCTGGTCGGCCATGGTCATGGCCTCGGTCTGGTCGTGTGTCACGTAGACCATGGTCATGTCCAGGCGGCGCTGCAGCGCGCGGATCTCGCCGCGCATCTGCTGGCGCAACTGCGCATCCAGGTTCGACAGCGGTTCGTCCATCAGGCAGACCTTGCTCTGCGCGACGATGGCGCGGCCCAGGGCCACGCGCTGGCGCTGTCCGCCCGACAACTGGCCGGGCTTGCGCGTCAGCATCGACTCCAGGCCCAGCAGGGCGGCGGCATCCTGCACGCGGCGCTTGCGTTCGTGGGCGGGCATGCCGCGCACCGACAGGCCGAAACCGATGTTCTCGCCCACGTTCAGATGCGGAAACAGCGCATAGCTCTGGAACACCATCGACACGCCGCGCCTGGCCGGGTGCAGATGCGTCACGTCCAGGTCACCGATGCGGATCTGTCCGCGATCGACCTGCTCCAACCCGGCGATCAGCCGCAGCGTGGTCGACTTGCCGCAGCCCGAGGGGCCCAGCAGGGCGGTGAAACTGCCCGACTCGACCCGCAGGTCGATGCCGTCGACGCCGGTCCCGGCGCCCCAGTGCCGGCCCACGCCGGACAAGGTGATGTCGCTCATGCCGAAAGCTCCTCGGTAACCAGGCTGGGTGCGGCCGCCACGTGCAGCGTCAAGCCGTCGTCGTCGAACAGGGGGAGGTAGGCGGCGGGGGGCGGTGCATCCAGCACCACGTGGTCAACGTCGTGCAGCACACCGCCGCGCACCAGCGCCGGCCGGCCGAACTTGCTGACGTCGGCCACCAGCACCACCTGGCGGCAGTTCTCGGCCATGGCCTGCCGGGCGACGACTTCGCCCATGTCGAAGTCCAGCAGCGCGCCGTCTTCGTCGATGCCGCCCACGCCGAACACCGCGTAATCGGTCTTGAAGGCTTCGAAGCAGCGGGCCGCGGCGCTGCCCACCACGTCCAGGTCGGCCGCGCGCAGGGTGCCGCCCGCCATCGTCAGTTCGATGTCCGGCCGGCCCGACAGCGCGTTGACCACGTTGATGCTGTTGGTGATGACGCGCAGATCGCGGCGTGCCCGCAGCGCCAGCGCCACCTGGGCCGGCGTGGTGCCCAGTCCCAGCGACACCGAGCAGCCGTCGGGCAGCATGCGCGCCACGGCGGCGGCGATGCGCTGCTTGGGCACCAGGTGCTGCACCTGACGATGCGAATAGGGCTGGTTGGCCGCCGCCGGCATCGACACCCCGCCATGCACGCGCCGCAGCAGCCCCTGGTCGCACAGCAGGTTCACGCGGCGACGAATGGTTTGCGGCGTGACGGCGAAACGCTGCGCGAGCGTGTCGATCGTCACGAAGCCCTGGTTGCGCACCAGGTCCAGCAGTTGGGGATTGAAAGGGTCGGCAGACAACATGGGCGAGTTCGAATGAAAGCGGCGTCGTTCGTTCGAACGGAACTCTACGAGCCCAATTTGACGCGGCCGTGACATGGCGCAGCCTGCCGACGGTCGAGGCAGCGTTAACATCGCACTATGGAAACCCCTGCACCCGACGTGATCCTCGTGCTCAGCAATGCGCCCGACCTGCTGGTCGCCAAACGCATCGCCCACATGCTCGTGGAAGAACGACTGGCCGCCTGCGTCAACATCGGCGCGCCGGTGCTGTCGATGTACGCCTGGCAAGGACGGCTCGAAGGCGGCGAAGAAATTCCGCTGTGGATCAAGTCGACGACGGCGCGCCAGGAAGCGCTGATCGAACGCCTGCGCACGCTGCATCCCTACGAAGTGCCGGAAGTGCTGGTCGTGCCGGTCATGGGTGGCCTGCCTGCCTACCTGGACTGGGTGCGGGCCGAGACCAGTGCACCGCCGTTGGATGAAGAAGCATGAGCACTACCCTGTTTACGTTCCACGTACGCGATGCCTGGCGTGCTTTCGCCGTCGCCCTGCTGGCGTTGTGGCTGGCCTGTGCCGCGACCGCCGTGCGTGCCGCCGACGACTTCCTGCCGCCCGAAGAGGCCTTTCGCTTCTCGGCCCGAGTGGCCGCGCCGGGTGAAGTCGAAGTGCAGTTCCGCATCGCGCCCGGGTACTACATGTACCGGGAGCAGTTCCGCGTTTCTGCCGAGCCGGACACCGTGGCGCTGGGCGAACCGCGCATTCCACGTGGCGAGCTGAAGTACGACGAAACCTTCCAGACGGAAGTCGAGTCGATGCGCGACACCGTGCGCATCGCCGTGCCCGTGCCGGCCGACGCCGGCCGCTTCACCTTGCTGGTGCGCGGACAGGGCTGTGCCGACGCCGGCCTGTGCTACCCGCCGCAGGATTACCGCGCCACCGTGGCCCTGGCGCAGGGCCAGGTCGACGACGGCAGCGGCTTCATGGCCGGCATCGGCCGCTTGCTGGGCGCCAACGACGTCGGCCTGTCCGACGCCATCGCCGGGCAGGGCGTGGTGCAGACGGTGCTTGCCTTCTTCGTGCTGGGCATCCTGCTGGCGCTCACGCCCTGCGTGCTGCCGATGGTGCCCATCCTCATGTCGATTCTGGCGGGCGACCGGTCCGCCACCACGCGTCCGCGCCTGCGCGGCCTGGGCCTGGCGGCCAGCTACGTGCTGGGCATGTCGCTGGTCTATACCGTGGCAGGCGTGCTGGCCGGGCTGAGCGGCGAAAGCCTCGCCGCGGCCCTGCAGACGCCGTGGATCCTGTCGATCTTCGCGGCCTTGCTGGTGGTGTTCGCGCTGGCGATGTTCGACGTGTTCACCCTGCAGGTGCCGTCTGGTTGGCAGACCGCGTTGTCGGCGCGGATGGCGCGCATTCCCGGCGGACGGGCCACCGGCACCTTCGCCATGGGCGCGGTGTCGGCGCTGATCGTCGGTCCTTGCGTGGCCGCACCCTTGGCAGGTGCGCTGCTCTACATCTCGCAGACACGCGACGTCGTGCTGGGTGGCACGGCCCTGTTTGCGCTGGCCTGGGGCATGGGCGTGCCCTTGTTGCTGGCAGGCGCGTCGGCAGGCACTTTGCTGCCGCGTGCGGGCGCCTGGATGGACGGCGTCAAACGATTCTTCGGCGTGCTGTTGCTGGCCGTGGCGTGGTGGATGCTGATGCCGGTGCTGCCGGCGTGGCTGCTGATGGCCGGCTGGGCCGCGCTGGCCATTTTGGCGGCGACCATGCTGCACGCTTTCGAAGCGCTGCCGGCGGGAGCCGGCGCAGGGGCGCGCATGGGCAAGGCCCTGGGCATTCTGTTCGCGCTGGCGGGCGTGCTGCTGGCGGTCGGCCTGGCCAGCGGGGGACGCGATCCCTTGCAGCCGCTGGCGCATCTGGCGCGGTCCGAGGCCAGCGCGCCTGTACCACCGCGTGCTGCGGCTGGCGCCTCGCCGTGGGCATCTGCCGACACGCCTGCCACCACCAGCGGCTTGCCGCCTTCACTGGCGCAGACTTTGGGCACCGATGCCCCTAACTCCAGCAGCGGCGCTAAGGGCGGCGCGCATTTCACCCGCGTGCGTACCCTGGCCGAACTCGATGCCGTGGTCGCCAACGCCGATCGCCCCGTCATGCTCGACTTCTATGCCGACTGGTGCGTGTCCTGCAAGGAAATGGAGCGCTTCACCTTCAGCGATCCGGGCGTCGCCGCGCAGTTAGATCGCATGCTGGTCGTGCAGGCCGACGTCACGAAGAACGACGATGCCGACCGCGAATTGCTCAAGCGCTTCCGCCTGTTCGGCCCGCCGGGGATCATCTTCTTCGCACCGGGTGGGCGTGAACTGCATGACGCGCGCGTGATCGGTTTCCAGAACGCGCAGCGTTTTGGCGCGGTGTTGGAAAAGGTGCTTGCAACGCCGGGCTGAGGCACAGCGTGAGTGCCTCGTCGCGCACGAATCCAGGCGTTTTGTCGCAGCGACCGGTTATCGCCAATCACTCGAATTCAGGTCGCTGCCTCGTAGCGCTTCTGGAATGCCGCATCAATCTCCGGCGGATTCAACACACTGGCTGACCGGTCCTCCATCGCCTGTGCCTCGTCGTAATCGGACGAGGTGATGAACAGGACCGGGGCGCTGCGCCGCTCACCGAAAAAGCCCGTTTCATCGAGGTGCTTCAACGCATCGGTCATGGCTTGGTGGACGTCCGCCTTGAAGGCCGCAAACGCCGCCTCGTCATCGGATGCCGCGTCGCAGGCATCGCGCAATCGGTCGCAGATGGCGTTGAACGGGTCCGCTGCAAAGCTCTCGTACGCCCATTCGGCGCTGGCCCATTTGTAGTAGGCCCGAGCGAAGCCTTGCGCACCCAAGCACACGGGAAACTCCCAACTTTGTGTTGTGTATCCAATTCGATAGATTGAACACATAAATCTGAATTGCATACAAAAACAAAGAACGGAGTACAAAGTGAGACAGGCACCCAGGAGACAACCGGCGTACGCGCCACACGGAGCAGCCTCATGAACCGGCTGCTGACGTTCTATTCCCGCGCGCTGGCCTTCGTCTGTGCCTTGCTCATGGCCATCATGGTCGTGCTGGTGTTCGGCAACGTGGTGCTGCGCTACTTCTTCCACACCAGCTGGCTGATCTCGGAAGAGCTGTCGCGCTGGCTATTCGTGTGGATGGTGTTCATCGGCGCCATCGTCGCGCTGCGCGATCGCGGCCACCTGGGCACCGACATGGTGCTGGTGCGTCTGCCGGTCAAGGCGCGGCGCGCATGCGTGGTCGTCGGCCACGTGGTCATGCTCTACATCACCTGGCTGATGCTGGTCGGCAGTTGGGACCAGGTGCAGTTCAACGCGGGTACCGAAGCGGCGGTCAGCGGCCTGCCGGTGTCGCTGCTGTACCTGTCGGGCGTGGTCTTCGCGGTATCGGCGCTCGCCATCCTGGCGTACGACCTGTGGCGACTGGTGACCGGAAAGGTGCTGGACGACGAACTGGTCATGGTGCAGGAGTCGGAAGAACTCGCCGCCCTGCATCCCCCCACCGATACGCCGGCCGCCAAGCCGTAGCCAACGAACCCCCTCAGGAGACGATCTTGACCGTCATGATTTTCGTGGGTTCGTTGCTGGCCGCCATGGCCATCGGCATCCCCATCGCCTATTCGCTGCTGTTCTCCGGTGTCGCGCTCATGTGGCACCTCGACTTGTTCGACGCGCAGATCCTCGCCCAGAACGTCATCAACGGGGCCGACAGCTTCCCGTTGCTGGCCGTGCCCTTCTTCATGCTGGCCGGCGAGATCATGAACGTCGGCGGGCTGTCCAGGCGCATCGTCAACCTGGCCATCACGCTGGTCGGCCATTTGCGTGGTGGCCTGGGCTTCGTGGCCATCGTGTCGGCCTGCATGATGGCGGCGCTGTCGGGCTCGGCCGTGGCCGACACGGCCGCGCTGGCTGCTCTTTTGCTGCCCATGATGGTGAAGGCCGGTCACGACAAGGCGCGTGCCGGTGGGCTGATCGCCTCGGCAGGCATCATCGCGCCGGTCATCCCGCCCTCGATCGGTTTCGTGGTCTTCGGCGTGGCCGCCAACGTGTCGATCGGCAAACTCTTCCTCGCCGGTATCGTGCCCGGCCTGCTGATGGGCGTCGCCATCGCCGTGGCCTGGTGGTTCGTGGCCTCGCGCGAGCAGGTCAAACTGCCGCCGCCGTCGACCCTGCGCGACAAGCTGGTGGCGCTGAAGGGTGCGGGCTGGGCGCTGGGCCTGCCGCTGATCGTGCTGGTCGGCCTGAAGTTCGGTGTCTTCACACCGACCGAGGCAGGGGTTGTGGCAGCGGTTTATGCGCTGTTGGTTTCTACCGTCATCCACCGCGAACTGCGTCTGGATCAGCTGTACGGCGTCTTCGTGTCGGCAGCAAAGATTACAGCCGTCATCATGTTCCTGGTGGCAGCGTCGATGGTGTCGGCCTGGCTGATCACGGTCGCCGACATCCCCGACCAGGTCATCGCCATGCTCAAGCCGTTCATGGACAACCCCATGCTGCTGCTGGTCGTCATCATGCTGCTGGTCATGGTGGTGGGCACGGCCATGGATATGATGCCGACCATCCTCATTCTGACCCCCGTCCTGATGCCCGCCGTTCGCGAGGCAGGCATCGACCCCGTCTACTTCGGCGTGCTGTTCATCATGAACAACGCGATCGGACTGGTCACGCCACCCGTGGGCTCGGTGCTCAACGTCGTCGCTGGCGTCGGCAAGATGCGGCTCGACGAAGTGGCCAAGGGGGTCATCCCTTTCATGATCGCGCAATTCACCGTCATGTTCCTGCTGGTGCTGTTCCCAGAAATCGTGATGGCGCCCCTGCGCTTCCTGACTCAATAACTCGACATCCATGAATAGCAAACCTCCGCAGAAGAACACCAGCCAGGACGTCCTGGAAGCCGTGTCCTCGCACCTGAACGAACTGCGCCTGCAGATCACCGAGCCGGTCCGGGTGCGGGAAGAGGACCTGGCTTCCAAGCTGGGCGTCAGCCGCACCCC
>JAAIGF010297011.1_pt1 | contig 11909 bp, 11 predicted proteins | sample 6487441 | NCBI WGS metagenome assembly JAAIGF01 (sample SAMN13974129, study PRJNA590717) | phyllosphere metagenome | biome: pepper field; feature: multiple bacterial spot infested pepper fields; material: pepper leaves; isolation source: leaves from pepper fields | host: Capsicum annuum ...
TCGCCCCATGCAGATCGCCGCCAACAAGGCCGTTTCCATCGACTATACCCTGACCAACGATGCCGGTGAGGTGATCGATAGTTCCGCTGGCGGCGCGCCGCTGGTTTACCTGCACGGTGCCGGCAACATCATCGTCGGTCTGGAGAAGGCGCTGGTCGGCAAGCAAGCCGGTGACGAAGTCAAGGTTTCCGTCGAGCCGGAAGAAGCCTACGGCGAATACAGCGCCGAGCTGGTCGCCACCCTGAACCGTTCGATGTTCGAAGGCGTCGACGAGCTGGAAGTCGGCATGCAGTTCCACGCTTCCGGCCCGGACGGCGGCATGCAGATCGTCACCATCCGCGAGCTGGAAGGCGACGACGTGATCGTCGACGGCAACCACCCGCTGGCCGGCCAGCGCCTGCATTTCGCGGTCAAGGTGGTCAACGTGCGTGACGCCAGCCAGGAAGAAGTCGCCCATGGTCACATCCATGGCGAAGGCGGTCACCAGCACTGATCCGTATGTCGGCAGCGCAATTGTCGCTGCTGGCAGATGGTCATGAACGGCTGCTAAGCTGCAGTCGTGAAAAGGCGCCTTTTCAGGCGCCTTTTTTATGCCTTGCCAGCCGCGGCAAATCGTCGTCGACGAACGTTCTTCATGCCTTTTCGCGTTACCCGGAGCACCCATCATGAGCGCCTTTCACCACCTGACACTGCACGCACTGGACGGCCAGGAGCTGCCGTTGGCCCCGCTCAAGGGCAAGGTGGTGCTGGTGGTCAACGTTGCGTCCAAATGCGGGCTCACGCCGCAATATGCCGGCCTCGAGCGCCTGCAGCAGACCTATGCCGCGCAGGGCTTCAGTGTGCTGGGCGTGCCCTGCAACCAGTTCGCCGGGCAGGAGCCCGACGACGAGGCGGCCATTGCCCAGTTCTGCAGCCTGAATTACGGCGTGACCTTTCCGCTGAGCAGCAAGCTCGAGGTCAACGGCAGCGGTCGTCATCCGCTGTATCGTTTGCTGGCTGGCGAGGGCGCCGAATTCCCTGGTGACATCACCTGGAACTTCGAAAAATTCCTGGTCGGCCAGGACGGCCGCGTGCTCGCACGGTTCTCGCCGCGCACCGCGCCTGACGATCCGGCTTTGATCCAGGCCATCGAGAAGGCTTTGGCCTGAGCCTCGGGGCCGCGCCATGCGGCCCTGCATCTTCGCTGACGTTTCAGTGGGCGCGCTTGCTTTCGATCGCCAAGGGCGGATTGCGCCCGTTGCCGGGCACGGCGCTGCTCTGCAGCGCGGCGTTCAGGTGCTGTTCGAACTGCTCGACGATGCTTGACCAGCTCTGTCTGGCCGCATGCTGCCGGGCGTTGAGGCGAACCCGGCGCAGATTCTCGCTGTTCTCCATCAGCCAGCCGGCCGCTTCGATGAAGGTGCGCTGATCATCGGCGCTGGCCAGCATGCCGTTGTGGCCGTCTTCGACATGCTGCGCGGCAGCTGCCTGATCGAAGGCGACCACGCCGAGCCCTGACGCCATGGCTTCGAGCAGTACGTTGCCGAAGGTTTCCGAGAGGCTCGGAAACAGGAAGATATCGCCGCTTGCGTAATGCTGCGCCAGCGTCTCGCCACGCTGGATGCCACAGAACAGCGCGTCCGGTAGTTGCTTTTGCAGGCGCTCGCGCAACGGACCGTCACCAACCACCACCAGCCTCAGGTGCAGCCCTGTCGCTTGTTGCTGCAGTGCCTGAAAGGTGCTGACCAGCAGATCCAGGTTCTTTTCGGCGGCCAGCCTGCCGACGTGCAGCACGGCGATATCCTGTTCGGCCAGGCCCCAGCTGCGGCGCAGTTCGTCGCTACGACGGGCCGGGTTGAACAGCCCGGCATCGACGCCACGGGCGAGCAGCTCCAGGCGCTCGAAGCCGCGGCGCTGCAGTTCGCAGCGCTGGCTGAGGCTGGGTACCAGGGTCATGCGTGAAGCGTTGTGGAACCAGCGCAGGTAGTTGGTCAGCAGACGGGTCAGCAGGGTGATGCCGTAATGCCCGGTGTACTGCTGGAAGTTGGTGTGAAAGCCGCTGATCACCGGAATCCGCAGGCGCCGTGCCGCCCGCAGAGCGGATAGCCCAAGCGGGCCTTCGGTGGCGATATACAGCACATCCGGGCGCTGGCGCCGCCACAGGCGCAGCAGTTTGTGACGAGCCGACTGGCCCCACTGCAGGCCACGGTAGCCGGGTAGCGGCCAGCCGCGGGTCAGCAGCAGGTCGTCGTCATTGGCGGCCTGGGCATCATGGTGCTGCCGGGGGCGAATCAACTGCAGGCGATGGCCGCGTGCGCGCAGCCCGCTGACCAGATGACCAAGGGTATTGGCCACGCCGTTGATTTCCGGGCTGTAGGTCTCGCTGACCAGGGCGATGAATAGCGGGGGAGTGCTCATGACAGCAGTCTGGGCTGCCGTCATGTAGCGTTTGTGACATCAGCGTGGCGTTTGCATGACAGCGCCGGGCCCCGAGCTCACGCCACCTTCACGCACCCAGAACAGGGTCGCGCCGGCGACTGCTGCGGGCATCATCACGATGTTCACGAAGGGCACCAGCAGCGCCGCATAAGTGATGCCGCCAAAGCCCAGCGACTGCCAGCGCTTCTCGCGCAGCCAGGCGAGCATGTCCTGCCAGCTGACCTTGTTGTTGTCGGCGGGGTAGTCGATGTACTGGATGGCCATCATCCACACGCCGAACAGCAGCCACAGCGGCGCCGCGACCAGGTTGACCACCGGAATGAACGAGAGGATCAGCAGGCCCAGGGCGCGCGGCAGGAAATACGCCAGCTTGCGCCCTTCGCGGCCCAGGGTCCGCGGCACCATGGCGATCAGCTCACCCCAGCTGAACGGTGGAAAGTTGTCCTGGCCACGCACCACCACTTCGACCTTCTCGGCGAGAAAGCCGTTGAACGGTGCGGCGACGATATTGGCCAGCATGGTGAAGGTGAAGAACACCATGAGCACCACCAGCACCACGAACAGCGGCCAGAGAATGTACTGCAGAAAGCTCAACCAGCCTGGCAGCGATGGCATGAAGGTGTCCACCCAGCCGCTGAACTGCTGCACGGCGAAGCCGATCATCAGGCTGAACAGGATCAGGTTGATCGCCAGCGGTAGCAGCACGAACAGCCGCAGGCCGGGACTCATCACCAGCTTCAGGCCTTCGCCGAGGTATTGCGGGCCGGACAGCACGGGAGCGCGCATCGAGGTTGTCTCCAACAAGTGAACGTGGCGCGACCTTACCCATTTTGCCGCCCCGGTGAAAGCGCGGCAGGGCGATAGTGCGAGGCTATCCGCGGGATTGGCAAAGCGCATTTCCCAGCGGCAGGCGGCGGCGGCTAGTCTGCTGGCGTCCCTTGTTCAGCCGCCGAAGTCCGACCGTTCTGGTCGGTGGCGGTTTTTTTGCAGCATTGCGCTGTGAGGAGTCTCTGATGTCGAGTACCCGACACGCCCGCGTGATCATTCTCGGTTCCGGCCCGGCGGGTTACAGCGCGGCGGTCTATGCCGCGCGCGCCAATCTCAAGCCGCTGCTGATCACCGGTTTGCAGGCCGGCGGCCAACTGACCACCACCACCGAGGTGGACAACTGGCCCGGCGATGCCCATGGCCTGACCGGCCCGGAGCTGATGCAGCGCATGCAGGCCCATGCCGAGCGCTTCGAGACCGAGATCGCCTTCGATCATATCCAGGCCGTGGATCTTGCCGCGCGACCGTTCACCCTGGTGGGCGACAGCGTTTCCTATACCTGCGACGCGCTGATCATCGCTACCGGTGCCAGCGCCCGTTATCTGGGGCTACCGAGCGAGCAAGCGTTCATGGGCAAGGGCGTGTCGGCCTGCGCCACTTGCGACGGGTTCTTCTATCGCAACCGCGAGGTGGCCGTGGTCGGCGGTGGCAACACGGCGGTGGAGGAGGCGCTGTACCTGGCCAACATTGCCAGCCGGGTCACCCTGATCCATCGCCGTGGTGCCTTTCGTGCCGAGAAGATCCTGCAGAACAAACTGCAGGAACGGGTGGCCGAAGGGCGCATCGTGCTGGCCCTGAATGCCGAGGTGGACGAGGTGCTGGGTGATGGCTCTGGGGTGACTGGCGTGCGCATCCGCGAGCGTGACGGCAGGGCTCGCGACCTCACCGTGGACGGTCTGTTCGTGGCCATCGGGCATACCCCCAATACGGGGTTGTTCGAGGGGCAGCTGGCGCTCAGGGACGGTTACCTAGTGGTCAACGGCGGGCGTGATGGCAATGCCACGGCGACCAGCCTGACTGGCGTGTTCGCCGCCGGCGACGTGGCCGACAGTGTCTACCGTCAGGCCATCACCTCGGCTGGTGCGGGTTGCATGGCTGCGCTCGATGTGGAGCGCTATCTGGACGGCCTGTAACCGGCGCACTGCGCTAAGAAGCAAAAATGCCCGTGTCCATCGATACGGGCATTTTTCATTGGATCTGGATCATGCCGGTGGCTTACAGATCGAAATCGTACTCGGCCAATTGCTTGTGCAGGCGTCGTTCTTCGAGAAAGTTGTCGATGATACGTCGCTTGGTCAGGTTGGTTTTCGCCACTTCTACAGGTGCTTCGCTGTTGTCCGAGTCTTCGCTGACGAAGTCGTCTTCCAGTTCCAGGTCTTCTTTGCCGCTCATGCGCTTCACTCCCGGCTACAGGGGCCATTTGCCGACCTTATAGAGCCAAATGTGAAGCGAGTAAAAAAGATTTTTTCAATCAGCCCATACAAGAACTGTATGAAGCCTCAATCGTCGGATGTCTTCGCCTTGTATTCGCACAGGTCCTCGATCCGGCAACTGCCACAGCGCGGCTTGCGCGCCTGGCACACGTAGCGTCCGTGCAGGATCAGCCAGTGGTGGGCGTCCAGCAGATAATCTCTGGGCACGAACTTGAGCAGTTTCTTCTCGACCTCCACCACGTTCTTGCCAGGGGCGATGCCGGTGCGGTTGCTGACCCTGAAGATGTGCGTGTCCACCGCCATGGTCAGTTGGCGAAAGGCGGTGTTGAGTACCACGTTGGCGGTCTTGCGGCCGACGCCTGGCAACGCCTCCAGGGCCTCCCGGGTTTCCGGCACCTGGCTGCCGTGCTGCTCGACGAGTATCCGGCAGGTCTCGATGACGTTCCTGGCCTTGCTGTTGTACAGGCCGATGGTCTTGATGTACTCGCTCAGGCCATCGACGCCCAGGGCGAGGATCGCTTCCGGCGTATTGGCCACCGGGTAGAGCTTGGCGGTGGCCTTGTTGACGCCTACGTCAGTGGCCTGGGCCGAGAGAATCACGGCGATCAGCAACTCGAAGGGCGTGCTGTAGGCCAGTTCAGTCTTGGGCTCGGGGTTGTCTTCGTGCAGACGGCGGAAGATTTCAAGGCGTTTGGCGGCGTTCATGGTCGGGCATCAGGGTTCGTCAGTGCGCTTTAACTGGCGCTGGTCTGCGCCTGCAAGCGGCGTTCGGCCGCGGCAAGGCGCTCTTGGGCATCGCGTATCCTGGCAGCGTCAGCGGGTTCGCTGCGCTGTAACTTGCTGAGCTCGGCGCGGGCGTAGGCCAGGTCGGTCTTCAGCTGGCGCAGCCGCACGCTTAGCCCGGCCTTGTCGACCAGCACGCGGGCGGGCGGCGGCTTGCCACAGCGCTCTTCGGCCAGGCGCAGGGCCTGCTGGGCGGCGGCATAGGCGCTGCGTAGCGGGGCCAGGGCCTGTTCGTCGAGGCCGCGGCGTTCGCCGGCCTTGAGGGCCATGCGGTGGCTGGCCAGGTCGATCTTGGCCTGCTTGAGTGCCTGCTCGCCCGGGCTTGGGGCTGCTTGTACGGGCGTTGCCTGCAGCTCGGCGAGACGCCGTTGATCCTGCTCGGCGGCCTGTTGCAGGGCCACCAGTTGCTGACGCTGGCCGTCATCCGGCGTATCACCAAAGGCTTTCAGGGCCTTCTGCAACCGGGCCCGGCTCATGGCGGCATCGATCTTCGCCTGTTTCAGCGAGGACGCACCGGGGGGCTGCAGGGGCGCGACAGCAGGCGCCTCTACAGGCGCAGGACGTACCGGGCGGGCCGCGCGGCGACGGGCATCGTTGCGCGCCAGGCGGGCCAGACGATTCTGGTGGCGGGTACGGAACAGGTCGGCGCGCGCGCGTTGCTCCTCGGCCTCGGGCGGCGCCAGGGTAATCAGGTCGATGCAGTCCACCGGGCAAGGGGCGATGCACAGCTCGCAGCCCGTGCATTCATCGTTGATTACCGTGTGCATCAGCTTGGCCGCGCCAACGATGGCGTCCACCGGGCAGGCCTGGATGCACTTGGTGCAGCCGATGCACTCGGCCTCGCGGATCACCGCCACCTGCGGCGGCGTTGCCGGCAGTGCCAGGGGCAGCTCCGGTACCCGCAACAGGTCGGCCAGGGCATGGATGGTCGCCGTGCCGCCGGGCGGGCACTTGTTGATCGCCTCACCCGCGGCGATGCCCTCTGCGTAGGGCAGGCAGCCCGGATGACCGCACTTGCCGCATTGCGTCTGCGGCAGCAGCGCGTCGATGGCGGCAATACGCTGCGCGCCCCTCATGGGCGCACCCAGGCGCGCCGGCACGGGAACGCCCCATGGCGGTACGGATAGGTAAAGTTGCGTGAGTCGATCATCGCTGTTGCAGGTCTGGCTGGCGCGTGAGCCGGGCATTATCCGGCATGGGCCGCGCCCGGTACAGCGGCACGGCCACGCCAGCGCTCACTCATGCGGTGTTGCGTGCGCGGCTCGCCTTACGCCACAGCCAGCGAACCAGCAGGGCGAGCGGGAACAGAATGATCACGAAGGGAATGCCGTAGCCAAGCAGCTTGAGTGCTTCGGTGGCGCCCTCGGTGGCGTTGTCGAGCATGCCACTTGCCGCGTCGCCGATACGCGCCAGGCGCCCAACAGGTTCGCCTTCGGTGCTGAAGCTCAGGGTCAGCAGGTTGGTGGTCAGGCGACGTTGCTGCTGCGCCGACTGCTGGGCATTGCCTGCCAGTTGCACCTCTACCTCGGCCAGTTCGCGGGCCAGGGCGAGCATGTCGCTGACGCTCAGGTCGGTGCGCGCCTGATACTGCAGCAGGGTTTTCTGCTGGCGTTCCAGGCGTTGGCGTTGCTGTTCGGTATCGCTGACTGCCTGAGCCAGGTCCTCGGCGCGGGTATGGCGGCTCTGCAGTTCGCCGCCTTCGCCGGCAAAACCAACCAGCGGTTCGACACCCGCCGGCGCGATGCGCACGGTGATGCTGGCCGCCTGGTAATGGCCTTGGCTCTGCTCGATGGCCAGCAGGTCGCACTGGCCGAAACGCTGGCTGCTGCACGCTTCACGGACCGCAGCCAGGCGCGGCTCGACCTGCTCGACCGGCAGGCGAATGCCGACGCTGTGTTCGTAGGCGAGAAAGGCGCCCTGTTGCGCCGTTTCACCCTGCAGCGCTGCACCTGCCGGTGCGCGACCGTCACCAGACGGCGAGCAGCCGACCAGGGTCAGCAGGGCCAGGGCAGAGGCGAGAAACCAGGTTCGTTGGATAAGCATCCTTGCTCCAGATCGGTTACTTGACGCGTTGGCCCGGCTTGGCACCGCTGTCCGGGCTGAGCAGGTAGATTTCTTCGCCGCCGGGGCCGGCAGCCAGCACCATGCCTTCGGACACGCCGAACTTCATCTTGCGTGCTGCCAGGTTGGCCACGTACAGCGTCAGGCGGCCTTCCAGCTTGCTGGGGTCCGGATAGGCGCTCTTGATGCCGCTGAACACGTTGCGTTTCTCGTCGCCGATATCCAGGGTCAGGCGCAGCAGCTTGTCGGCGCCTTCGACGAACTCGCATTTCTCGATCAGCGCGATGCGCAGGTCGACGGCTGCGAAGGCGTCGAAGGCGATCTCCGCGGCCAGCGGATCCTTTTTCAGCTCGCCGTTGCCTCGGGGAGCTTCGGCGGCCGCCAGGTCTTCCTTGGAGGCCTCGACCATGGCTTGCACCTTGGCCGGCTCGATGCGGCTGAGCAGCGGGGTGAACGGATTGAGCTGATGATCGGCCAGCAGCGTGGTCAGGTCCTTCCACTCCAGCGGCGCGACATTGAGAAAGGCCTCGGCATCGCGCGCCAGGTTCGGCAGTACCGGCTTGAGGAAGATCACCAACTGGCGGAACAGGTTGACGCCCAGGGCACAGATCGCCTGCACCTCGTCGGCCTTGCCTTCCTGCTTGGCCAGCGACCAGGGCGCCTTGTCGGCGATCCAGGCGTTGGCGCGGTCGGCCAGGGCCATGATTTCACGCATGGCGCGGGCGAAATCGCGGCTCTCGTAGGCTTCGGCGATGCCTGGCGCGGCGCTCTGGAAGGCGTTCCACAGCTCGGGTTCCGGGTTGGCGGCAACCAGCACGCCGGCGTTGCCCTTGTGGATGAAGCCGGCGCAGCGGCTGGCGATGTTGACCACCTTGCCGACCAGGTCCGAGTTGACCTTCTGGATGAAGTCCTCGAGGTTCAGATCGAGGTCATCGACGCCACGGCCCAACTTGGCGGCGTAGTAGTAGCGCAGGTATTCGGGGTTCAGGTGATCCAGATAGGTGCGCGCCTTGATGAAGGTGCCACGCGACTTTGACATCTTCTGGCCATTGACGGTCAGGTAGCCGTGCACGTTGATGGCGGTCGGCTTGCGGTAGCCGGCGCCTTCGAGCATGGCCGGCCAGAACAGGGCGTGGAAGTTGACGATGTCCTTGCCGATGAAGTGATACACCTCGGCCTTGGAGTCCTTGTTCCAGAACGCATCGAAGTCCAGCTCCGGGCGGCGCGCGCAGAGGTTCTTGAAGCTGGCCATGTAACCGATCGGCGCATCCAGCCAGACATAGAAGTACTTGCCCGGCTCGTCGGGAATCTCGAAACCGAAGTAGGGCGCATCACGGCTGATGTCCCACTCGTGCAGGCCGCCATCGAGCCACTCGGCGAGCTTGTTGGCTACCGATTCCTGCAGGGTGCCGCTGCGCGTCCACTGCTGGAGCATGTCCTGGAACTGCGGCAGCTTGAAGAAGAAGTGCTTGGAGTCCTTGAGCACCGGCACCGCGCCGGAAATCGCCGAACGCGGGTCTTTCAGTTCGGTGGGCTCGTAGGTGGCGCCGCATTTCTCGCAGTTGTCGCCGTACTGGTCCGGCGTCGCGCATTTCGGGCAGGTGCCCTTGATGAAGCGGTCGGCCAGGAACATGCCCTTTTCCGGGTCGAAGTACTGGGTCACCGAACGCGTGGCGATGTGGCCGTTGTCACGCAGCGCCTTGTAGATCGACTCCGACAGCTCGCGGTTCTCCGGCGAGTGGGTGGAGTGGAAATTGTCGAAGTCCACCAGAAAGTCGGCGAAGTCGCCGCTGTGCTCGGCCTTGACGCCGTCGATCAGCTGTTCCGGGGTGATGCCTTCCTTCTCCGCGCGCAGCATGATCGCCGAGCCGTGGGCATCGTCGGCGCACACGTAGATGGCCTGGTTGCCGCGCAGCTTCTGGAAACGCACCCACATGTCGGTCTGGATGTACTCGAGCATATGGCCAAGGTGGATCGAACCGTTGGCATAGGGGAGGGCGCTGGTAACGAGAATCTGGCGAGCTTGGGACATTGTCAGGCTGTCATCGATTGGCGGGTGGTCGATCACTATAAAGTAACCGGGCGCGTTCCGGCCAGCAGGCAAATTCAGCGGCTATCGGCTTGAATTTACAGGCATGAGCGGGTTCCAAGGATTACCTTCCGCTCTCCATCCAGGAGATGAACCATGCGTGCAATTCTACGTCCGCTCGCCTGTGCCACTGCGCTGGCTCTGCTGGTTGGCTGTGCCTCCAGCAATCCTTATGACAATGTCGGCGGTGGGGCGCCCGGCGGCAGTGGTCACCGTACCGCGACCTACGGCGGCCTGGCAGCGCTTGCCGGCGCGGCTGTCGGCGCAGCGATCAGCCATAACGACCGTGGCAAGGGTGCGGCCATCGGTGCGGTGCTGGCTGGCGCGGCGGGTGCCGGCTACGGCTATTACGCCGATCGCCAGGAGGCCGAGCTGCGCCGCAGCATGGAAGGCACCGGCGTGGAAGTGCAGCGCCAGGGTGACGACATCAAGCTGATCATGCCGGGCAACATCACCTTCGCCACCGACTCGGCGGACATTGCGCCGAGCTTCTACGCGCCGCTGAACAACCTGGCCACCTCGTTCAAACAGTTCCAGAACAACAGCATCGAGATCGTCGGTTACACCGACAGCACTGGCTCGCGTCAGCACAACATGGCGCTGTCCGAGCGCCGTGCGCAGAGTGTGACGAGCTACCTGACCGCCCAGGGCATCGACGGCTCGCGCCTGTCCAGTCGCGGTGCCGGCCCGGACAATCCGATTGCCGACAACGCCTCCGCCGAGGGGCGTGCGCAGAACCGCCGCGTCGAGGTAAACCTCAAGCCGCTGCCGGGCCAGCCCGTGCAATGAGTTCTGCGTGCTGGCGGCTCAGGTGGCCGCCAGCCTGCATCGGCCAGGCAGCTCGGGTAGGATAGGCGCCTTTCCTGCCATCTCCGGAGCCAAGCATGAGCGCTGATATCCGCGCTGCGGTCGAAGCCGTATTGCGTCAGTACACCGACCCCCATCTCGATCAGGATCCGCTCAGCGCCGGTTGCGTGCGCGCCATCGACGTGCAGGGTGACCAGGTCAGCGTGCAGCTCGAGCTGGGTTACGCCGCAGCGCAGTTCAAACAGGGCTGGGCGCAGATGCTGCAACTGGCCATCGAGAACCTCGCAGGCGTGCGCAGCGCCACTGTCGAGGTGAATTGCGTGATTGCCGCGCACAAGGCGCAGGCTCAGGTGCAGGCGCTGGCCAACGTCAAGAACGTGATCGCCGTGGCCTCCGGCAAGGGCGGTGTGGGCAAGTCCACCACTGCCGCCAACCTGGCCCTGGCCCTGGCCCGTGAAGGCGCTCGGGTGGGCATTCTCGATGCGGACATCTACGGCCCCAGCCAGGGCATCATGTTCGGCATTGCCGAAGGCACTCGGCCGCAGGTGCGCGAGCAGAAGTGGTTCGTGCCGCTGCAAGCCCATGGCATTCAGGTGATGTCGATGGCCTTTCTGACCGACGACAACACGCCGGTGGTCTGGCGTGGCCCGATGGTTTCCGGTGCGCTTATCCAGCTGGTCACCCAGACTGCCTGGGACGATCTCGATTACCTGATCATCGATATGCCGCCGGGCACCGGCGATATCCACCTGACCCTGGCGCAGAAAGTCCCGGTGGCCGGTGCGGTGATCGTCACCACCCCGCAGGACCTGGCGCTGCTCGATGCCAGAAAAGGCGTGGAAATGTTCCGCAAGGTGAACATTCCGGTGCTTGGCGTGGTGGAGAACATGGCCGTGCACATCTGCTCCAGCTGTGGGCATGCCGAGCATCTGTTCGGTGAGGGCGGTGGCGAGAAGCTGGCCGCGCAGTTTGGTGTCGACCTATTGGCCTCGATGCCGCTGTCGATGGCCATTCGCATGCAGGCCGATGGTGGCAGGCCAACGGCCATCGCCGACCCGGAAAGCCAGATCGCCATGCTCTACCAGCAGGTCGCCCGCCTGGTCGGTGCGCGCATCGCATCGAGTGCCACCACTGCGCAGGCTATGCCGAATATCGTGATCGCCGACGATTGATCGTCAACGTGCGCTCGCAAAGCGGGCGCACGGCTCAGGTAGCTGAGCCGCAGGCACAAATTACAGGCATAAAAAAACCCCGCCGAAGCGAGGTTTTTTCTAACAGTTAAAGCAGGTTATACAACCTGAACTTCTTCTGCTTGCATGCCTTTCTGACCACGGGTGGCCACGAAAGTCACTTGCTGGCCTTCTTTCAGGCTCTTGAAGCCATCGCTCTGGATAGCTTTGAAGTGTACGAACAGGTCGTCACCGGATTGCGGGGTGATGAAGCCGTAGCCTTTTTCATCGTTGAACCACTTAACGGTGCCAGTCTGACGA
>JAAIGF010316806.1_pt1 | contig 11908 bp, 11 predicted proteins | sample 6487441 | NCBI WGS metagenome assembly JAAIGF01 (sample SAMN13974129, study PRJNA590717) | phyllosphere metagenome | biome: pepper field; feature: multiple bacterial spot infested pepper fields; material: pepper leaves; isolation source: leaves from pepper fields | host: Capsicum annuum ...
ATCTCACGCATTCTTTTATCAAGCTGCGCCGCTTTGCCCTTAAAGATGGACGGCATGAAACGCTGGGCGACTCTATCCCGATTTATTCAGACCGCATCAGCACGCATGCCAACCTGTACTTTGATCCCAACCTGCATAAGCTGGTGGTCTTGGTGCAGGAGTCGGATGATGATGTGCGCTCTACGCTGACGGTGTATAGCTTGGATTTTCCGGCTATCAGCGCGGCGGAGCTGGACGCTTTCCCGGGGGCGGCCCGCCGCCGCATTCCGGGTTTGGTTTTCTACCTTGCTGGCGCGGCCCTGTTGGCTGTCGGCGCCTTCTTATACTTCCGCTATAGGCGTCCGCTCCCGGCAGATCCTGCCGAACCGCTGCCTGAAGCGCCCCCATCCCCCGCCCTGCCCATCGCAGCCCCACAACCGGCAAGCAACTGTATCCTTCTTTTCGGCGACTTCACCGTGCTTGATCGCCGCGGCTTGGATATCTCGCACCTCTTCAGCACACGCCTGCAGCAGGTGTTCTGCCTCCTGCTGTTCCACAGCACTCATACGGGCATCAGCTCCAACTTGCTCACGCACCTCCTCTGGCCCGACAAGCCTAAGGATAAGGCGAAGACGTCCCGAGGGGTGGCCATCAACAACCTGCGCAAGGTGCTCAGCGAGCTGGATGGCGTTGAAATTGTCTACGACGAGGGGCACTATCGTGTGCTGTTCACCTCGGCCTGCTATTGCGACTACTGGCGCCTGCAGCAGCTGCTGGCCGATGGGACGTCTATCCTCCATCCGGAAATTTTAACGATACTGAGCCGCGGCGAGTTCCTCCTAGGCATGGACGACCCGATCTTCGACAAGTGGAAACATGATACCGAAAGTAGGCTGATCGATCGCTTTCAGCAGCAGCTCGCCCAAAGCCGCGCAGCGAAGGACTGGACTACGCTGTTTCGCGCCGCCGAAGCGCTGGTCATGGTCGATGCCATCAACGAGCTGGCCTTCGAGCAGGGCCTCTACGCCCTCCACAAGGAGAAGCAGGATGCCCGCGCACGCCTCTTCCACAAACGCTTCGCCAATAACTACCGCCGCCTGATGGGGGAAGAGTATGGAGGGAGTTTTGAAGAGGTTTGGAGTCGTTTGATATTGAAGTAACGATGTGATGAAGGTCATAGCGGTGATCTTGAAATTATCGATTGCTCTTATCGCAATACGCAATACTCACCACTCAATACTCTTTTGTCCCTAAGGCCGGGACAGGGGCCATACTTTTTTCAAGATAAAAAAGTATGCAAAAAATCTTTTTTTCATCCATGCGATATTGCCCCCCAGCCAACCCGCATCAGAGTGCTGCCTGCCAGGCTAAGATGACATTCCAAAATCCTTTTTCTTGGATCTTGGAATATAATCTCATGCCTTCTCTTCCCACCAGACCACGGCCGCAGCCCGCTCGTTCCATCGCTTGATGAAACTGAAGAGCTTCGTTGATCGGTAATTTTAATACCGCTAGTTGATCGCTTATTGGAAAGTGATATGGTGATGATTGTACAGCTAATAGCGATGATCTTAAGACGCATCGCCCTCTTATCGCAATACGCACTACTCTCTACGCAATACCATTAATAAGGCTTTTGAGCACTTTTGGCCTTCAAAAGTGCTGTCCTGCAGTGGCGAGCGGCGAAAAGGTTTGAGGGAAGGGATGGTAAGGTAATGTAGTGATGGCGTTGATCTTTAATTTAACACTACCCTTATCTACAAACGGACTACGCATTACCACAAAAAAAAGAGCAAAATAAAAAATACTTTGCTCTTCGGGATTAAATATATGTATATATGTATAGTGTGCGGATTAATTGGAGGCTGTTGCCTCTTCCTGCTCGGAAGGCTCCTCTAAGATAGCCATTAACAAACGGTAGTACCCTTGATCCAATCCTAATTTTGCGGCGTTTAATGCTATATTTTCCATATCGGTTTTATTTTACGTTTTTACTTCTGCTTATTTACGGGATTACTTTCAAAGTGCGTACCAGTTTGCCGAAAATTAGGACATTGCGCATTTAATAAATGGCAAACAGGTGTTTTGCAAAGTCAAATAAGCGAAAAGAGCGGAAGGATTGCGGAAAATACGCAGAAGCAGCAAACACCCTGTATACCTAAAATACGTGTTTTTCACCGTATTTCCTTAGTTGACAAACTTCCTATTTGGCATATTTTTCATATCTTTCCTTTATAAATTAACTATAAAATAGTACCCTTGCGCATTGGGTTTTGCGATTTTCCTCTTCGAGTTTGGTCAGTCTTAAGGCTGGAATTAACTCATGCTTGTGTACTTATAGCCTTTTCAGGCATTTGCATTGGCCAATTTAAAAACGGGGTCTTTTAGCCACCATAAAGCTAACCGGCCTTTACGCAAAAAACTCATGGTTTTCGAGGATTTTCTTATACTTAGACGGCCTCAATTTATCTTTAAAATAAGAGCCTTTACAGCGGCTTGCCGCCCAGGCAACCTGCACCAGTATTGGCTTGAGATATCTGTTTCCTTTCGTGATCGCTGTACTTTTATATTTCCCTGCGCTTTCATCATTCTTGGGTCGTAATCCGACCCATCCACTCAGTTTATCGCTGTTTTCAAAAACTTTTATGTCTGCGCCGGTCTCGGCGATGATCACAGCGGAACTGATACGGCTAACGCCGGGAATTGTCTTTAGCAAGGCGCTCTGCCGCGGGAGATCACGCAAGCAGATAGCTTCAATCTTTTCCATATACTCAGCAGATTGCTTGATCAACAGGTCATAATCAGCTTTTGCCATCTGCAGGTTGAAGCGGTGGTGCTTTTTCATGCAGCCGGTTAGGGCTGCTGCCAGCTTTCCGTTTTCTTTGTTCTTCTTACTAGCATACACCAGCTTGCATAAACCTACGGCATCACGCTCCCCAGCTATCAGGGAATCAATGACACTCAGCATACTTTTCCCTCCGATATCCGTCACAAGACTACCTAAACGGATTCCGGCCTGTACGAGGATATTGTCCATTTTGGTGAGCATACGAACTATACGCTGCTGCAACTTACTATAGGAACGGGTGTAGCTTCTTAGTTTCTGTATTCGCTCGCTGGGCACAAAACTCCCGCATAGCATATCCTTGTGAAGTAGCTGAGCAATCCACTGTGCATCCTTTACATCGCTTTTGCGGCCGGGAAGCTGTTTGATTAAAAAGGGATTCACCAGCATAAGATCAAAACCCATTTCACTGAGGATATTCCAGACTGGAATCCAGTAGATACTCGTGCTTTCCATGGCTACACGTTTCACATCTGAAGTTCTAAGGTATACACCAAGCTTCCGAATTCCCGTGCAGAAGGTTTCAAAAACCTCCACATCTGAGTGATGCTTTCCATCAAATACGGCACAAAAATACTATCTTTGTGTACGCCAAGTCCTGCTGTTTTCATATTACTTTTTTTTACAACATAAAGATAATCAGCAGTACTGACTTTTTTTTGAGGGATAGTTTCCTCAATTTTTATCCGCTTGTGTGTAATTAAAAAATTAAATGTAGATTTAGCGTACAAAATCAACCATGAAAAGACATACTTTTTATATGCTGATGGCGTCCTGCTGTCTATGCTTATCTATCACAAAAACACAGGCACAAGTGGATCTTGTGGACAGTGTTCCGCGAAAAGGAATCTCCTTAGAGTTGCAAGGTGGTTATATCAGTTCGAAGGCTGTCCCCTTTTGGATGCGTTCTAATCAATATGGATCTATTCCCTTGGAAGGTGCTTCGGGAAGTATGATTGCCCGGGCCTACCAAAACTATAAGGTGCAAGGCGAGTGGCAGGGTAAGGCTGCCAACGGCGGAACCAATTGGGACTGGGGCTATGGTCTCGAAGGACGCGCCAATATTGGAAAGAAGTTTCAAGGACAGCTGATTGATGCACATGTGAAAGTACGATTTGCCATTTTTGAAGCTCGCCTAGGCCGCAGCAAGGATGTTATGGGTCTCAATGGGGACACCTTACTTACCTCGGGTAACTTCGCAGTGTCCGGTAATGCCCTTGGCGTACCCAAGTTTGAAATTAGTGTCCCAGAATATTATCGATTACCTTGGTTTGGCGGCTTGTTCTCCTTCAAAGGGAATTTTGCCAATGGATATATGGGGAATTACGAGATGAGTCGTAGTGCATTTATGATTACTCCTAGCGATTACAGTCTCCCAACTTTTTTTCATCAGAAATCTTTATATGCTAGGTTAGGCAAAAGAGATTGGACGTTAAACCTTTATGCGGGATTTAACCATCAAGTTCAATGGGGGGGAGAAAAGGATCGCTATGGGTCTAGATACGATCTCAACTTTTTGCAAACATTAACATATGTCACGATCGGAAAAGCCTATGGAGATAGAACGAATGGAATACCTCGGTCGAAAATAGGCAATCATCAAGGATCTATAGATTTGGGAGCATCCTATGATTTTGGGACAGTCAATGCAATGTTATATAGACAAAATTTCTACGATGTTGGCGCATTATCTAAATTAGCGAATATCAAAGACGGTCTGAACGGAATTACGCTGACCAATAAAGATTTTAGAAAACAAGAAAAAGTATTTGATTGGCACAAACTTCTTTTCGAGTTTTTTTATTCAAAAGATCAAGCGGGCTATCCTTGGTCTAAGCCTACAAAATCTGGTGACGAAGATTATTATAACAATTTCGAGTATTTAGAAGGTTGGTCTTACAATAATCGCGGGATGGGAACACCACTAATAGCAACTGCAGAATCCGTTCGGGCAGGCCAGGCAAGTTATCCCGGCGATTTCTTCATCAGTAACCGGGTCATAGCTGGGCATCTTGGATCAAGTGTTTCACTTTACGAATGGAATCTACTTGCAAAAGTTACTTATGCAAAACACTATGGTACGTTTGCAACTAGCGAATATGGAAAATCTACCGGAAAAACATTCCATCTGCCTCATACAGAATCATTTAAACCTGTAAACCAATTCTCTGCCTTTATACAAGGAGAAAGAGTAATAAAAAATGACATGATTTTAGGTGCAAGGCTAGCGTTGGATCAAGGAAAACTTTATGAAAACACAGGTGGCTTTCAGGTCTTCATTCGGAAGAATTTTGTGAAGTAATTGATGTTATATAATAATACAAATAAGGAGCTCATTTTACTCCTTATTTGTAAAAAATATTTACTCTCCTATCGCGTAATAGGCAAATCCCAATTCTTCCAGTTGCTTACGATTCAAAAGTTTACGGCCGTCAAACACAAAAGATGGTCGTTTCATACCTTCCTTTATTTTTACCCAATCATACCCCGTGAACTCATCCCACTCCGTTAAGACCGCAGCAGCATGTGCACCGTTCAAAGCGTCGTATGGGTCGTTGACCACCTTTACTAAGCGACGGTTGTCCTCTGGAGATCTTGTGCCTAGGTAATCTAAATCCTTATAGATCTGCTCGGCAGGAACCTTGGGATCATACACGATCACATTAGCCTCTTCAGCCAACAAGTGGTCGGCGACGTAAATAGCAGCCGATTCTCGTGTATCGTTGGTATCTTTCTTAAAGGCCCAACCCAAAAAGGCGATACTTTTACCATTTACCGTATTGTACATGGTCTGGATAATCTTCTCCGCAAAGCGAGTTTTCTGATGATCATTTAATAAAATCACTTGTTCCCAGTAATCGGCTACTTCATATAGGTTATAGGAGCGCGCTATATACACCAGGTTAAGGATATCTTTCTGAAAACAGGAACCTCCGAAACCTACCGAAGCTTTCAAGAATTTGGAACCGATACGGCTATCTTGTCCAATGGCACGTGATACCTCATCTACATTAGCGCCAGTTACCTCGCAAAGCTCGGAGATAGCGTTGATCGATGATACCCGTTGTGCCAAGAAGGCGTTCGCTACTAGTTTGGATAACTCCGATGACCACAGGTTGGTCGTTAAGATACGCTCACGAGGCACCCAGGCTTCGTAAACTCGCACCAAAGCTTCGATGGCGTCGGCATCTTCTCCGCCAATTAATACCCGATCTGGGTTATGTAAATCCGTTACCGCTGTGCCCTCGGCCAAAAACTCGGGATTGGAAAGGATATGGAAGTTAACACCATTTCCGGTATTGTCCAAAATACTTTTTAAAGCCTCTGCCGTACGCACAGGTAACGTTGATTTTTCTACAACGATCTTGTCCGACTTGGCTATAGCCGCAATCTGACGCGCACATAGTTCAATAAATTTTAAATCGGCGGCCTGTCCTTTTCCTTTTCCATAGGTTTTGGTAGGCGTATTCACCGAGATAAAAATCATATCGGCTTCATCGATCGCCTTGTCTACATCTGTCGAGAAGAAGAGGTTTCTGCCACGCGCTTCTGCTACAACAGCATCAAGTCCAGGTTCGTAAACGGGCAAATTATCTAAGTTTTCGTCGTTCCAAGCGCCAATACGCGCTTGATTAAGGTCTACCACCGTAACTTCTACATTTAGGTTCTTCTGCGCTATAACGGACATGGTTGGTCCTCCTACGTATCCGGCTCCTATACAGGTAATTTTTTTTATTTGTTTCATGTGTGTTAATATCTATTACCGAATCTAAACAATTTCGATGTTCTATACTATTCTTGCGAGATACTCCCCATATCCACTCTTGCGCAAAGGTTGGGCAATCTCCAACAGTTGCTCTTTCGTTATCCAGCCCATGCGATAGGCAACTTCTTCTATAGCACCAACTTTTAGTCCTTGTCGTTCCTCAATAACCTGAACAAATTGTCCCGCCTGCATTAGCGACTGAATGGTGCCGGTATCCAACCAAGCGGTGCCGCGATCAAAAACCCCCACTTTTAACTTTCCTTTCTCTAGATAAACTTTATTGACATCTGTTATTTCGAGTTCGCCTCTAGGCGAAGGTTGAATATTTTTGGCAATCTCCACCACCTCGTTGTCGTAAAAATACAAACCCGGTACAGCATAATTCGATTTGGGATTTGCAGGCTTTTCTTCGATCGAGACCACCTTATTATCCTGATCAAATTCCACCACCCCATAACGTTCAGGATCATGTACCGGATAGGCAAAGACCCAACCTCCTTCTGGATCGGCACAGGACTGCAGTAATTTCGACATGCCGGAACCATAAAAGATATTATCGCCCAATATGAGTGCGACCTTATCATCACCAATAAAGTCTTCACCCAAGATAAAAGCCTGGGCAAGGCCATCTGGTGACGGCTGTACTTTATATGTAAATTTGCACCCTATACGAGAGCCATCGCCTAATAGCTTCTCGAAGTTAGGCAAATCTTGGGGCGTCGATATAATTAATATTTCATTGATCCCCGCCAACATCAGCGTGGATAGTGGATAATAGATCATTGGTTTATCATACACCGGCATCAACTGCTTGGAAACCGCAAGTGTCAAGGGGTGCAAACGTGTGCCGGATCCGCCGGCTAATATGATTCCTTTCATGTTTTATCGATTGGTAGTTTTCTATATCTAAAGCGGTGTATGCTAAAATGTGCTATCCCAACTTCTCCAACATCTGTTGCAAGCTATCTTTCCACTCCGGTACCGCAACGCCATACTGTGCTTTGATCTTTGTTTTGTCCAAAAGCGAATATTTAGGGCGTTTTGCCGGCGTAGGGTATTGTTCGGTAGGAATGGCGTTGACCGTACAGTTTAAGCCCTTCAACTCACGGATGGCTATAGCAAAATCATACCATGAGATCTCGCCCTCATTGGAAAAATGATAGATGCCTGCCTGCCACTTATCGGTGTAGATAATATCCAAAATAGCTTTCGCTAGGTCATGGGCATAGGTAGGTGATCCTATCTGATCGGCAATGACCGATATCTCTTCACGCTCGCTCATCAAACGAATCATGGTCTTGACAAAATTGGCACCATAAGCCGAATACACCCATGCCGTACGGATAATAACAGCGTCTGCGCCCGATGAAGAAATCGCTGCTTCACCGCGTTGCTTACTCAACCCGTAAACGTTGATGGGGTCGGTGGGCTCATCTTCTTTCAGGGCTGTTGCGCTATTGCCTTGAAAAACATAATCTGTGGAGATATGGATCACTTTTCTATCGTTACTTTTTGCCCATTCTGCCATGGTAGCCACGGCCTGATGATTAATCACATCGACCAAATCCGGTTCGGATTCGGCCCTATCTACCGCTGTGTAAGCTCCGCTACTGATTATAATATCGGGTTCAACGTCGTCCAAAACATTTCTTACCTGATCTAGGTCATCCAAGGCCATTTCATCCCTATCCACAAATACAAAATTATCTGTGCTATACTGGGCAGCAAGATCTTTTATTTCGGAGCCTAGCTGTCCGCCTGCACCTGTTACTAGTATCTTCATTGTTTTTTGTTTTTCTTATACCATAGGATGGAGCATTTTCTTTCCCGTGTAAATTTGCTCTTTAACGACTACCCAAATACCTCCTGAAAGGTTGGTAGTATCTGGTCCTTATCCGAAATAATTAATTCTTCCGCTGAAATGCCCCAATCGATACCCAAGGCCGGATCATCAAACTTGACTCCGCACTCCGATTCTTTGTTATAAAAATTATCGCATTTATAAAAGAAGGTCGCTGTTTCACTTAACACCACAAAGCCATGTAGAAAGCCTCGTGGCACAAACAACTGCAAGTTATTTTCAGCAGAAAGTTCCACCGCTACATGCTGACCAAAAGTTTCGGAACCCGGACGTGCATCGACTGCCACATCGACCACCCTTCCTTCCAACACACGCACCAATTTGCCTTGTGCAAATTCGCCTGCTTGCGCATGTAAACCTCTTAGCACGCCCCTGATCGAATAGGATTGGTTATCTTGCACAAACTGCGTGCTTGTACCGGTAATCCGATTGAAGGTCCGCTCGTTAAAACTTTCAAAGAAATAGCCTCGGCTATCGCCAAATTTGGCTGGCTCTAAAATAAAACAACCTTTTAATTTTGTTTCTGTGGCTTTCATTAATCTTCGTACTGTTTTTCGTAATATTTCTGGTAGTCGCCGGAGGTTACGTTGTTCAACCAATCTTCATTGCTTAAGAACCAATCGATCGTAATCGACAAACCTTGTTCAAAGGTTACAGAGGGTTCATAGCCCAGTTCCTGATTGATCTTGCTCGCATCGATCGCGTAACGCAAATCATGCCCGGGGCGATCTTTCACAAAGGTGATCAACTGCGCAGCCGTACCATCAGGGCGACCTAATTTATCATCCATCTGCTTGCAAAGCTCCTTCACTAAATCAATATTCTGCCACTCATTAAATCCGCCTACATTGTAGGAAGTTCCGTTTGCACCGCTATGGTACACCAAATCAATCGCTTTCGCATGATCGATCACAAAAAGCCAGTCGCGCGTATATTTTCCATCACCATAGATTGGAAGTGGCTTGCCATTCAATATATTGTGGATGCACAAGGGAATCAATTTCTCGGGAAAATGGTTCGGCCCATAATTATTGGAGCAGTTGGTTAACACCATTGGTAGTCCGTAGGTATCGTGATAGGCGCGTACAAAATGATCCGAAGACGCCTTCGAAGCAGAATAAGGTGAGTGCGGATCATACTTTGTGTCCTCGGTGAACAGCCCTGTATCACCCAATGCACCGAACACTTCATCGGTGGAAACATGGTGGAAGCGTTTTCCTTCGTAATCATCCTTCCAAATCTCTTTTGCAGCGTTCAACAGATTGACCGTACCGATGACATTAGTCATTACAAAAGCACTAGGATTGGTAATGGAACGGTCTACATGAGACTCTGCTGCTAGGTGTATTACGCCATCGGGTTGATATTGCTTAAAGATATCAAACATCAAAGCCGCATCCGTAATATCGGCTTTAACAAAGCTATAATTTGACGCATCTTCTATATCCGATAAGTTTTCTAGATTTCCTGCATAGGTCAATGCGTCGAGATTGATGATTTGATAGTCCGGGTACTTGTGCACAAACTCACGAACTACATGGGAGCCGATAAATCCGGCTCCTCCAGTGATTAGGATAGTTTTTCTAGACATTTGCATTTTCTATTTTGTCGTATGTTTTTTACTTCGGCGATATGCTTTAAATCTTATGAAGAATTTTGGATAAAGATAAAAGTATCGCATAAAAAGCTTAGGTTCATCGATAATCCTATATACCCAACGAATATTTAGCTTGTCAAAGAACGAAGGATAATAGTTTTCCTTTTTGGCTATCTGATGTAAAAAACCGCCACAAGTGAAAGCAACTCCTTCCCAACCGCTATCTTTTAATCCGGTTAGAAAACGCTCCTGATGCGGGGTTCCCATTCCGCATATTACAAGACCAATATTGGATTCTTGGATTTGTTGATAGCATTTGTCCTTTTCCTTTTTGCCATCAAAATATCCATTCCTAAAATACTCTATGTTGACACCATATCTAGCTTGAATCGAAAGAACAGCCTTCTCAATCAAGTCTGGCTTTGTACCAATAATTGCAATTTTAATGTGATTTTCTTTCGCCCACTTAAACACAACCGGAGCAAGCGAGGTATCGTCAAAACTGTATCTCTTATAATTCCTGCTAAAATCTTGATTTATATGATTTACCAAAGAAATCCCATCGATATACCAAAAATCAACATTGTTGGCAATAGAATCCTCTCCATCAAGAACCAGCATAGAATATGGGTTAACGAAAGAATGAATTCCTTTTCTTATCCGGAAGTCGGTGACCTTTGCCACAATCTCATCCCAAGCAGCTTTATTTTCCATTTCCTTATCGGTAATATCGTACGTAATCAACTAAAAATGTTTGAGGTAACAAATTGTCACTGATGTCGCCTCCCATACTTCCCCCCAAAGCTAAATTCAAAATGAGATAGAAATCCTTTCCAAAAACCTGTTGAGCATCGCTCGAACTAATATCTGTAGTTCCAAAAAGATGACTATCTACGTAAAACTTCATAGATTTCTCTTCCCAAATAAGTACATATTCGTGAAATTCATCTTCTAGAGCTGTTTTTTTTAACACCTTTGCCCCCCGAATATGCTGTCCTTTCTTATTAGCGTAATGTACGTTTGATGTAACCACGCCGCTTTTTTTTCCAGCATACTCCATAACGTCGATTTCGCCACATTTCGGCCATCCTACTTCCATACGATTCGCACCTAACATCCATATTGCTGGCCAAAGCCCTTGTCCTTTAGGAACTTTAGCACGAACAACTAACTTCCCTCGTTTAAAATGCATCTTACCGAGAGTGTGTATGCTCGCTGACGAATAGGGAACAATAGAGTCATACATGCTTTGCTGATACCGAGGAAGACGCTCTTTTGGCTTACCTCGATATTTGTCGGACCAAGTATGATTTGGCTTATAGCGCGGATTCCGTTTGAAATCTTTCTTTGCGCTTAAATGTAACAAACCATCTCGTACAAAAACATTAGTTGGATCATTAGTGTAGAACTGAAGCTCTGTACCGCGAACATAGCCGATTTCGTAGTCCCACTTTGAAGGATCAGGTCTTCCATCTTTGTCAAATTCATCCGCCCAAACTAAATCCCATTTTTTGACTCTGTTTTTCGAATTCCGTTCTTGAGCTTTTACAAAAACGCCCAACATCATTATCAATATAAATAGTCCTAGTCTCATGCTCTATGTTTTTTTTGAGATATATTTATCTGCCAATTTCCTATATAACGCCGGCGAACAGAAAATCTGTAGCCCCACAACGAGCGTATGCTTTATGCTGTAACACCGGTTAAAAACAGCGGTTAAATAGTATGAAAGTGCTTTCCCCCTATTTCCTTGCTGCGCATAAGCTTTAGCAACAAACCATCCCTTATCACCCAAATAAGCTCTCTTGGTTATGTGTGGTTTTACCTTTTCCAACCAATTTTCTCGAACATTTGGGCGCG
>JAAIGF010229409.1_pt1 | contig 11902 bp, 7 predicted proteins | sample 6487441 | NCBI WGS metagenome assembly JAAIGF01 (sample SAMN13974129, study PRJNA590717) | phyllosphere metagenome | biome: pepper field; feature: multiple bacterial spot infested pepper fields; material: pepper leaves; isolation source: leaves from pepper fields | host: Capsicum annuum ...
AACGATTACATCCGCACGCAAAACTCACCCCATCGCACAAGCGGCATGCCTTGACAGCGAGACCCCAGGGTCTAGACAGAACGGCAGCCGAGAAGGCCGCCAATCATACGCGCATAGAGGTTTGCGTCATGAATAGAGATCAACAGAGGGCCGTTGGCCTAGTGGAGCTGCTGGTTACCATTGTGCTGCTGAGCATCTTGGTCAGTATCGCTATCCCCGCCTTCGCTCGCTTTCAGGAAAACAAACGCCACGAGTCCGCCCGCGACCTGCTGGCTACTCATATTCAGAAAACCCGTGCCTGCGCAGTGATTCAAGGGCGCCCGCACAAACTATGCGGCTCCAGCGATGGTGAGACCTGCGACGGGAACTGGGGCAGCTACTGGCTCATAGCTACGGTTGGCAGCAACCCGACCATCGTGACCCAGCAGGCAGCCCCAGTGGAAAACATCTGCAGGGTGGGTTTTGGCGGCGACAGCATCCGCTTCCATCCAAACGGAACCAGTTGGACTAGCAACGGTACGATCTTCGTGTGCAACAGCAACGGCCCTCACCAGCTACTGACACTGAATCGCCAGGGCCGCTTGAGACTTGGAACCGGTCACGATTCGCGCTGCTGCTAGACCAGTCGTCCGCGCTCCACGGCCGGTCATCTACAGCCTGAAGACAGCTACCAGCGAAGCCGTCAGGATTCGCATGCCCTCCTGTATTTAGACTGGAAAACCATGCCAAGACTCTCGGAAAGCCAGCCATCGGCGTACTCGCATACGCAATGTGGCTTCACCCTGATTGAGCTGATGATCATCATCGCTCTGGTTGGGATCATCGCCGCAATCGCGATTCCGAACTTCAGCCAATTCATCAATAAGAACCGTACCCAGTCGCTTAACAACGAGATGCTGGCACTGGTGCAATACGCCCGCACTACTGCAGTCGAGCAAAAGACCTTCATGAGGGTTTGCAAGGAGAGCGGCCGTTGGACAGTGAAGAAAACCTGTGCCGATAGCTCCGAAACGTTACGCAGATTGGATGTGCCATCCGGCAGTACGGTGAACCCGGTGGGTGAGAACGTGGCAGAAGTTCTATTCAGGTACAACGGAACCAGTAAAGACACCACCTTGATCACTTGCCAAGGCACCGATCATGCCAACGGTTACACCATTGAGGTAAAAGCCAGCGGCAGCGTACGGAGCTGGCCAAGAGGCATGACTAATTCCACCACCAGTATGACAGCCTGTCAGTAGTACCGAGGAATGGCGATGAAAAACGTGGAAAAGGGATTCAGCCTGATCGAAGTACTCGTGGCTCTGTTGCTAACCACCGTCGGCGTGCTCGGCATGGTTGCCCTGCAAGGCCGCAGCGTGCAGTACTCACAAGACTCCGTGCAACGCAATGTGGCGGTAGATCTGGCCACTGAATTGGTGGAAATCATCCGCGCCAACCCCAGTGAGACTTTCAGCAACGCAGCACCGCAGTTCCCGATGAACAATGGGCTCAAGTCAAGCTCGATCTTTTATAAAGCCAAAGCATCGGATTTTTCCAACCCAGCCGATTGTGTCGCCAGCCCTACCGTAGTGCCCAGGACCGCTGCCGAACAACGCAACTGTTGGGCCAGCAAGGCAAAGGCTCTGCTGCCGGGCGGCTCGACTGTATTCATCAGCGACTCGTATATCTGTCGCAGCAGCAGCGCTGGTAACTGCAATGGCCAGGGCTCGATGATCGAAATCCGTCTTGCCTGGCAAGTGCGCGAGGGCGCTTGCCTTGACGCATCTGACACCAGCAACTCTTCGACCATCTGTACCTACACTGTGAGAGTGCAGCCATGAATGACATGAAGCACCAAAGCGGTTTGTCGATGATCGAACTACTGATCGCGTTGGCGATCAGCAGCTTTCTGATTCTGGGTATCACTCAGGTATATATCGATAACCAGCGGCATTACCTGTTCCAGCAGAGTCAAAGCGGCAATCTCGACAGTGGGCGATTCGCATCGCTGTTGCTCGACCAATACTTGGGCAAGGCCGGCTATCGCCGCACCCCCTCGAGTCTGCTGGAAATGTCTTTTCCAGAACGCGCAGCAGCAGATGGCTGCATGGCTTTTAGCGCAGGTGCGTCAGTTACCAACCTGGCGACAACTGAAGGAATAGGTTTCTGCTTACGCTACCAGCCTCAGGTAAGCGGCGACCTCGACTGCCAAGGCGTGGCAAGCAGTACTACGTTCACACAAGCCTTCCCTTCGAACCTGACCTCAAGCGACCTGATCATTCTTGCCTTCAAATATGAGCCAGGGGCTTCAAGCGCACTGCAGAACGGTAGGCTTCTGTGCAAAAGCCTGAACGCCACTACCCCTCAATTCACCGAACAGCTCACAGGCATCGCTGATATGCGCGTCGATTTTGGTGTCGGCAGCAGTGATGTGCTTTCCAAAGAAGTGACGTCCTACGTACCACAGAAAGATTGGACGGCCAGTTCCGGGGCTATCCGCAGCGTGCGCTACTCCCTGCTGATGGCAAGTGCAACCGGGCAAAGGGACGGCGACGACTCCAAGGTTCTCAACGATTGGCTCGCTGTGGCCCCTGCCGCAACCAAATCGAGACTGCAAACAGGCGATAACAAGCGCATTTATCAAGTCGTTGGAAGTACTCAAACCGTCAGGAATCTAATGCCATGACCCATTTATCGAATCGTAAATCACAGACGGGAGCCGTCTTGGTGATCGCCTTGGTCATGCTGCTGGTGCTGACCCTGATGGCCGTCGGTAGCATGCGAGGCACCACATTGGAAAGTCGCATCACGGCAAACCGCGCCCACGACACACAACAGCAAAGTGCGGCCGACGCAGCGCTGCGGGAAGCAGAGTTCCGCTACTACGGTCCGGCAAATCTGGTCGACAAGCTTGAGGGGAAGGCAGCTAACTGCGCCACATCAAATACATTGAAGGCCAATGGACTCAACAAGCCGTGCTTGCTGGCAATCAAGGATGCAAATCTGCTTGCTTTTGTAGAAACACCCAAGATTGCTACTACAGCCTTTTTCAAACCTGAGTCCGAAGGTGGACTGTTATGGATGCCTTATCGCGGGACAGATGCCGCCAATCAGACAGTGGCAGGCAACCGCGAAACAAGCTCCAGCCAGACAACTTATTGGAACAGTACGCGAGCCGTAACTGTTAGCAACGCTGCAGTTAATGCTGAGTACGGCATGGTTGCGGAGGGGCAAGGTACTTACTTCTACCTAAACAATGCCAAAGCGGACGATCAGGTTTACCTGCAGTCGACTCACGCAAATATCTACCTGGGGATAAATAATTGAAAGCCAGCATCGCGCCCCCCTTCAAGAGCAGACTCGGCTCCAAAACGCTGCCATTCATGCTCTTTGGCACCGTATTGCTGCTTACAAATGAAGCGAATGCGGTTTCACAAACGCCACTTAGCTTGAAGATTGGTGTGCCCCCAAACTTGATTCTCACGATCGACGACTCGACCAGTATGAACCGGGCTTTCGTTCCGGATGTCGGGGGTGATAACAACGCGCAAGATCGAAACGACGTGAGGGTGTCGCGCCGAGGCAAGTCGGCAGCATTCAACCCAATGTACTATGACCCCGCAATCATTTATCAAGCCCCCGCTTCGTTCAACAGTGCCGGCAACGAAGTTTTACTAGACTCGACCTTCAACAAAGCATTCATGGACGGTTTCGCGCCAGGCAAAAACAATGGCAGCGACTGGCTGGACTTGCGCTCATCCTACCGCCCTGCATGGAGCTATAACCGCTCCAGCAATGGGCAGGGAAACTATGCGAATAACAGTAATGCTGGGCTCAACTCAATCCTTGCCACTAATCCCTCCAGTGATTTTTCGGCACAAGCAACGTTAACAAACAATAATACATCGCGAACTATAACGACAAACGGCGACTTGGAATTCATATTAGCACGGGGCAAAAACAACAACACTTACTCCTGCAGCGTCAAACTTCCGGGTTCGACGGCATCCATCGACATCACTGATTATTGCTCGCGCTCGAGCAGCACTTACACAGCTGACCTGACCCAGGTCGGCATGCCGGCCTATTATTACGTATATGACAAGGCAGCGACCGACTGCCCGACAAGTGCCCCCCGGACGAACGACGACTGTTATCGGCTCGTATTCGTGACAGAAACATCTGGCTCCGCAAAATTACCTAACGGCACTACACTAAGCGACGAACGCAAGAACTTCGCTATATGGTATTCTTTCTACCGAAACCGAGCACTGGCAACCCTTTCAGCTGCAAGTATCGCCTTCTATGACTTATCTTCATCCTCTCGCCTTACTTGGCAAAGTCTGATCCACTGTAAGACATTGAACTCCAGTTCAGGCGGCAAATGCGGGCTCAATCAATTCCGCAGCTACACGGCAGAGCATCGAAAAAACTTTTTTAACTGGCTTCAAAATACAACGCAGTTTGATGATGCCGCCGGTACGCCATTGCGCTCGGCCACTATCCGGGCGGGTGAATTCTTGAAAGAGGATATTGCGTGGCAGAAGGAGCCTGGAGGTAGCGGTAACACTACGGCCAATACTTATAGCTGCAGGCCGAGCTATCACGTCGTAATGACCGACGGCATGTGGACCAACACCAACGAAACAATTGCGAATCCGGCACAAAATGACGCGGCAGCCTTTACGCTTCCAGACAACAAGAGGTTTAACGGCAATACTACTCCGTTTAGTGACAGTACATCGGCAACACTTGCCGACATCGCAATGCATTACTGGGCTACCGACCTCAAGGGAAACCTTGCTAACGGGGTAAAGCCGACCGGCCCCAAAGGCGATGCAGAATATTGGAACCCTCGAGCCAACCCTGCTACTTGGCAGCACATGGTCAATTACATGATGGGCCTGGGTCTGTCCGAGTCGTTAAATCAATCGAATATTCCCTGGGAAGGGGGAACATTCGTAGGCCGCGGTTATCAAGCACTGGCCGACGGGACGGCTTCATGGCCGGCCGCCAGCAGCGGGTCGCAAAACAACGTTTATGATCTTTGGCACGCTGCGATAAATTCCCGCGGCGAATTCTTCAGCGTTGATAGCCCCAGCGACATGGTGCAGGCGTTTACCGATATCCTATCTAACATCGGAGGGCGAACATCTTCTGCAGCGCGACCAGCGATCAACTCTGGCCAAGTTAGCACTGACGAAAATGAAAACGGCGTTGTTAAAACCATCTCCTATCAAACGTCCTACTCAAGCGAAAATAATTGGTCGGGCGACTTAAAGCGCTTTGAAAAAAAATGGAACACCACCACGAACAACTTCGAGACATCCCAATCTTGGAGTGCGAGTGAACAGGTTCCTGCTGCAGCAAACCGCAACATCAAAATAGCGGGCGGAACTGACAACAGTGGCTTACAGGAGTTCAACTGGGCCAATGCGGGAGCAGCGACATCAGTTGGAACCCTCGCTTACTATCTGAACCGCAACCCTGAAAGCGCCAACGCCATAGATACTAGAGGCGAGGCGAGGCTTAGTTACATACGCGGCAATCGCAGCGGCGAAGGTAGCACCTTCCGCATCCGTAGTAGTTTGTTAGGTGATTTTTATTCATCATCGCCCGTGGTCGTTACGGGGGCTCGTTACCTCGAGCAGTTCTCTAACCGACTGGAAAACAACACTGCCTACACACGTTTCAAACAATCGATTGCAGAACGCAAACCTCGAGTTTATGTAGGGGGCAATGACGGAATGCTGCACGGTTTTAACGCGTCTACAGGCGTAGAAGAATTTGCGTTCATCCCTTCGTCTGTTTTCCCCAAGTTGAATCAACTGACCGGCACCAACTACGGCCACCAATTCTATGTCGATGGACCACCTACGGTTGCAGACGTTTATGACGGAACTAATTGGCGTACAATTTTGGTCGGAACGCTAAAGGCTGGGGGAAAATCAATTTTCGCACTCGACATAACCTACACCGGCCAAGAAAAGCTGCTCTGGCAATTCGATGAGAACAGCATTACCACTGACGGCGCCGTCAAAATGGGTTATAGCTTTTCACAGCCGACCATTGCTCGCCTGCATACAGGCAAATGGGGCGTTGTGTTCGGCAACGGCTACGACAGCACTGGCAATACCAATGGCAAAGCGGCACTCTTCATCCTTGACGCCATAGACGGAACGCTTGTTAGGAGCCTAGAAGTCCAAGGCACCAATGGTGTAGCTAATGGTCTCTCTACGCCAAAGCTGGGCGACTTCAATGCTGACGGGACCGCCGACTATGCTTATGCAGGTGATTTGCAAGGCAACATGTGGCGTTTCGATTTGCTGCGCACAACTCGTGACGCCAACGCCCCATTCAAAGTCACCAATGACGTACCTGCAAATAACTTCAGGGTAGGCTTTGGCGGTGAACCACTCTTCAGAGCCTCCGCAGACAATGCGGGGCGCCAACGCCAGGCTATAACATCTGCCCCCAGCTTAGTAATTCATCCGACGGGAACCGGCTACTTAGTGATATTTGGGACAGGCCGCTTTTATGCTGATGGAGATAAAGAAGGCGACAAAAGCATGTCCCAGAGTGTTTATGGAATATGGGATAAACAGACGCTGGGAGAGATAGCAAACAACCCGAGCATTTCACGCTCTTCGCTACAAGAGCAGACCATTACCTCCACAACAACGGTCAGCGCTAACGGCAGCAGTGTTCAAGGACGAACTCTGAGCAACAACCCCGTCCGCTGGCAGCAAACTACTGACTCGTCGGGTTCTACTCTGTCGGCACAAAACGGCTGGTTTCTGAATTTGGTTAGAAGCGACGGTGAAATGGTAGTCGAAAATATGTCTCAATTAGGTAGGACTATTTTCTTCCAGTCATTGGTTCCCAACAGTGATCCATGTGGTGACGGTGCCAATAACTGGACCTACGCAGTCAACCCGTACTCTGGTGGCAGAACCACGCAAAAAGCGTTCGATTACGCTCCGACTAGTGACGTTGGAACTACAATTGTTTCAGCTGTCCGCCAAGATGGAGAGGGTGGCGGTACCGTTTCGCAGAATTCTGATAGCAGCTATCAATACTGCACCGGCCAATCCTGTATCAACATCTATCCAGACCCAACCAGCATCGGTCGCCAGGCGTGGCGTCGTACGGAGGAACAACAATGAGCCTGATCATAGGCAACCCCCGATCATCCGTTGGCACCGCTCGGCAAGCCGGCTTCACTCTGATTGAGGTGATGGTCGTCGTAGCGATCATCGGCATACTGGCAGCCATCGCTTACCCGAGTTTCACCGAATACGTCAAACGCGGCAATCGCACGGAGGGCCAGGCATTACTAAGTGACGCAGCCGCCCGTCAGGAGCGCTATTTCAATCAGAACAATGCCTATGTCACGGCAGCGGCCGACATAGCAAAGTTGGGAATGAACCTTTCGAATAACAAATCGGCTACTGGAAAATATGTATTTTCAGTAAGCAAGGTCGATGGTGACGGCGGTTATACCCTGACAGCCACCCAGCAGTTCAGCGATACAAAATGTGGCAATCTCACGCTGACTGCAAACGGCGTCAAAGGAGCAACTGCTTCTGGCGCCAGTGCGAGCGATTGCTGGCGTTGACTCAATAATCTGCAACGAAAAACCGCGCTATGCGCGGTTTTTTTTGCCTACGATTTAACAGGCAACCCTCTCGAGAGGCATCGACGCAGCGCTCTTCGTATGCAGAAACGCGCGCGAAACCATGATGACTACTCGCTCTTCAAACGACGAGAGGTAGCTGAATCGGGCAGAACTATCTGCCCCAGGTACAACCCTATACCTAAGGAGCATGAGCAAGGGAGAGCCGGCAAAATGAAGCGACTCACAACAACCTTCAATATTAAGACGCTGCGCTACGTCATTTTGAGCGCTGCACTGTCGGGTACCACAAACAGCTTGGCGGCTGTTTCACAAAGCCCGCTGAGTCTGACGGTGGGCGTGCCTCCCAATATGTTGCTAACGCTCGATGACTCGGGAAGCATGCGCTGGGGGTTCGCCCCAGATGGATTGAGCGACGAGTCAGCTACCCGTCGAGCCAAGTCCAGCGCGTACAATCCTATTTACTATAATCCCAATGCCACTTATGCCGCTCCGGTGGTCTTCGATACATCGGGCAATGAACAGCAGCTGGCGACCACTTTCACTCAGGCTTGGCACAACGGGTTCAGAACCTCAGTAGGCTCGGCAAACTTGAGTGGTGCAGGCTATCGAGTGGCCTGGGACATACCCATTACCACGGTTCCAGGAAGTACTAGCTACAACTATGGCGACGTCAGCAACTACGCTCAGCCGACAGGCACCGTCTCCAGGCTGGCCGATAACCCGAGTGCCGACTTCTCCGCGACGGTCAGCCTTAGCACGCTGTTCGCCACCCAGGCGACATCACCTGGCGGTATCCAATTCACCATTACGCCGATTCTGATCGGAGTACTCGGCTGTACAGCGGTAGCCAGTTATCCAGGTATTTTTTCAGGCCTCACAGCCGACTGCACCAGAACAGCCAGCGGTTACACCGCATCACTGGTCAGAAGACCGGTGCCGGCTTACTACTACAGCTATGATTCAAGCAGAGCCAACAATTGCACCACGAGCAACGACAATTGTTATGCCTTGCGCTTCGTCGCTAGCAACGAACAGGCTAACTTCGCGAACTGGTATTCCTTCTATCGCAATCGTGCGCTGTCGACCATTTCAGCTGCAGCGCTGGCTTTCTACAATCTCTCGCCTTCCGTTAGGTTGAGTTGGCAAGGACTGGGACGCTGCACCACCTTCGATGGCAGTGACACCACCTATTGCCGCAATAACGCATTCAAGGCCTATACCCCCGCACACAAAGGTCAGCTCTATGCTTGGCTGCAGAATATTGCGTTCGACCAGAGTACTTATTTGCCGGCGGCAATGAAGCGTGCCGGTGAGTTCTACAGAACGACGGTTCCGTGGCAAGCATTTCCTAACGCGACCGGAACCAATACAACACAGAACACCTACGCCTGCCGTGCCAGTTACCACATCATGATGACCGATGGGCAATGGAATGAAGCGGCAAGCGCGCCAAGCAACTTTCGTCATGACGCGGCATCTTTCACGCTTCCGGATGGCAGAGCGTTCACGCAGCGCGCGCCCTACTACGACAGTACGCCCAATACGCTAGCAGACCTGGCCATGCACTATTGGGCTACTGACCTGAACCCTAACCTTAGCAACAGCTTGCCCGCCTACCTGCCATTCAAAAGTGGCGATACAACAGCCGACTATTGGAACCCGCGCAACGACCCGGCGACCTGGCAACACATGACCAATTTCACCATGGGGCTCGGGCTGACCCAGTCTCTAACCCAGAGCAATATCCCATGGGGCGGTAGCACCTTTGCCGGAAGTGGCTACTCGGCGCTCGAAGCCGGCGCGGCATGGCCTGCGGCGGGAGCCAATGCCACGGATGCGAACGTCTATGACCTGTGGCACGCGGCGATCAATTCCCGAGGAGAATTCTTCAGCGTCGACAGCCCAGAGGCCATGGTCCAAGCCTTCGCGGATATCCTCTCGCGCATCGCCGATCGGAAATCCAGTGCCGCCCGCCCGGCGATCAACTCTGGCCAGATCAGCTCCGACGAGAGTACGACTCAAACGGTGTCCTATCAGACCTCGTATGCCAGTGACGACAATTGGTCCGGAGACGTAAAACGCTTCGAAAAACGCTGGAACCCTCAAACCAACTCCATCGATACCGTCGAGGTTTGGAGTGCCAAGGCCAAGGTTCCAGCTTGGGCGCAACGCCGAATAAAGATCGCAGCCCCGACCACTGCTAGTAACAATGGGCTCCAGGATCTTACCGCCACCAGCGCACTACTAAGCCAATACGCAGGCACCACCCTGCTCGCCTATCTGGCCAGAAACCCGGAAACCGGCCTGATTGATAACTTGGCTGCTTCGCGTGTGGACTATCTGCGTGGCAATCGGACGGGTGAAGGCACTACGTTCCGACGTCGTAGCGGCCTATTGGGCGACTTTTACTCGTCAAGCCCTGCCGTTGTATCGGGCGCGCGCTACCTCGAACAGTTTTCCAATCGCCTGGAGGGCAATACGGCTTACACCACCTTCAAAGCGGCCATCGCCAACCGTACTCCGCGCCTCTATGTCGGTGGCAATGCCGGCATGCTGCACGGATTCAATGCGCTGACGGGAGTCGAAGAATTCGCCTTCATTCCATCCGCTGTATTTCCCAAACTGCATAAGCTGACAGGTTCCAACTACTCACACGAGTTCTATGTGGACGGCTCCCCTGTTGTCGGTGATGTTTACGACAGTGCAACCCGACAATGGCGAACCATTCTGGTAGGCACGCTCAAAGCGGGCGGCAAATCCATATTCGCGCTCGATGTCACCACACCTGGCAGCGAAAAGTTGTTGTGGCAGTTCGATGAGAACAGCATCGCTACGGCCAACGCCGCAAAAATGGGGTATAGCTATTCACAGCCCACCATCGCCCGCTTGCACAACGGCAAGTGGGCAGTGGTATTCGGCAATGGCTATGAAAGTGCTGGCAACACCACTGGCAAGGCAGCCCTTTTCATTCTGGATGCGATGCAGGGCACGCTGCTCAGGAGCCTCGAGGTTCAAGGCACGGCTGGCCTTGCCAATGGGTTATCGACGCCCAAGTTGGCCGATTACAACGCCGACGGTGTAGCCGATTATGCGTACGCAGGTGACCTGCAAGGGAATATGTGGCGCTTCGACCTGCTACGCAGTAGTCGTAGCAGCGCTGACCCGTTCACCACGACCGACGATGGCGACTCCGCTGTAAGCCAATTCAAGGTCGGGTTCGGCGGAAGCCCCCTGTTCAGAGCAACTGCAGATAACGCAGGGACTCAGCGCCAAGCCATTACGTCGGCTCCCAGCCTGATCGCTCATCCAACTGGGACGGGCTACTTGGTAGTGTTCGGAACGGGTCGTTTTTTCGACAGCGATGACAAGGACGGTGACAAGAGTATGCCGCAGTCTGTCTACGGCATCTGGGACAAGCAGACCTTGGGCGAAGTAGCTAGCAACCCGTCGATCAACCGCAGCAACTTACAGCAGCAGACTGTGACGGATTCGGTAACGGCGACCGCCAGCGACGGAACGACCCGACAAGCTCGCGTCATCAGTAATAACACGGTGCGCTGGCTGGCCACCACGGGTAGCTCTGCCCAGCCGGCACAAAACGGTTGGTACCTGAACCTGTCTCAAACCGATGGAGAAATGGTCGTGGAAAACATGTCGCAACTCGGCCGCACCATTCTCTTTCAATCGTTGACGCCCAACAGCGACCCCTGCGGGGACGGTGCCAGCAGCTGGAGTTATGCCATCAACCCTTTTACCGGAGGCAGAACCTCGCAGAGGGCTTTCGCTTACAGTGCATCAAGTTCCTCTCCCGGCACATCTATCATTTCAGCGGTTCGTCAAGACGGCGAGGGTGGCGGCACCCTTTCCCAGAACCCCGATGGCGGCTACCAGTACTGCACCGGGCAGGAATGCGTAACCGTCTACCCGGACCCGTCCAGCATCGGCCGGCAAAGCTGGCGGCGGATCGATCAGCTTCAGTGAGAGCTTTTTCCCCAAGGAAACGCACCCGTACCCTGCCTGGGGTGCGGGTGATCGCATCGTGCCCGGCAAGGCTCTTTGCACGATGCCTATCAAGCACTTGAGCAAAGGGACTGCTACTATCACCCCCTGTCATTCGATGCGACCAAATCGCCAGCATTGCGGTCGTATGCCGATAACGAAACAACAACGGATCGATGATGCAGGACAACCCGATTTGGACGCTTCCCCCGCGCAAGCAGCGCAGCCGTCTGGCTGAAGACCTGGTTGCGAAGATTTCCCAGCACATGCGCGACGGCACGC
>JAAIGF010095413.1_pt1 | contig 11898 bp, 7 predicted proteins | sample 6487441 | NCBI WGS metagenome assembly JAAIGF01 (sample SAMN13974129, study PRJNA590717) | phyllosphere metagenome | biome: pepper field; feature: multiple bacterial spot infested pepper fields; material: pepper leaves; isolation source: leaves from pepper fields | host: Capsicum annuum ...
AATATCGCGACTGTTGCATCATAAATCGCGCGTGGGCGATGTTGTGGAGGTGCTTGAGCCGCAAGGTTTATTTTTCTACGAGCCGGCGCCGGAGCGTTTGCGCACCATTTTCCTGTTTGCGGCAGGTGTGGGCGTTACGCCGTTGTACGCCATGTTGAAGACGGCCTTGATGGCGGAAACAAAGAGTAAGGTGGTGTTGGTGTACAGCAATGGTTCGCCAGAGCGCACGTTATTTTTTGACGAACTGCACGCCTGGCAAGCGCAATTTCCAGATCGTCTGGAGATTGTTTGGATTTTTTCCAACACAAAAAATTTATTAAATGCGCGTTTAAACCGGGAATATTTACTGCGTATCGTGCAGCAGCACGGACTTGCAGAAAGTGAAGCTCTTTTCTTCACCTGCGGCCCCGTATTTTATATGGATTTGGTGCGCTTTACCCTGCTTGGTCTGGGCGTGCCCGATCACGATATTCGTAAAGAAACATTTCATTTTCCAGAAGAGGAGGAAGACGACGACGAGCGGGAAGAAGAAGAGGTCGATACGACTGCTTATAACGTCGTGTTGCGTTTTCAAGGACAAGCGTACCCTTTAACAATTCCTTACAATAAAACCGTGCTTGATGTGGGGCTGGAGCAGCGCATAAAATTGCCCTATTCGTGTAAATCGGGTATGTGTAGTACTTGCATTTCACAGTGCGTTTCGGGCAGTGTACGGATGGATTATAATGAGGTGCTAACCGACAGAGAAGTAGAAAATGGCCGTTGTTTAATTTGCGTCGCTCATCCGCTGGAAGAAGGCACGGTCATTGATGTGCTTTAGAAATGAGAGCACTTGTTATTGGCGCGACAGGCGCAACGGGAAAAGAAGTCGTTAAACAGTTACTGGTAGATGATCGGTTTACAGAAGTGGTTGCCTTTGTGCGACGCAAAAGCTTCTCGCCGCACCCTAAACTGTCGGAGATTCAGGTAGATTTTGAAAAGCTAGAAGCTTATGCTGCCCATATTTATGGTGATGTGGCCTTCTCCTGTTTGGGCACGACGTTGAAGGATGCGGGAAGCAAAGAGGCGCAATGGCGTGTAGATCACGATTATCAGCTGCTGTTTGCGCAACTTTGTCAGGAAAATGAAGTGCGCCACTTTATTCTGTTGTCTGCTATTGGCGTTGACCCTAACTCCGCTATTTTCTATAATAAAATGAAAGGTACGCTAGAGATGGAGGTAAAAGCCCTTCATTTTAATCAATTGAGTATTGTACAACCCAGCTTGATCCTCCGGCCGGGTTCAAACCGAATGGGCGAGGTAATTGCGGGCAAAGTGCTAGGTTTTTTCAATAGTATCGGACTTTTTAAACGCTACGCGGGCACGAGTACGGAAAAACTCGCAGAGGTATTGATCGCAGAAACCAACACGACTCAACCCGGCGTGCGCACGCTCACCGCAGAGGAATACCTGAAAAAATAGCTTGTTGATTCTATCCTGATTTATTGTCGGATTCTTGACTAATTCAGGCATGACAAAGTATAGTTCAAAATCGCCATTGTGCGTGTAATTATGGCGATTTTATTTTCAAATGCTTATCTTTAGGCGAATTTAAAAAGGTAGGCTTTGCAGGTAGCGGGTCTACGCAATGTTCATCGAAAATTAATAGCATTTCAATAGAAAATTATGTCATCTAAAATTATTTACACTAAAACAGATGAGGCGCCATTGTTGGCTACTTATTCGTTTTTACCAATTGTTCAGGCGTTCGCTAAAACGGCCGATATCGATGTGGAATTGAGAGACATTTCCTTGGCAGGTCGTATTCTTGCAAACTTTAATTCGGTATTGCCGGAGGCACAACAAACGGCTGATGCTTTGGCCGAACTTGGACAATTAGCTACACAACCTGAAGCAAATATTATTAAATTACCGAATATCTCGGCTTCCATTCCGCAGTTAAAAGGCGCGATTGCCGAATTGCAAAAAGCCGGGTATGATATACCAAATTATCCGGATAGCCCTTCAAATGAAGAGGAAGAAGCGATCAAAGCGACGTATGCAAAAGTGTTAGGTTCTGCCGTTAACCCGGTTTTGCGTGAAGGTAACTCGGATCGCCGTGCACCTAAAGCGGTAAAAAATTATGCGAAGGCAAACCCACACAGTATGGGCGCTTGGTCCGCCGATAGCCAGACTAAAGTAGCGTCTATGCGCGAAGGTGACTTTTTTGCAACGGAGCAATCATTGACGGTGGCGGCAGATAGTCAATTCAAGATTGAGTTTGTTGCCGAAAATGGCAACGTGAAAGAGTTAAAGGGCTTAGCCAAGTTAAAGGCTGGCGAAGTGGTAGATAGCTCGGTATTGAACCTGGGTAAATTGAAAACTTTTGTAGCAGAAACTATCGCCGAAGCCAAAGCGGCGGGCGTATTGTTGTCTGCACACTTGAAAGCGACGATGATGAAGGTTTCTGACCCGATCATTTTTGGCGCGATCGTAGAAGTTTATTTTAGTGATCTTTTTGCGCAATACGGCGAGTTGTTTGCAAGCCTTGGTATCAATAAAAACAACGGATTGGGCGAGGTATATAGCAAAATTGCCGGTCAGCCGCAAGAAGCTGAAGTAAAAGCAGCGATTGATGCAGCGATTGCGAATGGTCCTGATTTAGCCATGGTGAACTCCGATAAAGGCATTACAAACCTGCACGTTCCTTCTGATGTTATTGTGGATGCATCTATGCCAGCCATGATCCGCACATCGGGCCAAATGTGGAATAAAGCTGGAAAGCCGCAAGATACCTTTGCGATCATTCCAGATCGTTCGTACGCGGGTGTTTATGCAGCTGTCGTGGAAGACTGTAAAGCAAACGGAGCTTACGATCCGACTACGATGGGCTCGGTGCCTAACGTTGGCTTGATGGCCCAGAAAGCAGAGGAATATGGATCGCACGATAAAACATTTCAGGCAAGCGCTAAAGGCACGATCCGCGTTGTGGATGCTGCTGGCGATGTATTGATGGAGCAAGCGGTCGAGGAAGGCGATATTTTCCGTATGTGCCAAACCAAAGATGCTCCGATTCAGGATTGGGTTAAACTTGCGGTAAATCGCGCACGTTTATCCGATACGCCTGCTGTATTCTGGTTAGACGAAAATCGTGCGCACGATCGCGAGATTATCAAGAAAGTAAACACGTATTTAGCCGATTACGATACGAACGGATTAGATATCCGCATCCTATCGCCGATAGAAGCAACTAAATTTACTGTAGCGCGTATTCGCAAGGGTGAAGATACCATCTCCGTAACGGGCAACGTGCTGCGTGACTATTTGACGGATTTGTTTCCAATTTTAGAAGTGGGTACTTCGGCAAAAATGCTTTCTATCGTGCCGTTGATGAACGGCGGTGGACTTTTTGAAACTGGCGCTGGCGGGTCTGCACCGAAACACGTGGAGCAATTTCAAGAAGAAGGTTATTTGCGTTGGGATTCGTTGGGCGAGTTTTTGGCTCTGGGTGCCTCTTTTGAGCACGTATCGCAGACACAAGGCAATGCAAAAGCACAGGTATTGGCTGATGCGCTTGACGTAGCTACGGAGAAGTTTTTAGCTAACGATAAGTCGCCTGCACGTCGTGTCGGACAGATCGATAACCGCGGTTCTCATTTTTACCTGACCTTGTACTGGGCTGAAGCATTGGCTGCACAAACTGCTGATGCTGATTTAGCGTCGAAATTTACGCCGCTGGCTGAGGCCTTGTCGGAGAATGAAGCAAAAATCAATGAAGAATTGATTGCTGCACAAGGAAAACCACAGGAGATTGGCGGGTATTATTTTCCTAACGACGAATTGGCCACGAAAGCGATGCGTCCGTCTGCTACATTAAATGAGGCCATAGCAGCTCTTTAATTAGCAAGATCACAAGCACAAACAATCATTTCGCAAAGCGCGCAGCGGCATTTTATATGCGCTGCGCGCTTTTTTATTGGCGGAAGTATGGATGCTTTGGTAGTGATTTTTGCCGGGATATTTCTTACTGCTTATTTTCCATGACAGCGCATATCGTATGCGTTAATAAAGCGATAAATCGTGTAAATTGGAGCCTTCCAAGTAGCTAGGCTGGCAAAATTTTTGCTGTAAATTAACGTTCACTGTAAATAAAAGTTAATCATGAAGCGATATAAATACAGCCTTAAACTAGAGGCGGTTAGCGATAAAGAGGGCGTTCCCGCAGCAGGTCAAATAGAATTTGAGTTTGAAAATCACGATGATATTTTCCAACTTATCGAAAAAACTAAAGATAGCGATCGGTTTTCCGATGCAAAAGACAATATAGAGTTTATGATCGGGCTGAAGCTCTTTAGCGAGGTTTTGCTGAAAAATCGGGATAACGAATTATTCAGCGATTTTCATGGTCCATTCCGGGAATTTATGGGAAAGCTAAAAAAATCCCGATGAGTTTCTGCTAAGCGTTTGCTGTATCATGTATTACGCGTGCTAATCCTAGCTGATAATATACAACGGCCAGGGAACCAGTCGATGAAGCGTTGAAATTGGTAAGTGCTGTAAAAAAAAATTGACAAACTTCCAAGAGCATGAATATCTTGGAAGGTTGTCAACGTATTTTGATATTATTTGAATAAGTCTATCTGAATTGTCTGCTACTAAAAGTGCAGAGCTGAGCCTTTCTTATCTCAACAATACCGCAGATGCTTACGCAAAACTAATTTAGTTGTTCCTCTGCTGAGGTTATTTCGTCATGTTGAGCAAGCAAACCTCTTTTTGCCAATGGTGCGAGAACTTTTGTATTCGCCATATAATCTTCGTTTTCGGCGTAAATGAAAAGCAGCGTACCATCTTTAATGGTGTTGATGATCGGTTTGGCCAATGCACGTGGTAGGGCAGGGCAACCGTAGCTTCTGCCTAGACGTCCTGTCGCTTTGATGATTGATTCGCTACAGTAATCTGCGCCGTGGACTACGACTGCACGCGCTTTTGCCTGGTCATTAATGCCTTTTTCTAAGCCGTTTAACACCAACGAGTAACCATTGCCACCCTGATAGGTGTTTTGTGTTTCATAAAACCCCAATGAACTTTGGTAGGAGCCATGTTTGTTTGAAAACGACTTGGCGTATTTTTCGCCTGAATTTCTACCGTGGGAAACAATGGTATGAAACAAAACTTTCTCGTGTTTCATATCCAACACCACCATCCGTTTTTCAGTAGAAGGCAACGTAAAATCAATGACCGTCAGGATATCGCCTTTTCTAGGATGCAAAACATTGTAGCCTTCAAACGCTTGACTAAATGCTTCAAACTTCAATATCGCGCCTAGCTTCATCTTCTCGTAAAGAAGCTGGCTGGCTGACTTCGTCTCTTCTGATTTCGCTGAAATAGGTTTGGCTGAACTTGATTTAAAATCTTCGGAAAGCGTGGCTGGTATATAACTCACAAACAACCCCGTCAACAATACAAAAAATAAACTACGCATACACACAAATCTTTAATTCAAGTGCAAAACTACTAATAAAATTTTAACTAAAGTGTTAAAAAAATGTAAATATCATTCTATGACGATCACTAAAGCGTTGAATGTCTTTGCCCAATCAAACACAAACTTGGCGTGCGAAGACGCGTTGCGTACGCACATATGGGATCTGGGTGTGGTGCCTAATGACCAGCTGTATTCTATGATGGCGCCTTTTGGATTATTGACCGGGACACCGTGTACATAAGCACCGTTGGTAAAACGACTGGCGTATGGCGCGTAACCTTCGATCGAGGTTGTACCGTCTTTGTAATAATACATCTTCGTTTTCTTTTCCTGCACAACATACAAGCCTGTAGGCGTTTCTTGTGCATACGGTGGTTTGTGCCGTCCTGTTGTTGCCGGATTCATACTTCTGATAGCCCATTCACAGTCGCCCGTGCGTTCTACTGTCATGATATTCTGGTTGGTAACATCCACGAAAACCACGTGATGAAAGGTGACCGAATCGCCGATGTTTTTTACGTAGCGCTTAGGTGCTTCCCAGGTGCCTTCAAAAGAAACACCTTCTACTTGCACCATATCCAGCGTATCGCTGCTACGAAGTTTAACCAGGCTGCCATCACGGCCGTAAATGCTTGGTGTTTTTGTTTCGCCGATAGCATACAGTGGCGCCGATTGGTAGCGTTCATTGCCCAACGAATCGGATATGCGCGTGTATTCATTCCGATGATAGTTCTTAACCAGTGGCGCTTCTTTGTTTTTATTTTTATGGTTTTGTAAAATCGCATAGGTTGCTGGCGCCCGCTGGAAATTTTCAACCAAAGCAAGTCGCTCTTTTATTTTATCCAGTTGAAAAGTACGCGTCGTGTCCTTATAGGGGTAAGTATCTTCTAACGTATGCTTTTCAAAGCTTAATTCTTTAGAAAGCTTAATGTCTTCTGCCGTTTTTGGTTTCTTTTTAGCTTCCTCTTCGGCTTTCTTTATCGTTTCTAACGAATCCTGCCGGCGTTGCTCCGCGGGGTCTGCTGCTGCTTGTTTGTCATTTTTGTTTTGATTGCAAGAAATGGCTGCTAGACAGCAGCTAAGTACGATCAACTTAAGGTATAATTTCATGTAGGATTACGATTACTTTTTGAAAGCTCACTTTACCAAATATACAAAATGAAGTGTTTCTTTAAATAAACAAGTTTGTGAATTATCTATATTTTATTGCTAAATTCGTCTATACACCGGTTATAAATGAAATGGTACTTTTACCTCCTATGGCTATGCACTCCATATTCATTATATGGCCAGGGTATCTTTAGACTTAAGGAGAACAAACCTGTAACCTTAAAGTTTGAGCTGGTGAACCATGTCGTGCTTGTTCCGCTCACAATCAATGGAATAGCTTTTTCTTTTCTTCTGGATACTGGTGTGAAAGAGACCATTCTTTTCGCACAGGCGCCAGACTCGGTATACTTGCACAATAAAAACAAGGTGAAATTTCAGGGTATCGGACTGGATGACGGTATAGAAGGAATATTATCTAAAGATAATATTGTTGATGTAGGTGGTGTAGCTGTCGATTCCTTGCATTGGCTGTTTGTTATTCAGGCTGCTGCACTAGACATCTCGACAGATGTAGGCGTGGCGATAAATGGTATTCTCGGTTCTCGGTTTTTTCAAAGTTTTGTCATTCGCATGGATTATCTGCGTAAACAAATGACGCTTTACCCCATAGGCTATGATTACGCAAAAGATGTACGAAAGTTTACGCCCTTACCGCTAGAGATTGTTAACGAGCGACCGTACATCATCGCAAGCATCAATAGCCACGATAAGCTGGTTGATGGCAAGTTTTTACTTGATATGGGCAATACCGATCCGCTGATGCTTTTTTCTTTTTTGATGCCATCGTTTGAAGTACACCGACCATTTGTAGAAGAATATATCGGTCGTGGTTTCAACGGTGAGATTCATGGCAAGCGCAATCGGGTAAAAACGGTTACCATGGGTGATTATCGGCTGGATTATCCTATTGTGGCGTATCCAGATGCCAACGCTGTATTTATGAGTAAGCTGTCTAAAGGGCGGATCGGATCGGTAGGAAGCCAAGTCTTACAACGGTTTGACTTACTGCTGGATTACCGACGCGGGCTGCTGTATCTACGGAAAAACAAATTGTTTGCTAAACCATTCCAATTGAATATGGCCGGGATGGATGTCAAGCACGATGGGATGATCTGGAGCAAAGAAATCGTCAAGTTGCCGAAGCGAGCGAAAGATCCGACGGCATGGCATAGTGAAAACCAAGGTGTGCGGATTGAACTCGGTGGAAACGATTTGCAGTACAACTTTGTGCTGCGCGATAGCTACCGCGTAGCTGGTTTGCGAAAAGATGCGCCCGCTGCTGTGGCCGGTGTCCAGGTGGGCGACAGGCTGTTGACGATCAATGGCACATCCGTAGGCGGCTTAACGCTGGCTAAAATTATGGCACGATTGCAATCGCAGGAAGGTGATATCGTTCGGCTGAGTTTAGAACGTGATGGCGCGGTCAAAGATGTTCGCTTTCGGCTGGTCGATCCGGTGCCTTATCTGAAATAATGTTGCTTATCGCTGGTCTATTGGCTGTCGTTCTGCTGCGCTTGCATAAAACAAACGGCTTTGTTTGGCTGTCTTCCAAAAGAAGGAAAACAACGTTTACAAAGCCGTTTACTTAAAAGTTTACCGAAGTGCTGGCATCCGGATGAGCAGCGTTCGTTTTACGCCGATTTGTTGATAAAGACAAACTGTCCATCAAACACATCCAGCTGGATAACCGAATCACGGGATACCTTGCCTGCCAGGATTTCTTTGGAAAGCTCGTTTAAAATGCGCTTTTGAATGACGCGTTTTAGCGGACGAGCACCGTATACCGGATCATAACCTAATTGGCCTAACCAATCCAATGCTTCTTCGCTCGCCGAAATAAAAATGTTTTGTTCGGCAAGCTGCTGTTGCATACGTTTAAATTGCATACGCACAATATCACCGATCTCGTTGCGGCCAAGCGGCGTAAACATGATCACTTCATCGATTCGATTCAGAAACTCGGGGCGTATAGACTGCTGAAGGATAGCAAATACCTCATCTTTGGTTTTTGCGACAACTTCATCCCGGTTTTCATCCGTTAGTTTGGCAAAGTTTTCTTGGATGACGCCCGAGCCGGTGTTGGAGGTCATGATAATAATCGTATTCTTAAAGTTTACGACTCGTCCTTTATTATCGGTCAAATGACCATCATCCAACACTTGTAGTAAAATGTTGAACACATCCGGATGTGCCTTCTCGATTTCGTCGAGCAGTACCACGGAGTAGGGACGACGACGAACAGCCTCTGTCAATTGTCCGCCTTCATCATAGCCCACATATCCCGGAGGCGCGCCGATAAGACGAGAGACGGCATGGCGCTCCTGGTATTCAGACATGTCGATGCGCACTAACGCTTGCTCATCGTCAAATAGAAATTCTGCTAAAGCTTTGGCAAGCTCGGTTTTACCAACGCCCGTGGTGCCCAGAAAAATAAATGATCCAATCGGCCGTTTTGCGTCACTTAATCCGGCGCGTGAACGGCGGATAGCATCTGCAATGGCTTCGATAGCTTCTTCTTGTCCTGCTACGCGCTTATGCAGTTCACCTTCCAGATTCAGCAGTTTTTCGCGTTCAGACTGAATCATTTTGCTCACCGGAATGCCGGTCCAGCGTGATACAACATCTGCAATATCATCCGAGGTGACTTCCTCTTTTAACATCCGGCTATCTTGTTGCTTCTCTGCCAGTTCTAACTTCAATTTTTCGGCCTTGTCTTGCGCTTCTTTGATCTTTCCGTAGCGCAGTTCGGCTACTTTTCCGTAATCGCCTGCGCGTTCGGCCTGATCGGCTTCCAGTTTGTAATCTTCAATATTTTGGATTTCCTGATTGACGCGGTCTACCAGTGTTTTCTCGGATTGCCAAGCCGCTTTTAGCGAATCACGCTCGGTAGATAGATTGGCAATCGTTTCTGAAAGCTCTTGCACTTTTCGCTCATCATGCTCGCGTTTAATGGCTTCACGCTCAATCTCGAGTTGCATAATGCGGCGATTTAGCTCATCGACAGCTTCCGGAACCGAGTCCATTTCCAGGCGTAATTTCGAAGCCGCCTCATCCACCAGGTCGATCGCCTTGTCTGGTAAAAAGCGGTCGGTGATGTAACGTTGCGATAGTTCGACAGCCGCGATAATAGACTCATCAAGGATGCGCACTTTATGGTGTGTTTCGTAACGCTCTTTTAAGCCCCGTAAGATCGAAATAGCATCTTGTGTATCGGGCTCATCGACCAGCACTTTTTGAAAACGTCGCTCCAGCGCTTTGTCTTTCTCAAAATATTTTTGAAACTCGTTTAGCGTGGTTGCACCAATCGCCCGCAGTTCGCCTCTGGCCAATGCCGGTTTTAAAATGTTTGCGGCATCCATGGCACCTTCACCACCGCCAGCGCCTACCAAGGTGTGAATCTCATCGATGAAAAGGATAATTTCACCATCGCTTTCCGCTACTTCTTTGACAACGGCTTTCAGGCGTTCTTCAAACTCACCTTTATATTTTGCGCCTGCAATCAATGCACCCATATCCAGCGAAAACACAATTTTTGACTTTAAGTTTTCGGGCGCATCGCCTTTGATAATGCGGTAGGCTATACCTTCGGCTATGGCCGTTTTGCCGACGCCAGGTTCACCAACTAATATCGGGTTGTTTTTGGTGCGTCGTGAAAGAATCTGCATAACGCGGCGTATCTCTTCATCACGGCCGATAACGGGATCCAACTTTCCTGATTCCGCATATTCGTTTAGATTTCGTGCGTATTTGCCTAGTGCGTTATACGTTGCTTCTGCATTTTGATCGGTCACCCGCGAGTTGCCACGCAGCTCTTTTATAGCTGTTTTCAGGTCTTTTTCGTTTACGCCCTGACCTTTTAATAACGCGCTGGCGCCGTCGCTTGACGATAGTAGCGCAAGCAGCACGTGTTCTATTGAAATAAATTCGTCGTTAAACTCCTTGAGGTAGCTTTGTGCTTTTTGTAGCACTGAAGTGCTGCCATTGCTCAGATATACATTGCTCCCGCTTACTTTAGGTAGGGAAGCAATCAATTTATCGACCTCGCTGCTTACGTAGTTTAAGTTGGCGTTTAGTTTTTTTAATAAATGGCCAACGATGTTTTCATCAACCGTTAGAAGGGCCTTCAATATATGTACAGGCTCGATAGCTTGTTGTTGATTTCCAACAGCTATTTCAGAAGCTTTTTGTATGGCTTCCTGTGCTTTGATTGTATAGTTGTTAAAATTCATAGGATCTATTTTTTATTGTTTTGCTTGTGTTCTTATGGATGTTTATTGCATAACAATTTATATGCCTTTTGGATTTTACTATCCTTATCGGAATTTTTGACATTATTTTTTATTTTGTTAGGACAAAATGTCGTTTCGTAGATTTTTTTGTGCTGATAATCATTTGTTTATTGTTGATTAGCGCAAAAAGTATGCGCTGGGGGTTGCATATTTTCAACAATCTTCTCATATTTGCAAAACCAAAAGCGTTATGCTTTTAGGCCTCCTTAGCTCAGCTGGTAGAGCAACTGACTTGTAATCAGTAGGTCATTGGTTCGATCCCGATAGGAGGCTCAGATTTAAAAAGCGGTTTTTTTACACGAAAAAGCCGCTTTTTTTCGTTTTAAACGAAGATTAGGAACATCTTTGTGTAGTCAATCGGGGTCTCCGAAATGACATGATTTACATAATTTTTTGTTGAACTTAACGTCTTTGTGTTACAAATATGTAACGGAACTTTTGACGTTTTACTGAAAAGTTTATGGCTACCGTAAGCGCTAAAATTTATGAACATCACAAGAAGGCTGATGGAACTTACAATGTGAAAATTTGTGTCTATCACAAACGAAGGAGAACATTTCTGGATACTACACATTTTGTAGTAAAGAAGCAACTAACGAAGGATCTTAAAATTAGAGATCCGTTTGTCGCTGATGTCGTTGAGCAACAGCTGAGAGATTACCGAAAGAAGATTAGTCTTTTAGACGGGAAGCTTGATTTCTTTACTTCTGAAACATTAAGAGACTACCTGATTGATTCTAACGAAGAAGTAGACTTCGCTAAATTCTGTGAAGACCATATCATTAGGATCAGGGAGGAAGGAAGAATTAAAAGTGCGGAAAGCTTTAAAGTTGTAAAAAATAGTCTAATTGACTTCTTTAAATCGCAATCTTTTTCAATCAACGAGATCCAGTATAGCATGTTGCTTTCTTATGAACGCTATCTTAAATCCGAAAGAAAGATGACACGAATTAACCAATTTGGTGAGCCAGTAACTACCATCGAGCCCCCAGTGTCTGCCTTGACCGTACACAATTATATGCGTGATCTGAGAAC